>Ga0182024_10000950_pt1 | contig 75064 bp, 76 predicted proteins | sample P32metaG_FD_120480 | JGI IMG/M metagenome (GOLD analysis project Ga0182024, IMG submission 120480) | Permafrost microbial communities from Stordalen Mire, Sweden - P3-2 metaG (Illumina Assembly) | ecosystem: Environmental > Terrestrial > Soil > Wetlands > Permafrost | place: Sweden: Stordalen...
CGTAGGCTCAAGACCCTGAAGGGGCTCACACCCTACGAACACATCTGTCAGGCATGGACAAAACAGCCAGACCGATTCATCTTCGACCCGACCCATCAAATACCGGGACTAAACACCTAGTCCGGTGGCGACTTGTGCGGGAGTGCCGGGATACGCCTCGCTGGCGCGTCCTCGCGCGCCCGGTATAGCCCTCAACATCGCCTGCAGCGCACCAGCGCTGCAAATCCTCGGCCTAGGCTACGCGATCTTACGCGCCAGCAAGTTCCGTACGGCCCCCGCCGTCCATTTCCCATGCCGCGCTGTACGGATGTGCCGTGCTGCAAGTTCTCGCGCTATTCCATTTAGGCTGGTTATTCCATCGGCGCGGATCGCATTGATAATCGGCATTACCTGCGAGGCATGAAGATCGGCTTTGATTGTGTTCCTGTGGGCCACAATCCGACCTCTTTCTTTCCAGCGATGCTCAGAACGCAGTGCGGACTGCGGCAACGATGCCAGACCAAAGGCCGAGGGATAACGCGAGCACCAAAACGGTACACGTTGGCCAAGGCCAGCGATCGCCCCGGCCCGGGCGCCGCAGCCAGAGATGGAGGCGACCACGCCCGCTGGCGGCGAAGGTCGTCATGACCGAACGGCTCGGTGTAGCGATCGGATCATTTCTGCATCTCCTACCCGTTAATTTGTAAACCATTGAGTTTGGCTGCGGTTCCAGTGCGCGGGGCGGAGAATTCGCTGGTACTCATGGAACGAGTGCGACTTACGATGGGAATCGCGCGAGAATTTGCGGCGCACAACCTCGCGGCGCGCAACGGAAATTGGTCGGTCAGGCAAGACGCCAAAAAGGCCCCGCCATCCGCTTAGCCGGCCCACCTAACCGTCACGTCAGCCCGGCCGCGCCAGCGGCAAGCGCTGCATTTCAGGCTGCGCTGCAAATCAAGCACTCGGCGGTGAGGCGCCACGCCGGCCGTCGCGAGCATGGCTGCGCTTAGCTGTTCGATATGGCCGCAGGCGCACTCGGCTTGCACGAAATCGCCGGGGCCAAGATCAGACACCCGCGCATCGTAAAGCGGTCGCATTGGCCCGGTCCGTGTTCCCTACCTGTTCTCAGATACAATCGTAGGCGCCGATGGTCAAGCCGCTCAACGGTAGGCGCTCAGTGCTTTATGATGGACAAGAATTGAGTAATTTCGTTCGGTAAGAAGCCGATATGATAAAGCCACGCGCAATCGTTCCTGTCGTTAGCACGGCGAGTGAGTGTCCCAGCGTGGACTGGTACGAGTTAAAAAATTGACCAAACCGTCCTGTCATCTTACGGATAGGAGCCGCCTTAACACGGTTTGTTTTTTGAGTGTCTAAAAGAGCGACGATCTTCTGTAATTGACTGACAATTTCTTGAATCTCGCTTAGATAGCGTTCGTTATCTACCCATAGCACGGGTTTCGACTGATTGTGGTGGCGCGCGGGCACATAATCGACGGCTTCCTGAAATACCTCTATCAGGGCGCGGGAGAGGGAGATCGCGCCAGCCCGATCCCTTATCGTTACAGTGGTAGATCGGCCGCTCGTTCCGGCGCGCCCATTGGAACGCCGCTTATCCTGGCCTTTGGGCGGCCCCCTTAGGGGTAGAGGCGTGTTGGGAGGGCCGATAGGATCGAGAAAGCTCGGATTGGTCATGGAAACGCTGCGCGCGTCGCTGTGGTCAGGGGCATACGCAAAACTTGGAGACGTTGATGCGACAGGGGCTGAAACGGTGGAAAGCGACTCTGCGCCGATAACCGCGTCGTAGGTGACTTGGTGCCGCTTAATCGCTTGATCGAGTTCTGCGTGCGAAATTTCGATCAGCGGCAAAGTCCGACCTGTCGTTCTATCAGTCCACTGACCTATCTCACCGCGAACGCGCGTCCCCTCGATGATTGGCATGAGGGCGTCGAGATTTTCTCGAATGAGATTTTCTTGGCCGCGCGGCGGTAACGCCGGCTCGATCCTTCCGACATCAGCGCGAGAAATAGTCACGCGAAAGGTCTGTCCGCCGTAAAGGTAGTGGAGGATGACCTCGGCGGCGGATTGGTTTGCCTCGTCGAGCAATTCGAGACGGGGAAGGGTATCAGCCATCGCCGTTTTTACCACGCCGAACGTGCCTCGGACATTGTGGCTCGTGCCTACCCGTGATCTAGCACGACGCCCATCAAGATCGGCGCCGGCCAGCGCCGCGCCCCCGCCGCCGATGGAACCGGGCGGGCGCCCTCGGTTTAGCAACGGGGCGAAGCGCAGCAAGCGCCGCTAGTCACGTTGATGGGGAGGGGAACACTTGGCCCACGGTAAGCTACTTGGGGAAACTTCGCCCGTGTTGGTAACGACGTAGCCGCGGGTTTCGAGGCTCTGCCTTACGATGGCCGCCTCGTCCTGCTCGTAAACAAATTTGACGCCGGCCTCGTCAATTCGGATCGAATGACGGTAGGCAACAAACCACACCGCTCAGCCCTCCCAAGCTCCCCGGCCCTGAATATACTCAGTACGGCCGGTCGATGAAGCCGGGCCTTGCAGAAACCAGTGGATAAGTGGAGCGGGCGCGGCTAGCCCGCCCACCTAATCGTCACGTCAGCCCGCCCGCGCCAGCGGCAGGCGCTGTATTTCAGGCTGCGCCGTAGGTCTAAAATTGTGCGGTATGGCGCCACGCCGGCCGTCGCCAGCATCGCCGCGGTTAGCTGCTCCTTATGGCCGCAGCCGCACTCGACTTGCACGAAGTCATCGGGGCCAAGGTCGCTCACCCGCGCATCGTAAAGCGGTCGCATCGCCGCGCTCCATGTTCGTGCTATGTTCCGACATACAATCGTAGGCGCCCGGTGGTCAATGGTCGGAGGACGGCGTTGCGGCGAGTTCGGGATGTTGCGCAGTGGATTGGCTTCTGCATATCGATCGCGTCGATAGCGTTTGCGATTTTGAGCTACTTCGGATTTTGGCGGCACGTACGCGGCGACGATCTACTCGACGCCTTAGTAGCCCGGCTCGATACGTCCTACGCGCAGCTATCGCGGCAGGTAAGGCCCGCTGATCCCGAATGGCGTCCGCTGTTGCGGGTGATCCGAAAATACACCCGGCAAAGTTGCCGCGGGATAAAGAGCCCCTCGTATTTGTGAGAATGGTCGCCACACTCTCGAACCAAACGCCCAACGGTGAATGGACGGCGCCAACAACGCCTATTCTGCTCCTCTACAAAGAATGGCCAGGGGCGTCCGATTTGCACATCGGGGAAGATGCCCTCGTGGTCGGCACCATCGGCAGCTTGCACGATTGGATAAAACAGGATCAGGCGGACTTCGAGTACCTGTGGCGCACGATCATCTTTGGCGCCCTGTCGGCGAGCATCGCCATCTTCTTACTTCCTCGGCGACGGCCGCAGGCAAATGAAAACACCTAGCGAACGCTGTGGCCGGATTTGTGCCCCAACTGACTGGTACGATCTAGGAAAGGAACAAACGGGGTATGACGGAAACAGCCAGAACGGTTAGCAAAATAACGACTATTCGCGATTAAGAGATACAAGACGATACGGATAGGATAGAAATCAAAATCCGGTGCCTTACCACTTGGCTACGCCCCACCGGGATTGCCTTGGCCATGAATCTGCCGGGCAGGGCAAGGGTATCGGCAATATCCGGGCGCAGCAACACGTCGCGGCGCGATCCGCTTGCATCGCGCGCCCGCACGGAATTGAATGGTTAATCCCGACGGAAGCTGGCCGTCATGCCCGACAGATCGACACCCTCCGGCCCCCCGGCCGGCCCGACCGATCCTCGCCGCCCGTCGGGGCGCGGGTCCGTTAAGGCGGACCGAGCCGCATCGCACGCCGCGGCGGGCGGCGAGCGCTCGGGCAATCCCGGCAACCCGCGCGCGGGCCGGCTTGAGCGGTGCTGGCGCGACATGCGATGGGTCGGCTTCGACGAGGCTGCGCCCGGAGCATCGCCGGAAGCGGATGCGCCTTCGCCAGCCGCGACGCCGGAAAGCGGGTCCACCAGCTTCCTCCGGCATTTTGTCGAGCCGGTGCCCATGACACCGGGCGAAGCGCATGCAATAGCCGGGCTCGCGCCGCGTTTCACCCGGCTGCCGCCCCCCAACCCGCAGGCGCCCCAAGCCTCGCCGCCGCCGACCGGCGCTACGCCGCTCTCTTCGGACCCGGTCGAGGCAGCGGTTGCTCCGCCCATTCCGGAATCCGCGCCGATCGAAACGCCCGCCGCCGCGGAGCCAGAACCGCCAGCGGCCGAGAGCGAGGGACCGGGCGAGGACGACGAGCCGCCGCCTCCGGCCCCAAACCCGGCACCGGTTTCGGCCGCGGACGACGACGAGCCGCCGCATCATCCGCCTTCGGTCCCGCCACCGGCTTCGCCCGAGACGGATGACGACCAGCCACCGCTCAAGGCCTCGAATCCGGCCCCGATTCCGACCGGAGAGGGTGATGAACAGCCGCTTCCCGCCTCGTTCCTGACGTCGGTTTCGACCGAATCGGGAGCGCCCGAGGCGACCACGCCGCGCGCCGCGCCGCTTGTCGCGCAACTGGCGCGGACCCGCACGGCATTGCTCCGCCACCGCGACTTGCTCGCCACGACGGTTGCGGCCCGCGTAGCCTTGGCGCAATCGGCGTGGCGAGCGAAGCGGACGCCCGCCGCGCCGGCATCGCCCAAGGTCGAGCCGGCGCCGCTACCCCCTGTACCACTTGCGACGACGGCGCCGCAGCCGATTGCCGAGCCGGCCGCCGCCGCACCACAACCCGAACCGCCTCCGCCGCCCGATGCGGAGGCGGCCGTTGCGGAGCCGCTTCGCATCGCCGGCACCGACGCGCCCGTCGCGGCACGGAAGCCGCGACCGCGGCCGGCGATCTTCACCTATCTCGCCGCAGCGTGCCGCCGGATCGAGGCCGTTGCTCTGCGCCTCGCCGGCGACGATCCCGAACGCCTCAAGACTTGGCGCATGATTGCGGTCACTGCGATCCTCGTCGCCTTCGCCGCCTATCTCGGCGGGGCGATGATTGCTCGGCTAGCGGGCACGGTCCCCGAAAAGCCGCGCACCACGGCCGAACAACCCAGCCCAGGCGCTCAAGCGGCGGTGCCGGCCCCTCCGCCGAAGCCGGCCGCACCGCTAGCCACGATAACGCCGCCTACCGACCCGGCTGCCCGCGCCGCGTTCTACCTCGCCCGCGCCAAAGCCGGCGACCCGATCGCGCAATACGATATCGGCGCGCTTTACGCCCGCGGCGACGGGCTGGTGCAGGATTTCGCCACCGCGGCCTCCTGGTTCCATGCCGCGGCAGCTCAGGGAAATATCGACGCGCAGTACAATCTCGGCGTGATCTACGAGCGTGGGCTGGGCGTCGCACCGGACGCGACTCAGGCGGTCAACTGGTATCGCAGCGCCGCCGACCTCAATCATGCCGGGGCCCAGTACAACCTCGCCCTCGCCTATGCCGAAGGCCGGGGCACCGAGCAGGATATCGCTGCCGCGGCACGCTGGTACAAGCGCGCCGCCGAGCAGGGGCTTCCGGTGGCGATGATCAACCTCGCCATCCTCTATGAGCTCGGCGCCGGGGTCGACCACTCGCTGATTGACGCCTATGCCTGGTATGGCGCCGCCGGCGAGCGCGGCGATGGCGTCGCCAAGATGCGCGCCGCCGAATTGTTCCTTCAGTTTAACGACCGCGACAAGGCCCGCGCCCAGGGGCTCGCGGCGACCATCGCCGCGGCGGTCAACGGCGCCCCACCACCGGCCTGACCGGCACCGGCGCGGAAAGCAGCGCTCCGGCTCGCACCCACCATTCCGGCGCGGCGCGCGCCAGGACCGCTGCGGCGCGCTCGGCGGCGGCACGATCGGCGAACAGCGCGAAGCAGGTGGCGCCGCTGCCGCTCATCCGCGCCAGACGTGCATCGGGCAGACGCGCGAGGCGATCAAGCATCGATCCGATTTGCGGCAGCAGGCTCAGCGCGGCCGCGGTTAGATCGTTACGGCATTCGGCGAGCAGCGCGAAAAGCGCTTCTGCATCCCCGACCTCTCCACGCGGCGCCGGCGCCGAGAAGGCGCCCTGCCGCGCGCGAAAGACCGAGGCGGTCGGCAATTCGCGGCGCGGATTGGCAAGCACCACGCCCACCGGCGGCAGCCTCGCCAGCGGCACCAGCTCTTCGCCGATGCCGCCGACCCATGCCGGGCTCCCGGCGAGGCAAGCCGGGACGTCGGCGCCGAGTTCGAGGGCCAGCGCCGCCGCATCGGCGGGCCGGCGCCGCCACAGCGCGGCGAGCGCGCGCAACGCGGCGGCGGCATCGCTTGACCCGCCGCCGATCCCGGAGGCGACCGGCAGCTGCTTGCCAAGCGTCAGCGCCGCCCTCGGTGCGATGCCGAATTGCGCCGCGAGACGCCGTGCGGCGCGCAGCACGAGATTGTCGTCGCCGAGGCCTTTGAGGGCAGTGGCCTCGGGCCCGGTCAGCTTCAGCGACAGCGCATCGGCCGGCGCCGCGCTCACCTCGTCGCCGATATCGGCGAAGGCGACGAGGCTGTCGAGCAGATGGTAGCCGTCCGCCCGCCTTCCGGTGACGTGCAGATAGAGGTTGATCTTGGCGGGCGCGAAAACGGCGACCGCCGCGCCGCCTGACGCCGGTCGGCTCAGCCGCCGCGCTCCGGGCCCGGGGCCGGCGGCAGGCCGTTCGCGAGCTTGGCCTCGATCGGCGCGACCTCGTCCTTTTCGGGACCGAATTGCAGCGCCCGGCGCCACTGGTAGCGCGCCTCGGTATACCGGCCGGCGCGCCAGTAGGCGTCGCCCAGATGGTTGTTGATCGTCGAATCCGAAGGCACCAGCTCGACCGCGCGTTCGAGGTATTGCACCGCGCCGGCGAAATCGCCCATGCGGAAATGCGCCCAACCGAGGCTATCGACGATATAGCCGTCCTCAGACCGCAGCTCGACCGCCTTCTCGACCATCTTAAGGCCCTGATCCAGCTTTTCGCCGCGATCGATCCACGAATAGCCAAGATAGTTCAGGATCAGCGCCTGATCGGGCTTGAGCTCGAGGGCGTGCTCGAGATCGGCCTCGGCCTTGGGCCACTCGCCGGACCGCTCGTAGGAAACGCCGCGATCATAGAACAGGGTCCAGCGGTCGGGCAGGCCCTCCGCGGCGGCGCGGCTGATCGCCTCGTCATAGGCGACCGCGGCCTCCGCGAAACGCTTCTTGTTGCGCAGCACGTCGCCGAGCTGCACATCGGCGCTGACGCTCTTCGGCGACTGGGAGGCCATTTCGCGCAATTGCGCGATCGCCTCGTCGGTGCGGTCGAGCGCGTCGAGGTCGGCGGCGACGCGCAACCGCGCCGACCAGGAATAGGGCGAGTTGCGGGGAATCTGGTCGAGCACGGCAAGGCTCTGCTCGGGCTCTTCCTCGGCGCTCAGGATGTCGGCGAGCAATAGTTGCGCGAGACGGAAATTGGGTTCGAGCGCAAGCGCGAAGCGGTTGTAGACTAGCCCAAGATCGATCGTCTCGGCCTGGTTCAACACGCTGGCAAGGTCGAAGAGGGCTTCGGCCAGACCGTCGCTGGCCGAGCCGATCATCGGTTTCGGTACCCCGGGAGGCCGCGCCGCCAGAACCGACTGGGCAACCTCGCTGCCGACATTCTGGTCGATAAACTTCTTATAGAGCGCCTTGGCCTCTTTTTCCTTGCCGTGCCGCTCGTAGAAATTGGCGATCGCGTCGGTCAGCCGCCAATTGAGCTGCGTGGTCGCATCCAGCGTCTTGTTGAAATACTCCTCGGCCTTGTCGGGATGGCCGGCGAAATCGTAGAGCAGACCGAGCTGGAAATTTTCCAGCGGCTGGAACCCGGGAACCTTGTCGAGCTGCTGCAGCGCCGCGGCGGCGCCGGGGAGATCGCCGGCAGCCATGCGCGTCCAGCCCAGCGCTAGCGGGCCGATAAAGCGGTGGACGCCGTCCTGCGGCAGTGTCATGGCGTGCTTGACCGCCGCCGCGGCGTCGCCGGCCTTGAGGCGGTCGACGATCAGCACCAAGCCGGCGAGCGCGTCGCTCGAATCGAGCCTCAGCTCCGCCGGGGCGAGTGTGCGGGCGCGGTCGAAATCGCCGGCGCCGACGGTCATCAGAAAGTCGCGGCTGATCAGCTCCGGGGCGTCCGGGTCGATCGTGATCGCGCGGTCGAACCAGGCCGCCGCCGCGGGGTAGTCGCGCAGCTTTTCGGCATGACGGCCGGCAAGATAGGTGCCGAAGAGATGCGCCTCGGCGCCGGCCGCGCTGCCCTCGCGCGAGCTCGGGCTTGTCGCCGCGATTGCCGGCACCGCCGCCAAGCCTGCCGCGACCAGAGCCGCGGGCCACCGCAAGCGATTTCGCGGACCAGATCTCCCCTTCGCCACGCGTGCCATCCTTATCAGCCGGACGGCGCCTTTGAGGAACGGCGCGCCGTCACATATTCGGATAATTGGGGCCGCCGCCGCCCTCCGGCACTACCCAATCGATATTCTGCTCGGGGTCTTTAATGTCGCAGGTTTTGCAGTGTACGCAGTTTTGCGCGTTGATCTGCAGCCGCTTTCCCCCGCTTATCCCGTCATAGACGATCTCGTAGACGCCGGCCGGACAATAGCGCTGTTCGGGTGCGTCGTAGAGACGGTAATTAATTGAAATTGCCTTATCCGGATCGCGCAATTTGAGATGTGCCGGCTGACCTTCCTCGTGGTTGGTGAACGAGAAGGACACCGAGGTCAGCCGGTCGAAGCTGATCTTGCCGTCGGGACGGGGATAGGCGATCGGCGGCATCGCGTCGGCGCGGGCAAGCTGCGAATAGTCCGCATGGTTGTGAAAGGTCCACGGCGCCCGGCCGCGCAGCAGATAGGTGTCGAGCGCCGAATAGGCGATGCCGGCCATCGTGCCGAGCCGAAAGCTCGGCCGGATGTTGCGGACCCGGTACAGCTCGTCCCACACCCAGCTCCGCCGCAGCGTCTGGCCGACCGAGGCGCCGGCGTCGCCGCCCAGGCGGGCGAACACCGCCTCGGCCGCCACCATCCCGGACTTCATCGCGGTGTGGCTGCCCTTGATCTTGGGCACGTTGACGAAGCCGGCGGCGCAGCCGATCAGCGCGCCGCCGGGAAAATCGAGTTCGGGGATCGACTGCAAGCCGCCTTCGTTCAAGGCGCGGGCCCCATAGGCGACGCGCCGCCCGCCCTCGAACGTCTCGCGGATCGCCGGATGGGTCTTGAAGCGCTGGAACTCCTCGAACGGGTTGAGATAGGGGTTTTCGTAGTCGAGCCCGATGACGAACCCGACCGATACCTGCCCGTCCTCGAGATGGTAGAGGAACGAGCCGCCATAGGTGCGGTTGTCGAGCGGCCAGCCGACCGTGTGCACGACGCGGCCGCGATGCTGGCGGTCCGGCGCCACCTCCCAAAGCTCCTTGATGCCGATCGCATAAGTCTGCGGGTCGCAATGGTCGCGCAGGCCGAAGCGCGCGACCAGAGTCTTGGTCAGCGAACCGCGCGCGCCTTCGGCGAACAGCGTCTCGCGGCCGCGCAACTCGACGCCTTCCTGGTAGCTCGCGGTCTTCTGCCCGTCCTTGCCGATGCCCATGTCGCTGGTGGCGACGCCGCAGACCCTTCCCTCCTCGTCGTAGAGCACCTCGGCGGCGGCGAAGCCGGGATAGATCTCGACCCCCAATTCCTCCGCCTGCGCCGCCAGCCAGCGGCACAGATTGCCGAGACTGATGATGTAATTGCCGCGATTGTGCATTTGCGGCGGGGTCGGCAGCCGATAGGAGCGGCGCTCGGTCAGAAACAGGAAACGGTCGTCGATCGCCGGGGTGTTGAGCGGCGCGCCACGCTCGCGCCAGTCGGGAATGAGCTCGTTCAAGGCGCGCGGCTCGAACACCGCGCCCGACAGGATGTGGGCGCCGACCTCCGAGCCTTTCTCGATGACGCAGACGGCGAGCTCGGTCTCGGCCGCGGCCGCGAGCTGCTTCAGCCGGATCGCCGCGGCGAGCCCCGACGGGCCGGCGCCGACGATGACGACATCGTATTCCATTCGCTCGCGCGCCATCACCCCCTCGGGCCATTTCCTCGCGGGCGACTATAAAGGATCGCCTTCAAAGTGGTACCCTTGCGCCATGCCGGTTGCCACCCCGCCACCCCTGACGCGCGAGGGCGCGCTCGCGCTCCTGCAATGGCAGATCGAGATGGGCGCCGATGAGGCGATCGGCCCCGAGGCAATCAATCGTCTGGCGCTCGATCGGCTCGCCCCGAAACAGCCCGAGGCGCCGCCAGCACCGGCGCCCCGCGCGAAGGCCGCGCCCGCTTCCGCCGCTCCGCCGCGGGCCTTGACCGAATCGGCGGCGGAGCCGGTGCAATCGGCCCGCGCCCTTGCCGCGCAGGCCGAGACGATCGACGCGCTCGAAGCGGCGATCGCCGGGTTCGACGCCTGCCCGCTCAAACGCACCGCCACCAATACCGTCTTCGCCGACGGCAACCCCGGGGCGCCGGTACTGATCGTCGGCGAGGCGCCGGGCGCCGACGAAGACCGCATGGGCAAGCCCTTTGTCGGCCGCGCCGGGCAGCTCCTCGACCGCATGCTGGCGGCGATCGGGCTCGACCGCAGCGGGGTGCAGATCACCAACGTCATCTACTGGCGCCCGCCCGGCAACCGCAAGCCGACCGCGGCCGAGATCGCCTCGTGCCTGCCGTTCGTGTTCCGGCACATCGTGCTGTCGCGGCCCAACATCCTGGTGCTGGCCGGCGGCACCGCGGCCAGCACCCTGCTCGACACGCCCGACGGGATCACGCGGCTGCGCGGCCGCTGGTTCGATCTCGCCATCCCCGGCCTCGACGCGAAGCTGCCGGCGCTGCCGATGTTCCACCCCGCCTATCTGCTGCGCACCCCCGAGCGCAAGCGCGAAGCCTGGCGCGATCTCTTGGCGTTGCAGGCGAAGCTGACGGAATTAGGAGTTAGCTGATGCCTCTCAACCACGAGCGTCCGTTTCTCGCCGTCAACATCGCGCTCTTGACCGTGTCGGACACACGCAGCGAAGCCGACGACCGCTCCGGCAACACCTTGCAGGAGCGCGCCGAGGCGGCCGGGCACAAGATAGCCGCCCGCAAGATCATCCGCGACGAGTTCGACGAGATCGTCGGCCAACTCAAGGCCTGGATCGCCGACCCCGAGATCGACGTGGTGATCTCGACCGGCGGCACCGGCGTCACCGGCCGCGACGTCACGCCCGAGGCGTTTCACAGCGTCTACGAAAAGGAGATCGCCGGGTTCGGCGAGCTGTTCCGCTGGCAGAGCTACGAGAAGATCGGCACCTCGACGATCCAGAGCCGCGCCACCGCGGGGATCGCCGGCGGCACCTATCTCTTCGCGCTGCCCGGCTCGCCCGGCGCCTGCCGCGACGCCTGGGACGGCATCCTCGTCCACCAGCTCGACAACCGCTTCCGCCCGTGCAACTTCGTCGAGCTGATGCCGCGGCTGACGGAGAAATAGCCGCTCAGAAGCCGCGCGCCGGCCCGAGCCGGCGATAGGCATCTCCGTCATCGACATCGTCGAGCGTCGCGGCGAACCCAACCGACCGCGATCGGGGCAGGTTCGCCAGCACGTCCGCCAGCGCATTCCGGGTCGACCAGCGCACCTCGCCGAAATCGGGCGGACGATGGCGCGCGCCAACCAGCCAGAACCCGCCATCGCGGGCCGGGCCGAACACGAAATCGAACCGGCCGAGCAGCCGGAACGCCGCGGCGACGTGCGCGGCGGTCATGCCCGGAATGTCCGTCCCGACCAGCACAATCGGGCCGGGCGCGCACCCTGCCATCGCCCGCCGCATGCGCGCGCCGAGATCGCCCCGCCCTTGCGGCATCGCGCCCCGGCGCCCCGCCTCGCGGTCCGGGCTCAGAGCCAAACACAACCGCCAGCGCCGGTCGCGGCCGAGCCGGCGCAGGCTGCGCGCCAGCATCAGCCGCTCGAAGCGCAGCGCCGCCACCGCGCCGATCTCGCGCGCCAGCCGGCTTTTGCCGGCACCAAGAAGCGGCACCCGCGCGAACAGCATCAAGTGGCGGCGCATCTACCCACACACTTTAATTGTCATGGCCGGACTTGTTCCGGCCATCCACGTGGATCCCCGGGACAAGCCTGGGGATGACCCGTCGTTTGGAAATCATCCGTACAGTCTTGCGATCCGCGCCGGTGAAACCCCGACAAAATACAGCGACAGGCACATGAGGTTGCACAGCGAGCGGCGGCAGTACCCGTCCCGAATATAGCGCGCCGCCGAGGCTGTAATCGTCGCGCCGACCGGCTTGAGCCGCGCCCGGCCGAGCCGGCGCGCGAGATCGACATCCTCCATCAGCGGGATCGCCGCATAGCCGCCGACCGCATCGTAGAGCGCGCGCGAGATCAGCAATCCCTGGTCGCCATAGGGCAGCGCCAGTACGCGACAGCGCCAGGCCACCGCCCGCTCGAGCCGCCGGGCGGCCAGCGCATCGTCATCGAGGGCCAGGTCGAAATATCCCGCTCGATCCCCGGCGCCCGGCGCGGCAATGAAGGTGCGGACGGCATCCGTCCAGCCGACTTCAAGCCGGCAGTCGGCGTGGAGGAAGAGCAGCCAGTCGCCGGTCGCCGCCGCGGCGCCGGAGGCGAGTTGCGAGCCGCGCCCGCGCGGTGCCCCGACGATCCGCGCGCCGGCCTGCACGGCCACCGCGGCCGTGCCGTCGCGCGACCCGCCATCGGCGACGACGATCTCGCCGACGAGACTGAACTCGCTCAGCCGGACCAGCGCCCGCAGCAGGTTGCGCTCTTCGTCGAGCGTTGGGATAACGGCCGATATTCTCAAATGTTCGTGTATTGTTCTCATAATTGTGCCATCGTCGCCAGCATGGATATGCCGGCCTCCCCCCTGCCGCGCAAGGGACGCGGTGCGACCAGCAACGCCAGCGGGCGCTTCGAGCACGAGGAACGGATCGCGTTCGATGACGGCTGGAGCGTGCCGGGCGCCGAGCCCGAGCCGATGCCGCTGCAGACCCGGCTGCAGGTCGATGCGACGCGCACGATCATCGCCCGCAACAACTCCCCCGATATCGGTTTCGACCGCTCGATCAACCCCTATCGCGGCTGCGAGCACGGCTGCATCTATTGCTATGCGCGGCCAAGCCACGCCTTTCTCGGCCTGTCGCCCGGCCTCGATTTCGAAACCCGCATCTTCTACAAGCCGCAGGGCGCGGCGTTGCTCAAGCAGGAACTGGGCAGGAAGGGCTATGGCTGCCGGCCGATCGCGCTGGGCAGCAACACCGACCCCTACCAGCCGGCCGAGCGCCGGCTCGGGATCACCCGCTCGATCCTTGAAGTGCTGCGCGATTTCCGTCACCCGGTGACCATCGTCACCAAGGGCGCCCTCATCCAGCGCGACATCGATATCCTCGCCGAGATGGCCGAGATGCGGCTCGCCTGCGTTACCGTGTCGGTGACGACGCTCGACCGTGCGCTGGCTCGGGTGATGGAGCCGCGCGCCGCCACCCCGCAGCGCCGGATCGAAACCATCGCCGCGCTGGCCAAGGCCGGGATTCCGACCGGCGTCCTGTCGGCGCCGATGATCCCGGCGCTCAACGATGCCGAGATGGAGGACATCCTCGCCGCCGCCAAGGACGCCGGCGCGGCGACCGCCGGGTACACGATGCTGCGCCTGCCCTTGGAGCTGAAGGCGCTGTTCAAGGAATGGCTCGAGACGCACGCGCCCAACAAGGCGGCGCACGTGCTGTCGCTGGTCGCGCAAAGCCATGGCGGCAAGCTCTACGATTCGACCTGGTCGAAGCGGATGGTCGGCTACGGCCCCTATGCCGAGATGCTGAGCATGCGGTTCGATCGCGCCTGCCGTCGCCTCGGTCTCGACCGCCGCCACACCGAGCCGCTCGATGTGACGCAATTCCGCCCGCCGCCGCAGCGCGGCGACCAGCTCGCTCTGTTTTGATATCCTCGCAGACGCCGCTCGCTGTAGATTCCCTGCAGATATCAGCGAAAACAGCGAGCGAGAGTACGCCGGCATCAATTCGGCTACTGTGCCGCCGACACCGGCGGAGGCACGCGGCATGGCGACGGAGAGGCGGCTCGAAGCCCACCAGGTCGAGGCGATCTTCCGCGCTTTCGCCGAGGTCATGCGCGAGTTGCCGCCCGATACCGAAGCCGGCTGGCTCGACGCCGCGGGCGATCTGCGCCTCGCCCCCGACATCGGCCGCAAGCTCAGAACCGCGCGCAGCGTGGGCGATCTGCTGCGGCAGATGCGCGAAAGCGGCGGCGAAGCCGGCTAGATCACCCCCTCGTCCTTCAACCCGGCGATATCGCCGCCGCTCATCCCGAGCCAAGACCCGAACACCTGCCCGGTGTGTTCGCCCAGGAGCGGCGAGCGGGTGATCTCGGGCGGCTTGCCGTCGAAGCGCACGGGGAAGGTCGGGCGCCGCATCGGGCCGCTCGGGTGCTCCATCTCCTGAATGATGCCGCGCGTCTCGAAACTCGGCTCGTCGAGCAGGTCGCCGGTATCGAACACCGCCCCGGCCGGGATGCCAGCGGCGCCGAGGATACGCATCGCTTCGTGCTTGGTGTGCTGCCGGGTCCAGGCAGCGACCATTTCCTCGACCTCCGCGGCGTGGGCGATGGCGCGCTTGTCGCGGTCGAGATATTCGGGGTCGTCGGCGAGCTCGGGCCGGCCGATCACGGCGCAAAGCCGGCGCCAATGCTCCGGATTGTTGTGAGAGTTGAACACATAGCACCAGTCGTTCGGCCCGCCCGGCTTGCACGGGTAGATGTCGGCCGGCGGCGGCCCGCCGAACGAGCTCTTGGCGCCGTTGCGCATCGGCGGCTTGCCGGTGCGTGCGTGCATCATGAACGAGCCGCGGATGTAGTTGAGCTGCGCGTCCTGCATCGCCACCTGCAGACGCCGTCCCTTGCCGGTGGTGTGACGCTCGTAGAGCGCGCTGACCACCGAGATCGCCATCAGCATGCCGGTGCCGGTATCGCCCATGGTCGCGCCGGGGCGGCAGGGCGGCTCGTCGCGCGGGCCGGTGATCGCCATGGTGCCGCCGCAGGCCTGGGCGATCATGTCGAAGGCGAGGTTGTGCTCATAGGGGCTGCCCTCGCCGAAACCCTTGACCTGGGCGTAGATGAGCCTGGGGTTGATGGCGTGCAACACGTCCCAGCCGAGCCCGAGTTTCTCGATCGTTCCCGGCGCCATGTTCTCGATGAAGACGTCGGCCTTCGCCGCCATCTCCTTGACCAGCGCGATGCCCCGCGGCGACTTCAGATTCACCGTCACCGATTTCTTGTTGCTGTTGTAGACCATGAAATAATAGGCGTCGGCACCCGGTTTCGGCCCGGTGCCGAGGACGCGGCCGGGCTCGCCGCCCTTGGGGTTCTCGACCTTGACGACCTCGGCGCCGAGCAGCGCCATGACCTCGGTGCAGGTCGGTCCGGCCTCGAATTGCGTCAGATCGAGCACCTTCACTCCGGCAAGGCAGTTCGGCGCGGCGGCTGCGGCCATTTTTCCCTCCTCGTCTTGATGAAATTCAACCGATCAAGCGAAATTCAGGTCGAGCCTCGACTCCACGGGCACTTTCTGCGAAGGAACCGGTCATGTCCTATCGTCATCTTTTGATCGCCGCCATGCTCCTCGCGTCGGCCTGGCCGGCGGCGGCCGAAACGATCGAAGTATCCGACAACCACGGCGGCAGCGTCGCCGAATACGACGCGCGCTGGACCGTGCTGGCAGCGCACGGCGTCGACGTCAAAATCGTCGGACCTTGCCAATCGGCCTGCACGGTCCTGCTGGGTCATATCCCGCGCGCCAAAATCTGCGTCACGCCGAACGCCTCCTTCGGCTTTCATCTTGCCCATTTGCCAAGCGCAACGGCGACCCGATGGAATGCATACCAGCCCGATATCCAGGCTTGGATCACGGCGCATGGCGGATTGAAGCCGGATTTCATGTGGATGCGTGCGCCGGACATCTTTCAATTCTTCAAGGCCTGCTGACCGACACGTCGAACAGGGGTAACGCCTTGGGCTTCTCGAAGCAACGCTCGACCGCGAGACGCGCGGAAGTCCTCCCGTCGCTGCTTCCGCCGATCGTGGGCTAACCCGCAGGAGGGATGCCATGCGCCTGAAGCTCTTCGAGAACTACCGCTTCGTGCTCTACGCGCCGTTTTACGCGGCGCACGCGACCGGCGCCTACGCGGCCGAGGGGCTCGAGGTCGATCTGCTGCCCTCGCCCGGCCCCGGCTTGACCGAAGCGGCATTGCTCGCCGGCGAGGCCGAGGCGATGTGGATGGGCCCGATCCGCATCATGAAGGCACATGAGCAGGATGCGAACTCGCCGTTGACGGCCTTTGCCGAGGTGGTGTGCCGCGACCCGTTCTCGCTGGTCGGCGCGACCCCCAACCCGGGGTTCAAGTTCGCCGATCTCCTCGGCAAGCGGTTCGCCAGCACCAGCGAAGTGCCGACCCCGTGGCTCTGCCTCGAAGGCGATCTCTACGACGCGGGCATTGACCCGGCGCGGCTCGAACGGGTGATCGGCCGCACCATGCAGGAGAATGTCGCGGGCCTTTCGGCCGGCGATATCGACGTCGCGCAGATATTCGAGCCGTTCGTCGAGGTCGCGGTGCGCCGCGGCGCCCATGTCTGGCTGCCGGCAAGCGCGCGCGGCCGCACCAGCTACACCGTGTTCGCGACGACCCGCCAGCGCCTTGCCGCCGACCCGGAGCCGTTCCACCGCATGGTGCGGGCGATCTACAAGACGCAGCAATGGGTGCAGGCGCAATCGCCGCAAGCGCTGGCCGATGCGATCGCCGACTATTTTCCGGCGCTCGACCGTGCGGTGCTAGCGGGCGCGCTCGCCCGCTACAAGGCGCAGGGCGTGTGGGGCACCGACCCGGTGCTTCCGGAAGAAGGTTTCGACCGGCTACGCCGCGCCTTGCTGGCCAGCGGTTTCCTCTCCCGCACCGTCCCCTTTGTCGAGTGCGTCGACAACCGGCTGGCGCTGGAAGTGCTCGCCTAGCGCACGCCCGAGCCGTGGAACGGCTTCTCGGCGTCGGGCTGGTTCACCGGCGCGGCGTCGGAGAAGGCCGGGATCGCCATGCAGGTCTCGTAGATCCGCATGACGCGCGGATAAGCCCCAAGTTCGGTATCGAAGGTCTTGGCGGGGATCACCTGCGTCACCAGGCCGATATCGGCGAGGGTCGGCCGGTCTCCGTGGCAGAATTTTCCCGCCTCCTGGTGCTCAACGAGCAGCGTTTCCATCGCCTGGAGCCCGGCGCCGATCCAATGCTGGATCCAGCCGACCATCGCCTGCGTCGGCAGCTTCAGCTCGTCGGTCAGGTAATGGCGGATGCGCGGCACGAGGAGCGGATGCGAGTCGGCGATGTTGATCAGCGCCAGGCCGCGGCACCACGCGCGCGCCGCGGCATCCTTCGGCAGCAGTGGCGGCTCCGGGTATTTCTCCTCGAGGTATTCGAGGATCGCCAGCGACTGGAACAGCTTGACGTCGCCGTCGATCAGGGTCGGCACCACCATCTGCGGGTTGACCGCGCGGTAGGCGGGATCGAACTGGTCGCCCTTTTCAAGGTGCAGAAAGGTGTCCTCATGCGCGAGGCCCTTGAGGTTCATCGCGATGCGCACGCGGAATGTCGCTTGCGAGCGATAGTAGGTGTAGAGCTTCATCTTCCCGTCTCCCCACCGGAATTGCCGCGAGATCATGGACCTGCCGCACGATACCGCACCGCCGAAGCCGACGCTGCTCTCGGAATACCGACCGCCGGATTTTGTGATCGATAGGGTCGAGCTCTCTTTCGCCCTCGGCGAAGAAGAGACGCTGGTCCGGTCCCACATGACCGTTCGGCGCAATCCCGCCGCAGGGACTTCCAAATCGCCGCTGCGCCTCGACGGCGAGGAGCTGGAGCTGGTTTCCATCGCGATCGACGGCGGCGCGTTGGCTTCCGACCGCTATCGAATCGAGGCCGGCGGGAACCTCACCATCCTCGACCCGGCCGACGCCTTCGCGCTCGACATCGCGGTTCGGATCAAGCCGCAGCTCAACACCGCGCTCAGTGGCCTCTACACCTCGGGCGGCAATTTCTGCACGCAATGCGAAGCCGAGGGGTTCCGCCGGATCACTTGGTTCCTCGATCGGCCCGACGTCTCGGCGCGCTACCGCGTCCGCATCGAGGCCGACAAGGCGCACCATCCGGTCCTGCTGTCGAACGGCAACCCGGGCGAGCGCGGCGATCTCGGCGGTGGCCGCCACTTCGCCACCTGGGACGATCCGCACCCCAAACCCAGCTACCTCTTCGCGCTGGTGGCGGGCGATCTCGTCGCCCATCGCGACGAATTCACCACGCGCTCGGACAGGAACGTAAAGCTGGCGATCTGGGTCCGGCGCGGCGACGAGGACAAATGCGCGCACGCCATGGCCTCGCTCAAAGCCGCGATGCGCTGGGACGAGGAGACCTACGGGCTCGAATACGACCTCGATGTCTTCAACATCGTCGCGGTCAGCGACTTCAATATGGGGGCGATGGAGAACAAGGGGCTCAACATCTTCAACACGCGCTACGTGCTGGCCAAGCCCGAGACCGCGACCGGCGCCGATTACGAAAACATCGAGAGCGTCATCGGCCACGAGTATTTCCACAACTGGACCGGCGACCGCGTCACCTGCCGCGACTGGTTCCAATTGTCGCTGAAGGAAGGGCTGACCGTGTTCCGCGACCAGCAATTCTCGGCCGATATGGGGAGCGAGGCGGTGTGCCGCATCGCCGATATCCGGGCGCTCCGCGCCGCGCAGTTCCCCGAGGATGCGGGTCCCTTGGCGCACCCGGTGCAGCCGCAATCCTATCTGCGGATCGACAATTTCTATACCGCGACGGTCTACAACAAGGGCGCCGAGCTGATCCGGATGATGCACACGCTGCTGGGGCGCGAGGGCTTCCGCCGCGGCATGGACCTCTATATCGAGCGCCACGACAATTCGGCCGCGACGATCCCCGATTTCGTCAGCGCGATGCAGGATGCAAGCGGCGTCGATCTCGGCGAGTTCTCGCGCTGGTATCGCCAGGCCGGCACGCCCGAGCTTACCGTCGACGACCGCTACGATGCGGCGGCGAAGAGCTACGAGCTGACGATCTCGCAAAAGACGCCGCCGACGCCGGGGCAACCCGAGAAGGAGCCGCTGCCGATCCCGGTTGCGATGGGGCTGCTGGGTCCCAACGGCGACGAAATGCCGACACGGGTTGCCGGCGAGGCGGCCGAACAGGTGGGCACGCGGCTCTTGGTCTGCGACCGGCCCAGCCAGACCTTCCGCTTTGTCGATGTCGCGGCACCGCCGGTGCCCTCGTTGCTGCGCGGCTTCTCGGCGCCGGTCAAGCTCCAGGGCGTGCCGCTGGAGCGGCTTAAATTCCTTGCGATCCACGACACCGATCCGGTGGCCCGCTGGGACGCGGGGCAGCGCACCGCGACGCAGATCCTGCTTGAGCGGGTCGCCTTGCGGCACGCTGGGTCAACGCTGCCGCCGCTCGACCCCGACCTGATCGAGGCGATGCGCCATACACTGGACGACGCGGCGCGCGACCGCGCCTTCGCCGCCGAGGCCCTGGCCCTGCCGCGCGAAATCTCGCTTGCCGACGAGATGGCGGTCGTCGATGTCGACGCGATCCATGCGGTGCGCGAGGCCGCGCGCGCCGACATCGCCCGCGCGCTCGCCGGCGCCCTCGGCGACATCTATCGCGCGCTCGGCGATTCCGGACCGTACCGGGCCGACGGCGCGTCGATCGGCCGCCGCGCGCTGCGCAATCAGTGCCTCGCCTATCTCGCGGCGGGCGACCCGCGGACCGGCGTACGCCTCGCCAAGGCGCAGTTCGACGCGCAGCAGAACATGACCGACGTCATGGCCGCGCTGGCGGTGCTGGTCGATCTCGACGGCCCCGAGCGCACCGCCGCACTCGCCGCCTTCTACGAGAAGTGGCAGGCGGACCCGCTCGTCACCGACAATTGGTTCTCGCTGCAGACGCGCTCGTCGCTGCCGGGAACGCTGGCGGCGGTGCGGGCGCTCACCGGACATCCCGCCTTCACCCGGAGCAACCCGAACCGCTGGCGCGCGCTCGTCAGCGCCTTCGCCAACGGCAATCAACTGCATTTCCATGCCGCGAGCGGCGAGGGTTACCGCTTTCTCGCCGACGAGGTGCTGGCGATCGATCCCAGCAATCCGCAGATCGCCGCGCGCACCGTGCAGCCGCTCGGGCAGTGGCGCCGGTTCGATCCCACGCGCCAGGCGCTGATGAAGGCCGAGCTACAGCGCATCCACGACACCAAGGGCCTCAGCACCAACACCTTCGAAATGGTGTCGAAGAGCCTGGTCGAGGCCGGATAGGAAAAGGGCGGCCCGAAGGCCGCCCTTTGGCGCTTGCCACCGCGATGCCCGCTAAGGCGCGGTGATCTCGACGCGGCGGTTCTGCGGCTCGCGCACGCCATTGGCGGTCGGCACGCGGTTGTCGTTCTCGCCGCGACCGCTGACCGCCATCTGGTTCTGCGGCACGCCAAGGCGCGCCAACGCCTGGGCGACATTGTGGGCACGGCGCTCGGAGAGCCGCTGGTTGTAGCCGGGCGAGCCCGACCGGTCGGTGTAGCCGGTGACCTGGATCTGCACCGGCGCGCCCGACTTATAGGCGTCAGCCGCCTGCTGGACGACCTGCATACCCTGCTGGGTGACAGCGTCCTTATCCCAATCGAAGAAGACGATGAACACCCGTGGGGCCGCGGGCGGCGGCGGGGCGGGTTCTGCCGCCGGCATTGGCGGCGGAGGCGGCGGCGGCGCGCCGAAGCGGTAGTTGACCTTCATGACCACCGAGTCGTCGTGAAACCCGACCCGGCCGCTGACCGCCGCGCCGCCGGCCGCCGACGGCAACGAGCCCAGGCTCATCGTCTCGTGCCCATAATCGGTATGGCGGTATTCCGCGCCGACCGAGATGTTGGGATTGATCGCGTATTCGAGTCCGCCGCCGAACGTCGGTCCCACGAGGGTCGTCGAATTCGACGAGGCAACGCCCGGGACCGAGGCGCCGCCGACGGTCGTCGGCGCGAAATTCGCCTGCAAATTGACGTTAGCGAAGGCGACGCCGCCGGTTCCATAGAGCAGCCACCGGTCGAGGGCATAGCCGACACGGCCGCGGATCGACCCGTTGACCGACGACGACGCCGTGAAGCTGCCGCCCGGAGCGAAGTTAGGCAGACCCGGCGGGAGCACGGTCGTCGTGTTCGACGGCCCGCCGCCCTTGATATCGCCTTCAACCCCCAGCACGAAATTGTTGAATTGCCAGTTGTAGCCGGCCTGGCCGCCGCCGGTGATCGAACCATTGGTGCCGTGGCCGAAGCCGAGCGTGCTGCCCGGGGCCAGCGCCGACGGGGCGACGCTAACCGATCCGGGCAAATGGCCCCATTCCTCGCCGATGCTGAGCCCGACATAAGGGCCGCCCCAGATCACCGGTGTCTGCGCGCTCGCCGGGACGACCGATGCGAGCAGCACGGCCGCCGCCGTCACGTTGAACGAATAGCGCATCAACCCCCTCCGCCATTTGCCGATCACAATCCTCGGGAAGCCGCCCGGCCAACCGCATCGGTCAACCTAAGGCGCAATTCTCAAGGCTCGCGGGACCAACATTAGCGAGAACGGGACAGTTCCTAATCGGAATGATAATTCGCCTCTGCTGTCACCGAATTGCCACAGAGGTCAAGAAGTTGAAAAGAATTGCCATAATTCGCCCAAATAATTTTTGAATAATATCGCGGCTATTATTGCCTTAAAGATCGAGTTCCAGCACCTCGCTCTTCGCCCGGGTGCAGCAGGTCAGCACGAAGCGCTTGCGGTCGGCGAGGTTGAGTATCTGATCGCGGAAATCCGGCGTGCCCGATACATAGCGGGTCAGGCAGGTCCCGCAATAGCCCAGCTCGCACGACGTATCGACCTTGATCCCCTGGCGGCGCAGCGCCTGGGCGATCGACTCATCGGCGCGCACCTCGTATTCGCCGCCGCGCCTGGCGAGCCGCACGCGAAACGGCAGATCCTCGCCGACCATCTCGGGGACCGCCGCCGCCGGCCCCTTGAAATATTCGCAATGCACGGTGTGCGGCGGCCAATAGGTCGTGGCGTGCGCGACCGCGTCCATCAGCCCGGCCGGGCCGCAGTAATAGAGATGCGTGCCGGGCGGCGGTTCCTTCAATAGCGCGGCGACATCGAGTCCCTTCGCCGGGTCGCCGCCATCGTAATGAAACGTCGCCTTTCCCGTCGCAGCGAGCAGCGACAATTCCTCGCGAAACGCGGTGCGCTCCGGGCCGCGCGAACAATAGTGCAGATGAAACTCGGCCCGGCGGCGCTTCAGCTCGGCGATCATCGCCATGAACGGGGTGATGCCGATGCCGCCGGCGATCAGCCAGTGCCGCTCGGCCTCCTCGACCAGCGGAAACAGATTGCGCGGCCACGATACTTCGAGGAGATCGCCGACCCGCGCTTCGTCATGCAGCCGGTTCGAACCATGCCCGTCCTTGTCCTTGAGCACGGCGATGCAGTAGCGCCGCCGCTCGGCCGGGTCGTTGCACAGCGAATAGTCGCGCAATAGGCCCGGCGCGACCCGGATCGCGACATGGGCGCCCGCGGTAAAGCGCGGCAGGTCGCGCTCGTTGGGGTCGGTCAACTCGAAACCGAGCACATCCTCGGCGAGATAGGTGATCGAGCGGATGCGCAGATGCATGCAGGCGTTATCGCGCAGCCTCCGCCCGCTGTCACCCCCGCAGCGTACCGCCGGTCGCCTTTTCGACCGCGAAGACGAGGCGGTTCGAGAACGTCTCGATCTCGGCATCGGTCAATGTCGCGTCCTGCGGTTGCAAGGTCACCGCGATCGCCAGCGACTTCTTGCCGTCGGGTAGGCCCTTGCCCTCGTAGACATCGAAGAGGCCGATATCGGCGACCAGCTTGCGGTCGACGCCACGCGCCGCGCGCAGCAGCGTCTCCGCCGGCACGTCGCCGTCGACGACAAAGGCGAAGTCGCGCTCGACCGGCTGAAACACCGAAAGCCTCAGCGGCGGTCTCGCCCGAACTCCCCGCGGCAGCGGCGCCGCCTCGACAAAAGCCTCGAAAGCGGCGACCGGACCCTTTACGTCCGACGCCGCGAGCAGTTCGGGGTGCAATTCGCCGAAATAGGCGAGCACGGTGGGGCCTAGCCGCAACACGCCGCTGCGGCCGGGATGAAACCACGCGGGCGGCTCGCCCGAAACCTGCAGGCTCTCGACCGGGGCGCCGGCGGCGGCAAGTGCGGCCAGGCCGTCCTCCTTGGCGGCGAAGAGATCGGCCTCGCCCGGCCGGGCATGCCAGTCGCGCGGCCCCAGGCGTCCGGCGCGCAGCCCGGCGGCGACATTTACCTGGCCCTCGGGCGTGTCGTCGCGGTAGAGCGGCCCGACCTCGAAGAGCGCGACATCGGGAAAGCCGCGGTCGGCGTTGCGCCGTGCCGCGTCGAGCAGGTTCGGCAGCACCGACGGCCGCATCTGGTCGAGATCGGCGCTGATCGGATTGACGAGGCGCAGCGCCGGCTGGCCGCCGCCGAAACGCTCGGCCGAGGCCGATGGCAGGAACGAGAAGGTCACAGCCTCGGTGAGACCCCGCGCGGCAAGCGTGCGGCGCACCAGTTCGAGACGGCGGCGGCGGAGATCGATCGCCGGGCGCGAAATTACCGTCTCGCGCGGCAGAGGAACCGGCGGGATGTCGTCGTAGCCCCTGACCCGCAGCACCTCCTCGACGAGATCGGCTTCACCGATGATGTCGCCACGCCAAGAGGGCGGCGTGACCTGGAAGTCGTTCCCCTTCTTCTTGACCTCGAGCCCCAATTGTTCGAGTATCTTCGTCGTATCGATGGCGGCAACATCGAGCCCGCCGAGCGCGGCGACCCGGCCCTGCCTCAGCAGGTAGTGCCGCCGCCATTCCGGGACCGCGCCGGCAACGACCACTTCGGAAGGCTCGCCGCCGCACAGCTCCATGACCAGCCGCGTGGCTATCTCCAGCCCGGGAGCGGTGAATTCGGGGTCGATACCGCGCTCGAAGCGGTAGCGCGCGTCGCTGATGATCTCGAGCCGCCGCCCGGTCGCTGCGGTGCGTACCGGGTCGAACAGCGCCGCCTCGATGAACACTTCGGTCGTCGTCTCGGTGCAGCTCGTCGGCCCGCCGCCCATCACGCCCCCGAGGCTTTGCACTCCGTTATCGTCGGCGATCGCGGTTACTTCCGGATCGAGCGTGTATTCGCGGCCGTTCAAGGCCAGCAGCTTTTCCCCAGCCTTGGCGAAGCGCACGACCAGGTCGCCCTTGACCTTGCCGGCATCGAACACGTGGAGCGGCCTGTCGAGGTCGAAGGTTAGGAAATTGGTGATGTCGACCAGCGCCGAAATCGGCCGCAGCCCGATCGCCTCCAGCCGCCGCTTGAGCCAGTTGGGGCTTGGGCCGTTCTTGAGCCCGCGAATGTGGCGGCCGAGGAACATCGGGCAGGCCTTGCGGTCGGTGAGCCTGATGCCGATCGACGACTTAAACTTGCCGGGCACCGGGGTCGCGTCGAGCGGCCTCAAGGCGCCGACCCCGGCGGCGGCGAAGTCGCGGGCGATCCCACGCACGCCTAGGCAATCGGCGCGGTTCGGCGTCACCTTGATGTCGATGACCGGGTCGCCAAGCCCGGCATATTCGACGTAGCGCGCGCCCACCGGCGCGTCGTCGGCGAGCTCGATGATGCCGTCGTGATCGTCGCTCAAGGCCAGCTCGTAGGCCGACATCAGCATGCCGCGCGAGGCAACGCCGCGGATCGTGCTCTCGGTCAGCGTGACGCCACTGCGCGGCACGACGGTCCCGACCGGGCCGAACACGCCCTTCATGCCCGTGCGCGCGTTGGGCGCGCCGCAAACCACCTGCACCTCGGCCCCACCATTAACCTCTGGCCCCGCATCGACAACGCAGACCCGCAGGCGGTCGGCGTTGGGGTGCTTTTCGGCCGACACCACGCGGGCAACCGTGAACCCGGCGAGCGCGGCGGCGGGGTCATCGACCCCGTCGACATCGTGACCGAGCATGACAAGGCGCCGGACGATCTCGGCGACATCCGCCTCGGTGTCGAGATGCGTCTTCAGCCAGGAGAGCGTCGTCTTCATCAGAGCGAACCCCGCACCGGCGAGGGAATGTCGAGCGGCAGGAAGCCATAATGCCGCAGCCATCGCAGGTCGGAATCGTACATCGTGCGCAGGTCGGGGATGCCGTATTTCAACATCGCCACCCGCTCGATCCCCATCCCGAAGGCGAAACCCTGATACTCGTCGGGGTCGATGCCGCAATTCCTCAGCACCTGCGGATGCACCATCCCGGACCCGAGGATTTCAAGCCAGTCACCGCCGGCGCCGATCTTCAATTCGCCGCCGGCGCGCGAGCAGCCGATATCGACCTCGGCGCTCGGCTCGGTGAACGGGAAATAGCTCGGGCGGAACCGCACCGGCAGATCGTCGACATCGAAAAAGGCGCGGCAGAACTCGATCAGGCAGCCTTTCAGGTGACCCATATGCGTCGTGCGGTCGATGACCAGCCCCTCGACCTGATGGAACATCGGCGAGTGGGTCGCGTCGTGGTCGGCGCGGAAGGTGCGGCCCGGCACGATGATGCGGATCGGCGGCTTCTGCCGCTGCATCGTGCGGATCTGCACCGGCGAGGTGTGGGTGCGCAGCACCAGCCGCGAGCCATCCGCGCGCTCGGGCAGGTAGAACGTGTCGTGCTCCTGCCGGGCGGGGTGCTCCGGCGGGATATTGAGCGCGGTGAAATTGTGGAAATCGTCCTCGATATGCGGGCCCTCGGCGACGACAAACCCCATCTCGCCGAAGATCGCGACGATCTCGTCGATGGTCTGGCTGATCGGATGGATGCGGCCCATGGCACCAGGCGACACCGGCAGGGTCGCATCGGCGCGCTCGGCGGCAAGACGCTGGGCAAGGTTCGCTTTCTCGAATTCGGCAGCCTTCGCTGTAATCTCTGTTGCGACCGAGTTGTATTGATTATTAGCCTCAGCTCCCGCAGCGGAGCGCTCGTCCACCGGCAGATTGGCAACCTCTCGACGCCGCTGATTAAACAGCCCTTGGCGGCCGATGTACTGAACGCGGTAGACCTCAAGCTCCGGAGGCGTCTGCGAGCCTCGGATATTATTGATGGCCACCCCCAGAATTTCTTTCGGATCGTTCATGGCCAATTCTCAAAACCTCATGGCACAAAACAAAAGGGGCCGATTGCGGCCCCTTCGTGACTCAACAGGCGAGCGTCGCGGGGCCTAAGCGAGACACCCGCCGGTAAATCGCCTGGCCGCGCGCCCGGTCATTCCGCCGCCGCCTGCGCCGGGAGCGCCGACTTCGCGGTCTCGACCACATTGGCGAAGGCGTCCGGCTCGCGGATCGCGAGGTCGGAAAGCACCTTGCGGTCGAGCTCCAGCCCGGCGAGCTTGAGCCCGTGGATGAATTGCGAATAGGTCATGCCGTGCTCGCGCACCCCGGCATTGATCCGCTGGATCCACAACCCGCGGAAATCGCGCTTCTTGTTGCGCCGGTCGCGATAGGCGTAGCGCAGCGCCTTCTCGACCTTTTCGAGCGCGACGCGATAGGCCTTGCTGTTGCGCCCGCGATAGCCCTTGGCGAGATCGAGGACTTTCTTGTGGCGGGCATGTGTCGTCGTCCCGCGTTTGACCCGGGCCATCGCTCAGCCTCGCAGATAGGGCATGTAGGTGAGGACGAGCTTGGCGTCGCCGGGCTGCAAGGTCACCTTGCCGCGCGCCTTGCGCTTCATCTGCTTCGGCTTCGAAATCAAGCGATGGCGCTTATGCGCGACGTTCATCGTGATCTTGCCGGACGCGGTGCGCCCGAAGCGCTTCTTCGCGCCGCTCTTGGTCTTCATCTTGGGCATTTCGGGTTCCTGTGAGCTGTGGCGGCAAGGCATGCCCGATTGGCGCATAAGCGCGGCCCGCCGCCCGATTGAGCGGCGGGTTATACCGGCGCGATAGGGCGAAAGCAAGAACGGGTCACACCGCTTCCAAGAGGTGAAAGACCGAGCGGGTATGAGCGGTGAACTCGCGCCGCAGGATCGCCCACCCGCCGCCGCGCAGCTTCTCCTCCCAGCGCCGCAACTTGTAGCCGCGATAGCCGACCTCCCATTGATGGCCGCCGGGCGGCTCACGGGCGAATTCCTTGCGTGAGTGCAATTTCCGCATCGAGAAATAGTGCCGCAGCGCGCGCGTGTTGAGGTAGAAGTCGAAGGTGATCTGAAACCCGGTATAGGGCACTGAGACGACGAGGTATCTGGCGCCGCTGTCGCGGAAGACGCTGAGCACGCCGCCGACCGCGTCCCAGTCGATATGCTCAAGCGTCTCGCAGCACAGGATCGCGTCGTAGCCAGCGATGTCCGCGCCAGTGAGCGCCTGGATGTCGGCCTCGACGTGGCGCGCGGCGGGGCTGGCGAATTGCCGCGGCAGGCGGTCGAGCGTCTCGACCTCGTAGCCGGCATTGGCCAGCATCGCCGTTACCAACCCCATCGCCGGCCCGACCTCGAGCACGCGCCGGCAGGCGATTCCCGACAGCATGTCGAGCTGTGTCCATTGGTGCAGGATGCGTTTTTCGGTGTAGTAGGCCCGCCACTCGGCGCGGGAAAACGAATTGCCCATCAGCGTAATCGGCCCGCCAGCTGCGCCAGCGCCTTGCGGCGGAACTCGGGATAATCCTCTCGCGGATCGGCGAACACCTCCTCGCAGGTAAAGCCGCCCTCCCAGAACAGCCCGAGCCCGCTTTCCGCCTCGTTGAGCTTGCGGCCGATGTCGCCGCGCGTGAGGTAGCGCTTGCGGTCCTCGGCAAGTGCAGCGGTCTTGGCGGTGAAGCGCAGATGCGTGCCCTCGGCCTCGACGAACCAGCGGTGATGGTAGAAGCCGATCTCGGGCAGGCTGCCGCCCAGCGCCCGCAACCCGAACAGCCGCTCCTTGGAGAAGATTTCGCGCAGCCGTGACGGCGTCTCGACATAGCCCGCCCGCGCCACCCGGTTGAGCTCGCCGCACACCGCGATCGGGTCGCGCACGTCCTCGAGCAAATGCGAGCAGATGACGAAGTCAAAGGACTTGTCCGGAAAGGGCCAGGGCGACGCACAAACATCGGCGACGGTCCAGGTGGCGGCGCTGAACCGTTCGTCATCATCGGGGTCGAGGGCGTCGAAACTGCGCCGCGTCTCGTAGGGCATGAGGTCGATGACATGCGTCGCCAGGTTGAACGGGCAATACCACCCGCCAACATCGAGCACGCGCCCGGCGGCGAGCGCGCATTCGCGCAGACGGGGAAGGTTCGAGCGCAGGATCATGGCGCCGAGTAGAGCATGTTTGAGGCGCCCGTCGTATCCTCTCGCGATCCTCGTGGACCGGCGTGGCGGCCGGCCACATGATCCCCTCCGCAGCTGGCCGGAGAGCGTGCGTGGCGATCCTGTTGACGACCACCGAGGCGGCGCTGGCGCGGTGGCGCCCGTTCCTGGCGGTGGCCTGGCCCGACCGCGATATCCGCGCCTGGCCCAATATCGGCGACAGGGCGCAGATCGACTACGCGCTGGTCTGGCACCCCGAGCCGGGGTTGCTGGCGAGCCTGCCCAATCTCAAGCTGATCGTGTCGCTCGGCGCCGGTGTCGACCACATCCTGAGCGATCCGGCGCTGCCGCGCGGCGGCGTGCCGATCCTGCGCCTCGTCGACCCCTACATGACGCAGGCGATGAGCGAATACATCACGCTTCAGGTGCTGCGCCTGCATCGCCAGGACATCGACTACCGGGCGCAGCAACGCGACGCGCAATGGCGCGAGCGCGAGCAGAAAAACGCCGCCGAGCGGCCCGTCGGCATCCTCGGCTTCGGCACACTCGGCCAGGATTCCGGGCACAAGCTCCGGTCGCTCGGCTTCCCGGTCGCCGGCTGGAGCCGGTCGAAGCGGAAGGTTCCGGGCTTTGCCACCTACGCCGGCGAGGCCGGGCTGCGCGAGATCGCCGCCTGCAGCGAAATCCTCGTGTCGCTGCTACCGATGACGCCGGAAACCGAGGGCATCCTCAACGGGACGCTGTTCGCGCGCCTGCCGCGCGGCGCCAGCCTCGTCAGTGCCGGACGCGGGCGTCATCTGGTCGAGGCAGACCTGTTTGCGGCGCTCGATTCGGGGCAATTATCGGCGGCGGTGCTCGATGTCTTTCACGACGAGCCGCTGCCCGCGGCGCATCCCTTCTGGCGTCACCCGCGGATCGTCGTCACCCCGCATGTCGCGGCCGAAACCCATCCGCCGACCGCGGCGCCGATCATCGCCAAGGCGATCCGCGACCTCGAGGCCGGCCGGCCGCTCGCCAATCTGATCGACCCGGCGCGCGGCTACTGAGCCGCGCGGGTCCGGTCGGGCCGTCAGCCTCCGGCCATCCTGCCGATGACCGTGAAGTCGCCGAGGATGTTCTTGATGCTGATCAGGACGCCGATCGCTATCGCGACGCGTGCGAGGATCGACCAGAATTTCGGCCCCGGATACCTGACCGCCGAGCGCCAAATGCCGACCAGAGCCCATAGATAGGCCGTCGCCTGCAGCGCCATCACGGCAAGGGCGACGATGATCACCAACCCCGCGGTGCCGCGCAGCGCGATCAGCGCGGCGGTCAGAGCGGCGACGCAGAGCAGATTGATACCGAGAGCCCAGATCAGGAAGCCGTTGATCCAATAGCTCTTCGGCAAGGAGAGCTCGCCGCGCCAATGCCGCTTGAAATACGATTCGGTCGTGTAGGTTTGGGCACCCGTCGACATGGCAACTCCCGTTGCGATTGTGTCAGCCTGGACTCCCTTAGGTAAAAAGTTGCGCAGACATCCCCTGGCCACCACAAGGAAGCGCCGTGCTTCATCGCAGGCTTTGCAACAGCTCCCGCAGCGCTGCCTTGTCGGCCTCGTCTGCGACCGGAATGGCGAATTCGAGATGGCTGGCGACACCGTCGAAGCGGCGGTTGAGCTTCTCCGCGATCTCGTCGTAAGTGCCGACCACCGCGTAATGGTCGAGCATCTCGTCGCTGATGAAAGCCGGCATCTCGTCCCAGCGCTGCGCCCGCGAATAGGATTGCAGGGAGCGCGCGACCTCGCCATAGCCCTGGCTCTCGAACGCGATCAGATAGGTCGGGGTCGAGGCGTAGAAGGCAATGCGCGCCCGCACGTCGCGCACCCGCACCTCGAGCCCCTTCTGGTCGGGCGCGCTGGCGATCAGCGGCATCGCCGCCATCTCGAAGCGGGAGAAATCGCGTCCGGTCTTGGCCGCGCCCTTCTTTGCCGCCGGCAACATCACCTCTTCGATGTAGCGCGGCGTGCAGACCGGATGCGCGCGGATGCCGTCGGCGACCTCGCCGGCGATCTGGCACATGAACGGGTTGACCGCGGCAAGCTGGATCGGGATTTGCGGGTGCTCGATCGGCGGTGGCGCGAACAACGGCACCATCAGGCTCAGTTTGTAATGCTCGCTGTCGTAGTCGAGCCGGGTGCCGCCGTCCTGCCAGCACGCCCAGATCGCCCGCAACGCGCCGACATAGTCGCGCATCCACGGGCCGGGCGGCGTCCACGCCATGCCGTAGCGGCGCTCGATATGGCCCTTCACCTGGCTGCCGAGCCCCAGCGTGAAGCGGCCCTTCGACAGGCGCTGCAGCGTCCAGGCGGTGAGCGCGGTCACCGCCGGGGCGCGTGGAAAGGCGATTGCGACCCCGGTGGCAAGGCCGATGCGCTCGGTCGCCTGCGCCGCGAGCGAGAGGACGATGAAGGGGTCGTCCTTGGTTTCCTCGCTGACGATGCCGTCATAGCCAAGCGCTTCGGCGAGCCGAGCCTCCTCGCCGATCCGGGCGAGGTCGAGCCCTGTCGCCGCCGCCCGCAGCCCGGGATCGAGATTGCCAAGCGGCAGCTGGGTCTCGATTTTCATCGCTTATGTCTCCCACGGATTGACTTCGCTTTTTGATTAGCTAAGTTCCTGACTAAGTCAGGAGCGCACGATGAGCGAACCGATCTCGATACACGCCGCCAAAACACATCTGTCGCGACTTATCGCACGGGCCGAGGCGGGCGAAGAGATCGTCATCGCGCGAGGCAACAAGCCGGTGGTCAAGCTGGTGTCAATTGCACCGAAGCCAAAGCGTGTTCCCGGCCGGTGGAGGGGCGAGTTTACCGTGGGACCCGAGTTCTTTGAGCCACTACCGCCTGAAGAATTGGACCTTTGGTACCAATAGACAGTGCGTTTGCTCCTCGATAGCCACGTTTTGCTTTGGTGGCTACTGGATGAAGAAGCCGTTTCGCCGACGGCTCGGCTGGCGATCGCCAACGATGACAACGAAACGTTCGTGAGCGCCGCTTCCGCCTGGGAGATTTCGATCAAATACCGATTAGGTAAATTGCCAACAGCAACGCACCTAATGGCTGATCTCGAAAACGTTGTCGTCGGTGAGGGCTTCAGCGGGATGCCGATCACTCTTCGCCACGGAAAACTCGCGGGCAGCCTCCCTCTGCTACACAAGGACCCGTTCGACCGGATGCTCATCGCGCAGGCGCAGGCGGAATCGTTAACGCTAATATCGAACGAGCGTTTGTTCGACCGCTACGGCGTTTCCCGCCTCTGGTGAATTATCCAAACCTAGCCGCGACATGCGCGTAGACCGCGCGCAGCGTCTGCGCCTCGGCGCCCTCGGGGCGGCCGGGGCGCGACCGCTGGTTCCACGCCATCACGTCGAGATGCGCCCACGGCACTTTCGGATCGACGAACTCCTGCAGATAGAGCGCGGCGGTGATCGCCCCGGCATGCGGCCCGTCAGACACGTTGTTGAGATCGGCGACCTTGCTGTCGATTAGCCGGCGGTAGGGCGTGTAGAGCGGCATCCGCCACATCGGGTCGTCTTCGGCCCGGCCGGCCGCGATCAATCCGTTCGCCAGCGTGTCGTCGTTGCAGAAGAGCGCCGGCAGCTCGGGGCCGAGCGCGACCCGCGCCGCGCCGGTCAGGGTGGCGCAGTCGACAATCATCGCCGGTTTCTCGTCCGAGGCTTCGGCGAGCGCGTCGCACAGGATGAGGCGGCCCTCGGCGTCGGTATTGCCGATCTCGACCGTGAGGCCCTTGCGCGTCTTGACGATGTCGCGCGGCCGCATCGCGTTGCCCGATACCGAATTCTCGACGCACGGCAGCAGCACGCGCAGTCGCAGCTTGAGCCCTGCCTGCATGATCGCCTGACCGAGCCCCAGCATGATCGCCGCGCCCGACATGTCCTTCTTCATGTTGAGCATGCCCGAAGCCGGCTTCAGGTCGAGCCCGCCCGAATCGAAGCACACACCCTTGCCGACTAGCGTCACCTTGGGCGCGTCCTCATCGCCCCAGGTGATGTCGACGAGCCGCGGCGGCCGTGTGCTGGCACGGCCGACCGCGTGGATCGTCGGGTAGTTCTTGTCGAGCAGCTTGTCGCCGACGATCACCTTGCAGCGCGCGCCCGCTTTCTTGGCGACCTGGTGCACCGCGTCGGCCAGCTCTTCGGGCCCCATGTCGGAAGCCGGGGTCGTCGCCAGGTCGCGGGCGAGGAACACCGCGCCCGCCAGACGCTCGACGAGGCCGCGATCGGCGCCCTTCGGCCACACCAGCCGCGCCGCCGCATCCGGCTTGGCGTGGTAGCGGGTGAACCGATACGTGCCGAGCGCCCAGCCGAGCGCGACCCGGCTGGGCTCGCCGCCTTCGGGCAGGGGATCGAGCCGGTAGGCGCCTTCGGGCAAGGTTTCCGACAGGCCGGCGGCCGCCCACATCGCCGCCTCGCCGTCGCCGAACCCGGTCAGCACGCGGCCAAGCTTGCCATTCTTGTCCGGCACCAGCGCGACCTTGCCGGCCTCGCCGGTGAACCCCGCGGCCACCGCCCACTCGCGCTCCCGCGCCGGCGCGTTCTCGCGCCACCGCGCAAGCTGCGCCTTGCCGAGCACGGTCAGCGGCACCGCGGCGGGATCGTCGTCGATCAGCGAAAAACCCATCGTCGCATCCTCGTCTTCTGCGCCGTCCAGCATGCCCGCGACAGCGCGGTCATGCCAGACATTCACGGCGCCGATTGCCGCGCGGTTGCGTTAGCCTCACTGTACGAAACCATCGTCGCGACCGGGGGAAGGCATGGCCGATCTGACGATCTATCTCGGCAACAAGAATTACGCGTCGTGGTCGCTGCGCGCCTGGCTGGCGTTGAAGGCGACCGGCGAGGCGTTCGAGGAGGTGGTGATCCCGCTGTTCCAGCCGGGCAGCAAGGAGACGATGCTCAAATATTCGCCCTCCGGCAAGGTGCCGGCGCTGCATCACGGTGAGACCGTGGTGTGGGACAGCTTGGCGATCTGCGGCTATCTGACCGAAAAATTCCCGGCCGCCGGGCTGTGGCCCGACAACCCGGCGGCGAGGGCCGTCGCGCGCTCGATCAGCGCCGAGATGCATTCGAGCTTCCAGGCGCTGCGTTCGCAATTCCCGATGAACATCCGCTCGAGTTTCCCAGGCCGCGAGGTCAGCCCGGAAGCGCAGAGCGACATCAACCGGGTCATGGCGATCTGGCGGCAATGCCGGAGCCGCTACGGCGAGGGCAATGGCGATTTGCTGTTCGGCCGGTTCGGGATCGCCGACGCGATGTTTGCGCCGGTCGTCAGCCGCTTCCGCACCTACAAATTCGACCTCGAGCGCGAGGCCGACGCCTATTGCGAGGCGATGACGGCGCTACCGGCGATGCAGGAATGGGCCGCCGCGGCAAACAACGAGCCAATGATCATCGACCAGTACGAGTTCTAGGGGGCGAGCTCGTCCAATACTCGTGCCAGCCGCGCGAGATCTTCGTCGCGCGACAGGCGGTGGTCGCCGTCCTTGATGAGGGTCAGTGCAACATCGTTGCCGGTGAGCCGCTCGGCGAGCCTGAGGCTCTGCTGCCACGGCACCGACTCGTCGGCCATTCCGTGCAGCAGCCGCACCGGGCAGGCCAGCGGGATCGGGCCGCCCAGCACCAGATTGCGGTTGCCGTCGTCCACCAGCGCCTTCGTATAAAGATAACCGGCCGGATCGTAAGCTGAGGGTAACACGATCCGGCCCTTGGCGTGAAGCTCGCGAAGCTGCGCCTCGGACAGCCGCTTCGGCAGCAGATCGGCGGTGAAATCGGGGGCGGCGGCAATGCCGACGAGCGCCGCGACGCGGTCCGGGCGCGCCAGGGCGGCGAGCACCATGATCCACCCGCCCATGCTCGATCCGACCAGCACCTGGCGGCCCTCGGTCAGCGAATCGATTACGGCCACCGCGTCGTCGCGCCAGCGGCCGATTGTCCCGGCGGCGAAATCGCCGCTCGATTCGCCGTGGCCGGAATAGTCGAAGCGCACATAGGCGCGGCCGCGCCGACGGCAATAATCCTCTAAAAACAATGCCTTGGTTCCGGTCATGTCGGAGCGGAAGCCGCCGAGAAAGACGATGCCCGGCGCCGTCCCCGCGAGGCGGCGGTAGGCGATTGTCGCCTCTTGCGGGCGTGCTAGACTCATCGCGCCCGAAGCTGGCCCAGGAATCGGTGAGGCGTCGGGCGTGGGCATCGAGGGCATCGCGGCAGCGGAATGGCACGCGACAATAGCATTGCGAGAAAGCGTCAAGAACCCCGCCCGCCGGCAGTCTTGCAGGTTGTGCCGAGCCTGGTTTCAGGCGGAGTCGAGCGCGGCACGGTGGAGGTCGCCGCGGCGCTGATCGAAGCCGGCTGGAATGCGATCGTCGCCTCGTCCGGCGGGCCGATGGAGCGCGAGCTCGCCCGCGCCGGGGTCGCGCACATCCAGCTGCCGCTCGCCTCGAAGAACCCGCTGGTGATCCGCCGCAATGCCGGTGCGCTTGTCGACATCATCCGCCAGCACAAGATCGATATCGTCCACGCGCGCAGCCGCGCCCCGGCCTGGAGCGCCTGGAAGGCGGCGCGGAAGACGGGGCGGCGCTTCGTCACCACGTTTCACAACGCCTATGACGCCGGGGCGCCGTTCAAGCACTGGTACAATTCGGTGATGGCGCGCGGCGAGCGGGTCATCGCCATCTCGGATTTCGTCGCCGCCCATGCCGCCAGCGTCTATGGGGTCGGCCCCGACCGGCTGCGCACGATCCCGCGCGGCGTCGACCTCACTGTGTTCGACGCCAACCGGGTCAATGGCGACCGGGTCGCCGATCTCGCCGCCAAATGGCGGGTCGCCGACGGGTTTGCCGTGGTCATGCTGCCGGGCCGGCTGACGCGATGGAAGGGCGGGCTCGAGTTTATCGAGGCAATCGCCCGGCTCGGCCGTCGCGATGTGTGCTGCCTGCTGGTCGGCGCCGAGCAGCGCGCCGGGTTTCGTCGTGAACTGGAAGCGCAGATCGAGCGCTTCAGCCTCACCGGCCAGTTTCGCATCGTCGAGGATTGCCGCGACATTTCCGCCGCTTACGTGCTCGCCGACGTCGTCGTCTCGGCCTCGACCGACCCCGAAGGGTTCGGGCGCACCATCGTCGAGGCCCAGGCGATGGGGCGGCCGGTGATCGCGACCGATCACGGCGGCGCGCGCGAGACCGTCATCCCCGGCAGCACCGGCTGGCTGGTGCCACCGGGCGATCCGGGGTCCCTGGCCGCCGCGATCGAGGATGCGCTGTCGCTCGATCTGCCGTCGCGCCGCGCGCTTGCCCAGCGGGCGCGGGCACATATCGCCGCCGGCTTCACCCGCGAAGCGATGTGCGCGCGCACGATCGAAATCTACGAGGAGCTGCTGTTCCCCGAGGCACGGACGATCGCGGTGCCCGCCGAGCCGCTGGCTATCCCGGCCTGAATAGCCGCCCAAAGATACTCGTCATCAAGCTTGGAGCGCTCGGCGACATCGTCCAGGCGATGGGCTCGGCCGCCGCGATCCGCGATTTTCACCGCGACGCGACGATCGTTTTTCTGACCGCTCCGGCCTATGCCGATTTCGCGCGCCAGGCGCCGTATTTCGACGAGGTGTGGGTTGACGAACGGCCGGGGTGGAATGGTCCGGGCGGCCTTCTCAGGCTCATCGGTCGGCTGCGCGCCGGACGCTTCGACCGGGTCTACGATTTGCAGACCCGGGCGCGAACCAGCCTCTATTTCTGGCTTATGGGGCGGCCGCGATGGTCGGGCACCGCGGCCGGCGCGTCATATCGGCACGACAACCCCGAGCGCCGGACGATGCACACCCTCGACCGCGAGGCCGACCAGTTGCGTCGCGCCGGCATCCCGGGCGCGGCACGGCGGCCCGATCTATCCTGGGCCAAGGCCGATACCGCTCGCTTCGCGCTGCCGCCGGCGTATGTGCTGCTGATCCCCGGCGGCGCCGCGCACCGGCCCAAAAAACGCTGGCCGGTCGAGCGCTTCGCCGAGCTGGCGGCGCGGATCGCCGCTGCCGGTCTCGCGCCGGTGCTGATCGGCGGCCCCGACGAGCGTGGCCTCGGCCAGACCATCGCGGCGCGGGTGCCGCAGGCGCACGACCTTATCGGTCGGACCGATTTCGCCGACATCGTCGCGCTGGCCCGTGCCGCGCGACGCGCCATCGGCAACGATACCGGGCCGATGCACCTCGCGGTCGCCGGCGGCGCTCCGGCGACGGTGCTTTATTCCGCCGCCTCCGATCCGGCGCTGACCGCCCCGCGCGGCGACGATGTGGCGATCCCACGCGTCGATAATCTCGCCGATCTTTCGGTTGACGAGGTTGCCGGCACCTTGGACTTGGGAGCTTGACGCAACAGAGGCGGATCGCGATATTCCGGGCATGAGCAGCCGGTCGACCGTGACGACTACCACCAGCACTCCGCAGGGCGGGGTGTGAGGTCGCGCACGCTGATCCAACGGCACAGCTCGAACTCGCAGAACCCCGCCGGGCAACAGACGGGGTTTTTTCGTGAATCGCCCCGTTCCGAACGGCGTTATTCGACGGAGCACAGGGCGAAATGAGTGAACAACCCGTAGTCGTCACGCTGCCCGACGGCAGCAAGCGCAACTTCCCGGCGCCGCTGACCGGCGCCGAGCTCGCGGCGTCGATCGGCCCCGGCCTCGCCAAGGCAGCGATCGCACTGAAGCTCGACGGACATCCGCGCGACCTCGCGACCGTGATCGACCATGATGCCAATGCCGCGATCGTCACCCGCGACCAGCCCGACGGGCTCGAGATCCTGCGTCACGACGCCGCCCACGTGATGGCCGAGGCGGTCAAGGAGCTCTACCCCGAAACGCAGGTCACGTTCGGTCCGGCGATGGAAACCGGCTTCTATTACGATTTCGCCCGCGATACCCCGTTCACCCCCGAAGACCTCGAAAAGATCGAGGCGCGGATGCGCGACATCGTCAAACGTGACGAGGCGATCACCCGCGAGGTCTGGGAACGCGACAAGGCCGTCGCGTTCTTCGAGGGCATCGGCGAGCGTTACAAGGCCGAATGGATCGCCGAGATCCCCAAGGACGAGGGGATCGCGCTGTACCGCCAGGGCGGTTTCGTCGATCTCTGTCTCGGGCCGCATCTGCCCTCGACCGGTCAGCTCGGCCAGGCGTTCAAGCTGATGAGCGTCGCCGGCGCCTATTGGCGGGGCGACGCGAAGAACGCGCAGCTCCAGCGCATCCACGGCACCGCCTGGGCCAACCAGAAGGATCTCGACCAGTACCTGTTCCGGCTCGCCGAGGCCGAGCGGCGTGACCACCGGCGCCTCGGGCGCGAGCTCGAACTGTTCCATCTCGGCGAGGAGGCGGTCGGCAGCATCTTCTGGCATCCGAAAGGCTGGACGCTATTCCGCGTCATCGAGGCCTATATGCGCGGCCGGCTCGAGGCCGCAGGCTATCAGGAGGTAAAGGGCCCGCAGCTTCTAGACCGCAGCCTGTGGGAAACGACCGGCCACTGGGACAATTTCCGCGAGAATATGTTCATCGCAGAGAGCCGCGACAATCGGGTGCTGGCGGTCAAGCCGATGAACTGTCCGGGCCACGTCCTGATCTTCCGCAACCGCCTGCGGAGTTATCGCGAATTGCCGCTGCGCCTCGCCGAATTCGGCAGCTGCACCCGCAACGAGCCTTCGGGCGCGCTACACGGCATCATGCGGGTGCGTGCCTTTACCCAGGACGACGCGCACATCTTCTGCACCGAGGACCAAATCACCGGCGAGTCGATTGCGTTCTGCCAATTGCTGTTGTCGATCTACCGCGATTTCGGCTTTGACGACGTGGCGATCAAGTTCGCCACGCGGCCGGAACAGCGGATCGGCAGCGACGAAACCTGGGACCATGCCGAGAAAAGCCTGAGCGACGCGGTCAAGGCCGCCGGGCTCGACTTCACGCTGGCGCCCGGCGAGGGCGCGTTTTACGGCCCCAAGCTCGAATTCCACCTGCACGACGCGTTGGGCCGCGAGTGGCAATGCGGCACCCTGCAGCTCGATTTCATGATGCCCGAGCGGCTGGGCGCCTCCTATGTCGGCGAGGATGGCGCGCGCCACGTTCCGGTCATGCTGCACCGGGCGATATTGGGATCGATGGAACGCTTCATCGGCATATTGATCGAGCATTACGCCGGCCGCTTTCCTTTGTGGCTTGCGCCGGTCCAGGCGGTGGTGGCGACGATCACCGGGGACGCCGATGCCTACGCCGCCGAAGTCGCCGAAGCCTGCGCCGCCGCCGGATTGCGGGTCGCGCTCGACACCGGCAGCGAGACGATCAACTACAAGGTCCGCGAGCACAGTCTCGCGCTGGTGCCAGCGATCCTCGTCGTCGGCAAGCGCGAAGCGGAAAGCCGCGCCGTGTCGTTGCGCCGGCTGGGCGGCAATGCGCAACAAGCGCTTGCGCTGGCGGAAGCGGTTGATACATTGAAAGTAGAGGCAGCGGCTCCGGCCGTGCCTTGACGGTTTGGGCAATAGCCGAGCTGTCTCGGTTCGACAATTGAAGGAGAGCGTCAATAGCTAGACCACCGTTTAACACCACCCCGACCCGCGACGGACCGCGGATCAATAGCGAAATCTCGGTCACGCAGATTCGTCTTGTCGACGAACGCGGCGAAATGGTCGGCGTCGTCACCCGCAACGAGGGTCTCGACATGGCCGTCGAAGCCGGCCTCGATCTGGTCGAGATCGCGCCCAATGCCGATCCGCCGGTATGCAAGATCCTGGATTTCGGCAAATATAAATACGAGGAGCAGAAGAAAAAGAACGAAGCCAAGAAGAAGCAGAAGGTCATCGAGGTCAAGGAAATCAAATTCCGTCCGTCGATCGACGACCACGATTACGACGTCAAGATGCGCAGTATGACCAAGTTCATCGGCGAAGGTGACAAGGTCAAGGTGACGATGCGCTTCCGCGGCCGCGAGCTGGCGCACCAGGAGCTCGGCATGGACGTGTTGATGCGGGTCAAGGGCGACCTCGACGCGATCGCCAAGGTCGAGCAGTTCCCGCGCATGGAAGGCCGCCAGATGACGATGGTGGTCTCGCCGAAGTGACGCGCTAGCACCATCCCGGGGCGCGGCGTGGCCGCGGGCCCGGGATCCACGAACACGAACCTCAACTTGTTTTTGGCCACACGGGGTTCGGGCCCCCCCGCTCCGCGCCGTCCCGGAATGACGCCCCGATTAGAACTCAGGCCTTTTGTCCGCCCTCGGCGCCGCCGCCTCGTAGAGCGCGGCGGCGCGCAGCAGGCGCGCGTCGCCCAGATGCGGCCCGACCAGCTGCAAGCCGATCGGCAGCCCGTCCGCGCCAAAGCCGCAGGGCAGGGTCACCGCCGGGCTGCCCGACAGGTTGAACGGCAAGGTGTAGGGGTACCAGGACTGCCGCACCGTGCCGGCCACGACGCCGTCGATCTCGATCGGCGCGAAAAAATCGTGGTCGATCGGCAAGGCGGTGCGCGACAGGGTCGGCGTCGCGACGAGGTCGAAATCGGCGAACCAGCTCTCGATCTCGCGGAACACCCGGGTGCGCTCGAACATCGCCTCCTGCAAGGCGACGGCGCTGTGCGCGGCGCCGGTCTCCATCTGGCGGATCAGGGTCTCGCTCATCTCATTGCCGAATTGCGGCACATAGCGGCGGAATCGGGCGTTCCAGAACGATTGCGTCAGCACCAGCCAGATCGGCTCGGTGGTCTGAAAATCGTCCCCGACCGGCTCGATGACGGCGCCGAGCGCCTCGAACGTCTTGAGCGCCGTCTCGCAAGCCTCGCGCACCTCGGCGGACAATTTGTCGTTGCCGAGATAGGGCCGCCAAGCGATGCGCACGCCCTTGAGGTCGTCCTCGGGCCGCGCCGCGGCGACGAAATCGGGCACGTCGAGACCCAGCGAATGCGGGTCGCTTCGGTCGGGCCCGGCCATCGCCTGGAGCATCAGCGCGGTGTCCATCACGGTGCGGGTCATCGGCGTGATGTGCGACTGGTTGCCGAATCCGTCGGGGGTCAGTTCGTGCGGCACCAGACCCAAAGTCTGCTTGAAGCCGACGATGCCGCAGCACGCGGCCGGGATGCGGCTCGACCCCCCGCCGTCGGTGCCGATGCCGATCGGCACCAGCCCCGCCGCGACCGACGCCGCCGCGCCGCCGCTCGACCCGCCGCAGGTGCGGCTCAGCTCCCACGGATTGGCGGTGCGCCCGAAAAGCGGCGCCTCGGTGAAGCATTTGTGGCCGAATTCCGGGGTGGTGGTCTTGCCGATAAGGATCGCGCCCGCCGCCTTCAGCCGTGCGACCGACGGCGAATCCGCCGCCGGCACGTTGTCGGCAAGCGCCACCGAGCCGAAGGTTGTCTTCACCCCGGCGGTATTGACCAGATCCTTGACCGCGAAGGGCACTCCGTGCAGCGGCTGCAGCGGGTCGCCGCACATCACCGCCGCCTCCGCTTCCCAGGCGGCAGCGCGCGCTTCCTCGGCGCAGACCGTGATGAAGGCATTGATCGATTGCTGCGAGGCGTCGATGCGCGCCAGCGCGTCCTCGACCAGCTCGACCGGCGACATCCCCTTGTTAGCGACCAGTTCGGCAAGCTCAGCGGCGGACGCAAAGGCGAGACCGGCCATGGTTCTGCTCCCACTCGCGAGGTTGCGCGATGATGCGGCTCACCGCCGGTCTGCCGCAAGGAGTGTAAGCCGAGCAAATGCCATAAACCGTTGTTTCGGCGTCGGCGCGCAATTGCGGTAAAAGAAGCCGTCCGCATCGTCATCACCGCAGATCGGAGCGCTCATGCGCCGCTTTATTGTCGGCTTCCTCGCCACCATCGGCGTCCTCTCGCTGCTCGGGTTTCTCGGGATGATCGCGCTCGTCGTCGCCGTCGCGCGCTGGGGCGGCCAGACGCCGCAGCTTCCCGGGGACATGGTCCTGACCGTCGATCTCGGCGCCGGGCTGGCCGATGGCGCCGAGCCGGGTCCGCTGTCGCGCCTCGTTTACGGCCAGAAGACGACATTGCGCGATTTTGTCGACGCGCTGGAGCGCGCCGGCGACGACCCGCGGGTCAAGGCTCTCTATATCCAGGTCGATGCCGATTCGCTGGCGTTGCCCAAGGCGCAGCAGGTGCGCGACGCGATCATCGCCTTCCGCGCCAAGGGCAAGTTCGCGATCGTCTTCGCCGATACCTTCGGCGAGGGCGGGCCCGGCACCCGCCCCTATTACCTCGCCACCGCCTGCGACGAGATCTGGCTGCAGCCGCTGGGCGAAGTCGGGCTGACTGGGCTGCGCAGCGAGACGCCGTTTCTGCGCGGTCTCTTCGACAAGCTCGGCATCACCGCCAGTTTCGAACATCGCGAGGAATACAAGACCGCGATGAACAGCCTTACCGAAACCGCGATGACCGCGCCGCAGCGCGAGGAGGTCGAGGCGCTCCTGACCTCGATGTCGGCGCAGATCAATCGCGGCATCGCCACCGCGCGCAAGCTCACCGAAGCGCAGGTCGCCGCGCTCGTCGACCAGGCGCCGCTCGCGGCAGAGACGGCGAAGGCGGCCGGGCTCATCGACCGGATCGGCTACCGCGACGAGGCGCAGGCGCGGGCGCGCGAGCATGGCGGACCCAACGTCAAAACGGTCGCGCTGTCGCGCTACCTCACGGCCGCCGGCCGGCCGCATCGAAGCGGCGCCAGGATCGCGCTGATCTACGGCACTGGCCTCATCACCCGCACCAGCAGCGAGGCGAGCGCCCTGACCGAGGACGCCGAGTTCACTGCGCGCGCGATCGCGCGCGCCTTTGCCGCGGCGCGGGCGGACAAGGACGTGCGGGCGATCGTCTTCCGCATCGACAGCCCCGGCGGCTCGGCGACCGCGTCGGAGACGATCTGGCGCGAGGTGGCGCTGGCGCGCGCCGCGGGCAAGCCGGTCATCGTCTCGATGGGCGACCTCGCCGCGTCGGGCGGCTATTACGTCGCGGCACCTGCCGACAAGATCGTCGCCGAGCCGGCGACCCTCACCGGCTCGATCGGCGTCCTCGGCGGCAAGATCGTTATCGAGGGGCTATACCAGAAGCTCGGCATCACCACCGATTCGGTCGAGCGCGGCGCCAATGCCGGCATGTACAGCGCGACGTCGGATTTCTCGGCGCAGGCACGTCAGCATTTGGCCGAGGAGCTCGATAACACCTACCGCGGCTTCAAGGACCATGTCGGCGCCGGGCGGCACCTGAGCGCGGATGCGGTCGAGGCGGTGGCGAAGGGCCGGGTGTGGACCGGGGAGGATGCCAAGGCGAACGGGCTCGTCGATGAGCTTGGCGGCTACGACACCGCGTGGCGCCTCGCGCGCGAGGCCGCGCAACTTCCCGCCGACGCACCCATCGAAATCGTCGTCTACCCGCGCGACCGCGGCTGGCAGGCGGTGTTCGGGCGGCTCCTCGACCGCGACGACGACACCGGCACGCGGTGGGCGCTGCAGCGCGGGCTCGCCGCGCTTCACCACGTGGCGGAGGCGGTCGAGATCGTCGCCGGCGATCCCGGCATCCTGCGCATGACGCCGATCGGCGAGGTTCGCTAGAGGAACGTGGCCTGCGCCGATCTGCCGGCTGATCTTCGGCCCCATCAAGGCTAATATGCGCGGCGCTTGTCGGTCGCCACGGCGGATCGGCGGAGGGGGGCTCGTGAGGCTCAGATATCTGGCTTTGGCGATGGCACTGTCGCTGGCGGGATGCGGCTGGTTCGACAAGAAGGACCCAGATCAGCCGCCGCCCTCGAACGGCCCGGCCATGTCGTCGGACGAGATCCTTAAAAAGGATTGCGGCGACGAGCAGTGGAAGCAGCAAAATCTCGGGCTGTGGTACTCGGTCTGTCGCCAGCCGATGAGCTGGTAGCGCCTATCGCGACGCCGGCATCACCGGCAGCACGAGGTGGGACGGCCGAGCGGTATCGACGAAGATCGTCGTCACCGCGCGCCGCGGCCGCTCCATCGAGCCTTCCGCCTCGCCCGAATTCGGGTTGACGTCGAAATGCGGGAAGTTGCTGCCGGCGAGGTCGAGGCGCAGCCGGTGTCCGCGCTTGAACAGATTGGCGCAGGGAAACATCGCGATCGTGACCGCGTAGGGCCGGCCCGGCTCGAGCGGCGTCGGCGCCTCCCACGAATCGCGGTAGCGCAGCCGCAACAGCCCTTCGCTCAAATTCATCGCGAAACCCTCCGGCCAGTCGGCGCTGGGCGGATATAGGTCGATGAGCTTGGCGTGGATATCGGCGTCGGGCCCGTCGCTCGCGACCCATAATCTGAGCTCGACCGGTCCAGCGATCTCGAGATCCTGCGGCAAGGGCGGGGTCTGCAGCACCAGCACGTTCGACCGCTCGGCGAGCGGGCCGTAAGGCGGCTTGGCGTCGAAGATTTGGGGCCCGGTGCGCTGGTCGTAGGCGCCGCCATACATCACCGGCCCGCCCGACGACAGCGCGCCGCCGATCGTCGGCACCGGGTCGCGCGGATCGGCGGCGAAGCGCAGCGCCGCTTCGGTCTCGCCCGGCGCCGCGGTCAACAGCGAGCGGCCGAGATGCAGGTAGAAGCGGGTGAACGCGGTCTGCGGCAGCGGCCAGTCATCGGCGCTGCGCCAGAACCCGCCATGGTCGAGCCGCCCCTCTTTGGTGCGCCGCCCCACGCCATCTCCCATCGGCCCACCGCCCATGACGAAGACCCGCACCGCCGGCTCGCCCGCGACGCCGTTGGCGATGCCCTTGGCCCAGCAATCGAACCAGCGCCGCCGCGCCGCGAAAAAATCGTCGGCGAGATTGCCGTCGAGCGTCGCGCCGGGTCCGAACTCGACGTCGCCGGCACGAGAGAGCGAGCGGTCGCCATGCGTCCACGGCCCCAGGATCAGGCGAACCGGCCCGCGCTTTTTGCCGGCCAACCCGGTGTAGTTCTCCATCGCCGCGCGCGCGTAGGGGTCGTACCAGCCCGACAGATGCACCATCGGCACGTCGGAATATCGGTCGTAGCAGCCCTTTGCATAGATTCCCGGCTGCTGCCAGAACGCGTCGAAAATGCCGTGCGACCACTGCTCGAACAGGTAATCCTCATAGTCGGGCGCGGCCTTCAGGGGCGAATCGCCGCGCCGCCACGGCATCCGCGCCATCCAGCGCGCGATGTCCTCGGCTTCGAACGCCGCCTTGGTCGCCGGGTCGCGGGCGTCGGCGAGGGCGTTGCGGTAGGCCCAGGTCGCCTGCTTCAGGTCGAACGCGCCGCCGTGACGGATGCCGCTGCGATAGGCGTTCGAGAAGCCGCCGCAATCGAGGTATTGCGCGGCGAGCCCAGGCGGGTCGAGACAGCCGAGCGCCATCTGCGCATGCGCCGCGTAGGAGAGGCCCATCGTCGCGATCCGGCCGTTGCACCACTTCCGCGCGACCAGCCACGCGAGCGTGTCGTACCCGTCCGCGGCCTCGCTCAAGTATTTGGTGAAACTGCCTTCCGAGCGATAGCGGCCGCGGCAATCCTGATAGGCGACGGCATAGCCGGCATCGACAAAATACTGCGCGACGGCTTCGCGCGAGCGCGGCTTCGGATCGCTGGCGGTGATCTCCGAGCGGCTCGGCGCCGTCTTGTCGTAGGGCGTGCGCTCGAGGATCGCCGGAAACGGCCCGGCTCCCGCGGGGCGATAAATGTCGGTCGCCAGACGCACCCCGTCGCGCACCGTTATCATGATGTCGCGCTCGACGATCATCCGCTTTTCACCCGGCTCATGCCGCGCCCTTCCCTTGCCCGCCGCCGGGATTTCGGGTTACATCCTCGCCCTCGTTCCGCCAAATCCTATTGGCATGGCGACGGGCGCGTAGCTCAGCGGGAGAGCACTACGTTGACATCGTAGGGGTCACAGGTTCAATCCCTGTCGCGCCCACCATGCCATAGGGTCTGGACACGCGATCGGGCCGAAGGGGGACGAGAATGCGGCTTTCGGCACTGGGTGCAATGGCGATCGGGCTGACGGCGATGCTGTCGGCCTGCGTGCATCCGGTCGATCCCGAGGAGGCGGCCGAGCGCGCCGCCGTCGGGGCGATCCTCGGCACGATGACCGGCATCGTCCTCGGCGCGACCTTCGCCATCGACCCGACGATCGGCGCTTTTGTCGGCGGCGAGGCCGGCGGCCCGATCGGCGCCGCCATCGGCGTGATGACCGCGTCGCCGATCCCGGCCTACCGGCCGATCGCCGTGCCGGCCACGGCCGTCATCCCCGGTTTCTACGATATCTGGCCTCCGGCCTACCGCACGATCCCGTCCAATCCCGAGACGCAGCCGCCGCCCGCCGGCTAGCGCCGGCCCCGCCGCTTGGCGGACGCCCATGCGCCGCCTATAAGCAGCGGCGATGCCGCTTCTCGCCATCCCGTTTCCGGCGATCGACCCGGTCGCGGTCTCGCTGGGACCGTTCGCGGTCCGCTGGTACGCGCTCGCCTATATCGTCGGGCTGATCGTCGGCTGGCGCTATTGCATGATGCTGGCCGACCGCACGCCCCAGCTCGTCTCCCGCCAGGACATCGACGATTTCCTCGTCTGGGCGACGCTCGGCGTCGTCCTCGGCGGCCGTGCCGGTTACGTCCTGTTCTACAATTTCGACTACTATTTCGGTCATCCGATAGAGGCCCTCTATCTGTGGCATGGCGGGATGTCGTTCCACGGCGGCGCGCTCGGCGTAACCGTGGCGATCGTGCTCTTTGCCCGGCGCCGCAAGGTGCCGATTTTCGCGCTCGCCGATATCGTCATCGAGGCGGTCCCGATCGGCCTCTTCTTCGGGCGGATCGCCAATTTCATCAATGGCGAGCTCTACGGCCGCATCACCGACGTGAGCTGGGCGATGATCTTCCCGGGCGGCGCGGGCGGCGCCGACACGGTGCCGCCGGCGCTGCGCGGCTTGTGCCAGGCGGTCACCCTCGCCGACGGCGCTCCCGGCCTCAACTGCCCGCGCCACCCGAGCGAACTTTACGAAGCAGCCTGCGAAGGCGTCCTGCTGTTCCTCGTGCTGCTCTGCGCCGAGCGTCGCGGGGCGCGCCGGCGGCCGGGTGTCGAGACCGGGATTTTTCTCGCCGGCTACGCGGTCGCGCGCATGTCGGGCGAGCTGTTTCGCCAGCCCGATGCGCAGCTCGGCTATCTGGTGTTCGGGATGACGATGGGCCAGCTCTTGTCGGTCCCGGTGCTGATCGCCGGCATTCTCATCATCTGGTGGGCGCGGCGCGCGCCTGTGCCGGCCCCGGCGGAACCATGAGCGAGCGCGACCTCGCCGCCCGGTTCGCCCGGCATATCCGTGCGCAGGGGCCGATGACGGTCGCCGCCTTCATGGCGGTGGCGCTGCACGACAAAGAAGCCGGCTATTACGCGCGGCGGCAACCCTTGGGCGCCGCCGGCGATTTCGTCACCGCGCCGGAGGTCAGCCAGATTTTCGGCGAGATGCTGGGGCTTTGTTGCGCCGATTTCTGGCGCGGCATGGGTTGCCCCGACCCGATCATCCTCGCCGAGCTCGGGCCGGGGCGCGGCACGCTGATGAGCGATCTGCTGCGCGCCGCCGCCGTGGTTCCCGGGTTTCGCGAGGCGGTGCGGCTGGTGCTGGTCGAGGCGAGCCCGATCCTGCGCGAAGAACAGCGGCAGCGCCTCGCCGCGTTCGACCCGCTGTGGGTGAGCCGGTTCGACGAGGTGCCAGAGGGCCCACTGCTGCTCGTCGCCAACGAATTTCTCGATGCGCTGCCGATCCGGCAATTGGTGCGCGGCCGCACCGAGTGGGCCGAGCGCCTCGTCGCCGTCGACGGCGGCGACGGCCTCGTCTTCGTCGATGGCCCCGAAAGCCCGGCCGTGACCCTACTCATCCCGCCGGAACGGCGCGACGCTCCGCCCGGCGCCATCGTCGAAATCTGCCCCGCCGCCGCGGCCCTGGCCGAGGCGCTCGGCGAGAGGCTCGGGCGGCAGCCCGGCGCGGCCTGGTTCGTCGATTACGGTTATGACCACGGCCCGCCCGGAGCGACCTTGGCGGCCGTCGGCCGGCACCGCACCGCCGGCGTGCTCGACCGCCCGGGCACGGCCGATCTCTCCGCGCATGTCGATTTCACCGCCTTCGCGGCGGCGGCGCGCGCGGCCGGCAGCGATATCTACGGGCCGGCGACGCAGCGGCAATTCCTCCTCAGCCTCGGCGCCGCCGAGCGCTATGCGGCGCTGCGGCAACGCGCCAGCCCGGAGCAGCACGCAACCCTTGAATCCGGGTACAATCGCTTGATCGATCCGGCCGAGATGGGCACCCTGTTCAAGGCGATGGCCATGACCTCGCCGGGGCTGCCGGCGCCGGGCGGATTTAGCCTTGAGGTCGAGGCGATGGGCGGATGATTACCCTCGATGTCCTCTCCGGCGATGGCGCGGTCCGCCACGGGTTTTTCACCCGCGAGGGCGGGGTCAGCGACGGGTTGTTCGCGTCCCTCAACTGCGGGTTCGGCTCCGGCGACGACGCGGACAAGGTGGCGCGCAACCGGTCCATCGCGATGGATCGGCTGGGTTTTGCGGCGGATCGGCTCGTCACCTGCCGCCAGGTGCACAGCGCCAGCGTTGTCGCCGTCGCCACGCCGTGGCGGCGCGAAGATTCGCCCTCGGCCGATGGCATGGTGACGGCCGAGCCGGGCATCGCGCTTGGTGTGCTAGCGGCGGATTGCGCGCCGATCCTCTTCGCCGACGCCGAAGCCGGGGTGATCGGCGCCGCGCATGGCGGCTGGCGCGGCGCGCTCGACGGCGTCGGCGAGGCGACGGTCGCCGCGATGGTCGGCGCGGGCGCCCGCGCCGACCGTATCCGCGCGGGGATCGGCCCGTGCATCGGCCAGGAATCCTACGAGGTCGGCCCGGAATTTCCGCCGCGCTTCGCCGCAATCGACGCCGAGAGCGCCGCGTTCTTCGTGCCGGGGGCGCGGCCGGGACATTTCCGCTTCGACCTTGGCGGCTACATCGCGCACCGGCTTGCCCGGCTCGGCCTCGCCGCGATCGAGCGGGCACCGCACGACACCGCGGCGGATGCCCGGCGGTTCTTCAGCTATCGCCGGGCCTGCCTCACGGGCGAGCGCGATTACGGCCGCAGCCTCGCGGCGATCGCGCTGACCGGGTAGAACGCGCCCAATGCCCTATCTCATCATATTCGGCGCTGTCTTCCTTTTGGGCCTGCTCGTCACCTGCGCGCTGGTGTTATGACGAAGCGTTGGTTGGGCGCGCTTGCCGCGGCTCTCGGGTTTGCCGTGACCGTCGCCGGTTGCCAGCCGCTGCCGCACCCCTTTGCCCACGATCGCCCGCCGGCGGCGCTGCTGGCGGTGCCGGACAGCATCGTCATCACGGTCGCCTCGATCGCGGGCGAGCCGCGCGCGACCGCGGCGAAGCTCAGCAGCGCCATCGCGAGCGAGCTGCTCAAGCACAACATCACGGCAAGCGCCCAGACGACGAGCCATACAAGCTACGTCCTCGAAGGCCGCATCGAGGAAGGCGCGCCGCGAGACGGCAACGCGACGGTGACGGTGTTCTGGCGCCTGCGCGACGCCCAGGGCCGCATCGTCGACCAGCAAAGCAGCCAGTTCTCGGCATCCGCGCGCGACTGGCAAGACGGCGCCGAGACGCCGGTCGGCCAGCTCGCTGCGGCAAGCGCCGGCGCTTTGGCGTCGCTGCTGACCGAGACGACCCCCAAGGAGCAGCCGGCCGGCGGCCGCGTCCGCGTGGCGATCCGCAAGATCGGCGGCGCACCCGGAGATGGCGACACCTCACTGGCGACCTCGATCGCCGCCGTGCTGAAGCACGCCGATATCGACATCGTCGACCAAAAGACCGGCAGGCCCGACCTCGATGTCGATGCCGAGATCACCGTCACGCCGAAGGCGGACAGGCAGCACGTCAAGATCGTGTGGCATGTTTCACGTGCCGGAGGCGGCGAGGTCGGCACCGTGGCGCAAGAGAACGACGTCCCGCGTGGACAGCTCGACGGAGCCTGGGGCGACGTCGCCTACAGCGTCGCCATCGCCGCGGGCGGCGGGATCATGCAGCTGGTCGATCGCGGCACGCCGCCGGTGAAGCTCGGCGCCACCGCGACAGCCGCCGCGCCGCCGCCGGAACCGCCTGTCGCCGCCCAAACCCTGCCTACCGCCGCCACCCAATCCGCGCCCGCGCCCGGCAATATCGACTCGCCCGTCGTCGCGCTGCCGCCGGTCAGCGTCACCCCGGCCGATCCCTATGCGCGCCCCGACGTACCGGTGCTGCTGCCGCGGCGCGGCGTGCCGCTACCGCCGCAATGAGCTAGGATCGAACCGCGATCCGGGAGGACCGAACAATGCCCCATGTGACCACCGACGACGGCGTCAGGCTTTACTACGAAGAGGTTGGCAGCGGCGCTCCGGTCGTCTTCGTCCATGAGTTCGCCGGCGACATCCGCAGCTACGAGCCGCAAATCCGCTATTTCTCGCGGCGCTATCGCTGCGTCACCTACAACGCGCGCGGCTACCCGCCCTCCGACGTGCCCGACGATTTCGAGCGCTACTCGCAGGACCGCGCCCGCGACGACATCCGCGCCGTGCTCGACGGGCTCAAGATCGAAAAAGCGCATATCGTCGGCATCTCGATGGGCGGGTTCGCCGTGCTGCATTTCGGCTTCGCCTACCCCGAGCGCGCACTGTCGCTGGTCGTCGCCGGCTGCGGCTATGGCGCCTCGCCCGACAAACGCCAGCAATTCCACGACGAGACCGCGCGCACCGCAGCGCAGATCGCCGAGAAGGGCATGGCGGAGGTCGCCAAGACCTACGGCGCCGGTCCGACCCGGGTGCAGTACGAGAACAAGGACCCGCACGGTTACGCCGAATTCATGGCCCAGCTCATGGAACATTCGACCCTGGGCTCGGCCAACACGATGCGCGGGGTCCAGGCGCGGCGGCCCTCGCTGTGGGATCTCGTAGAGAAAATGAAGGCGCTCGACGTGCCGACGCTGGTCGCCACCGGCGACGAGGACGATCCGTGCCTCGAACCGGGCCTCTTGATGAAGCGGCACATCAAGAGCGCGGCGCTGGTCGTGTTACCCAATACCGGCCACGCGCTCAACCTCGAGGAACCCGACCTCTTCAACCGGCTCTGCGACGATTTCTTCCACCAGGTCGAAAGCGGCCGCTGGCCGCGCCGCGACCCGCGCGCGGCGACGGGATCGATCCTGGGGATGTGAGCGGCGTTACTCCACCGGCACGAAAATGCAGTTGCGGATCTTGCTCTCGACCGCCTGCGACAGATGCCCCTTGCCGCTAGTGTCCTCGACCAGGATCACCTCGCCCGCCTTGATGATGCGCGCTTCGCCGTCGCTCGCGGTGATCTTCACCCCGGCATCGAGGTTGATGATGTATTGGCGGCGCGGCGCCGGGTGCCAATCGAGGTCGTAATCGGGCTGCACCTCGCGAAAGATGATCCCGGTCGCCGGCAGGCGCTTCGACAATTTGCCGGCGTTGGTATGCTCGGCCCATTCGATCTCGATGTCGCGGAAATGCGTCTCGCCCTGGGCGTCGACGTAAAGATTGTGGACCCGCATCGCGGCGCCTCCCTCTCTCAGAGATGTCTGCGCCGCATACTAGCGGCGGCGGAGAGCGAGGCGCCAGCGCGGATCAGCGGCCGTAATAATAACCCGGCGGATAGTAGCTCGGCGGCGGCGGGTAATAGCCTGGCGGCGGGGCATAATAGGCCGGCGGGTAATAGGCCGGCGGCGGAGCCCCGTAGAACGGCGCGGTGACGACGGCGGCGGCGGTGCCGACCACCGCGGCGGCCGCGGCAAACGGCCACAGGAAGAACGGTCCGCCGTGGCGATGCGCCTCGGCCGGGGTCAGCGGCAAGGCGACAAGTCCTGCCAGCAGCAGTATCAAGGCGAAGATACGGAAACGGGTCATTGCGATCTCTCCTTGAGCGGGATCGAGGAAGCTGCCCGATAACGTGAACCGCGACACGATAATCCCGCGCCTGACGCAACGCAACCGTATCGTATAGTTGTCTATCGGCGAGCTGCTTGCGCCGGCGCCATGCTCATGCTGAGCTTGAGAAAGCGCGACAAGAGATGCAGGCCGCGGCGGCCGGCAGGGGAAGCAGTGATGGAATTCGGCACGTTCATGGAGTTTCCGCCGGTCGGAGACGCCGGCGAAAGCGCCGCCTTCGACCAGGCGCTGAGCGAGGTCGCGGCGGCCGACAAATGGGGACTCGACGCGGTGTGGCTCGCCGAGCTGCACGGCGCGCCGGAGCGTTCGGTGCTGTCGGCGCCAATGATGGTGGCGAGCGCCATCGCCGCTTCCACCGAGCGGGTGCGGATCGGGCTCGCCGTGCAGGTGCTGCCGCTGTCGCACCCGCTGCGCCTCGCCGAGGAGGCCGCGACGGTCGACCAGGTAAGTCACGGCCGCCTGATCTACGGCATCGGCCGCAGCGGCGTCGTTCGCACCTACGAGGAATACGGCATCTCCTACGACGAAAGTCGCGAGCGCTTCGCCGAGACGCTCGACATTTTGAAGCTCGCCTGGACCCAGGACCGGTTTTCCTACCAGGGCACGTACCACAGCTTCGACAATGTCGCGCTGTCGCCGAAACCCTATCAAAAGCCATGGCCGGAAATCCGCATGGCGGGCGCGACGCCGGAAACCTTCCCGGCGATCGGAAGGCTCGGCTTTCCGGTCTTCGTCGCGGTGCGCCAGGGGCCGTTCAAGCAACTCGTGCCTTATATCGAGGCTTACCGCGCTGCCTATAAGGAAGCCGGCCATCCCGGGGAGGGCCAGGTCTATCTGCGCGTCCCGGCCTACCTCGCCGACACCGAGGAGCGCGCCCGCGGCGAGCTCGAGCAAAGCCTGATGAGCTTCTTCCGCTACCAGGCCGAGCTGGGGCGCGACTCGGCGCGCCGCGCCGGCGGCGAGATCGCGGTGCAGCGGATGAAACGGGTCGAGCGGCTCGAAGCGCTGACCTTCGACGAAGCGTTGGCGACCCAGGTGATCTGCGGCACCCCCGATAGCTTCTCCGCGCGGCTCAAGGAAGTGCAGGAGGAGATCGGCCTCGACGGCATCCTCGCCGAGTTGAATTGCGGCGGGCAGATTCCGCATGACGGCGTCACGCGCGCCCTCAACCTCCTATGCGAGGAGGTCAAGCCGCGGTTTCACTAGGAAATTTTCTGTTGGAGGCGACCGACGCTTAAAGCGCGATGACTTCGTTCAAGCGCGCCGTGGTGGTTCGCCCGCTCGCGCTGGTGCCGGTAACGGAAGAGACGCCGGCAACCTCATGGTGGTGCGCCTGATGAAACGGCAGCGTCATCGCCACAAGGCGAAAGGAGCCGCCCTCGGCCAAGCCGGTCTCGTCCGCCGTGTTGGCCAATTTGACGCCGCCAAATCGCGTGTCGGTGATCTTGACGAGCATTGGTTTGCTCTCGATTAAACCCTAGCCGTGCTCGGATGCTTGGTTATTGCCATGCCCTCAATATTGGAACGCCGCGCATGAATGACTAGGCCGCGCGTTTTGCAGATCATGCCGGGCTCATCTGCGCCCACGGCAAGGAATAGGGCAAAGCCGTTGCCGGCATCCTCGTCCTTATCTACCCTCGCCGCATCGACCTTCAGCGGTGGCGAGGGCGTCATGGCAGCACCGGACATCGACCCACGCGGCTCGCGGCATTGGCCGGCCGCCGGCCCGTCGCGCGTGCCGAACTGGGTCTATACCGACCCCGGCATCTTCGCGCGCGAGCAGGAGCGCATCTTCGAGGGGCCGAGCTGGCTCTATGTCTGCCTCGACGCCGAGATCCCCAACCCGGGCGATTTCACCCGCAGCAAGCTCGGCACCCGCGAGGTCGTCGCGGTGCGCGGAGCGAACGGCGCAGTCAATGTCCTGGTCAACCGCTGCGCTCATCGCAGCATGCAGGTATGCAGCGCCAATCGCGGCACGGTGAAGGAATTCACCTGCCCCTATCACCAATGGACCTACGACCTCGAGGGCAAGCTGCTCGGCCTGCCGTTCCGCCGCGGCTTCCGCGGCCAGGGCGGCATGCCGGAGGATTTCCAGCCGGAGGAGCACGGGCTGCAGCGGCTCGCCGTCGCCGGGCGCCACGGCGTCGTCTTCGCCAGCTTCGCCCAGCCTAACGAGACGCTCGAGGATTATCTCGGGCCGACCATGCTCGGCTGGTTCGACCGCGTTTTCAGCGGCCGCGAGTTGACGGTGCTCGGCTATCAGCGCCAGCGCCTGCCGAGCAATTGGAAGCTGATGTTCGAGAACATCAAGGACCCCTATCACGCCAGCCTGCTGCACGTTTTCCTGGTAACCTTCGGCCTGTTCCGATTGGACCAGCAATCGGCGATCGAGATGGACGAGACCGGCCGTCACGGGGTGCTCGTCAGCCGCCGCGGCGAGCAGAAGCTCAACGACGCGACGGCGCAGATGAGCGCCTTTCGCGGCGATCTGCGCCTCGCCGACCCGCGCCTGTTGGAGCCCGTCCGCGAATTCCCCGGCGACGCCACCGTGGTGATGCAGACGCTGTGGCCCAACCTCATCGTCCAACAGCAATCGAACGGGCTGGCGATGCGCCAGATCGTGCCGATCGACGCGCAGAACTTCGATCTGGTCTGGACCCATTTCGGCTATGCCGACGACCCGCCGGAGATGACCCAGCGCCGGCTGCGGCAATCGAACCTGTTCGGACCGGCCGGGCTCGTCTCGGCCGATGACGGCGAGGCGATGATCCTGTCGCAGGCCGGGATTGCCGGCAACGACGACGCCGAATGCGTCGTGGAAATGGGCGGGCGCGAAATCGCCAACGTGCCGCACATGGTCACCGAGACCGCGATCCGCGGCTTCTACCAGCACTACCGCGCCGTAATGGGGCTTTAGGCCGCCGTGATCGCGGCGGCGCCGGGTGTCCGCGCATCGCCGGCGTTGCGTGCGCGCCTCGCCGATCTCTACGGCGCCTATGACGCGGCGCTGGCCGAAGGCGAATACGAGCGCTGGCCCCATTTTTTCACCGAGGCTTGCGTCTACAAGATCATCCCGCGCGAGAACTACGATTCCGGGCTGCCGATCGCGATGATCTACGCCGAGAGCCGCGCGATGCTGACCGACCGCATCGCCGCGCTGCGCAAGACGATGCTCTATGCACCCCGGATCATGCGTAACCTCACTACCGGCATCGTGCTGCACTCGATCGACGCGGACGGAATGCGGCTCGCTGCCAGCTTCGCGGCGTTCCAGACGCTGCTCAACCAGCCGTCGAAGGTGTTCCTCGTCGGCCGCTATTACGACCGTGCCGTCGATGACGCCGGCACGCTGCGCTTCACCGAGCGCATTTGCGTCACCGACGCGACCCTGGTGCCGACCTCGCTGATCTTTCCAATTTGACGGGACCACTCCGAGGGTCATTCAAGACCGCGCCCGCCGGTGCTACATAAGGCGCAGCATTGGAGGACTCTCATGGACGACAAGACCCGCACCGAACTCGAGGCCGCGACTTTCCGCGCCCTCGTCGCGCATCTGCGCGAGCGCACCGACGTGCAGAACATCGACCTGATGAACCTCGCCGGGTTCTGCCGCAATTGCCTGTCGAAATGGTATCGCGCCGCTGCCGAGGACAAGGGCGTCGAGCTTTCCGATCCGCAGGCGCGCGAGATCGTCTACGGCATGCCCTATGACGAATGGCGCAAGAAGTATCAGGCCGAGGCGAGCCCCGAGCAGAAGGCCGCCTTCGCCGCCGCCCAGCAGCACAAGCACTAAAGGGACGCCATGCCCGATATCGCGGGGATCGCCGGCGACCGGCTGAAGAGCCTTATCGAGCGGATCGAGCGCCTGGAGGAGGAGCGCAAGGCGCTCGGCGCCGACATCAAGGAAGTCTACGCCGAGGCTAAGGGCACCGGCTTCGACACCAAGATCATGCGCCAGGTGATCCGCCTGCGTCGCATGGACAAGGACGATCTCGACGAGCAGGAGACCCTGCTCGATGTCTACAAACGCGCGCTCGGCATGCTGCCGGCGGAGAGCGAAGCGGCGGAGTAGCCGGGCTATTTAACGGCACGATTGAGTATTTGAAAGTGATCTTGATTTACGAGGGACTGACAGCTAGATGTGCAGCTAGGTACTGAGGTCGGCGTAATGGAAATTGGAGCCTTCGAGGCAAAAAATCGGCTGAGCGAGTTATTGCGCCGTGCCGAGGCGGGGGAAGAAATTGCGATCACCAATCGCGGCAAGGTCGTTGCACGTCTTGTACCGCCGCTCTCAGGTTTCAGCCGCGACATGGCGTTCGGGGCGATTGGCCGAATCCGCGCGCGCCGCAAAGGCGTGACACTGGGCGGCCTCAGCATCAAGGATTTGATCGAAGAAGGCCGGCGCTGAGCCTGGTCCTCGACGCATCTTTGACCTTGAGCTGGTACTTTGAGGACGAACGCACCGACGCGGCGGACGCGGTGATGGACCAAGTGGCGCAGACCGGCGCGGTCGTCCCTGTTTTATGGCGCTATGAGGTTGCCAATGGATTCCTCACTGCCATTCGCCGCAAACGCATTGATGCCGCCTACCGCGCTGCCTCATTGGCCGACTTGCGGTTATTGCCGATCATCATAGATGAAGCGGGCGACGCGACCGCTTGGACAACAACGCTCGGTCTTGCCGACCGCTTTGGCCTGACGATGTACGATGCCGTTTATCTCGAACTCGCCGATCGCAGGAGTTTGGCCTTGGCCACTGGCGACCGCGCCTTGCGGGCGGCGGCCCAAGCGCTGACGATCGACGTTCTCGATTAGTTATTCGGCCGCCCTCGCCGGCGCGCAATGCCGCCGCAGCGAGGCGGCGAGGGCATCGGCCTCTTCGTCGGTCACGTCGAAGCGGCAGACAAAGCGGGCCAGTGTCGCGCTACGCCGGTAGAACTGGAACCCGTCGGCTTCGAGCGCGTCCATCGGGCCGTCCGGCAATTCGAGAAAAATCTCGTTGGCTTCGACCGGCGCGACCCGCGTCACCCCGGCGATGCCTTCGATTCCGGCCGCGATGCGCGCGGCGGCGCGGTTCGATTGGGCCGCCAAGCGCAGCCACAGCCCGTTTTCGATGTAAGCCATCAGCTGGGCCGAGGCGAAGCGCATCTTCGACCACACCTGCCCGGCGCGACGCAGCTGCACCGCGAGCCCCTCGGCGAGCTCGCCGTCGAACACCACGATGGCGTCGGCCAAGGCGCCGCCGTTCTTGGTCGCGCCGAACGACAGGATGTCGATACCGGAGCGCCAGGCGAGCTCGGCGGGGCTGCATTGCAGCCGCGCCAGCGCGTTGGCAAAGCGTGCTCCATCCATGTGTACCTTGAGGCCGCGCGCCTTGGCGATCTCGGCGACCGCGCGCACCTCGTCGACCCGGTAGACCGCGCCGAGATCGCTCGCCTGGGTCAGGCTCACCGCGGCTGGAAGCCCGCGATGGAGCTGGCCTGGCGGAAACCCGGCAAGCGTCTGCGCCAGCGCGTCGGCATCGACCTTGCCGTGCTCACCGGCGACCGGCGCGAGCTTCAGCCCGCCGCCGAAGAACCCGGCGGCGTTGGCCTCGGAGGTGTTGATGTGCGCCGCGGCGCTGCAGAAGACGAGGCCCCACGACGGCGCGATCGCGGCCAGCGAGAGGGCGTTTGCCGCGGTGCCGGTCGCCACCGGAAACACCCGTACCTTGGTTTCGAACAGATCGCAGAAGCGCTCTTGGAGCCGCGCCGTCCACTCGTCCGCGCCGTAGCCAAGCGCGGTGCCGCTATTGGCGCGGATCAGCGCGTCGATTATCTCGGGCGCGGCGCGTCCGGTGTTGTCGCTGCGGAAATCGATCATCGGCGCACCCGCCCGCTTGCCTTTAGTTCGCCCCTCCGCGGGTGGCGGCGAGGTGCGAGCGATTATGCGTCGAATGCGCCGCCGCCGTCGATGGCGGGACGCGCGGGCGGGTCGGCTCGACCGAGGCGGCGCGCCAGTGATGCGCCGAAGACGCCGTCGCCGGGCGCAGCTTTTTGTGCAGCGCATGCGCTAGCGCGGCGTGGATGCGGGCCAGAAAGACCTCCCGGGATCGTTCCTGGGTGACGTGGATAGCGGGCTTTTCCGGCGGCGCCGGTGCGGCGCGAACCAGCTTGACAGGCGCGGAGCCCGGCAGTTCGGACGCGAGCGCCGTGCCTTTGTCGGCCACCGGCGAAATGTCCAGCGTGCCGACGACGACAGGCGCGTTGTCGAGACGCTGCTCGGGCAGCTCCAGCAAGGCCAGCTGGACCGGGCGGCCGGCGGCGAAGACGGCGCGCGGCACGATCGTCGCCGAGCGGCGGTTGCGGTATTGCGCATCGGCATCCGCCGAGATGGCCTCGCCGGGGGCCAATGGGAACCATGCCACCGCCGCGCCCTCGGCTCCCGGGCGGCTCAGCCCAATCCCGGCGGTACCGAGAAAGGCGACGGCGGCCGGGCTATAGAGCGGATTATCGCCCTGCGGCCCAGGCACCCATGCCCAGCGTCTGTCGATGCGGGCCCACTGCCCGTAATGCGACGGTGCAAAACCCCAATCGGCGTCGTCGATCCAGGTCCATCCCCAGGGCGCCAAATTGCGCCAACGGCCATAGCGGTATGGTGTCCAATCGGCGGCCACGCCCTTTGGATACCAGACCTCGCCGAAGGTCGCGTCGGTTCCCCAATCGCCGTTGGCGGCGAGCGATTCCGCACCGGTCATCGCCGCCGACAGCCGGGGTGGCGCGTTGTCGGTATCCCCCCTGCCGCGCCACGCGGCGTCGAAGGCATCGGGAGCGGCCGCGGCAATCGCAGTCTCGTTGAGGCCGCCGCCAAGCTGGGCCTTGCCGGCAAAGACCTCGATCCGCGCGGGCGTCCGCTCGTCGCCGGCGACGATGTCGTAATCGCCCGGCGTATCGAGCCAGACGCCGCCGCTCGGCAGATCGATTTCGACCGTCTTCACCGCCCCGGCCGTCCCGAGATGGATGCCGATCCGCCCCTGCTTCAGCGCGATCTCGAGGACCTCGCGGTCGAGCTGGACGAGTTTCAGCTCGGTCGCGCTATCGAGCGTTACCCGGCCGGAAGCAACGCGCAATTCGGCGGTGGCGCCGCGTTCGCTGCGCACCTCCACCCCGGTCGCGACCGGCTCGTTGACCAGCGCCGCCGCCCATTCGCCCGCGGGGGCACGGTATTGCACCGCGCCGCTCAGCGCGCTCATCCGGCCGACGCGCGCCGATGCATCGTCTTGCGATTGTCCGGATGGCGTGTTCAGGCTGAGACTGTAAAGAATTCCCAGCAGTAGCTTCGCCAACATCATTGGTGAAGCATAACACAATTCTGCACCGTTCGTAGTCGATCCCGATCGATCATCAAAAAATCAATCGTCGGATGTGGCATGGTGCAAGTTAAACAACTCCTCGTCACCAAGTTCCTCAATATGCCTGGCCTCGAGCTCACGGTAATAGCGGCGCAGGGCAAAGGCTTCGCTCAGATATCCTTGCACACGCCGGTCGCGCGGATTGTCGACGACGGCAAGCGTCTCGGCGGCCGAGGCGATGAAATGATCGAGCGTCTCGCGCACCGGCTGGCCCGGGGTGAGGAAATGCTCGGCGCCGCGCGCCACGTCGCGGGCAAGGGTCTGGCCGCTATCGTCGCGATGCGCCGCGGCATACGCCTCGGCCAAATCGATATAGCCCTGGTATCCGCCCCTGTCGTCGACGACGAACAGCCGAACCGCCGAATCGACTGGAAACTGCCGGCACAGCTCGCTGACCGGCAGATCGAGCGGGACCACGGCGAAATCGCGCCGCATCAGGCTCGCTACCTGGAGGTCGTGCAGCCAGCCGATATCGTGCGGGCTGTGCAGCGCCACCCCGCGCAGGTGGAAGCGCCAGGTCGCGAACGAGTAGCCGAAGCCCCGGCGCACGACCACGACCGAGACGATGACCGCCACCGTTACGCCCAAGGTCGCCGAGAAATCGGAGGTCGACTCCAGCACCAGGAGGATCATCGTCAGTGGGGCGCCCACCACCCCGGCCGCCACCGCCCCCATCCCGGCAAGGATGTAGACCGTGTCGTTGGCCGACGCCCAGGGCAGCAGACGCTGCACGACGATCGACACCGCCGCGCCATAGAGCGCTCCGAGAAACAAGGACGAACTGAACATGCCGCCGCGGAAGCCGCTGCCGATCGACACCGCCGACCCGATCATCTTGGCGAAGATCAGGCCCAGCAGCAGCGGCAACTCGTAGCCGGCCGCGCCGTTGGTCAGCGTCGTCTCGATGCCGCCGTGGCCGCTGCCGAGGATCTGCGGGAAGAACCAGGCGAGATTGCCGAGCACGACCCCGCCCAGCAACGGCCGCGCCCAGGTCGGCAACGATGCGCGCTTCGACCATTGCTCGACAAAGGTGACGCCGATCATCGCCGCGATCGCCAGCCCGCCCGCCCCCAGCCCGACGACCGAGAGGACCGCGTAGTGCGATACCGAGAGGTCGAGATGGTTGTAGACGACGAAGATCGGCTGCAGACCGATGATCTCGCGCATCACCAGCGTGGCGAAGATCGCCGAGACGACGACCGGCACCAGCGTCGTCAGCGTGTAGGAGCCGATGATCAGCTCGAACGCATAGAAGGCGCCGGCGAGCGGCGCGTTGAAGGCGGCGGCGATCGCCGCGGCGGCGCCGCAGCCGACATAAGTCCGCAGATCGCCCCGCCGCAGATGCAGAAAGCGGCCGATGCGCGAGGCCGTGCCGGCGCCCAGCTGGGTGTAGGCCGCTTCGAGCCCGACCGAGGCTCCGACCCCCGCCGACAGCACGGTGAGGAACGTGAGACGCAGGCTGTCGCTTAGCGACATATGGCCGCCATGCAGCGCGTTGGCCTCGATCGCATCGACAATGTCGCGCGGGCGCCAGCGCCACATCGCATAGGCGATCAGCCCGTAGACCAGCCCGCCGAAGCACGGGACCAGCAGGAGCCGCCAGCGCTGAATGCTGACGATGCCGCTCAGCCGGTCGTCGATGCGCACGCCGTAGAAGAGATGATGGAGCTCGGCGACCGCGTAGCCCATCGCTGCAACCCCCAGCGCGATCCCCGCGCCGATCACCCCGGCGACGATCGTCATCCCCAATTCGCTGTTGCGGATATTGTGGCGGACGAAGAGCCGCATCCGGGTCTTAAGGTGGTCGAGGGCGCCGCGCCGATGGTGAGTTTCTTGCTCTTCGGTGATGATCAATACCCAACCCTCGGCCATCCGCGAATGGCACGCTCAGAAGCAGCAAAACCGCTCCCGCCGGGCGTTACCCGGCGGGAGCGCCGCCAACTACAAGATGAAACCAAGCACCGGCAGCGCAAGCATTAATTCGGCCCGAATTGCGGCATTCGCGCGGCAATCCCGCGCGCGGGCGTCAACCGGCGGTCACGACCGTTCAGCGCATCGTCGGCATGACGTATTCGGCGCCGGCGCGGATGCCGGTGGGCCAGCGCGCCGTCACTGTCTTGAGCCGGGTGTAGAACCGCACCCCCTCGCTGCCGTAGACCGCCATGTCGCCGAACAAGGATCGCTTCCAGCCGCCGAAGCTGTGAAACGCCATCGGCACCGGGATCGGCACGTTGACCCCGATCATGCCGATCTGCACCCGGTTGGAGAACTCGCGCGCGGCGTCGCCATCGCGGGTGAAGATCGCGGCGCCGTTGCCGTATTCGTGGTCGCTGACCAGCTGGGCTGCTGCGTCGAAGCTGTCGGCGCGCACCACCGACAGCACCGGCCCGAAAATCTCCTCCTTGTAGATGCGCATCTCGGGCTTTACCTCGTCGAAGACGCAGCCGCCGAGGAAATACCCATTTTCGTAACCCTGGAGCTTGAGCCCCCGCCCGTCGACGACGAGCTTGGCGCCCTCCTTGATCCCGAGATCGACATAGGAGCGCACCTTGTCGTAGTGCTGCTTGGTGACGAGCGGGCCCATTTCGGCCTCGGGGTCGGTGCCCGGGCCGATCTTCAGCGCGCGCACCCGCGGCACCAGTTTGTCCATCAGCTTGTCGCCGACCCCGCCGACCGCGACCGCGACCGACACTGCCATGCACCGCTCGCCGGCGGCGCCGTAAGCCGCGCCCATCAGCGCGTCGGTCGCCTGGTCGAGATCGGCATCGGGCATGACTACCATGTGGTTCTTGGCGCCGCCCAGCGCCTGCACCCGCTTACCGGCGGCCGCGGCGGTGGTGTAGATGTATTCGGCGATCGCGGTCGAGCCGACGAAACTGACCGCGGCGATCCCGGGATGCTGCAGGATCGCGTCGACCGCTTCCTTGTCGCCATGGACGACATTGAAGACGCCCGGCGGCAGCCCGGCCTCGGTCAGCAACTCGGCGATGCGGAGGCCGGCCGAGGGGTCGCGCTCCGACGGCTTCAGGATGAAGGTGTTGCCGGTGGCGATCGCCATCGGAAACATCCACATCGGCACCATAGCGGGAAAATTGAACGGGGTGATGCCGGCGCAAACACCGAGCGGCTGGCGCACCGACCACGAGTCGATACCGCGGCCGACCTGCTCGGTGAACTCGCCCTTCAACAGATGCGGGATGCCGCAGGCGAACTCGACCACCTCGACCCCACGGGTGATTTCGCCTTGCGCGTCGGAAAACACCTTGCCGTGCTCCTCGGAGATGATTCGCGCCAGCGCGTCGTGCTCGCGCGCCAATAGTTCGAGGAACTTGAAGAGGACGCGCGCCCGGGTCAGCGGCGGGGTTGCGGCCCAACCGGGAAACGCCTTCGCGGCCGACTGCACCGCGGCGTCGACCTCGCCAGCGCCGGCGAAGCCGACGCGCCGCACTTTCTCGCCGGTCGCCGGGTTGTAGACGTCGCCGCCGCGCCCGCTGTTGCCCTCGGCGCGCTTGCCGTCGATGTAATGGAGGATGTCGCTCATGCCGATGCGCCCGCTTCAAGCCGATTCCCGGCGCGCATCATAGGCCGCCGCCGGCGATGCCGGCAGCGGAATCTACCGGCGAAACCTTCGCCTACATGAAGTGGAGGGCGGAAAAAGCCGAATAGGCGGTCCACACGACAAACGTCGCGATGCCGGCCCAGAAAACCATCCGATACATTGCGATCCCCTGTCCGCCCCAACCGAACCGCGCCCCGCCAGCGGCCGTGCCTGTCCTGTAATAGGCGGCAGGGGCCGACGTCGTGCCCGCCCGGAGTGCGGCGGTAATTGGCTTCGCACCGGCCACGGAGTATCATCGGCGTGGCGTCCGGGCACGGCGCGCAAGTCCGGCGGGAACGGGAGAGCGCATGTACGACAACACCACGACCGTCATCATGCTGATGCTGGTAGTGATCATCTACATGCTGCCGACCTTGATCGCGTTCGGGCGCGAGCATCCGCGGCGCGTGGAAATCTTCGTTCTCAACATCCTGATCGGCTGGACGCTGATCGGCTGGTTCCTGGTGTTTCTCTGGGCGGCCCTGGCGCGGGTTGAGGACCAGCCGGTCTAGCCGCAGAGCGCGTAGAGCGCGATCGCCGCCGCGGTCGAGACGTTGAGGCTCGGCATCGCCGCGCTGGTCGGCAGCCGGGCCAGGTAATCGCAGCGCTCGCCCACCAGCCGCCTGAGCCCGCTTCCCTCGGCGCCGAGCACCAGCGCCACTCGCGCACCGAGGTCGAGCCCGGCAAGAAGCTCCGGCGCGCGCTCGTCGAGGCCGCAGCACCAGAACCCGGCCTCCTTCAATCGGTCGAGGGCGCGCGCGAGGTTCACCTCGGCGATCAGCGGCACCAGTTCGAGCGCACCCGATGCCGCTTTCGCAAGCGCACCCGCCGCTTGCGGCGCGCCATGCGCTGGAACGATCACGGCCCTCGCCCCGAAGGCTGCCGCCGCGCGCAGGATCGCGCCGATATTCTGCGGATCGCTGACCTGATCGAGCACGACGACGACGACGCGCGATTTGCCGTGGATGGCGCGCAGCAAATCGTCGAGGTCGGAGGGTTCGAGCGGTTCGACCTCGAGCGCCAGGCCTTGATGTACGGCGTCGCGCGGAAGAAGCGCGTCGAATTCCCGCCGGTCGAGGATGCCGACCGCCGCGCCGTCGCCGCGCCGCGCCGCCCGCGCGCCGGCAACGAGGGTCTCGGCTTCCTCTTCCTGGCCGCGCAGCACCGCAAGGCGCCGCCAGACCCGCTCGGGATTGGCGAGCGCCGCCGCGACCGGATGGCGCCCATAGAGCCAACGCTCGCCATGGCCGCCGCCCTGCCGCGGCGCGGTTCGAGCGGGGCGATGATTGCGTCGCTTCCCCTGCAATGCCACGATCCCTCGTCAGTTTCAAAGAACCTAGTCTAGCGGGGGAGACGCCGCCATGCAGTGGAGCACCGATCGCATCCTGACGACCCATACCGGCAGCCTGCCGCGCCCGCCGGAACTGACCCGGCTCTACGTGCGCCGCACCCGCGGCGAGGCCATCGACGACACCGAGCTCGACCGGCTCGGCAAACAGGCGCTCGCCCAGATCATCGACAAGCAGGTCGCCGCCGGGGTCGATGTCGGCAACAACGGCGAGCAGCAGCGCGAGGCGTTCTTTCTTTATGTCCGCCGCCGCATGAGCGGGTTCGGCGACAGCTGGACGCGCTGGCCGCGCGGCGATGTCGAGCGCTATCCGCTGTTGAAGGCGCAGATGCGCGAGATGCTTTCCAGCCGGGAGGCGGTCTCGAACATGGACCCGCCGAAGACGATCGGCGAGATCAAGTACCTGGATCCCGGCGCCGTCGAGAGCGAGTGCCGCGATTTCCGCGGTGCGCTCGCGACCCGGCAAAAGGGTTTTGCCGAGCCGTTCCTGACCGCGCCCTCGCCCGGCATCATCGTCGGCGCGATGAAGAACGAATATTACGACAGCGAGGAGGCCTATCTCGCGGCGGTCGCGGCGGCCTTACAGATCGAGTACGAGGCGATCGTGCGCAACGGCTTCCTGTTACAGCTCGACTGCCCCGACCTCGCGCTGGAGCGGCACCTCTCCTACAACGACCGGCCCCTAGGCGAGTTCTTGGGGTTCGTCGAGCGCGTCGTCGCCGCGATCAACAAGGCGATCGTCAACGTCCCGCGCAACCGGGTGCGACTGCACGTCTGCTGGGGCAATTACGAGGGGCCGCACGACCGCGACGTGCCGCTGGAAGACATCCTGCCGATCCTGGAGCAGGCCAATGTCGGCGGCTTTGTGCTGCCCTTCGCCAACCCGCGGCATCAGCACGAATACCGCGTGCTGGCGAAGCACAAGCTCGCCGACGACCAGATCATCTGTGCCGGCGTCATCGACGATCTGACGAATTTCGTCGAACACCCCGAAGTCGTCGCCGACCGGCTCGAACGCGTCGCGCACGCGGTCGGCGACCCGAAGCGCGTCATGGCCGCGACCGATTGCGGCTTCGACACATCGGCCGGAATGGGCCGGGTGCCGGAGGACGTCGTCTGGGCCAAATTTCAAGCGATGGCCGACGGCGCCAGGATTGCGACCGACCGGCTGTTTTGATTTGGCTGATCGCGCCCGACCGGCGTCCGCAACAAACCTTTACCTTCGCGGTGCCGAGGGGCTCTCCCCGACCGCTGGGCCCCGGCCGGATCAGTTCCCTTGGCCCAGGCCAAAACAGCGGTGGAAGGCGTGCAGATCGCCGGCGGCAAAGCGCTTGGCACAATTGGGATAGTGGGCGCGCCACGCTCGGACGACGAAAGCGACCTGCAGCTCGGGTCTAACGCAACCCTTGGTTCCGGCCTGGCGGTGTAGATCGTACCGCAATTGCTGGGTCAGGCCGAACAACCCGTCGCCCTTCAGCGATGTGGCGCAGGGATGGAGTTCCACTTCGCGCGGCCCCGCGCACTGGGTTTGAGAATAAACCGCGATTGCCTCGGCTTGCGGCTTGGCGAAGCCCGCTGCAATCAAAAGTGCGATCAACGCCGGTGTCGTCATACACCGCCCCCTCCGTTGTTAAAGACAAAACACACAGGAGCGCAACGGTCGAAGACCGTCTATCCTTTGACACTCCAAGCGGATTTTTAGAAATACATAGACACGCGAATGGCGACTATGCCGAAGTCTGTTTAAGGTCTCAGTACGGATCGATACCTGACAGTGATTCCCCTGGCTCGAATCAGAACCGACGAATTATTGATATCTTACGATCGTGTCTTTTTTCAGGCAAGACTGTATATCGCCGTAACTCGATGATGTTTCCTCGCTTCCGTGCGATTTGATGGCCGGTCGCGACCGCTTGGCTTCCGTGGATCGCAACCGCAACCGCGTGCGGATTTTCAACTCACGGCAACGCTGCCCGCATGGCATGCCTATATTTCAGTACGAGGGCCGAGACGCGGCAGTCCTCGGGAGCCGCGGGATCACGTTAGGGATCACGTTAGGACGATGCAGCTTCTCTCCCCACCGCGCAGGACACATGCGATGAACTATCTTTTGAAAGGGGCCGCGGTCGCCGCTGCCCTGGCGATAGCAGCACCTGCTTGGGCGCAAAACGCCGAGGATCTGAACCGCCAGGAAATGAACCGCCTCGCCACGGGCGCCGCTCCGGCACCCGCGCCCGCCGCAATGCCGGCGCCGGTTCCAGCCCCGGCTCCCTACCCATACTACGCTTACCCTTATCCCTACCCGTACCCCTATCCCTATGCCTATTACGGCTATTCGTACCCGTATTATCCTACCGTCTGGTACGGCTGGGGCGGCGGTTGGGGCGGGGGCTGGCGCGGCGGCTGGCATCGTCGCTAGCAGCGCCATGCCGGCCGAATGGTGCCCCGAGTCTGATTTGAACAGACGACCTACCGCTTACGAAACGTAGGCGGAGGTAACGGCATGGTACGGGAGGTAACGGGTTGTAACCTAACCTAAGTCATTGAAATTGCGATATACTTTCGGGTTGGGTTACGGTACGATACGGCTCGGAACGAATCGGCAATTACAGCCGATTTTGGCCCGTTTTGTTACCCCGGGACGCTCCGGGGTAACACCGGATAGGAGCCGATACCCATGCCGAAAAAGGCGCTCACGCAGTTGTTCGTCGACCGGATCACGCCGCCGAAGAGCGGTCGGATCGAGTACTGGGACACCGCGCAGCCGGGCCTTCACCTGCGACTATCGTCGGCGGGCACGGCGGCGTGGGCGGTCATGTACCGCGTCGGCGGAAGGCAGGTCCGGGAGACCCTCGGCACGCTGCGCGAGATCCCGAAGGTGATCGAGGCGCGCCGGCTCGCTGCGGTTTCGATCGAGGCGGTCGGCAAGGGCATCAACCCGGTTCGAGAGCGTCGCGATGCGACCGTGTTCGCCGCGGCGAACACGGTCGGCGCGGCGGTCAAGCGCTACCTCGACTGGCTTGAAAGGGACCTCAAGCGCCGTCCGGCTACTCTCCGCGGCTACCGACAGCTGTTCGATCACGACGTCTTGCCGGCGTGGCGCGACCGGCCGGTGTCGTCGATCACCGACGGTGACGTACTCGTACTGCTGAACAAAAAGCGGACGCGCCGCGAGCGGCAGCGCCGCGGCCGGATCCGCGGTGCTACTGGCGCGCCTGACCTCGTTCTTCCGCTGGTGCGCCGCGAAGGAGCAGAAGCTGATCGCGCCCGCCGCCGACCCGGCCGCCGGGATCAGCAAGCCGGTCGAGGAACGACCGCGCGACCGCGCGCTCGGCGACGACGAGATACGGTCCTTCTGGAAGGCGACCGCCGCCCTCGACGCGAAGCGCCGGGACGCGCCCGGCTTCGGCGCGATATTCCGCCTGCTGCTGCTGACGGCGCAGCGCAGGGGCGAGGGTCGGCGGGATGCGGTGGAGCGAGCTGCACGACTTCGAGACGGCGCTCACCTGGACGATCCCGCCGGAGCGGGCGAAGAACGGCAAGCAGCACGTCGTTCATCTCAGCGACATCGCCGTCGAGGTGCTCAAGACGCTCCCGCGCGTCGCATCGCCGAGAAGGGGACGACGCTGTCGTTGGGCGATCTCGCGGTGCGCGCCGTCAAGGTCGAGGTATGGCGCGAGGCGATGGAGCAGAGTGGCCGATTTGGCGAAGGGGCGAATTTCCGCAACGCCTGGATGCGGGCGCAAGGGAAGCTGGGCGACGATGGGCACATCGGGTTTGACGGCAGGTGGGTGTGGGCGACGCGGCAACAAGAGGAGATGCCGTTCTAAAGCCGCGACTGATTGGTCAAGAGGCGCCGGGAACAGTCGTTCATCGAACGGAAGTCTCAGTCACGGACGAGGGATCGCACCAATGGTGACGTTGAGATGCATTGCTCCGGCCCATGACGATTGCAGCAGCAGCTTGCAGTTCGCCGTCACCTCGTAAGGCAACGACTGCTGAATCACTCAGCGACCGGAGACCAACGTTTTCTACATCTTGTGTCGTTGGCGTGGGGCGAAAACCGGCACGCGCCGCATAACCCGCTGGCCCCTTTGCCGCATCACTGCCCCGCGAGAACGCGGGCAAGTTGGCTAATCGCCTGCTGATGCTTCTCGTTCTTGATCTCCGCGAAATTACGGGCAATGTCGAGCAGCATCCGCTGACGTGGCGCTTCCGGGTGTGGCGTTTTCTCGCCAATCCCTTCGTAGAAATAGGTGATTGGCGCATTCAGCACCCGCGCGATCTCGTATAGCCGGCCCGCCGAGACGCGATTAATACCGCGCTCGTATTTATGGGCCTGCTGATAGGTGACACCGATCAGCTCGGCGAGCTGTTGCTGGGTCAGACCAAGCATGACGCGGCGTTCGCGGATTCGCCTGCCGACAAAGTCGTCCGGCCCTCCGGGTGATTTCGTGCTCTTCGGTTTTGCCATGGTAAGGACCTCTGGTCGATGCGCGACGCACCGGCACGCTTGTGCCGTGTTTTCTATGAACGCGTAGGACGACCCGTCATCCCAACCGATATGCAAAAGCCGAGACTTGCTGTCCGGGCCTCGTGCCGACCTTCCGAGCTGAGCGAAAGACCTGATGCTGGGGGCGTCAGGCGCCCTCAAAGCAAACCCGTAACAAACCGTATCTGTTACACCCCCTGGTACACCTGTTACGCCGGAGCCCAGGCGTAACGTAACGTAACCACCCCCTATAGGGGGTGTTACGCTGTTACGCTCCCCAGTTACGGTACCGGGTTACAGCATTTCTCATTGGAAAGGCCCTTTAAGACCCCGCTTCGTTGTTACGCCGGGCGGCACTACTGGATCGGCACCATGGAGGTACTTGTACGCCGCTCGCTTTCGACGCGCTGCCATGCTCGATCGGAACCGGTCTGCGCAACGGAGAAGAACCCCGCTGGGTAGGAGCGGGGCTCTATCACCGCCCTTCCATCGCGCCCCGGTTGGGAAGATCACCGGAGGATCCCAAGCGCGAAAGTTGATGACCCGGACACCGTATTTCTGGGCGGCAACGGGTGCAACTGCGCGTACGAATTAGCCCGGTGAGAATTGCGTTGTGCGTTAGGCTTGATTCGTCCCGCTAATTGCCGTGAGAGAATGGCACATAGGCGCTGGTTTGATCCTTACGTCATGCCGCGCATCGTTTGTTCAAAGGTCCTCGGGCTGATCTACCGTTCGCCAAGTGGTTGATCATAGGACGTAACTATTTACGTTGAAATAGAATTTAGATTATCGGTTCCCGCCTGGGTAACAACCGGGGTACCGATCCCCTTAAATTCGATGGCCGCCAACCGCCCCGGCAACGGACCGTACTCCAAACTTCTCGCCCGCGGATCGGTGTCCGGCGCTCCCGCAACGGCCGCTTTCTCGCCGCCGCGCGCGAAGAACTGACCCAACACCTCGGCGGCGGGCCGTTGACTGCAGCACAGCGCATTCTCGTCGAGCGAGTCGCCTGGCTGCGATTGCACGTCGCGCTGTTCGACGAAAAGGTCGCCGATCGCGACGAGCCGATGGGCGATCGGGACCGCGCGAGCTACCTGGCCTTCAGCAACAGCTTGGTCCGCGCCACCCGCGAGCTGGGCCTCAAGGCCGCGGCTGCCAAGGCCCCGACCCTCGCCGACCTGTTCCCGGGTCGTGCCGCATGACGATCCCGTCGGTCACCATCATCGAGGCCATGACCCACCCCGCCCTCTGGGCGCGCTGGTTCCGCGACCCCGCCACGTGGGCGGCATGGCGCGTCTTCCTCGCCGCCTTGTTCGATCTGCCGATGACCGACGAGGACCTTGCGCTCTATCGGGATTGCACCGGCCGCACCGATCCGCCGGCCGCCGGTGCCAGGGAAGCGTGGCTGGTGGTCGGTCGCCGCGGCGGCAAGTCGATGGTGCTGGCGCTCATCGCCGTGTACCTCGCAGCATTCCGCAATTGGCGTCCGTATCTCGCACCGGGTGAGCTAGGCACGGTCAAGGTGTTGGCGACCGATCGTCGGCAGGCCCGCGTGATCCACCGCTACTGCCGGGCACTGCTGACCGAGGTGCCGGTGCTCGCTTCGCTGGTCGAGCGCGACACCGACGACGAGATCGTCTTGACCAGCGGCGTCGTGATCGAGGTGCAGACCGCGACCTTCCGAGCCGTGCGCGGCTACACGATCGTCGCGGCGCTCCTCGACGAGATCGCGTTTTGGCGAAACGAAGACAGCGCAAATCCGGACCAGGAGATCCTCGACGCCCTGCGCCCGGCGATGGCGACGATACCCGGCAGCATGTTGTTGTGCGCCAGTTCCCCCTACGCGCGCCGCGGCGTCCTGTGGAACGCCCACCGCCGCCACTACGGTAAGGACGACGCGCCGGCGCTCGTCTGGCAGGCCCAGACGCGCACGATGAACCCGACCGTGCCCGCGGCGGTGATCGACGAGGCGATCGAGCGCGATCCGGCGAGCGCCGCGGCGGAGTACCTCGCTCAGTTCAGGACCGACATCGAGGGCTTCGTTACCCGCGAGATCGTCGAGGCCGCGGTCGCGCCCGGTGTCTTCGAGCTGCCGCCACTGGCCAGCCTGCGCTACTTCGCGTTCGTCGATCCGAGCGGCGGCAGCGCCGACTCGATGACGCTGGCGATCGCCCACGCCGAGGACAACGCCAACCGGGCGATCGTCGACGCGACGCGCGAGGTCCGGCCGCCGTTCAGTCCCGAGGCTGTCGTCACCGAGTTTTCAGACCTGTTGAAGTCCTATGACTGCTACAGCGTTACCGGCGATCGATACGCCGGCGAGTGGCCACGCGAGCGCTTCCGCGAACACGGCATCACGTACGAGCCGGCCGAAAAGCCGAAGTCCGACATCTATCGCGAGCTGCTGCCGGCCCTGAACAGCCGCAAGGTCGAACTGCCCGACGACCCGCGCCTCATCGCTCAGCTCGTCAGCCTGGAACGGCGCACCGCGCGCGGCGGGCGCGACTCGATCGACCATCCGCCCGGTGCGCACGATGACCTCGCCAACGCGGTTGCCGGCGCCGTCGTCCTCGCCATCGGCAAGGGCGACCCGATCGCGGTTTGGCGACGACTCATGGACAACTGAAGGAGAGAACCGATGGCCTACAACCCGTCCCGACACCTCGTTGCCCTCTCCGATAAGCATGGCGGCGTCCGCCTTCGCGCCCGCGACCGCTTCCTCCCCGGCCGCGCGCGCGACGCCGCCGCGACGAAGAAAACGACGCTCTACACCCATCACATCGTCGAGGGCGAACGCCTCGAACTCGAAGACCGGGACAACGGCGCCGTCGCGTTGGTGCTGATCAGCCCGACCGCCGAAGTCGTCATGCCGCCGCCGAAGGGTGCCTCGGGCATGACCGACGCGCGGCTGCGCCAGCAAAACGCCGATGCCAAGGCCTTTTGGGCGGGTCGCGGCGTCCCGAAGGCTGGCGCGCCGTCGAGCGAGGCCGAGGAGTTGCGGCGGCAGAACGACCGCGCTCGCCGGTTCTGGAACATCTGATGGACGGAACCACGGTTGCCGCGGTCGCGCCCTTCCGCGAGGGCGAGCTCGTCGAGTGGGTCGAGCCCGGGCGCCTTCCCGCCCAGCGCAAGCCGAGCGCCGGCGTCGCCAACACCATCCGCTTGGTCCGGTTCGAGGCGCCGATCGATAACGAGCAGGCCCGCGTCGTGTTCGGTGGCGAGGCGCTCACCGCACCCCTGAACGAACTTCGCCGGCCCGCGCCGGCGCCGTTAGCCCTCAAGACGCCGGCCTACACGCAGCCCGACCGCGTTGCGCTCGCCGCTGTGCGGCAGCGCCTGCTGCAGGCGCTCGACAACGCGCGGCAGGCAAATGCGGCCATGTCCGCTGCAGCAGCCGCGGCCGACCGTGCCAGCACGACCCTCGCCGACGCGCGCGCTGAACTCGCGCGGTTCGCCGACCACGACCGGGCTGCCGCCGACCGCCTCGTCGACGCGCTGCGATCGGGCACCCCCGACGCTTCCCATGGCCCGGACAACCCTGCCGACCGGGAGGCCGCCCGCCGCCGCTGCGACGCCGCCGAGCGCGCCGCGGCGAAGCTCACCGCCGAACTCGCCGAGGCCCGGGCCGCTGCCACCGATGCCGACCAGCGCGTCCGCGCCGCGGTCCGCGCGGTCGTCGTCGGGATCGCCGAGCGCGAGGGCGACCTGCTTATCCGGCTCGAGGCCGAGGTCGCGAACTGCCGCGCCGCGCTCCGCGCCCTCGCGGGGTACCGGCCGCTCGTGCCCGGCAGCATGCCGACCGAGATCGCGCTGCCCGCTCACGTTCTCGGCCTGCTGACCCCGACACCCCCGCCGGGTTACGCCACCGAGGCACCGTGGCGTGATCTCTACGAGCGCCTCGCCGCCGGCGACGCCGACGCGGACCTGAACGAGACCCCGCCCTGGTCGACGGCAGGGTAGAGCCGGGCGACCCAAGAGCCCGCCCGGCGGGGGACAAGTCGTGAGTGTCCCCGGACCCAACAACCGCGACAGCCGGCGGCGGCGCCCATTCTCACGCTGCGCGGCCGGCATCTGAGGTAACCAGATGACCCAATCCAACCAGTTCATGAGTGTCCCTGATTATCGATCGGCAGGATAGTCAGCCAAAAAGCAGCGTGATGATGCATTTCAGCGGGGTTGATTACTTGGTTCGCCAGCCGGTGCGCACGCAACACGCGATTTTATCTTGTCAAACGCATCAAAAAGAGCGATTCTGACCTTGTAGCGCTCCGCATCGGGGGATGTCGGCTGAGGACGCTGCGTGGGGGACCAGTAGATGTTGAAGGTAATTACTTCGGGCGTTGCGTTGGCAGTGGGTCTCACGGCCGCGCCGTCATTCGCCCAGATGCCTCCCCCACCGCCGATGGCCTTCAATTATTGGACAGGCTGCCATGTCGGCGTCAACGGCGGCTGGGCGCACGACAGCGAGACCTTTCAGCTGGCGCCGAGCGGAACTTATCTAACACCGCCCGGAGCGGCGGCGCCGCCGAACGCGGCAGGCACCGGCGATTTCCCCGCCGATGTCGCTGCGTTGACGACCTCGACCAAGGTTAGCGATTCGGGGTTCATCGGCGGCGGCCAGATCGGTTGCGATACGATGCTCGGCCCGAGCGGCGCTTTCCCGATCTCGCCACTGTTCGGTGCACCGGTGGTGCTCGGCTTCGAGGCGGATTTCGACGGGTCGACCCTGTCGAACAAGTCGACCCAGAGCTTCGCGGCGTTTCCCAATGTCGGCAATCCCGCCTTCACCGACGCGGCGCGGACCCAGACCGTGTCCGATAGCCTGAACTGGGTGACGAGTTTCCGTGGCCGTCTCGGCCTCGCCTGGAACCAGCTGCTGCTCTACGGGACGGGCGGCATCGCGCTGGCCGATTACAGCGCGGCCTCGACGGTCGCGTTCGGCACCGTGGCGGTCAACGGCGTCTTTTCGGGCGCGCTGCACATCGGCACCGCATCGAGCACCCGCGTCGGAGCGGTGTTCGGCGGCGGCGCCGAATACGCGTTCGGCAACAACTGGTCGCTGCGCGGCGAGTACCTGGTCTACGATTTCGGCTCGTCCGGCGTCGTCTCGCCTCTTGTCGCGCCGACGGGAAACGCTGCTGGCTACGCGTGGACGACGACGATCAGCAACCGCGCGCCGCAGGTCTTCCGAGTCGGCCTGAACTTCAAGTTCAACTAACCACGCGACAAGCGCGGCGGCCCGCCGCTGCGCGATGCCGCGCTACCGAGCGGACCAGCATCGGGGAAGAGTAAGTCAGGCTTCCTCTCTACGCCGCAGGACCTTTAACGGGAAGAGCCCGGCGCGGAGGAACGGCGCCGGGCTCACTTCCGCAAGCTGGAAGGGCGCGCTTCCCTTCGCGCCGGTATAATCCCTGCATTTAGTGTGCCGACCGCGAGCCACCTGACCGGCTCTTGTGGACTACCAAGTTAGGCCGACCGGTTGGCGGAAGAGCCCGACGAGGGGGTAACGTCGCCGGGCTCACTTCCCCAAGCAGGAAGGGTGCGGGCGGGAATGTCGAGGGATCTCGCACGCGCCGCCGAAACAATGGCATTTTATGCTTCTGTCGCGCAACCCGAGAGCGTACGAGGGATGCGAGGCTACAATTTAGTGGCGACGGTATTGAAGGTCGTCGAGAGATTGTGGCCGACGGTCGTCATCGCGCTTACGGCCGCCAAGGCGATCAACGCGGCGATCAGGCCGTATTCGATCGCGGTGGCTCCCCGATCGTCCCTGAGCAGGGTAGCTATAGCTAGAAAGGCACGCATTGCCTCACCTTTATTAGGAGAGCTAGAGCGTAACGCGGCACCGATTAGGGAGGGGATAATTCTGATCAAACGCCGCCTATCGCGTCGACCCCGTCAGCCTCTCCTCGGCCCCGGCGATCTCGTCCAGGTCGAGTGCGGCTACGGCAATACCGAGTTGCTAACGGCGCAGATGCTGGCGACGGCCGGGGTCGAGCCGGAGCAGAAGGTGCTCGACCTCCGCGCGCGGATGCGGTGCCGCGAGTGCGACGCGAAGGGACGCATCGGACGGGGTGACGTAGCAGCTTCGCGCCTGCTCTACGGCGTCTCATCAGGTCTTGATCGACGTGGATCGCGCGAAGACCTCTCACGACCCAGCTTGATGTCTACCGCTTTAGCGATTCTCCAGACCGTCATACGGCTCACGCCGCCGATTTGGCGAGCGACTTGTGCCGCGTTCCGGTTGCTTTTGAGAGCGGCGTTGATTTGCGCGCGCTTTTCTGTGGGCACCCTGTGATGCCCTCTTGCGTCCTTGCCGGCGCTCAGATCGATCCTCGCCGCGCTCGCGATCCGTCGGACCGCCCATCGGCTCAGGCCGCCGATCTGGCGAGCGACTTGTGCCGCGGTCGGGTTGTTTTTGAGAGCGGCGATGATTTGCGCGCGCTTCTTTGCAGGAAGCACTGTGACCACGACCTCTCGCTAAATTGGCTCGATGCGGAAGGGACCATCCCCATGGCAAATCACGACGATCAAACGCAAACGGGGCGGCCCGTGGGCCGCCCCGTCGCTTCGAGTTGTGAGACGCCGGCTTACGGCGTGACGATCTCGACCCGGCGGTTCTGCGGCTCGCGCACGCCATCCGCCGTCGGCACCCGGTTGTCGTTCTCGCCGCGGCCCGAAACCATCATCTGCTCGCGCGGCACACCCAATGCCGCCAAAGCCCGCGCCACGTTGTTCGCGCGACGCTCCGACAGACGCTGGTTGTAGCCCGCCGAACCCGAGCGGTCGGTGTAG
>Ga0182024_10000951_pt1 | contig 75041 bp, 49 predicted proteins | sample P32metaG_FD_120480 | JGI IMG/M metagenome (GOLD analysis project Ga0182024, IMG submission 120480) | Permafrost microbial communities from Stordalen Mire, Sweden - P3-2 metaG (Illumina Assembly) | ecosystem: Environmental > Terrestrial > Soil > Wetlands > Permafrost | place: Sweden: Stordalen...
AACATCTTCGGCCAGGCCTTCGCCCAGGCCAACGCCTACGGCTTGAAGCTCGATGCCTACGAAGCCGGCGAGAACACCTATGGGTCGCTGAACATCTCGGCCAAGGAGCAGGCGGTCCTGGAGCCCGAGAATCAGGCGATCGTCGAGAAGTACCTGAACCTGTGGTACAGCGCCGGCGGCGACCAGCTCAACTGGTACACGCTGGGCGCCCGCAGCTTCAACACGCAGTTCGGCACCTATTCGATCACCGACGACGCCACCAACTACAATGAGCCGAAGGAACAAGCGTATCTGGCCGTCGAGAACGAGAGCACCACTTCGCTGTCGCCGGCGGCCGACGCCTATGTGCGCGACGGCAGCTATGCCAGCCAGAACTTCGGCAGCGCCACCCAACTCCTGGTGAAAGATGCCGTGCCCGGAGGGGGCTACGTCCGCATGGCCTATCTCCGGTTCAACCTGACCGGCATCTCGGCCGTGACATCGGCGTTCCTGGAACTGTACGGCGCCGAGCAGGCAGGCGACACCGAAACATCGATCAGTGTCGCGGCCTACCCCGTCTCCAACTCCAACTGGGGCCAGAACACGATCACCGGCGCCAACGCACCCGCCGTGGGAAGCCCGGCGATCACGAGCGTCAGCGTCGCGGGAACCGCAACCCAGGAATATACGTTTGACCTGACCAGCTACCTTCAACAGCAGCTTGCGCTGGGCAACACCAGCGTCTCGATAGCCTTGGAAGGCACGCAATACACGAATGGGGCGGTGCAGTTCAACAGCAGCAACGCCGCGTCGGGAGGGCCGCAATTGTTCATCGGCGTTCCCACGCCCACGCCGACTCCGACGCCCACACCAACTCCGACCCCCACGCCAACGCCAACCCCGACGCCCACTCCAACGCCAACGCCCACCCCAACCCCGACGCCAACTCCGACTCCGACTCCGATATCTCTTTCACCCGTTGCAGACGCCTACGTTCGCGACGGCACTTATGCCACTCAGAATTTCGGCACCTCGACTTTGCTCATGGTCAAGGACGCCGTTTCCGGCGGCGGGTATGTTCGCAACGCCTACCTCACGTTTAACCTCACTGGCGTGGCCCCGATCACCTCGGCGCTCCTGCAACTCTACGGAAGCGAGACGGCCGGCTCGCCAGAGCCCTCCATCACTGATGCGGCCTATCCGGTCGCCAGCACAAGCTGGTCCCAAGGCACGATCACGTTCGCCAACGCCCCGGTCGCTGGATCGCCGGCCATCAGCACCCTGGTCGTCACCGGGACCACCGCCAAGACTTATTCACTCAACCTCACCGGCTACCTGCAACAGCAGCAGGCGCTGGGCAACACGCTGGTCAGCGTGGCGATCGAGGGCATCCAATTCACCAACGGCGGCACCCAGTTCAACAGCACGCTGGCTGCCACCAACCAGCCCGCCTTGCTGATCAATAGTTCGACTCCAACACCCACGCCGACCCCCACGCCCACGCCGACCCCCACGCCCACGCCGACCCCGACGCCGACTCCTACGCCCACGCCGACTCCAACACCCACGCCGACTCCAACATCGACTACCCTCAACGCCGCCGCGGATGCGTATGTGGAGAACGGCACGTACGCCAACACCAATTTTGGCTCGGCCGCGCAATTGCTCATCAAGCAGGCCGTCGCGCCATACGATCGCGCGGCCTACCTGACATTCAACCTCACCGGGATTTCCAGTGCCGCCATCAGCCAGGCTACGTTGCGGTTGTACGGCGGCCTGCAAAGCGGCAGCAACCCCACGTTAAAGATTGACGTGCTCGCCGTCTCGCAGACGAGCTGGAGCGAATCTACCATCACGTTCAACAATGCCCCGGCGACCGGCGCGATTCTGGGGTCGGCCATCGTGCCCAATGCGACAAGCCAATGGTATACATTTAGCCTGACGAGCTACCTTCAGCAGCAGGTCGCCGCCGGCAAGACCAGCGTGAGCATCGCGATCGTCGGGACGGCCAACACGGACCAGACGGTGGCCTTCAACAGCAGGCACGCTTCGTCCAATACGCCGCAATTGGTGGTGGCTCAATGACGCCGACGACCCCGTGGGAGCGGCGTCGCGAGGCACGTTGGGCGAGACGGCGGGCGCGGCTGGAGCGGCACGGGCCGCCGCGCAAGACGCGGCTGGGGGAGATGGGCACCAGCCGCGGCGAGTGCATCGACGTCGGGTCCGTCGACGCCGGTTGGAAGGTCCCCCCGCCCGTGCTGCTGCCCGATGGCAGCGCCGTTCGCCTTTTCAAAGACGGCCAAGGACTGACCGCCGCCCTTCAGGCCATCGATTCCGCCCGGGAGCAGGTCCTCCTGGAAGTCTACATCTTCCACAGCGACGACACCGGCCGGGCCTTTGCCGACGCCCTGGCCGACAAAGCCTCAAAAGGTGTGCGCGTCTTCCTCATCTACGATTCGTTCGGCTCCTTCGACAGCGATCCGGCTATGTTCCAGAAGATGCGCCGGGCCGGCGTGCACCTGGCCGAGTTCCACCCGCTGCGCCCCTGGGATTGCGATTACCCCTGGCAGCCGCTCAATCGGGACCACCGCAAGCTGCTCGTCGTCGATGACCAAGTCGCCATTTTCGGCGGGATGAACGTAGGCTCCGAGTACGGCTCGGGGTTCCTCGCTCCCCGAGCCAAAAAGTATGAATTATGGCGCGACAACGCCGTCAGCGTCGCCGGCCCCGGCGCGGCGGTCTTCTCAGAATGCTTCTCCCGCACCTGGCGCTTCGTCAAGCGCGGCGGCACCATCCGCACCGCGGAAATGGCCCACCAGATCGATCTCGGCCCGATCCGCCGCGGCCACGTGGGCCGCCACCAGGGCCTGTCCCGAGCGACTGATTCCTCGGTGTCCCCGTCCGCGAAACCCCGGCTCCTGGGCAACCTCGGCTTGCTCGCCTCGGTCCCGACCGCCCGCAGCCCGCTCGGACCATTCATACGCCAACTGGTGCGCAACGCCCGCTACAGCCTCGACGCCACCATCGCATACTTTGCCCCCTCCGATGCGCTGGCCCACGAGCTGATCCGCGCCGCCTGCCGCGGCGTCAACGTCCGCCTCATGCTCCCCGGCCGCTCCGACGTCCCCCTCACCCGCACCGCCGCCCATTCCTTCTACGAGTCCCTGCTCAGCGCCGGCGTGGAGATCTGGGAGCGGCAGGGGGCCGTCCTGCACGCCAAGACGATGGTCATCGACGAGCAGACATCGCTGGTGGGCTCGACCAACCTCGACTACCGCAGCATCGAATTCAACTGCGAGCTCTCGGCCATCATCCGCAGCCGCCCCTTCGGCCGGCAGATGACAGCCCTGTTCCAGCACGACATGGATTTCGCAAAGCAGATTCTGCTGACAGAGTGGCGGCGGCGGCCGTTTCGCGACAAATTCGTGCAATGGGCCGCGGGGAAATTGAAGCATCTGCTTTGACTCCACAGCGGCGCTCGCGAGATGTACTACTGACGGATACGGATTCGCAGATGGGCCGGTGGCTCGTCTTTCAAATGAGCCGTCAGCCCCGTCAGGAGGACCTCATGCAGTGGAAGGCCGCGAGTTGTCTGGCGCTTTTTCTCGTCCTGCAATGCGCCGTTTGCGCCGCGGCGGAAGCTGCCAAACAGCCCGCAGCCGTGTCGGTGGAGCAGATCATTTCCCGCGAAGACCCGGCGTTCAATTGCGCCAAGGCCCGCCTGGCCGTCGGGCGCGACGGGATGGTGTACCTCGCCAACCCGGCTGCGGGGGACCTTTCCTACATCCTCCGATTGACGCTCGACGGCCAGAAAAAAATCTGCTGCATCGCGCCGGAATCCGTCAATAACGTGACGGCCAACCGGGACGGCGTCGTGGCCTGCGCCAACGGCCACTTCAAGCACCAGGTGACTCTGTTAGGCAAGGACCTGGTGCAGGAAGCCGCGGTGGCCGACTTCCTGAACAGCGATGCGGTAGGATGGGACGCACCGGCTTTCGTCGAGGCGGGCGACAGCGGCGATTTCTACGGCATCGACCAGCATCGCGACCGCATTCTGCGCATCAACCCGCAGGGCAAGACCGTCAACGCATACGCCCTGCCTCACATCGAAGGGCACCCGGCCCAGAACATCAGGGTGTGCGAGAAGAACAATGCCTTTTATGTCATCGATTTGACCCGGGCGCAATTGCGTTGCGTCGGGTTCGACGGCGCCTTGCGCTGGGAGAAGAACGTCGGCATCAGCAGCAACACCTACGAAGGCAACAACGGCGGCTTTGACGTCGATCCGCAGGGGATGCTCTACGTCATCCGCAGCGGGGAACGCACGATACATATGTTCGGCACGACCGGAGATCCTGCCGGGCAGATCGAGCTGGACGTCCCCGCAGACCGCAAGCCGGTTGAGGGGATCAACGAGCTGCGCGTCTATGACGGCAATGCGGTCATCAAGAGCCGCCATCCGAGCGAGTTATTTCAGGTTTACGACCTGGCGACCGGAAAATTCAAGCGCGCGGTTGACGCCGACCATGAACGTCTGGCAATCACGACAACCAACGGCCAGTGGACGGCGGGGCAGACAGTGGATTTCAGGATCGACTTCGACGGCGGCGGCTGGCGGGTCAGCCCGCGCTGGCGCGTGTGGGCGCGGCCGTTCGGCGTCCTGGATTACCGCTCGCTGACTCTGGCCGGGGAGAAGCTGGAAGTGCCGGCGGATTTTGCCGGGTTCTACCAGGTGAAGGTGACGCCGGAGGTGAACCCATGGCAAACTGACTCTGTCCCGGGCGAATACAAGGTGCAGACGGTCGTCGAGGTCCGCAGGAGCGGTAGCGAGGGGACGGCGTCGGTCGCCACGCCGCTGAACCGCACCTGGTTTGGCCGGGGCGAAGAAGTCCCCTTCACCGTGTACCTGCGCGGCATTCGCGCTGCAAAGGACACCCAGTTGGCCATCACGCTGGAAGATGGGTCCAAGGCCGTGGCCGGCACCGTCCTGACGCTCGCGGCCGGCGCGACGCAGGAGCAATTCGCGATACCGGGATGGCTCACGGCACGGCTCACACCGGGCCGCTACGTGTTGACCCCGACGAGCGACCTGCTGACATGCGTCAAGCAGCCGATCATCATCGGTCCGGGCCCCGCCAACGCCGCGTTTCTAACCACCGTCTACGGGGACTACGGCGCGACTTACCCGCAAGCCAGCGCCTTGGACGCGCCGGACGTGGCAACCGCCGCCGTCCGGCGCAGCGAGCGGCTCGGCTTCAACATGATGGTTGACCGGCTGGGTGTCCAACTGGGTGCGCTTTCTCCGGAGAAGGTCCCGGACGACCTCGAATCGCTCCGCAAGTCGGCCGAGGCCGACCCGGAAGCAATCGCGCCGCAGAAGCTCTTCACCCTGCCAACGCTGCTGCGGGCGCAGGGGCAGTACGGCGCGAGCGGCATCACCCAGATGGGCATCCTCATGGGCAACGACGCCGGGCTGCCGCTTGGAGGGCCGGGGTTCGATTCGCGCAAGCCCGATCAGCTCCTCAAGGACCTCACGACTGCCACCGAGGCGCTGAAAGGCTTCCCCAGTTTTCGCGGCTGGTCGTGGTCCTCCAACTGGTGGGTGTTCGAGGCGCGCGACGCCAAGGCCGCCAAAACGCCCGCTGAAAAGGCGGAATATGAAGCGGCTATTAAACGCGCCGGCGCGACGGGCGCGTGGGACCCAGTCCTGGAAACAGTTTCCGATAACCGGCTGTCGTATGCGGTCGATGCGCAGGCGCTGTTCAATCAGAAGCTCAAGGAATTGGCGCCGGCGGCGGTGACCGCGGTAGCCTGCCCGTTCCGCAACGTCGAGTCGTACCCGCCGGTCACTTTCAGCAACGTCGACGAGGTTGACTTGCAGGCACAGTGGGAGCAGATCGCGCTGCCGTACCACGGCCCGTTCGGCGTGGACTTTTACAAGCGGCCGGACAAGAAAGCTTTCGCCCATCCGGAAGTCTGGAACGACGCCGGCACCGGCGACCAGATCCTCACCACGCTCTGGCAGACTATCATGCGCGGCGCCGACGGCGTGGGCTGCTCCGGCACGTTGCCGCATTGGGATTTCGCACTGGTCGGCAATACCGACGACCCGCGCCTCTCGTGGAACGGCGAGGCCAGCGTCTATCGCAATCTCAACGGCGTGTTGAAACAATATGGGCCGTGGCTCGCTTCCCTGCAAAACAACGACAAAGTCGCGATCGTCGCCAGCTCGCGGATGTATAAGATCGACCGCTGGGAGAACGTCACCGGCAAGCACTTCGCCCGCGTGATGGAGGCATACATCACCTGCCTGCACGCGCATCTGCCGGCAAGCATCGTGTTCGCGGAGGACGCCACGCCGGACTCGCTCAAGGGCTACAAGGCCGTGCTGGTGGTCGACCAGACGGTGGAGATGGACCCGCCGCTCGGCGCCGCGATCGACGCGGCCCGCAACGCGGGGGTCGCGATCTTCGCCGACGGCGCCTGCCGGCCCGAGCTCGTCAAGGGCTATGCGCCGCTCGGCGTATCCTTCGATCATCTCGGCAAGGACCCCAGCCCCGCCGGCGACGACGCCGCCTACTGGCGGATCGCCGGCTACGCCCGGGCCAACCTGCCGGAATTCACCAGGGCGCTTGCCGCGGTAAAACCCGCGGCGCAGGTCGAAAACCCGGATGTCTTCATTACCGAGCGCAAGGCAGGAACGGGCCGCTATCTGTTTGTGGTGAACAACTCGGTCCCGCAGGAGCTGGACCCGGCGAACCTCTGGCGCGTCTCGCTGGCCGAGACCACCTTGGTGCCGCAGGTCGTGCCGGTGAAACTCGACCTGGCTGAAGGCGAGGCGGTCTACGACGTGCTCGCCGGCAAGCGCGTCCAGCCAGCCGATGGCGTGGTGCGCGCCGACTGCCGGAGTATGCCGGCGCGGATTTATGCGATCCTGCCTGAGCCGATCGACCGTGTCCGGATCGCCGCGCCGGCGAGTGCCGCATGGGGACAGACGCTTCCGTGGACGGTAGACGTATTGGGTGCGGCCGGGCGCGACGCGGCTCCCGGAAAGGCAATCGTCGCCGCCATTCCTGTACGCGTCAGGCTCCTGGCGCCGGGCGGCGTCGTCCTGTATGAGACATATGTCTCCTCCACAGACAAAGGCGCCGGAGGGCAGTTCATCCTGCCGATCAATCTACCGGCGAGAGAGGTGACTATCGAAGCGACGGAGCTATTCAGCGGCTGCAGCGCCAAATCAGATGTCGCGCTGCCGGACAAACGGCCCGACGAGATGCACCTGACCGATCTCAGAGACCCGGGGGCGTGCATGGACGCCGCCCCGAAGCAAGTGGTGGAGTCCGCCGTCCGCTCCGCCGACTTCGCGCCGGCCGGCGATTCGTTCGGCCCGCACGTTCGCGACATTACCATCACATCCGGCGGCAAGCTTGCCGTGCTGAACGCGATGAACTGGGACCACAATCTCTACGGCGTCGATCTCGAGACCGGCCAAGTCCGCTGGCGGCAGCGGGCCGGACACTACTTTGCGTTCGATCCCATCGCCCTGAGCGACGGCATAGCGGTACAGGGATTCGACCTCAAGAGCCCGCAAGGCTACCACCTCTACAGGGTCGGAGCCGACGGCACGCTGCACCGCCGGTTCGCGCTCTACGGCCTGCCGCAACGTTTGCCGCACAGGTTCGTCCCCGCGCTGGTTCGAGACCATATCGACAGCTTTGCCGTCGGGGACGACGGCAAGTGGGTCGCCACCGCCGGGGACATGGGCCTGGCCGTCTGGTCCGGCGATGGCACGCTCCGTTGGCGTCAGGACTGGTACAAGCAGCAGCGCCACACCGGCAAAGTGATCGCGCTGGACTCCAGCACTCTGCTGGTCATTGAGGGGACCACGGCCACCGCCTACGGCGCGGCCGACGGCCGAGAGAAATGGCGGCAATCGCTCTGGCCCGCCGGCGAGTGCCGGATCGCTCGGGTCAGCGCCGACGCCAGCACCTGCGCGCTCTTCGACCCCGTGAACGGCGGCATCCTCTCGATCCTCCGCGAAGGCCGCGTCATCCGCGCCATCCCGACGCCGGCAGAGGATGTCGCGCTCAGTGCCGACGGCTCGCGGATCGCCGTCGTCGCCCGGCACCTGCTCAAGCTCTATTCGCTGACCGACGGCCTGCAATGGGCTCTTAACGGCGACGACGCCATGCACTTCCCGCGGTTCTCCGCCGACGGCCGGCTTGCCGCCTCCAGCAGCCTCGGCACGGTGTATGTGACCGACCTGGACGGCAAGACCCTGCTCGAAAAGGACCTCCATGCCCTGGCCGCCCCGGCGTGGCTGCGTGACGGCAGCCTGGTCCTGGCAACGTGGGAAGGCACCGTCTGCCGGCTGAACCCCACGTACGCAACGCAATGGCTCACGCACCTGTCCCCTGAGACGGACGACATGCACGGCAAGCTCCTGGCCGAAGATCGCACGCCCACCACGGGAATCTCCGACTGGGGCAACGCCACCAATAAGCCCGCCGACATCGCCGACAATCTGCTCAGCAAGGCCACGCCGCTCATCCGCCTGGTCCCGTCCGGCAACTGGGGCGGGGATGCCCAGTTCCGTAACACGAACGACCAGAAGGTTTCCATGCTCTACGACGGCAAGGCGGGCCCGCCGCCGCAGCCGTGGATCCCCTGGAACTATGTAGGCTTGTTCGCCGAAACGTCGCCGATCAACTATGTATTAGTCGACGCCTTCCGCCAGCAACTGAAAGTGACCGGCGCGACTCTCGTGGAAGACCCGGACCATCCGGAAAGCTGGCTGCGCGATGCCTCGATCGATTACTGGGACGTGGCCGCGGAAAGATGGGTGCCAATCCAGCCGCTGCTCTCCAACGCACCGGTGCACACTCATGTGTTTGCCAAGCCGGTGGAAGCGGCCCGGTTCCGCATCATGCTGCCGTGGGGCGACTGCGGGAATTTACGCCTCGCCGAGATCGCCTTCCACGGCGAACTGGCCGGCTGCTCGCACCCGGACGTCATCGCCAAGCGCCCGCTGGCGGTGCTGTTCGACGAGCAGGACGACATCAAGGCCGACCTGATGCATTCCGGCAACGGCCTGTCGTTCTCCCTGCAAGGCGCCTACTCCGGCGGCCGATGCCTGACCCTGACTCCCAAGACCGGCGCCCAGGCCACCGCCGCTCCGCTGTACCAGCAGCAGTTCGGCCATACGATCCGCAACTGGGACTTCGAGATCGCCGAGAAGCCCGAGCCGGGGCAATACCGCTACCTCCAGTTCGCCTGGCGCGGCGAGGCCGGCGCAACCGGCATCGGCCTCTCGGTGGCCGCCGCCGGCGCGGGGCAAAGGGCGTTCACCGCCGGTGAAGTAAAGCTGCCAGAACTGACGACGGGCCAGAGAATATCGGATGCTGTTCCCGGCAAATGGACGATAGTCCGCGTCGATCTATGGGAGGCGTTCAAGAAGCCGGTGAGGGTGCAAGCCATGACCCTCATGGCGGCGGGAGGCGCGGCGCAGTTCGACCAGATCGTGCTGGGGCGGAGCGAGGAGGCTCTACCGGCGGAGAAGAAGTAACCCATGCGGTTGATGGAAATCCCGTAGGGTCCGCATTGCGGACCGTTTTCTTCCCAACCCAATGACCCCCGCAAGACTGTGGGTGCAACCATCGAATTGTCCAAGCTCCGAGTCCGATGTCGATGGGGTTGGACCCGGCGTCGTCGAATCCGCGTTCAGGAGCCAAGGCCGCCGCCCGGTTGAGAAACGGTCCGCAGTGCGGACCCTACAACCGGCAAGTGGTATCCCGTAGGGTCCGCATTGCGGACCGTTTTGCCGCCATCTGGATGACGCCATCAAGACCTCAGGTGCCATATTTGATCGCCCATGGGCCCCATGCCGAATTGTCCCGCTGTCGTGCCCGCACGTCCCCTTTGGCCCTTTGGCGCATCGGTTAACAAAGTTGTGAAAATCTATACAATGCACGCATGCCCAATTATCACCGCGCCTTTCATCCCGGCGGCACCTTCTTTTTCACGCTCGTCACCTATCGGCGCGCTCCTTTCCTCTGCGACGACATCGCGCGCAACCTGCTCCGCAGCGCGATTGAACAATGTCGCGCCCAACACCCATTCCAGATGGATGCATTTGTATTGTTGCCCGATCATCTGCATGCCATGTGGACGTTGCCCGAGGGAGATAGCGATTTCTCCAGCCGTTGGGGACGCATCAAGAAAACGTTCACTCAAGTGTGGACCTCTGCCGGCGGCTGGGAAGGGGCGATCAGCGACTCCCGATGCCGCAACCGCCGACGCGGCGTTTGGCAACGCCGGTTTTGGGAGCACGTCATCCGCGATCAGCAGGATTACCAGCGCCACCTGAACTACATCCATTACAACCCCATCAAGCATTCGCACGTTCGATGCGCGCACGAATGGCAGTGGTCGTCGTTCCACAGGCTCGTTCGAGAGCATATCTATGAACCCACGTGGTGCTGTGGTTGCGATCACCGAATCGTCCGCCCGCCCGATTTCGATGGGTTGGATGTTGATGCCATCGAAGCGGCGTTCGGCGAGTGAGAACGCTCGACGCGGTTGAGAAACGGTCCGCAGTGCGGACCCTACAAATCGCGCGGTTCCTGTAGTAGGGTCCGCACTGCGGACCGGCTTGTCTCCCAACAGCCGATCACCTACACGGACGGCCGATACCGCCCAACCACTTCCTGCAGCCGCCCGGTAATCTGCCCCAACGAGCAGTGTTCCACAGTCTCGATGAGTTGCGCGAATACGTTGCCGCCGGATTCCACGACCTTCGCCAGATCGTCCAGCGCACGACCGGCGGCTTTGGCGTTCCGGCGTTTGAACTGCTTGAGGCGGTCCACCTGCAACTGCTTCTTCGCCCGCGGCGTGCGGACGATCTTCACCTCCGGGTCGGCCCCGGAGTCGGCGCGATAGCGGTTCAACCCGATCACCGGCCGGGCGCCTTCGTAAATCTGCTTTTCATAGCGATGGGCGGCGGCCTGGATCTGGCTGCGCTGGTAGCGGTGCTCGACGGCGGCCAGGACGCCGCCGAGGCGGTCGATCTCGCGGAACTCTTCGAGGATGGCCCGGCTCACGGCGGCTTCTACCGCCTTCATGCCGGGCGATCCACTCAGCGCGTTCATCATCCCTTTGAACAGGCCGGATTCTTCCAGCAGGATCGCCTGAGCCTGGGCGGCCAGGCGGACATACTCTTCGGCCGGCGTCGTGAACGGCTCGTCGGCGCTGTTGCTGTGGCAGGAGTTGGTGGCATTCATGTAAGCGAGCATCAGCTCGACGGCGGTGCGGGTGAGGTTGTTCTTGAAGTCGTGGGAGATGAGCGACCGGCCGCTGGTCTGCGTATGGAGCTTGAAGCGCTGGCTGCGCTCGCCGGCGCGCAGCACGTCGCGCATGCCGATCGCCCAGATCTTGCGGCAGACGCGGGCCAGGGCGAGATATTCCAGGTCCAGCCCGCAGTCGAGGAAGAACGACAGGCGGGGGCCGAACTGCTCGACATCGAGGCCGCGTTTGCGGAACAGCTCGACATAGGTGAAGCCGTTGGAAAGCGTGTACGCCGCCTGCTGCACCGGCGTAGCGCCGGCCTCGGCGATGTGGTAGCCGCTAATGGAAATCGGGTACCAGCGCGGCAGATGCGCGGTGGTATATTCGACCATGTCGGTGAGGAAGCGGAGCGACGCCTCGATGGGGAAGAGGATTTCGTTCTGGGCCTGCACCTCCTTGAGCACGTCGGCCTGGATGGTCCCGCGCAGCGCCGGCAAGATGTCCGCGCTGCCGTGCCGGCGGGCGGCGACCACGTACATCGCCAGGATGGTCGGCGCCGGGCCGTTGATGGTCATCGAGACGGAAAGGTGGTCGTCGCCGAAGCCGAAGCCGGCATAGAGGCGCTGCATGTCTTCGACGGTATCGATGGCGACGCCCCCTTCGCCGATCTTGCCGAAGACGCCGTCGGCGTCGCTGTCCATGCCGTAGAGCGTCGGCCCGTCGAAGGCCGTGCTGAGGCGAATGCTGCGCTGCTGCCGTTTGAGGAAATGGAAGCGCTCGTTGGTGTCCTCGGCCAGGCCGAGCCCGGCGAACAGCCGGGTGGGCTCCTCAACCGCGGCCTTGTCGGCGCCTTGAAGGTACATTTCCGGGTAAGCGGCGTTGGCGAACGGGAATTCGCCGGGCGGACCGTCGCCATAAAGGTAATCGGCCACCGCGCCCGGCTCACGCGTCTGGGGCAGCGCGAGTCGCGGAAGCGTCAGCCCGGTCGGCGTCGTGAACGTGCCGGTGTGCTGGGTCAAAGCGTCCCATTGCTCGAGCAGTCCGGCGGCGAACGCCGGGTCCGACCGGGCGTGCTGAACCCGGCCGGCCACGAACCGTCCATGTGCCTCAACGGCGTCGCTGATGTCTGCAAGAAGTCCCATGGGCACCCCAACTTCCAAGGCAACACAAGCCCCCTCCCTAACCCTCCCCCGGAGTACCGGGGGAGGGAACAAGAGGGATCCGCCGGCTTCGAACTTCACCTACAATCATATGCAACCCGCATGAGGGAAAAGTATGCCCAAAACAGACTTTCTTACCAGCTTCAATCTCCACGGCGAAGTCCCCGGCGTCGCCCTCGGCCGAGCGTGGCCGTCGTCAAGCGGCCCCTCCATTTCCGCGCGCTCGCCCATCGACGGTCAGACCGTTGCGGCCGTCCGCACGGCCTCATCGGCCGACGTTAATGCGGTCATCGCTGCGGCCCAGCGAGCCTTCACGCAATGGCGTCTGGTGCCGGCGCCTCGGCGCGGGGAGTTCGTCCGCCGGATCGGGGAGAAACTCCGCGAGCGCAAGGCGGACCTGGCCGCCGGCGTCACGCTGGAAGCCGGCAAGATCACGCAAGAGTCGCTCGGCGAAGTGCAGGAAATGATCGATGTCTGCGACTTTGCCGTCGGGCTTTCCCGGCAGCTTTACGGCCTGACCATCTCCAGCGAGCGCCCGGGCCACCGCATGATGGAGCAATGGCACCCGCTGGGGCCTGTCGGCGTCATCACGGCATTCAATTTCCCGGTGGCCGTCTGGGCATGGAATGCGATGATCGCGCTGGTCTGCGGGGACGCGGTGGTCTGGAAGCCGAGCGAAAAGACGCCGCTGACCGCCGTCGCCTGCCACAAGCTGGTGGCCCAGGTGATGGCGGAAATGCCCGAAGTGCCGGACGGCGTCGTCGGGCTGGTCATCGGCGACGGCCCATCCACCGGCGAGCATCTCGCATCGTCGGAGCGTCTGCCGCTGGTCTCCGCCACGGGCTCGGTGCGGATGGGCCGGAGCGTCGCCACAACGGTCGCCCGCCGCCTCGGCCGCTGCCTGCTCGAGCTGGGCGGCAACAATGGCATGGTCCTTGCCCCCTCGGCCAATCTGGAGTTGGCCACGCGGGCGATCGTCTTTTCCGCTGCCGGCACCTGCGGACAGCGCTGCACGACCCTCCGCCGGCTGATTGTCCACAACAGCCGCCGGCAGGAGATGACCCGCCGGGTCGCCAGGGTCTTCGCCAGCCTGCCGGTCGGCGATCCCCGCCAGGACGGCGTGCTCGTCGGCCCGCTGATCGATCAGGCCGCGTTCGATGCCATGCAAAAAGCGCTGGAAACGGCAAAAGAGCAGGGCGGCACCGCCCACGGCGGCGAGCGCGTCTCCGGCAACGTGCCCGCCGGCGGCTTCTACGTCCGCCCCGCCCTGGTGGAGGTCCCTTCCGACGCTGCGATCGTGAAAGAGGAAACCTTCGCGCCGATCCTGTACGTGATGGGCTACGAAACGCTCGCCGAGGCGGTCGAGATTCACAACAACGTTCCGCAGGGCCTGGCTTCCGCCATCTTCACCACGGACCTGCGCGAGGCCGAAACGTTCCTCGGCCCCGCCGGCTCCGACTGCGGCATCGCCAACGTCAACATCGGCACCAGCGGCGCAGAAATCGGCGGCGCCTTCGGCGGCGAAAAACAAACCGGCGGCGGACGCGAGTCGGGTTCCGACTCATGGAAGGCCTACATGCGCCGGGCCACCAACACGATCAACTTTTCCGACCAACTCCCATTGGCGCAGGGGATTTCGTTCGATATGTAGGGTACGGGGCTGCGAACGCAATGGCGGGGCTTCCTTGTTTATTGAGCGTCGGAAAAACACTGTCAGACATCCGCGAGTAGCGCCCAATTCCCTCTCCCGGTACTCCGGGAGACAGGGTTAGGGTGAGGGTCTTCACTTCCGAACGCAAAGGGAGAACCCTCACCCCGGCCCCCTCCCGGAGTACCGGGAGGGGGAGAATAGAGCTTTGACGGCGGAAGACTCGCCCGGAACCGGGCAATCAGTGCCGCAAGATCGCGCCGCTTGCGTCGCACTCGGCCACCCTGCATAATCCGCCGGTCTGCTAAAATACTCCCGACGGACAGCGAAACGGGGTGCGCTCATGGCATCAGTGAAGGCGTGGAAGAACCAGACGGCGGGCGAGCCGTCATATCCGGCTGATTTCGAGATCGCCCAGAAGGCGGTCCTGCAAGTCACCGACATCAAGACCAACCACAACAAGTATTACGCCATCGAACTCCACTCGACCAAGGAAAAGGCCGAGTTCCCGTTCCGCGTTTTCACCCATTATGGGCGGACCGACGACCTGGAAAACAACCCGGAAGCGGGGCAGAAGGAATGCCGGTATTTCGCGACCCTGCCGGAGGCGCAGGCGTGCTACCAGTCGATCTACCGGGAAAAAACCAATCCCCGCAAGGGCTATAAGGAATTGTCCCTGGCCTCGACGAAAATCGGCTCGGCCAAGGCCCGCGGCACCAGCGCCGGCGACGTGGATGCCAAGACGCTGGAGAAACTCGCCAAGGCCAAGGCCGACGCCGCGGCCAAGATCGGCGAGCCGGCGCCAAAGCCCAAGACGCTGGACCTGCACCCGCTCATCCAGGACCTGGTGCGCAACATCTATGCCGAGGCCACCAATGCCCTGACCACCACCGTCGCGGCCAAGATCACCGCCCACGGCATCGAGACGCCGCTGGGCGTGTTGACCATCGGTCAGATCGAGAAGGGCGAAGCGATCCTGCTGGAGATGTACGACCTGTTCGAAAAGAAGAAGACCGCGAAACTGAATGAGAAGCTGGAGAAGCTCTCCGGCGATTTCTACACGACCATCCCGCATCGCATCGGCCGCACCCGCGACGCGATCGCCCAGGCGGTCATCAACAGCATGGAGGCGTTCGCCCAGAAGCAGGAAACGCTGCAGTTGATGAAGGACATGCTGCAAGTCAACGGCGACGAAGGCAGCGTCCTGTACGATGCCCAGGTGGAATCGCAGTACCAGTCGCTGGCCTGCGAGATCGGGTCGCTGGAGCGGACCGATCCTGTGTATGGCCAGATCGAGCAGCACGTCCTGGACAGCCAGATCAAGTCCAAGAGCATCAAGGTCTGCAATGTCTTCACGCTGAAACGCCCCAGCGAATGGGAAGGTTTCACCGCAAAAATAGACAACCAGCGGCTGCTCTTCCACGGCTCGCGCATCCAGAACTGGGTGGGCATCCTTTCCCGCGGCATCCTGCTGCCCAAAATCGTCGTCAGCATGGGCGTCAATCGAACCGATCCGGGCTGGCTGGGCCACGGCATCTATTTCGGCGACGCATCCTGCACCTCCGCCTTCTACACGACCGCGGGCAAAAAGAAGACGCGGCTTATGGCGGTGGCGCGCGTCGCCCTGGGGAAAATGAAGGACTACAACAAAATCACCTTCGGCCTGACCGCTCCGCCCGAAGGGTACAACAGTTGTCACGGCGTGCGGCACACGCCCAAGACCCCGTCGCAGTTCCAGGACGACGAATATGTGATCTACGATGGCAGGCAGCATCGCCAGGAGTATTTGGTGGAGTTTACAGTGTAGGAGACAACCATGCTGGTCCGTAACACTCGTTGACATCAACCAGAAGATGGTCGAGGCGTGGAAGTCCACTTTCGAGGAGAACCCGGAAGTGGAGATCGTCCGGGGCTCAATGCTGGAGCAGCCGGTGAGCGCGTGGGTGTCGCCGACCAACTCGCGCGGCAGCATGGACGGCGGGCTGGACGCGGTCATCAAGAAGCACCTGGGGCCCAAGATCGAGACGAGTTTGCAGCAGCAGATCATCCGCCAGCACGGCGCGCTGGCGTTGCCGGTGGGGCATGCCGTCTGCGTGCCGACGGGGCAGATGCAGCCGCGCTATCTCATCTCCACGCCGACCATGGTCGGGTCATCGGAAGACATCAGCGACACTCTCAATGTGGCGCTGGCCTGTGCCGCGGCCTTCCAGGCGGTCCACATCCAGAACTCCGCTGAGCCGGGAAGCATCCGTTCGGTGGCGTTGCCGGGGCTGGGGGCCAATACCGGAAAGGTCCCGGTGGAGATCTGCGCGGACCTGATGTGGACGGCGTACCAGCTTTTCCGGGAGCGGGAGTTCGATGATTTCGGCGCGATGCGGGCCACGCTGGAGGAAATCCTGGGCGATCTGAACCCGATGTCGAGCAAGCCACCGCCCAAACCCGGCGGCAGTAAGGCAGCCCCGCCCAAGCCAGTTGGTGGCAAGTCCCAACCAGCTAAGGACGACGACGAAGACTTCGACGACTTCGAGTGACCATGGTTCCTGCCGACCTGCGCCTGTTCAACCCGCAAGGTGGCGACCGCGTCGCGGTCGTCTCCGTCGAGCCTGCCTATGGCAGCGCTGGCCCCTCGGCTGCGCTCAGGACAGGCCTGTTCATGCTCCGGCTGGCACGCGGGGCCAAGTCCGGTTTCCTGACCAAGGGCGGAACCTATGGTCCCTACTCAGCAGAAGACCTCGCCGCGCCGCACGCGGAATTGGTGGCGGGTCTGATCGCCGAAGGTTTTTTGCCTGGCGGGGCGCACGGGGCGATGGAGCGGCTGTTCTCCGACTCATCGGCCAAGCGCGGCCGGGCGGCTGAGCGCCTGGGCTGGGGCGGCCACCCCGATGCCGTCGATGCCCTGCTCGCCGCGTTGCCCAAGGCGGTGGATGATGCCTGCTCGATCATCGACGCCCTGGGCCGGCTCGGCGACAAGCGCGCCATCCCCGCCGTCCGTCCCTACGCGGCCCGCAAGCTCCTCTCCCGGCGCCGCTCCGCCGTCGAGGCGCTGCGGAACCTCGGCGACGGCGAAGGGCTGATCCCGGTGCGCGACCGCACCTACGCGGAATTGCCGCCGGCCGTCGCCGCGGCCCTGTTGCCGGTCGATGCCCTGGAGCCGACGCCGGACCATGTCGCCCAGATCGTGGCGGCGGCCAAAGCTGCCGAGGCGCAGCGGCACGGGCAGATCGCCGATCTGCTCTACGAGCGGGCAACCCCCGCTGCCGTGCAGGCGGCCACGGCCCTCATCCGCGACATGAAGTTCGATCGGGCGTTTGTCTGGCGCTATGTAAAGAGCGTCCTGAAGCGGTCCATGCTCCGCGGCGATTTCCGCACCTTCGGCTGGCTGATCCACGAAATCGAAATCCGCGGCCGGGCAACTCCCGGGAAAACGCAGACAGTGAAGTCGGGTTACGACGGCGTCGAACGCACCGTGCGGATCTTCGGCAGAAAGACGCAGAACTACGTCCGCCGAGCCGCCTGGCGCTACCTCCGCCGCCTGGCGCAGCACCGGCCCGATGCCTACGCCCCCGCGGCGGCCGAAGCCTTGCTCCACTACACCGCCGACGACGCGCAGCCGCCTTTCAGGAAATACGGCGCACTGGCCGGCTGCTACCTGCTGCACCGCATTCTCTGGGGCGCCAGCAAGCGGTTCGAGTTCGTCGGCCGGTCGGTGAAATTCCGCGTCGTGGGGTCCAAGCAGGTCGCGGCGGTGCCGGGCGAGCGCGAAGAGCCCTATGCCGCTCTATGGGACGCGCAGCCGCTTGCCTTCGTGCGACTGCTCACGGCAGCCAAGCTTGTCGATGTGCAGGAATTTGCCTTCAGGGGGATCAGTCGCGGGCACCTCGACGTGCTTGCAAACCTGCCGACGGAGACAATCGTTGGCATGCTCGACGCGCCGTTCGAGCCGACCGTCTCCCTGGCCACCATCGAAATCTCCCGGCGGTTCAATCTGACTAGCCCCGACTGGGCCCTGGTCGACCGCTTGTGCAGCCACGAGCGGCCGGCGGTTCGCGAGTTGGGCCACAAGTTCCTGCGCGATCATGTGGCGGCATGGGCGAAAGACGTGGACCGCGTGGTGTCGTTGCTCACCTCGGCAGACGCCGAAACGCGGGCCCTGGTTGCCGACCTGGTCATCCTCTGGCTGGCAACCGACAACTCGATCAACCGCCCCCTGGCCGAGCGGCTCGCCGCGATTTTGGTACAGCCGGAAGCGATGCCGGGGCTGCACGAGAGTGTAGCGCGGGTCTGCCGCGAGGCGTTGCTCGGCACGCTCTCGACGTTCATATCCGACGATCTTGTGCAGGCCTGGATCGCCAACGGCTCACCATCGGCTCAGAGCGTGGCCGGCGATCTGCTCGGACAACGGCCGCAGGCGGCGGAGACGCTGGGGATGGAACGGCTGGCGGCACTGGCCCAGCACCCCGTCGCGGCGATCCGGGCCGGGGCGCAGAAGCTGGTCCGCTCGGCCCGCGCGATGTGGACCGCCGACCCGTCCGTGCTCCTGGCCCTGATGGAAAGTGATTGGGACGACACCCGGGCCATGGCGCTGAGCCTCGTGGTGGAGAACCTCGACTTTTCCCGGCTCGGCGTCGACGCCTTGCTGGGGATGCTGGATTCCAACCGCCAAGACGTGCAGAACGCGGGGATCGAGCTTACCCGCCGTCACTTCCAAGAACTCGATCCTGGGAAGTTGGCCGACCGGCTTGTAGAGCACCCCCACGTGAACATGCGGCTCTTTGCGCTGGAGCTCGTCACCCGTCACCTCCCCGATGGCACTGAGCCGCTGGCCCGCGTCGAGCGGTTCTGCCGGACGGTCCTGCTGGACGTATGGCCGCAGCGCCGCGTCAAGGACGGGGTCATCGAGTTCCTCACGGATCGTGGCCTGCGGGACGAGCAGCAGGCGCGGATCGCCGTGCGCATCCTGAACGAGTCGCTGCGGCTCTCTGCTCGCTGCGATTTCGATCACGCCCTGGAGGCCCTGGCGCGCCTCAAGCTGGCGTACCCGCAAATCGAAACAGCGATCCGACTCACCGCCATGGAAGTGGGGGCAGCCGGATGATCTTCCAGGCCCGCTACGCCGGCCAGAGCGGCATCATCAACGGGGTTTCATCGGCGCACCTGGCCTTCGCCACCAACACCCTGCGCGAGCCTACTTTCTTCGAAGGGACGCTCAACCAACCTTTGTTGCTCCGCGAGGCGATGGCGGCCCTCTACCAGGTCGTGGTCAGCGACTACAAATACCGCCCGCGCGACCGGGTGCAGTTCTTCGCCTGGCTCGCCGAGCAGGACCGCAAGTTCCTCGCGGGGCTGGGCGTCCGCAGCAAGCAGGCGCGGCAGCGCATCGACCAGTTAGAGGCCCGCCTGGCGGAGCTGGACGAGTCGCGGAAAAACCGCCTGCGTCCCTTTTATCGCGCCCGCGAGGTTTACTTCCAGTACGCCTACGCCAACGAATACGAGCAGCAGTTCCTGCTGGACCCGGTCATCACCGTTCATCCCGACGAGGTCTCATTCGAGGCGTTTTCCCGCGACGAAAGCATGTATGCCCGGCTGGCGGCGAAATATGACCTGTTCTCCGCCATCGGGCACGTCGAATGCGGCACCACCAACATCGATTTCAGCGCCAAGTTGAGCGGCGAGCTCAATCGCATGCGCACCTACCGCAACACCCGCTTTACCTTCGACCCCGGCGGCTTTGCCGTCGCCCACGGCGGCGTCCCCGTCCACAAGGAAAAGAAGATCGAGCTGCCGGAAAGCTGGGTAATGGGCTTCCTCCAGGTGCACAGCACCATGAGCCTGGAACTGACGCGGCTGCGGCTGGCGCCGGTCGACTTCTACAACATCTGCCGGTTCCTGCGCCGCCGCAAGGCGAAGTCCTCGCCGCGGGCCATGCGCTACGAGATGACGCCAGGAAGGCCGGTCCGCGTGGTGTTCGAGCCGTGGGACCACGTCATCGAGCTGATTGAGTCCGGCCGGTACGCCGGCGCCAAGGCGCAGACCATCCGGACCTGGGGCCGCGACCGCCTGGCGGCGATGGCGCGGCTGATCCCTATCTGCTCCCACATCGATGTCTTCCTGGCGGGCTTCGGATTACCGACGATCTACGTCGCCGACCTCGGCCCGGCCACCTTCACGCTGGCGCTGTCGGGTTGGACCGACAACGACTGGACCGGCAAGACTCGGTTCGATCTGCTGGCCCGCCCGCTGAACGTCAAGCCGGACGATTTGATGCGGGTCTACCATTCGCTGCGCGAGGTGCGCCACGCCACCGATGGCGCGCTCGCCTCGCGCACCGGCCTGGGAATCGATCAATGCCGCAGTTCCGTGTCGTATCTGTGCCAGGTGGGCCGGGCGATGTACGACCTGTCCGGCGGCGTCTACCGCCATCGCGATTTGTTTGCCGAGCCGTTCACGGCCAAGCAGGCCGCCAGCGTGGTGAGCAAGGCGGTGGAGGAAGCCGACCCGCGGGCGAAGATCGCGCGGGAGATCTTCGAGTCCGACAACGTCCGCATCATCGCCCGGCGGCCCGTCTCCACCGGCTACAAGCTCAGCGGCAGCGCCAAAGGCCCCGACGACCACCTCCGCGTCCGCCCGCTGATTCACATCAGCGCCGACGGGCACCTCATCGAAGCCGAATGTTCCTGCGCGTTTGCCAGGAAGTACAAGTTGACACAGGGGCCGTGCGAACACATCCTTGCACTGCGGCTGGCGCATATGCAACGATTAGGGAATGAGCAGAAGGAGGACCAATAGCGCAAACCACAATTAAGCGAGCCGCGACCGTTTCCGGATCGGGCAATCTCCGCTCCGGAGATGGTCGCGGCTCGCTTAACAATCGATCTGTGAGGGGTCGGCAGCGGCCGACGACTTAGCAACCAGTGCGGCGTTACGCCGTGCGTGCCAAAGTGCCTGCCATTCGTCACGTCCCCGTTCGTCACTCGCGGAATACGCCCCACCCGGCCCGCTGCTGGGTGGGATCTCCGATCCCGCGGGCTTCGGGTGGGGCGTATTCCGCTACAGTGGAACGAGAACGTCCCAGGGACGTCCGTAAGCAGTCGCTGCCGACCCCTCACCGATCGCATCACTATGGCCGACGACGAAAAATCCCGGCTCTACCGCCGCATCACTCACCTTCCTCCGTCGGTGGTGCTGGAGCGGATGCGCATCCACGGCTTCTGGCCGGCGGGGCAGGGCTTGCCGCCGGACCCGGCGGGCGAGGCCGCGGAACGCGCGCAACTGGAAAAGGAGCTCGCCGAGCTGCGCCAGCAGCAGGCCGTCCTCAAGGACCCACAAAAGGCCCTCGCCCAGGAGCGCAAACGGCGCTGGGAAGAAAGCAAGAAACGCCGGTCCGAACGGAAAAAGGCCCGGCTGGCCGAGCACAAGATCTGGGTGAAGTTCTGGGAAGAGAACCGCCGCCAGTCGATCACGCACCTCGGCATCGGCGTCAGCGCGGGGTTGTTCAAAAACCTCAGCGATGCCGCCGCGCTGCTGGCCCGCGGCCTGCCGGTGATCCACGACGGCGCGCAGCTCGCCGCCGCTCTGGGCATCGAAATCGGCACCCTGCGCTGGCTGACGTTCCACCGCCGCGGAGCGACTCTCGTCCACTATCACCGCTACGAAGTCGCCAAGAAGACCGGCGGCGCCCGCCTCATCTCCGCCCCCAAGCCCGCCCTGAAGAAGGCACAGTCGTGGGTGCTGGAAAACATACTCGCCAAAGTCCCGGTCGAGCCGCAGGCGCACGGCTTCGTGCCCGGCAATTCCATCGTCACCAACGCCACGCCGCACGTCGGCCGGGCCGTCGTCATCAACCTCGATTTGAAGGACTTTTTCCCCTCCATCACCTTCAGGCGGGTGAAGGGCGTCTTCGCCCACATGGGCTACAGCGAGCAGGTGGCAACCATCCTGTCGCTGCTATGTACCGAACCGCCCCGCGTCGAAGCCGAATTGGATGGCAAACGTTACTACATCGCCCTGGGCCAGCGCGTACTCCCGCAAGGCGCCTGCACCAGCCCGGCCATCACCAACATCCTCTGCCGCAAGCTCGACAAGCGCCTCGCGGGCCTGGCCAGGCGCCTCGACTGCACGTACACCCGCTATGCCGACGACCTGACCTTCTCCAGCGACGACCGCACCCGCATCGGCTTTTTGCTGCGCGGCATCCGGATGGTCCTGACCGGCGAAGGCTTCACCGAGCACGCCGCCAAGACCCACGTTATGCGCCGCAGCGGCCGCCAGGAAGTCACCGGCGTCACGGTCAATACCCGAACCACGCTGAGCCGGACCGACCGCCGCGAGTTGCGGGCCGTCCTGCACAACGCCGCCAACCACGGCTTGGAAAGCCAGAACCGCGAGAGCCGGCCGGATTTCGCAGCCTACCTTCGCGGGCGGGTCGCGTTCGCGTGCATGGTGGACCCGAGCCAGGCCGACGAGTGGCGCGCGGGGTTGCTGGCGGCGCTGGGTGGGGGTGCGCAATAGGGCTCGGCACGCCAGGCGCTCCGCTTGAGACTAACGCCGACCACGGCTAGAGTTCGTCTATGGAAACGGTTGACGCGATACCCGAGAGCTACGAAGAGGCAGAGCGACTTCTTGTTCGTTGGCACGCTGAGGGTGGGCCGACGGACCTCGTCGTCTACTCGTTCCCGGACGTCCCCCACGAAACTGTTCGGTTGGTCGAGGTGAGCAATGAATTTGCGGCAACGGGCGCCATCCGCCCCATGACCTTCGGTCGCTCGGCAGAAATGCCCTTCAGAAGCTCAACCGCCTTGGCGACACCGGAGGAATGGGAACAGGTGGAAGCCGGCCGGCTTTCCCTCCCGCCGGGCTGGGACCTGGCGGCCAGGCGGCGGGTCTGGCCGTGACCCGTCAGTAGGCGTTCCTCCGCCAAGCGAGAAGCGATTTTGCTGTCTACGAGTTGATGATCGCGCTCGACCGTAGCGTCGTTCCCGAGTGCCATCCACTTCACTATCTCCAGATGGCAACCGAGAAGATGTCCAAGGCGGCCTTTGAGGCGCTTGGAGTCACGACAGACCTCTTCTCGCATGTGGCCTTCTCCCATGCGCCTTACCACTTGGCGCGCCGCGACGTCGCGCGGGCATTGGGCTATAAGGACTTCAACGTCTACCGCGACTTCCTTCGTCGTGCGGCGCCATTTTTCCGTCGCGTGGACGAATTGAGTCCCTCCGTCGGCCTGCAGACGCCGGGTGGCGCGGCGACTGACGGCCCGAACGTCGAGTATCCATGGCAGGCAAGGAACGCGGCGGGCGCGCTCATTTGGATCGCACCCGCCGAACGAGGTTTCGGACTACTCGCGCAAATCGAGCGCGGTGGCGATGCCGCGCGCATGGTGGAATTTGTGAGAACCTTGCTTGACCGGTTCGACGCAGTTTTCCCTTGAGACTGCGCAAATCAGACAATTACTGATGCGCTGGTCGTTAGCGAATCTCCTCGGTAAGCTTCAACAACTCCTCTGACCGTTCCACGTCGCGAACCCACGCCTCCGGCAGTGCCCCGATGCCGCACCGCGCACCAGTGAGCGCCCCGGCGAGCGTTGCAATGCTGTCGCTGTCGCCGGGCGTGTTGGCGCCTTCGAGGATCGCGGCGGACGGGTCATCCGGATGACGGGCGAAAACATACACTGCGGCGGCGATCGCCTCATGGGCCGCCCAGCCGCGCAGGCGGTCGAGCGTCTGGCCAGGCCCCACGCCGCTGCGGGCGTCGTCGATCGCTTCTGCGATCATCACCGCGGTCGGCGCACTGTACCGGCACGCGGCGGCGAGCATCTCCGAAACCACCCACTCCGGCTCTTCGCCGCGGACGGCGCGGGCCGTGCCGACGGCCATCGCGGCGGATGCCGCCAGGGCAATGGGGTCGCGGTGGGTCAGCTTGGAATGGTTCACCGCCCAATCCTCGGCTTTGGTCAGGTCGTCGCTGAAAACCAGCCCGAATGGGTAGGAGCGCATGACTGACCCGCATCCGCCCGCGGTTGGGCCGCCGGCCTCGGACCAGTTGGCTCCGCGCGACAGTGCCCGGCAGCCGGCCAGGCAGGCGTTGCCCGGTGCGCGATGACCGCCTTGCGGGTGCTCGGCCCACTCGATGAACTTGCCGGCCATCTCGCGCATGGCCTTGTCCAGGTCGTCGTGCTCGGCGAGCAACGCCCGCAGCACGCACTCGGCCATCTGCGTGTCGTCGGTATAAGGCGCAAAGCGCCGGCCCTCGCGGTCCCAGTAAAGCTCGAGCCCGCGGACGCCGTCGGGGCCGTAGCGGTCTCGGATGGCGTTCATCGAAAGGAATTCGGTGGGATGCCCCATGGCATCGCCGATTGCCGCGCCAAGGACCGCGCCCGCCATGCGATCGCGGCGGGAAGGGGCCATCGCCCTGGCCGCGGTTGCCGCGGGCGGCGCGATCGGGGTTGGGGGGCTTAAGGAGTAAAATAACGAATAAGGGTCTTCTTCGATCGGCATGTCTGGGATTGTAGCCGCCACGGGCCTCAATCTGGAAACGTGCCGGGGTCCTACCGGGCGTGGCCATTTCGCGTGGAGGGGCGGATGCCATGGGCAAGCGTACTCGTTTGCCCATGGAGCCGGTTGTTAGTCCGGGAGAACACGAGCAAGCGGGCACGCTCGGCCATGGCAATCCGCAGAAGATAGCTGGCTTGCTGAGCGCTCCGACCTGCGGCTCTCGGTAAATGCCTCGGCCGATTTGTTATCGTTGCCAACTGGAGTCGGCGGCACACCCGGGTTAAAGTCCCAGAATGTCGATCCAGACCGTCGCGTAGCGCCGGTCTCGGCGTGGATGGAACTTCGAACACCTCTTACGCGGGTGGGAATCCATGAGCGTTCATCTGGAGTGCATCTGTGGGAACCAGTTCGAGGCCGACGAGGCCCAGATTGGCCAGACCGTGAAATGCGTCAAATGCGGAAGTATGCACCGAGTACACGGACCTCGCTTGGCAGAGCAGCCGGTGCTAATGCCAGGGACGCCTCCCTTGCTGTCCTATGCGACACCCCAGCCGATACCGCGTGCCTCCGGAGAGGTCCTCGCGGACATCGGCTGGCGAACCGCCGGAGCAGTGATTCTGGCTGCGCAAGGGCTGCGGCTCGTCGCTATGCTGGCGTCGGCGCGATCGCCCCGAGTCGGCGAACTCGGGCCTGGCCCGCTCGATTATGCTTTCGGGTGCCTGGCCAGCCTGATTGCCATAGTCGTGGCGATCAGCCTTTGGGCGTGTGAAAGGTGGGCGCGGTGGGCGATGCTTTCCATCGCGCTTCTGGCTACGGTGTATTACATCTATATCGGACAGACTCCCAAGCCACCCGGGGGTTCGCTCATCTGGTATTTCATTGCGGCCGCAACAATGACCTATTGGGCCCTTCTTCTCGAACGTCCCACCAACCGCCTCAAACTGACGATAGGGATTGCCCTCGCCATCGTTACTCAAATCGGAATGTTCGTTCTTACCACGGCCAGACATTGACCACGTGTCTTACGAATATGGAAGAACCCCTCGACCAATTTTATCGAAGGGTTCGGTGCATTCAAACCAGGACGATTCATTGCGCGGTGACCACCCTCACCACGCCACCGCGGCTGATCAAATCAACCCCTGGCGAGCGGTCCTTCCCCTGCAATACCGTAGCGAGGCGGTTGGCAGCTTGGAAGAAACCGTCAGGTTCTTCCTTGGTTGCCGACTTCAATCCGCGCCAGGCACGGCTGGCGCCGGCGTCGTCGCGGGCCAAAGTGAAATCAGTTGTCTCCAGCATGTCCTGGGGGGCGTTGGTGCGGACGGTGCCGCAATTGGTCAGGGCCTGGAGCAGGAGCTTGCCCAGCACGCCTTTGGCGAGGTGCACCTCAACCTTGCCCGATTCTGAGATAATCCGATGCGCCGCCTCGGGGAGCGGCTTGGCGACTTCGAGAGTGGTGTCGCCGAACTCATTTGTCACGTCGATCCGGCCGCTGATGGCACTGAGTCGGAGACCGCTTCGGAGAAATGTGGCGGAGAGGGGGCCGTCGATGTTGCTGCATTTGAGCGTCCGCGCTGGAGGGGTGTAGCAGGTGCGCCCCTCCGGGCCGTGGTTGGTGCCGGTGTTTACCAGTTCCAGAGTGTCGACGATGGTCAGATTCCCGTGGACGCTGTCGATGAGGTCGAGCGGGGCGTTGTCGATGGTGACCGGGCCGGCGACATCTCGGATGGAGAACGTGCCGTCGTAATCGATGTCTTGCGAGCCGTCCCGGGTGACCAGCAGCGGTGCGTGGAGGCCCTTGACGTCGAGGCTCACCAGGCAGCCGCGAAGAGCGACGGCGTTGCACCGGGGTACATAGACGGTGAGGGCGGCGTGGCGCTGCCAGTCGCCGCCCAGCGACATCCCGCCGCCGGGCGAGGTGATGCGGACGCTGATCTGGCGGTCGCCCTGTTCGTACGTGAGCCCTTCGATTTCGACCATGTCGATGTCCTTCCCCTGGAAGTCGTGGTAGCTCGAATAGCCGCCGGTGATCTGCTCGACGAGCTTCTTGCGGGATTCCCGCTGCTGGTCCGTGAGCTTCGCGCCATCGGGGCTGGCCAGGAACTTCGCCTCCTCCGCCGCCCGCTCGGCGGCCGATTTGCCGACCAGCTCCGGCGCTTGCCCGTAATGATGCACGACCTTCAGGCCCTTGAGGTGCTCGTCCACCGGCTTGTCGTCGGGGGCCAGCACCGTTTTCTCCAGCACGCATTTCACCTTCGGCCCGTCCCATCCTTCGACATGGATGTTGTCGGCGGTGATCACCAGCAACGCCGACGGGCCCAGGTCAAACTCGGTCGTCTCGCTCTGCTGGTGCAACTTGACGGGGGAGACGAGCACTTTTTCCTTCTCGATCCTGTCGCGCAACTGGTTCAACTGGGTTTGCAGGTCCGCTAACTGGCGTTGGGCATCGGCGCCGGTAATCCGCTCGGCATCGAGGTCGGCCCGCAGTGCGCCGACGCGGGCCAGCAGGCTGTCGTACTGGTCCTTGAGCGGCTCGGAAACGAACCATGCGCCGCCGCGGGTATACCGCAGGACGACCGTCTTGTCCGGCGCCTGGCCGGTAACCTGCGTATCCGCGGCCATCGCGCTGACGGACGCAGCGAACGTGAATGCGATGCAAATTCTGAGTAGGGTCGGTGCGACCAGATTATCAATTCGATTGTGAATGGATTGTAGGTTCATTGTTAGTCTCCAGTGACGGCAGGCGTCCGCCTGCCATAAATTGACGGCTTCAAGCCGTCACCCTGAGCGCAGCGAAGGGTCTCTTGGTTCCGCATTATAAGAGACCCTTCGCTTCGCTCAGGGCGACGGCAAAGCCGTCGGCTACCACTTGTCGTAACGTTCGAGCGTCATCGCGACTTGCCGGCTTGCGTCCATACGTTCGGCCTTCAGACGCAGTTGCTTGAGGTCGGCGTCGAGCTGGTTGACCGCGTCCGACAGTTCGTTGAGCTCGTCTGCCGGGTTGACCACGGTGACTTTCGACTCCGTTACCGCCGGCGGCGGTTTCACTTTTGCGATTTCGTACGGCGACGGCGTCACTTTCCCGGGCTTATGGCCGGCGAGCTTGAAGACGAGCAGCACGACGCACGCCGCCGCGGTCAGGCCGCCCGCGATGACGATCCAATTCCTGCTCGGCGAACCCCGCCTGGCCGGCTCCTCGGCCGCGTCTTTCCACAACTGCCTGGCCCGGGGCGACAGCGGCTCGGTGCTCGCCCATTCCTGCTTCACAGCGGCAAAGCTTGCCCGCAGGGCCGCACAGCGGGGGCATCGTGCCGCGTGCCGGCGGGCGCGCCACCGCGCGAAATACCCGCCGGTCTCCTGGGCTGTCAGGAAGTCGTCGCAATTCATTCCAGCACACTCCGCAGCTTGCTCAGCGCTGCATTCAACCGGCTCTTGACCGTGCCCTGCGAGATCTTCATCGCCGTCGCGGTTTGGCTCAGGGTGAGCCCGCCGAGGTAATGACACACCACCACTTCACGGATGGGGTCGGAGAGCTCGGCGATCGCCGCGTTCACATTGCGGCAGGCTTCGGAATGCTCGGCGGCCTGTTCCGAAGGCCTGTGCTTTTCGTCGGGCGGGTCGAGCAGTTCCTCGTGGCCGCGCGTTCGCTCCCGGGCATCGAGGTATGCCCGGTAGCCGATGGTCATGACCCAGCCGCGCGGGTTGCGGAGGCGCGGCCGGCTGGCAAAGCCGCGCCAGATGCGCGCGGCCGTGTCCTGGAAGACGTCTTCCGCGTCGTGCCGGCCCCGGCACAGCCGGCGCAGCATCGCCATAAGGGCTGGGCCGTGGGCATCCAGCATTTCCATGAACTGCCGATGCATGACGCTATCGGGCACACGACCGCTCCGCCGGGGGACTTCGCTCAGGGCCGTCGCTCGAATCGCACGGCCCGCTTCTGTAGAGTATGTCCCGACAAGTGTGTTACCTGTTCGAAAAAAAATTTCTACACCGGGGCGCTCGATGGGTCACCCATCCTTGGCCGCCCTTCATTTTGATGGGATGGCACCAGTGGTATCACAATGACAGAAACAGCCATTGAGACAATCAAGCCCCCAGCCCCCCGACGGGTTTCGGCCAGCACGCCATCCGAATGGCTCGACAGCCTGACGACGCTGGCCCGGGAAGAGGGTGACGTCGCCCGCATGCGGCGGGGTTGGCTGCTGAGTCACCCCGATGCGATCAGGGACGTGCTGGTCACCCACGACCGTTCGTTCACCAAGTCGCCGGCGCTGCGCCGGGCACGGTTCACGCTCGGGAACGGACTGCTGACCAACGAGGGCCCGTCGTACCAGCGCCAGCGCCGATTGATCCAGCCGTCGCTGCACCCCAAGTCGCTGGGCGGTTATGCCGCCATCATGGTGCGGCACGCGGCGGAGGCTGCCGATGCTTGGCGCGATGGACAAACCATCGATCTCCATCGCGAGATGATGAGGCTTACGCTCCGCATCGTCGGCGAGGCGCTGTTCAGCACCCCCATTGGGCCGGAGGTCGATCAGATCGGCCGGGCGATGGACGCCAATGTGGGCATGTTCCAGCGGCTGACGTCCCCCTGGGGATGGCTCAAGGTCCTCGCCCCGACGCCGTTCACATTCCGTTTCCTGCTGGCCCGCCGCCGGTTGGTGAACACGCTCAGGCGTTTCATCGCAGCGCGGCGCACCTCGAGCGAGTCCCACGACGACCTGCTCTCCCGGCTTTTGAAGGCGCGCGATGCCGACAGCGGCGGCATGAGCGAGTCGCTCCTGATCGACGAGTGCGTCACGCTCTTTGCCGCCGGGCATGAGACCACGGCTAACGCGCTGACATTCACGCTCTGGCTCCTGGCGCAGCACCCGGAGGTGATGGATCGGCTCCAAGGTGAGGTCTGCCGGGTCGTTCCCACCGAGCGGCCCCCGACCATCGAAGATTTGGATGAGATGCCGTACCTGCGGATGGTTCTGGCCGAATCGATGCGGCTGTACTCGCCGGCCTGGATCATCGGCCGGCAGGTAATCGAACCGTGCGTGGTCAACGGGCACATGCTGAAGCGACGGGAGGTCGTATTCGTTTCGCAATGGGTGACCCACCGTGACCCACGCTGGTGGCCCGACCCGGACCGGTTCGACCCCGAGCGGTTCTCGCCAGCCAGGTCGGCGGGCCGCCACCGCTGGTCGTACTTCCCCTTCGGCGGCGGATCGCGCCTCTGCGTCGGCGAGAGCTTCGCCTGGGCAGAGGCGATGCTGGTGCTTTCGACGCTCCTGCGCACCTGGCGGATGGAATGGGCCGACTCCGGCCCTATGCCGCTCGACCCGGGCATCACGCTCCGGCCGGGACGGGAGATCCGCATGCGGTTGGGACGTCTGTGACGAATCACGGCTGGGTTGTCGGCTGCGACAGCGCCAGGGAGTGCCGGCGCTCGTCGGTAGGGCGTTTGAACTCGGGGCCGACGGTTACCACCACATCCGATCCATCGGCCGTTGCGGCGGCATAGTCGGGAGCTCCCGACTGCTCGCCTGGGGCGGGATGGACCACACGCGCGGATTTGAACTTCGGCGGTTGGCCGTTCACGCGCGGATAACCGAACGTGACCTTCACTTCGGGAACGTCGCTATGGGGGACCCGCGCGGTGGAGTAAACCTCGACAAAGGCCGAATGATGGGCCCAGAACGTAAGGTCTTTGCCTTCGAAGCGCAGACTGCCGATGTAACGGGACAATCCGCTGTCGTGGGCGGTGATGAAGCAGCTCACCCAGGTGTAATCCCGGCCATCGACGGTTTCGGTGTCACAGGCGCGAAGGCCCCAGGTGTAGGTGCCTTTGCTCCACTCGAAAGGCCTGCGGACGCTGACGAAATCCCCTTCGTAGTCGGCCGCCTCATAGTGGGAGTCCTCGGCGCCGCGGGCCTGGGCGACGGACAATTTGCCCTTGCCCCAGCGCGAGAAGATGCCGCCTTTGCCGATGAACTCGCGTTCGTGGTTGTCCCTGGACGTCCAGCCGTTGGCATTGGTTTGCAGGCCGCCGTAGAACTTGGCGCCGTTGAAGTCGCCCAGGCCGCAGGGCGACACGTAGAGATTGACCGACGAAGGGACGTCCCGGTCCAGCGTCACGTCCACGTCGAGGGACTCAAAGTGAGGCGTTGTCTTTTCGAAGTCCCACCAGATATCCGCCAGGTGCCAGGGCTGCGGCGGGTCCTTGGTGTCCGCGGGATCGGCCGCCTTGGCGCAGGCGAGGAGCATGACGACAAGAACCACCGGCAAGATTGAATGATATTTCATGTTACTGTGTGCGAGATCACCAGCGCGTGATCGCGCACGGTCGTTCATGTTACTCCCCGGCGGCGACCAGAAACTCCGCCGCGACTGCGTCGGCGACGTCCAGCCCCGCAGCCGTGAGCCGGACGGCATCCTGGCTTACCACGATCAAGCCCAGCTTCGCCAGCCGATCGATCGGCTCGGCGAAGACGGCGTGGGCGTCCTGACCGGTGCGGGCGGAAAAATCGGCAAAGTCCAACCCGCTCGACAGTCGCAGGTTCAACATGGCCAACTCGCCCCTTCGATGGGCGGGCGAGAGCGTTTCCACGTCGGCGGCGGGGAGGTTACCGGCGGCAACGGCGTTTTCCCATTCGCCCAGGTGCGGCCGGTTCCGCCAGCGCCGCCCCTGCACGTGCGAGGCGGCTGACGGGCCCAGGCCGATGTAATCGCCGCCGGACCAGTAGAGCAGGTTGTGACGGCATTCCTGGCCCGGGGCGGCGTAGTTGCTGACCTCGTAAGCCGGCAGCCCTGCCGCCTCCAGGCGGCGGCGCGTGTGGTGCATCATCTCCAGCTCAACCGACTCCGGGACCGCCTGGAATTGGCCGAGCCGTTTCCGGACCGCCATCGGCGTGTTCGGCTCGTAGGTCAAGCCGTAGCACGAAAGATGCGTCGTCCCCAGCGCGAGGGCCGCTTCCAGGCTGGCCGACCGGAAGCGAGTTCCTGGCCGGGAATCGCATAGATGAGGTCCAGGTTGAGGCGCTGGAACCCGGCCGAGCGGGCGATTTCGAGGCTCGCCGGCACGTCCTGCGGATCGTGGTGGCGTTCGAGCGTTTTCAACTCGGCCCGGTCGAAGCTTTGGGCGCCGAAGCTGATGCGGTCCACGCCGTTCTCGCGCAACATGGTGCAGTAGTCGGCCCGTGCGGTGGCGGGATTCACTTCCACGGTCCATTCCGCCACATTAGAGAAATCAAAGCGCCGGCGCAGCCCACGGATGAGCTCGCTCATGAACGGCAAGGGCAGCAGGCTGGGAGTGCCGCCGCCGAAGAAAACCGTGCTTGGCCGGGGCGTGGGACCCTGGCGGGCGTCAACCCAGAAGTCGGCTTCGGCCAGCACCAGACTTACGAACCGTGCCATGCGCTGCTCGGTTTGCCGGGTAATGCTGTAAAAGTCGCAATAATGGCACTTATGGAAGCAGAAGGGGATGTGGACGTACAGGCCGGGGATGTCGGCCGGCGGAAGCCGGGCCGGCTCCAGCGAGGCGCTGGCGGCGCGGGCATTCAGGACCGACAGAGTGGTGGGGGACGAATGAAGCATTCTTCTTGCCGAACGGCGCATCCTACGTTACTTTAGCAACGGCGGAAGTCGGCGGGAACCTTCTGTGCGATTGTACGGTCAAGTCGCCCCGGTATCGATCGTTCCGGGGAGGAGTCCCGCGGCCCATCCCCGATCCATTCAAATCCTCTTTGGGTAGCTCGTATGCAGGCAGTATTGGTCATGTTCCGGACGGACGGCGAACGGCGCAGCTTCTCCATCACGCGCGACATGACGGTCGTAGGCCGGCGCGAGGACTGCGACCTGCGCATTCCCGTGGGCGACATCTCCCGCAAGCATTGCCGCTTCGTTCGCGACGGCGACACCCTGCGCATCGAAGATCTGGGTAGCTCCAACGGCACATACCTCAATGGCAAGCGCGTTGACAAGGAAGCCGTGCTGCAGCCCGGCGACAGCATCCAGGTAGGGCCGGTCGTGTTTGTCCTCCAGGTGGACGGGGTCCCGGCGGATGATGACCTGCACCCGGTGGCGGCCGACGCCGGCGGGATGCCGCTCTATAGCGGTGGCGGCGGGAATTACGCTGCTCCACCGCCGCTGCCCGGGTCCGGAACCGGACTCGAACCGTTGCCGGAGGCAGAAGCGCTTCCAGAGGCCGAACCACTTGAGGACCTCGAACCCCTGCCGCTGCCGGAAGATGAGGGACTTCTTGGCGAGCCGGGGTCGTTCGACATCCACGAATAGGGTTGGTGTGACGGGCCTTGGCGGGTCGATGGCGCGAGCGGTGCCGAGGCGCGACCCAACATTATTTGCACGCGGTCAAACCAGCGAATTCCCTTGGCGTATCTGCTACGATGTGGTCGCTGGGGGGATGTTCAGCGGACGTGTTATCAAACCCAATGATTGACCGGCGGTTTGCCTTCCTCCTCAAGCTGTTCGCGGAGACTTGAGCCATGCGGTTTACAGCTATTCGCTCCCTGATGTTGACGGGCTTAGCCCTTGGATCCATGTCACTGGCTTCCTGCGGCCCGGATACGCCGGCGGCACCAGCCAACGATGCCGCCGAATCTCCCCGGATTACCGATCCGGGGCCACGAGCCAGAACCGCGGCGTTGCCTGCCAATGGACCCGGGCCCAGTGATCCCTCGGTCCCTCCGAAGGACGCGCAGTGGACTCTGCTGGTCTACGGCGAGCGAAGCCCTACCCATGTCAGCGATGCCAACGGACTCAAGGAAATCCTGATACACAAGACCAAGCGCAGCGACTGGTACGTCATCCATTCCCGCGACGAGAGCAACATTTACTTCGGCTATTACCGCGCAATTGACGAGCCGAAGGCTAAGGCGGACCTGCAGACAGTCACAGGAATTGAACTGCTCAACACCGACGGGCAACTGGAGACGCCGTTCAAGCGCACGGCGGGCTTTGTTCCGATTGCCGCGCCCGACCCGGCGGCCCCGCCGGAATGGAACCTGGCTAACAAGGACCGGGACAAGAACCCCAAGGACCCGACCCGCGCTTACTGGTCGTTGCAGATCATGGCCTTCAAGGCCACTCCCATGCGCAAAGAGGCGGCCGTCCGGGTGGTCGCGGAACTCCGAAAAGAAGGGGTCGAAGCCTACTACTACCATGGCGAGACGGTCAGCTCGGTTTGCGTCGGCGCCTGGCCGATGTCAGCGGCACAGGAGGAGAGCCCGCAGATGATCGGCCAGGATCAGACGCCGGTCGTGTACCCCGACCAATTCACCAATGCTCTTCCGAAGAAGTACGACGCCCAAGGCCATGAAATAGTCCCCACCGATGACCAGGGCCATGAACTGGTGCCGGTTGCGCCTCGGGTGAACATCACCGACAATAGTCTGAGGCAGTGCATGAAGAAGTTCTACTATCATTCAGTGAATGGGATTGCCCGGGTCAAGGAGGGAACGGACCAGCCAGGTGTTCCACCCGTCTACAGAGATCCTTCGTTCCTGGTTGTGGTCCCGCGCGCTCCCGGGAATGGTCCTTTCGATTCGGATGAGGTGACGCCTGCCGACCTTGCATCCGGGCAGGACCCCGGGGGCTATCGATCTCAGAGCCACCCAGGCATTCTCGGGGCCCGTTTGCAGGGTTCGCCAGACAATGCCGGATCAGTTGGCACGGACCCTGTCCCGGTGGCACCGGGAGTTGGCCACCTCCGCCGGCTCGGCGAAAACTGATCCTTTCCATGCCAACGACCATCCTGATCGCCACCGCCAACCCCGGGAAAATCCGCGAGTTCCAGGACATGCTGGCGTCGGACCGGCTGCAATGGCGCAGCTTGGCCGACTGCGGCCCGTCCCAGCCGATCGAGGAAACCGGCCAGACCTTCCGCGCTAACGCCTGCCTGAAAGCCGAGGGATATGCCCGGCAGTTCAACACCTGGGCCATGGCCGACGACAGCGGGCTGGAGGTCGATGCCCTGGACGGCAAACCCGGCGTATACAGCGCCCGCTGGGCGGAAATGAACGGCACCGGCCGCGGCGATGCCGACAACAACGCCACGCTCCTGCGACAGCTTGAGGGCGTCGAAGATCCCCGGCGGACCGCGCGGTTTGTGTGCGTGCTGGCCCTGGCCGACCCGGCAGGCCGAATCGTCCTGACCACGCGGGATGCCGTAGAGGGTCGGCTCCTCCGCCAGCCGCGGGGATCGAACGGATTTGGTTACGATCCCCTTTTCATGATCGACGCGTTAGGCCGCACGACCGCGGAACTGCCGCCGGAAGAAAAGCACCGGATCAGCCACCGGGGCAAAGCCTTGCGGCGGATGGCGGAGCTGATGGCCCAGGCGGGGATCGCGTAGCGACACCGCCTGGGCAGCTTAGGGCCGGCGGGTCAACAACTATCAGAGCGGGGCGAGCTTCCGTTCGAAGAGGCGTGTCATCAGCGCTTGCGGTTTCGCAGTCCGTTGCGCTCTTGCGTGCCGACTGCGAAACCGCAAGCGCCAGTGAGAGTTTTTCAACCGCCAGGGAAAGTTATTCATTCCCCGCCTTACATAACAGCCTCACCGGCCGGGTGAGGTAATAGAGGAAGTAGAGCGATGCTGGCAGGGGAGTCGAGCGTAAGTCGCGAGGCGTTGGGGCGGCGGCGAGCATGCAGTAGCGCAGGCGTTGGGCGGGCCGGTTGCGCACGCGCAGATGGAAAAGGGATTGTCGGATCGTCGCCCGCAGGCCATTGGCCGGCGGCTGGAAGAGCCGCCCCCGGACGTACCGGGCCAGCGCGGCGATGCCGCGGTCGGCGGCGATCCGTTGACGTGCCGCGACGGGCAACCGAGCGTCGAGCAGGCCGGCGGCGAGTTCCAGTCCCAGCAGCGTCATGCGCGTCGCGCCGAGTGCTTCGGCCTGTTCCAGGGCAAATTCCCAAGGCAGGGCTGGATTGGCGGCCAACAATTCGGCGATGTCGCAAATCCACGACAGCCGCTCCCAGGCATGCTTGGTGCCGTGCATGCACAGGACCTGCAACGTGTCGGCAGCGCCGAGGTTAGGAACCGCGGGGCCGCCGGGCCACAGCGGGCAGGGGAGAGCGCGGCGCCACAAGGAATCGAAGTCGAGCGGGAACGGGAAGTGCCGCCGTGACAACCGCCAATGCAGGTCCACCACGACGCCGTCGGCGCGGGCGAAGGAATGCTCGCATTCGCAGCGCAGGTGTCGGGGCAGGTCAGGCGGCGCCACGCCCCATTCGGCAAAGCCGCGGTTGGCCAGCAGCCGGGCGGCGGTGTCGGCATCGTCGGGATGAACGATCACATCAAGGTCGTTGAACGGCCGCAGGGCGACATTGCCGTATGCCGAGGCGGCCAGCACCGCCCCCTTGAACGGCAGCGCTCGAATGCCGGCCTGCTCGAACGCGGCCGTCAGCCGGACAAGCTCGTGAGCCAGCCGGCGTCCCCTGGCGGCGTTGCACAGCACGACCTTCTCGATCTGCCGGCGAATCGGCGCTGGCGGGTTCACGCCCGCCGCGGCGAGGCTTCGGTGTAACAGCGGGGTGGTATTGTGCTGACAGGCCAGATCAAGCACCCGGCACCAGTCGAGCCGCGGGGCGATCGCGCGGATCAGGTCGATCTGGCATTCTGTGACGATTGTGCGGGCGCAGGCCAGAACGACTCGCTGCTCGGGCGAGGCGAGCGCGGACACGGGTTGATGTGTGCGGGATTGCGGGCCCACTTCAGATATATCGTCGGCTTATCCCGCGCAAGGGTTCAGCGATGAGGTGGGGCTGAAAGCGCCGGTTGGACCGCAGGTCCACATCCACCGCCAGCCCGCAGGGCTGTCCTCGAAAAAAACCCCGGACGAGCAATAGCTCGTCCGGGGCTCAGGGAGGTAGGGTATCTTGTGTGAGAGGTGGGCGGTGGTTCGCTTGGACCGGATCATCCGGCCTCTCACTTTGTGTCGTGAAAGATTATAGACTCACCAGCAACAGGCAGAGGACCAAGTATCCCAGAAACACGATCCAGCCGACGCGCGTGGCGTGATATTTCGTGTCCATCGCTCGCTCCCGCAAAAACATCCACACCGCAACGGGTTCGCTAACGGGCCATTCTCATCACGCTGAATCAGACAACTCACTCCATGTGACGTTAGGCGGCAGTATTTTGTTACAAAAAAGTGAAGGGTTTGGAACAGGCGTTAGGCCCCGCCAACCGTTGGGGCGGGTTCCTGGGGGAACAGGGCATCTCCGACCCGCCGCAAGGAGCGACGAGTTTTCAGACAGGGCCTAGTCGAGACCCCGGCCGTAACAGATCCGGCTATCCCACCGTCACTTGGAAGGACCAGTCGCACCTGGCGGAGGGTCCGACCTGGCCTGCCGACCCGTCGCGGGTGGAGCGGTCGATTTGATCGAACCGGCCCGTGGTCGGTTGGAGCGAGAAATGCTTGTGCCCCGCCCAGCCGCGGGTATTGACCCACACGCCCCAATAGGCGGCCACCTCCGACGACTCGAAGCTCAGCTTGAGCCAACGTCCGCGGGAAGGGTAATTCACCTGGGCAGGCAGGGAAATCGGCTCGACGGAAAAGGCCTTCCAGGCATGTCGTGGCGGCAGCGATGCCGGCCGGGACAGGTCAGCGCCGCCGGGGGCATCAGGCCCGGTCGGCGGGTTCGACGGGTTCGACGGATTCGACGGATTCGACAAGCTCACCGCAGGCAAGCTCACCGCAGGCAAGCTCACCGCAGGCAAGCTCAGGACAGGCCAGTCGAATGGCTGCTGGATTTCGACGCTGTCGGAGTCGTGGCTGTAGCGGAAGGCGGTCGGGCCGTTCAGGGTGATTTCGACGTCGCTGGCTGCCTGCTCCATGGCCAGCAGCGCGTTGGGCGCCCAGACGAAGTGGAAGTCGAACGGCGCGAGGTTGATCAGCGTGTAATCGGCCCGGACGCTCGGGCCGTCGAGCCAGAGTTTGCGGGTGAGGCGGTAGCCGAAGCGCAGCCCGTTCCAGACCGTGGTGATGCCCGCCTTGCTGGGGACGGCGGCGGTCGGCAGGCCCCATATCTCGCCGTGGTCGGGAACGGGAATGCCGTCGTAGGGATGGCCGGCATAGGGGCTTGGCGCAACTGCCGGGAAGCATTCGTCCCAACCGGCGTACCAACCCTTGGCATAGGACGTGTCGTACTGAGGATTGGTGGGTATCTCCACCGGGTAGGTGAACAGCAGCTCGAATTCGTCCGCCTTGTCCACCAGCGAGGACATCTTTCCGCCGAACGACGGCCATACTTCCATGCGCAGTGCGTCATTTTCGATGGAGACGGGGTGCATGGGGATAAGGGTATCCGGTCAGTGGTCAGTTGTCAGTGGTCAGTTGTAACTGGTCGTAAATCATTCAGCGCCTCCTGAAGCGTGCCGATAGCACGGGTGAGTGGCTGGGTGACGGAGTCGTCGTGGGTCCGTCCGGTCCGAGAATAACGGTCGTAATGGCGTTCGGGCGGCATCGCGCCGCGGACGGCGAAACCGCAAGCGGTGTTCCGGCTCAACCGCCAATTAGCAACTGACAACGGACCACTGACAACTGACCAGCAGCATCTTTGCGTACCCGGAGCGACTTTATGGCGACTGCCTCCGTTCAGTCCGGTCTGCAGCTTTACCTGCGTCAGATCAACGACTCGCCGCTCCTGTCGGCCGACGAGGAAAAGCAACTCGCCCGGCGGATCATCCATCACCAGGACATGGCCGCCCGCGAACGCATGGTGCGCTCCAACCTCCGCCTGGTGGTCAACATCGCCAAGCATTACATCAACCGCGGCCTGAGCCTCCCCGACCTGATCGAAGAAGGGAACATCGGCCTGTTGAAAGCCGTCGAAGGCTTCGACCCGGAAAATGGCTGCCGGTTCTCCACCTACGCCTCCTGGTGGATCAAGCAGGCGATCAAGCGGGCACTGATCAACAGCGTCCAGCCGATCCACATCCCGGCTTACATGGTCGAGATGATGTCCAAGCTCAAGTACGCCATGCGCGAGTTGGAAGACCGCTTGGGCCGGCTCCCCAGCACCGCCGAGTTGTCGGTCCACCTGAAGATGACGCCGAAAAAGCTGGGCATCATCAAGAAGGCGGTCAAGGCGTACCACTCTCCCACCCAGTCCGGCAGCGACGACGGAGAGCTGACAATCAACGAACTCGTCGCCGATACCAACAACCTGCCGCCCGACGAGCAGGTGAAGGCCCACGACGAACTCCGGCACCTGGGGCTGCTGCTGGAAGAAATCGACGAGCGGGCCGCCAAGATCCTCAAGCTTCGCTACGGCCTGGAAGGCGAAGACCCCATGACGCTCAAGGAGATCGGCGACCGCATTGGCCTGACCCGCGAGCGCGTCCGCCAGATCGAGCACGAGGCGCTCAACAAGTTGCGCGTGGCGATGTCCGCGGGCGACGACCCGGCGCCCAAGCGGCCGTACCGCAAGGCGGTGTGACCCGCGATCACGCACCAGCGCGCGGGCAACTGTCCGGAGTCGCGGTTTCGCAGTCGGGGCGCTGCAGCGCTGCGGATCGCGAAAGCGCAAGCGGCGGTCAGGCGGTTCCTCCAACGGAATGTTATTGGAGCTGCGCCGGTCTTGATTAACTGATTAATTAATTAAGTGCGCCCCCGTCGCGCCTCCAGGACAGCTCTTACCATCTCGCCTCCCCGTCCAAGCACGGCATCGCCGTACCTGACCAGCCCCACGTGCGGCATGGCTGCCGGGCGGAGGCGCATGATCTGCTCGACGCAATCCTTTTCCCGGCCCGCTCCCGTCCATGCTGCAAGACATAGGAGTGCCGCCGCCGGCGAGCGGCTGATACCAGCCTGACATTGGCACAACAACATCCCGTCCATGTCTTCAATGGAGCGCGCGAACCCGATGATCGCCTCCGCGTCCTCGGGCCTCGGCGGCGTCACGGGCCGGCCGATCTCCTCGGCCCATTTGAACTGAACCCAGGACCGGTACATGCTAATCGCGTCGTGGGGGTCGGGCACATCGACATCATCGAAGCGCAGCGTAAGGCGTCGAGAGACGCCGGGCGCATCCACCGCATACTCATGTGAGCCGTGGATCGAGATGATTGCCTCGACGTGCGCGCCGGCCGGCTGGCGCAGCAGCATGGCGGCTTCGGAATACCCGAACATGAGGATCGACGGGTGAGGCAAGCAACGGACTCCAAATGCTGTCATTCGAAACCGGTAACGGTCACGATCCATCATACGCGTCCCGCCGCCGCTTGCCCTTTGCGACCGTTCTGCAACGTCTTCGATATTTCCCGCGATTTAATAATCGCCCGCCCATCTGTTACCCTGATACATATCTCCGTCGAAGGCACCGTGGGCAACTCGCGATGACCAGGAATTATCCGGGAGACTCATCATGGACGCTACATGGCAAAGCATCATGGCCCTCGACCTGAAGACCGTAAAGGACCGGCTGAACAAGAATCCAAATATGTTGAACGCCGCGCCCCGACTTCGTCCCGCCGCCAACGCCGACTCGGCGGTGGTGAAGGAGTTGGTTTTCGGCGTGTTGGCCGAGTATGGCCTCACGCCCGACCCCGCCTGCACGGACCTGGACCTCGATGACCTCGAAGGCAATTACGCGAGTCGCGGCGGCTGCTTCAGCGTTCTCGAAACAACGGACGGGACGATCATCGGGTCCGTGGGCATCTGCGCCGCCGGCCCCGACGTGTGCGAATTGCGGAAGATGTACCTGAGCCGCACGCACCGCGGCAAAGGCCTGGGCAAGAGGCTCCTGGACCACGGCCTGTCCGAGGCCCGGCGGCTTGGCTTCCGCCGAGTCCTGCTGGAAACAGCCTCGGTGCTGACCGAGGCGATCCGGTTGTACGAACAATACGGCTTCCGCCCGTACCAGCCCGATCATCTCGCGGCGCGATGCGATCAGGCGTATTTTCTCGATCTGCGTTGAGCGGGTGTGAGGGTCCCGTGAGGGAGAAATCGGTAGATTTCAACGGTATCCCGGTTGCGCACTTGGTTCCGGTGAAGTTTCCTCTTGCCGAATGCGCTCACGGCATCGCACCGGCGGGCGGAAACAATTCCGAAACGATGACAGAGAATCCCGGCAGGACGGGGTCGGCCGTGAGTGTGGCTGATTCGTTGAGGCGCTCGGCGTCACGATCCAGGCGGTGGATCCGCACGAAGCGGAATTTTGGATTGACCTCCCAAACCAATGGGATCTTGGCCCGCTGGTAATCGACGAGTTTTTCCTCAAACTGGTACATCCTGTCGTTCGGGGAAATCACCTCGATGGCAAGGTCTGGAGCGACAGGAATGTGACCTTCTTCCGGGACCCTATCCAGGCGACTGGCGACGATCAGGGCCACATCGGGGCGGCGTATGAGGTCCGGGTCATGGGCAAAGCACTGAAACGATGGCTCGGAGTAAACGCAGTCGCCAGACTTCGAACCTTTAGCAAAGTTTTCCAGGAGGGTCGAAATAAGGACGGCACTGCGGGAGGCAAGCGAACTCCTCTCTTTTTTCACCAGCTTTCCATCGACGAGTTCATACAGGCCCTCATCCTCCAGACGCAAGACGTCATCCGGTGTGAACCGAGCTGCCAGCGTCATGACCAAATCTTAGCTTGTCTTCCGGGCGACTGCCACGAAAATAAACAGCCCCGCCGGCGAAACTACCGCCGACGGGGCCATTTCGTTCTGAAATGCCGCTCAAGTCGGGTTGCTTACGACCCGGCCTGCGCCGCGAACTCGGCCAATGCCGGCTCGCGCGGGGCGCGGATGGCGGGCTCGGGCTCGTGAACCACCGGGGGCTCGGCCAAGTGCTTGATCTTCAGGTTCAGGTGCGGGTTGAAGGCGGTGCCCGGGGGGATCAGCAAGGACCCCAAGGTGAAGATCCCCGCCCCGGCCCGCGGCAAGACGCTGCTCCTGGGCATCACCAAGGCGAGCCTGCCGAGCGAGTCGTTCATCTCGGCCGCCAGCTTCCAGGAGACCACCAAGGTCCTCACCGAAGCCGCCTTGGCCGGCATGGTGGACACGCTGGTCGGCCTCAAGGAGAACGTCATCCTCGGCCATCTGATTGCGAATCTCGAGCGTCGGACTTCGTGCTTCCGGCGTAAGCCGGCCGGAGATATCCATGGCGGATGCAGGATTCCAGGACGGAGCGGGCGACGGCTGCCGCGGCGACGCCGCCGCTGCCGCCGTATTCGACCATGACGGCAAAGGCGATCTGCGGGTGCTCGGGAGGTGAGAAGCCGATGTACCATGCGTGATTGATGTCTTTACCCTCGGGCCCGTTGCCGCGATACCAGGGGGCGATGGTGTTGGGGTGGTCTTTCGTGCTGGGCTCGAGATAGTCGTAGATCTGGCGTCCATGCTCGTCGAGCACGGGCTTATGGTGATCATCCTTGAGCTTGACACCGAAGCGCGGCGCCTGGGCGGTGCCGGTCTTGCCGCACAGGCCGATCTCTACCAGTTCCGGCGATGCCCCGCGCAGGACGGTTTTGCCGGTGCCGGCCTTTCCCTTGACGACGCGCTGCATGCCGTCCTTCGCTGCGGCCAGCGCGGCGCGAGACAAGTTCAGATCGACCCGGTCGGGGTAATAGACGAGCTGGTAACCTGCCGGCGCGTTGGCCGGCCTCGGCTCGGCGGGGCGGATGCCCAGGGACTGCGCTTCGGGGTCGCTGAGCAGGCGAGGGCGCATCCATATGCCGTCGCGGGCGATGGTGGCGGCGACGTTGGCCATCTGGATGGGTGTGGCCGCCACCGGGTCCTGCCCGATGCCGCTGAACCAGGTTTTATACTGCCGGTCCCAGAGCGGGCCTTCGAAATCCCGGGGGAGCCGCCCGTGGGCCTCGGGGATGCCGATCCCCGTGGGCCGGCCCAGGCCGAACCGGTCGAACCAGACGCTCAGCCCGTCCATGCCCAGGCGATTGGCCATGGTTTCGAAATAGACGTTGCAGCTTCTTTCCAGTGCGTCGCCGAACGTGAGGAACCCCGTTGGGTGCGGCGCCGCTGACGGCACCGGGTGGTGCGCGGAGGTCATCCCCAGCGCCCGCAGTTGCGCGCCGAACTTGGACTCCACCCAGCAACGCCCCACGCTGCGCCGCTTCCCGTCGATCACCAGGAACCCGGTACACTCAATCCCCTCCTCCGGGCTGGCCAGCCCCTGCGTGATGGCGCTGATCCCCACCATCGGCTTGACCGTCGAGCCGGGTTGGAGCTGCGACAGGGTAGCGCGGTCGAACAGCGCGTTGTCGAGCTGGTTGTCGTAAAGCTGCTGGTATTCCTGGTCGAACTGGTTCAGGTTGTAAGTCGGGTACGACGCCAGCGCCCTCACCTCGCCGGTGGGGACGTCGATGACCACCGCCGCTCCATGCAGAAGCGCGATCTCGTGCTGGTCCTTGTCGTCGATGATGTCGGCATGGCTGAAGACGTCTTCGATCTCCGCCTGCAGCTCGATGTCGATGCTGATCCGCACATCGTTGCCCGCAATGGCCGGCGTGCTGGAAACGGGCGTCTCATTGCCCACGACGCGCACGAGCTTCCCCTTGGCCCCGCGCAGTGCCGGCTCGCACAAGCCTTCGATGCCGGCCCGGCCGATCAGGTCGTTGGGCAGGTATTGCCGGGTATCGTCCTTGGGGTTGGGGTCATTGACCAGGTCTTCGTGGTTGACGTGGCTCACGTGGCCCATGCCGTGGCAGAAGACGCTGCCGAATGGGTAGACCCGGTGCGTGCTTGGGCGCAGCACCAGCCCGGGCAGGTGGTCCATGGCTTTGCCCAGCTCGTTTTGCTCGTCGTCAGAAACGGCGCGAAGAATGACGTGGGCTTGGTTCTGCTCGGCCACCGTGACCGAGTAACTGTCCAGGTCCGGCCCGGCCGGCTGGTCCTCCTCGATCAGCCAGCGCCGCCAGATCGATTCCGATTCCGGCTTTTTTTCCTGCTCCGACCTTTCGCGGGCCTTGGCGTAATTCCGGTACCAGACCAGCTTGCGCCGCATTTCCACGCGGCGGATGATGGCCGTGCGGGCATCATCGATCTGTTCAGGCGTCTGGCCGCTCACCCGGGCGAGCACCGTCCACATGTGCCTGATGTCCGCCTTGACGGCCTCGACTTCCCGGGCAACCAGTTCCTTTCGGCCCTTCTTGGGCGTCTTGGCATAATCGTCGCCAAGCCGGTTGCGCAGCCGCTCAGACGCCCGTTCGGCGACCCACGCCTCGTCCGGCGGGTCGGTCAACGCCCGGTAATCGACGCACACGTCGGTGCAAGGCTGATCGGTGGCAATCAATCGCCTCTTGACGTCGTAGATGCTGCCGCGAACCGTTTCGACCAATTGCGGCCGCCGCACCGATTCCGCCGCCAGGTTGCGCCATCTCTCCCGCTCCACAATCTGGACCTGCCCGGCACGGGCCACCAGCAGAAGGGACATGGCCGCCAGGACTGCCAGAAAGATTTTCAGTCGTCGTTCAAACATGGAGCCGCCATCCGTGGCCAGGGGGACTTTGGAAAGCCGGGCCGCGATCCTCGCGGCGCCGTAAGCGCGTTTTCCCGGTCGCACTTCCACGCGCGTTCCTCACACAAAAGCTTGCACTTCACTTCCCATCCACGCTGGGCCTTCCCGGCCCGGGTTTCCCATTAACGGTGCAATCCTACCCGGTTCGAACCAAAACGCCTACGTCCCCAGGTGAGAGCCAACCTGTCGGCTGCCAAAGGATACGACCCCACGTTATGATTGCCGCAGTGACTGATAGGCCTGACACCCACATCCGGGACCTGACCATCGGCTTGCAACTCCAACAGGCGGGCCGCTTTGCCGACGCCGCGCGCTGCTATCGCTCTATCCTGGCTAGACGACCCGACGATGCCGATGCCCTGCACCTGTTGGGCGTGCTGCTCTATCAAAATGGCGAACTTGACGAGGCGATACGGATGATCGGCCAAGCGGTTGCCGTCCGGCCCGGGGAAGCCACCTATCATGCCAACCTGGCCCTGGCATACCGGGCAGGGGGCGAACTCCAAAGGGCCATCGAATGCTGCCGAACTGCCCTGCGCTTGCGGCCAAACTACCCCGAGGCTGCGAACAACCTGGGCCTGGCGTTGCACGACACGGGCCGGTTTGCCGAAGCGGTGGCGCAGTTCGACGCCGCCTTGCAGATGCGGCCCGGCGTGGCGGTCGTGCACAATAACCGGGGCGCGAGCTTGTTCGAGTTGCGGCAGATCAGTGAGGCCATCTCCGCATATCGCGCCGCTATCGAGCTCGATCCCGCACTGACCCATGCGCGCGGCAACCTTGGGCAGCTTCTGGTCGACCAGGGCCAGGTCGAGGAAGGCCTGATGCATTGCCTGGAGGCGGCCCGGCTGGCGCCGGACGCTCCCGCCTCGCAGATCCACCTCGGCAATGCTTACCGTGGACTGTACCGCTGGAGCGAGGCGCACGGCGCGTACAACAAGGCCCTGAGCCTGGCCAGTCGCGAGCCGGTGAAAAAAGGCGAGATCGCTCACGTTTACACCAATCGCGGCTTGGCCCTGCTCCTCGAAGGCAAGAGCGGCGACGCGTTCGCCTGGTTCCGTCGAGCCGTCGCTATGGTCCCGAAAGACGTCGCCCTCTGGCGGTTCCTTGCCAGCGCCTACGATGTCGACGAGCAATTCGCTGCCGCGGTGGCGGTATGGCGGAGAATCATCGAGTTGACCCCGGGCCACGCCGTCGCTCACAGTTTGATGGGCTTCTCACTCCAGAAGCAGGGCCGATTTGCCGAAGCCGGCGATTGCTATCGCCGGGCATTGGAGTTGGATCCCGGGCTGTTCGATGCGGTGTTGCACCAGGGCTGGCTGCAGGAAGAGCTCGGCCAACTCACCGACGCCGAGACCTCGTACCGCCGGGCACTCACCCTGCAGCCTGACTCGCCCGAACCACTGGGTCGATTGGCGCAATTGCTCCGCGGCAAGCTCCCCAGGGCCGATCTTGATGCCATTGAGGCCCTGCTTGCGGACCCAGCGGCGGAGTCTCCGGAGCACCGCGCCGCCGGGAAACCGGCGATGGGCCCCGCCGCGCCCGTAGCGGGTGCGGCCCGGCTTTCCCCCGCCTCTCCAGCGCGCGGCCCCTTGCTTTTTGGCCTGGCACAAGTCCTCGATGCCCAGGGCAGCTACGCCCGGGCCGCCGAGTGCCTCGACGAGGCCAATGCACTGGTTCGCAAGAAGCGAATCTCCGAGGGCAGGCATTACCATCGCGACGCCCACTCGGCTCAGGTCGATCAACTGATCGCTGGCTTTAATCCGGGTTTGTTCGAGCGCTTGAAAGGCGCGGGCGACGACACGCGCGCCCCGGTCTTCGTCTTTGGCCTGCCGCGCTCGGGCACCACGCTGGTCGAGCAGGTCCTGGCCAGCCATTCCCGCGTCTACGGCCTGGGCGAACTGCGCCTGGCGACCGAGGCGTTCGACTCGATCCCCCAGGTGCTGGGGCGGACCGATGATCTGCCAACCTGCCTGGAGGCACTCGACGCCGCCGCCGTGAGCAAGCTGGCCCGGCACTATTTGGACGGGATGAGCCTGGCCCTGGAACAATCTCAATCGGCCTCCGATCGCGAGGTGCCGGTGCGGCCGCCGCCGCAGCGACTTGTCGATAAGATGCCCGACAACTATCTCTATATCGGCCTGTTGTCCGTGCTCTTCCCGCGGGCGACGTTCATCAGCGTCCGCCGCGACCTGCGCGACGTTGCCGTCTCCTGCTGGATGACGTATTTCTACTACATTAGATGGGCCGACGACCCCGAAAACCTGGCCGCCCGCTTCCGGGACTACCGGCGGCTGATGGCCCACTGGCAAGCGGTCCTGCCGGCGCGAGTGCATGAAGTGGCATACGAGCGGCTGGTCGATGATTTCGACACCGAAGCGCCGCGTCTTCTGGCCGCCTGCGGCCTGGATTGGGAAGAAGCCTGCGGCCAGTTCCACCAGACGCCCCGCACGGTGCGCACCGCCAGCCTCAGGCAGGTCCGCCAGCCGCTGTATCGAAACGCCCTGCAACGCTGGAAATGCTACGAACGCCCGCTGGCGGGGTTGTTCGAGAAGTTGGGCGTTGTAGAAGTGACAGGGTGAAGCCAGCAAAGACCACGGTCTGTCTTTGATGCAGATGAAACAGATCGACATCGCTATGATCGAGGCGGCGCGCCGTGGTTGAGGCTGCGCTTGTTGGCCTGGTTGAAAGACGGGTCCAGTGACTGTTGGCGTCGCCAAAGGTGCGGCGCTCGCGTATCTTTATTGCGCTTTGCCAAAATCCGATGTCACGCAAATCCTCTGTGCCATCAATTCCGGCGACGCCAAAGCCGCCGGGGAACTGCTGCCGTTGCTTTATGATGAGCTGCGCAAGCTGGCCGGCCAGCGCATGTCCAGTGAGTCCCACGATCACACCCTGCAGGCCACCGCGCTGGTGCACGAGGCGTATCTGCGCCTGGTCGGCAAAGACGACCCCGGCTGGCAGAACCGCGCCCACTTCTTCGCCGCCGCGGCCGAGGCGATGCGCCGGATCCTGGTAGACCACGCCCGGGCCAAGCTGGCCGATAAGCGCGGCGGCGACTGGCAGCGAATCACTTTTGAAGCGGCCAGCAACCTGGCCGCCGCCGCCCCCGAAGACCTGTTGTTGCTGGACGAAACGCTGGCCGAGCTCTCAGGGCGCGATCCGATCAGTGGAAAGCTCGTGGAACTGCGCTACTTCGCCGGCCTGTCGGTCGAAGAAGCCGCGGCGGCGGTCGGCGTTTCCGCCGCCACAGCGTACCGCCACTGGTCGTTCGCGCGGGCCTGGCTCTATTCCCACATCGAGCGTCGCCGCCAGGCGCCAAGGCAGTGAAAAAAGAATTCGGATTTCTTGAGAATCCGGACGGCCCGATTCCGCATTGCTTGCTGTCGGGGGACAAGGATCAGGCGGTTATGACCACCAACTTCCAGCAAGTTCGTTCCATTTTCATGGCCGCTCTTGAACGGCCGGCCGATGCACTGGACTCCTATCTGGCCGAGGCGTGCGGACAAGATGCCGCATTGCGCGAGCAGGTGCAGATCCTGCTTCAGGCCCATCGATCCGGACGCGGCATCCTCGACGAGGGCCGCGACGCCCGGGAAACCGTTGCGAGACCGTCGGCGGAGCGGGCCGGCACGGTCATTGCCGGTCGTTACAAGCTGATGGAACGCATCGGTGAGGGGGGCATGGGAAGCGTCTGGCTTGCCCAGCAGTCCGAACCCATCAAACGCAAGGTCGCCGTCAAGCTGATCAAGCTGGGTATGGATTCCCGGCAAGTGCTCAGCCGCTTCCAGGCCGAGCGCCAGGCCCTGGCGATGATGGACCATCCCAACATCGCCAAGGTGCTCGACGGCGGCCTGGCCGCCGACGGGCGGCCGTTTTTTGTGATGGAGCTGGTGAAGGGGACGCCGATCACCGAATACTGCGACGCGTGCAAGCTGAGTCTCGGGCAGCGCCTCGACCTGTTCATCCCCGTTTGCCAGGCCATTCAGCACGCCCACCAGAAAGGGATTATCCACCGCGACATTAAGCCGTCCAACGTAATGATTGCGCTCTACGATGACCGGCCCGTCCCCAAGGTGATCGACTTCGGAGTAGCCAAGGCGACGGGTCAGGCGTTGACCAATGCCACGCTCAACACTGGGTTCGGCGGAGTCATCGGCACGCCGCAGTACATGTCCCCGGAGCAGGCGACGCTGAACAATCTCGATATCGACACCCGTAGCGATGTTTATTCGCTGGGGGTGCTGCTGTACGAGCTGCTGACCGGCACGCCGCCGTTCACACGCGAAGAACTGGAGAAAAAGGGGGTGATGGAGATGCTGCGTGTCGTTCGAGAGGACGAACCCCCCAAGCCCAGCACGCGGCTCTCCACCGCCGCCGCTCTGCCGATGCTATCGGCCAATCGCAGTATCGATCCCGGCAAGCTGACCCAGATGCTGCGGAGTGATCTGGATTGGATCGTGCTCAAGGCGCTGGAGAAGAACCGGGCCCGGCGGTACGAGACTGCCAACGGCCTGGCGGCCGACGTGCGGCGATACCTGTCGGGCGAGCCGGTGGCGGCGCACCCGCCCAGCGCCGCTTACCTGATGAAGAAGTTTGTCCGACGCCACCGGGCGAATGTCGTGGCGGCGGCGCTGGTGCTGGCCACGCTCCTGGCGGGCATCGGCGGCACGACGTTCGGGCTGATTCGGGCGAAGCGGTCCGCCGAGGCCGAGCGACGGGCCGGACAGGACGCCGACAACAAGCGAATCGAGGCCGAGGCGCAGAAGTCCCGCGCCGAGGCAGGGGAGAAGCTGGCTACGGAGCGTCTGGCGCAGGTCGCCGCGGAGCGTGACGCCAAAGAGGAGGCGCGAAAGGACGCAGAGACGATCTCCAGGTTCCTCGTGGACGTTTTCCAAAGCCCCGACCCGAAACGGGACGGGCGAACCATCAAGGTGGTCGAGCTGCTGGACAACGCGGCGAAGAAGCTGGAAGCCGACCTGGCCGCCCAGCCCGCCAAACGAACCGAATTGCAAGCCACGCTGGGCGAAACCTACGATGCACTCGGCCTCGCGCGCCAGGCCATCCCGCTTCAGGAGCAAGTGCTGGCGTTCCGACGCAAGGTAAACGGCCGGGAGCACGCCGACACGCTTGGGGCGATGCACAGCCTGGCGATTTCCTACTTCCACGCCGGGCGCCGGGACGAGGCGACAAAGATGCAAGAGGAGGAGTTGTCGCTTAGCCGCAAAATGTGTGGTCTGGAGCACTTCAACACAATCAGGGCGATGCACAACCTGGCGCTTTTCTACTTTGACGTCGGCCGCCGGGACGAGGCGCTTAAGACGTGGGAGGAGGTGCTGGCGCTCAGCCGCAAGGTAAACGGCCCGGAGCATGCCACCACAGTCTCGGCGATGAACAACCTGGCGCTTTCTTACGCCAATGCTGGCCGCCAGGATGAGGCGTTGAAGATGCGGGAGGAAGTGTTGACGCTCAGCCGCAAGGTAAACGGCCCGGAGCACCCGGACACGCTCTTTGCGATGGGAAATCTGGCGAAGTCCTACTTCGCCGCCGGCCGCCGGGATGAGGCGTTGAAGATGCTCGAGGAGGTGCTGGCGCTCAGCCGCAAGGTAAACGGCCCGGAGCACCCCAATACACTCACGGCGATGAATAACCTGGCAGCTTACTACTTCTTAGCCGGCCGCCGGGACGAGGCGCTGAAGATGCGGGAGGAGATGCTGGCGCTGAACCGCAAGGTAAACGGCCCGGAGCACCCCGACACGCTTGACGCGATGCGCTGGGTGGCGTTTTCTTATTTCCAAGCCGGCCGCGGGGACGAGGCGCTGAAGATGCGGGAGGAAGCACTGGCGCTCAGCCGCAAGGTAAACGGCCCGGAGCACCCCGACACGCTCTGGGCGATGAATGGCCTGGCGGTTTCGTATTTCAACGCCAGCCGCCGGGATGAGGCGCTGAAAATGCGGGAGGAGGTGCTGGCGCTCAGCCGCAAGGTAAACGGCCCGGAGCACCCCGACACGCTTGCGGCGATGAACGGCCTGGCAGGGTCCTACTTCGACGTTGGCCGTCGGGACGAGGCCCTCAAGATGCAGGAGGAGGTGCTGGCGCTCAGTCGCAAGGTAAACGGCCCGGAGTACCCCGACACGCTTGGGGTGATGCGCAACCTGGCGGATGACTACTTCAAGGCCGGCCGCCGGGACGAGGCCCTCAAGATGCGGCAGGAGCTGCTGGCGCTCAGCCGCAGGGTAAACGGCCCGGAGCATCCCGACACGATCTGGGCGATGCATGGCCTGGCAGAGTCCTACTTCGACGTCGGCCGCCGGGACGAGGCCCTCAAGATGCGGGAGGAACTGCTGGCGCTCAACCGCAAGTTAAACGGTCCGGAGCACCCCGACACGCTTTGGGCGATGAATGACCTGGCCGAGTCCTACCTCTACGCCGGCCGCCGGGACGAGGCCCTCAAGATGCGGGAGGAACTGCTGGCGCTCAGCCGCAAGGTAAACGGCCCGGAGCACCTCAACACACTCTCGGCGATGAATATCCTGGCAGCTTACTACTTCGACGTCGGCCGGCGGGACGAGGCCTTCAAGATGCAGGTGGAGGTGCTGGCGCTCCGCCGCAAGGTAAACGGCCCGGAGCACCCCGCCACGATCAGCACGATGAGCGACCTGGCGATTTTCTATGCCAATGCCGGACGCCAGGATGAGGCGCTGAAGATGCGGGAGGACGTGCTGGCGCTGCGGCGCAAAGTGTTCGGTCCGGAGCATCCCGACACGCTACGTTTGCTGGCAGACCTTTCTGAAACCTACCTGTCGATGGCCGCAAACCAGGCGTGGTTCGGCCAGGAGGACGCGCTCGGCGGCACTTGTGACAAGATGCTTGAACTGGCGAAAGACGCTAAAAACGCCGAGTTGGCGGATCGGGCGTCCAAAGCCTGCAGCCTGCGCAAATCCGATCCCCGGAGGCATGCAGCCGCCCTCGTGCTGGCTCGGCGTGCCGTGGAGATGGGAAAGGGAAATCCGAATCTCCCCTACTTCCAGATGGCACTGGGCATGGCCGAGTACCGCAGTGGCCATTACGCCCAGGCCGACGCCGCGCTGCTGGCTGCCGAGCGCGGCGCAAAGGCCGACCGCTGTGTGCCCGGTACCTCGGCATTTTACCGCGCCATGAGCCTTTTCCAGCAAGGCAAGCGCGCCGAGGCCCTCGCCCTGTTCGCCGCCACCGAGGCCATCATGGGACCTTTCCCCGCAGACGAGAAGGACCCTCTGGCCGGCAAAGGATCGAGCCACGACGACTTGATTCTCTGGATGGCCTGCAAGGAGGCGCGGGTACTTCTAAAAGGACCCAGTGATGCACCGAAGAAATAGGCGGTGCTGCGTGCGGATCGTCCCCATGTGCCCGAAATTCTGGATCAAGTCGCGGCTCACTCAAACCGGGTCGAATCCAGATCGAGCATGTAAACATTCCCTTCATAACCAACGAAGTAAATGTGCCCCTGAACATCCTGCCCGAACGACACAACGGGTTGCGGCGTGTGGGCGATCAGGCGAACCTGATCCAGCACGCGGTCTTTCTGCGTCAGCGCGAAGATGGCCTTCTTCTGATAGTCGCCGAAAATGTACACGCCATAGAAAGACGATTTGGGGTTGCCGCGGTAGACAAATCCGCCGATTGACGCCTGGCCGTACTTGCGGGCCCAGGAAAAGACCGGCGGAACAAACGTTTCTCCATCGCGGCGATATCGATTCGAATAACGTTCGAAACCTTCCATGACGTTCCATCCGTAATTCTCCCCCTTACGGACGACGTCTACTTCCTCATACAGGTCCTGACCTACGTCGCCCACCCACAGGTCATGAGTGACGGAATCGAAGCTGAAACGCCAAGGCTCGCGCAGCCCGTACGCCCAGATCTCCGGGCGCGCGTCCGGCCCGTCCTGAGCTTGTCGAACGGGCCGATGGATGAATGGGTTATCCGCGGGAACGGAATAGGCCTTTCCCGAATCGGGATGATCGACGTCGATGCGAAGCATTTTGGCCAGCAGGGTTGACAGGTTCTGCCCGTGGCCTTCGGGGTCGCCCTGCGGCCCTGAGTCGCCCATGCCCACATAAAGATATCCGTCGGGCCCAAACGCGAGGCCTCCGCCGTGATCGCCATTGGTGACGCCCTGGATCGCGATGATTTCCTTCAACGGCTCGCCGGAATCGGACTTCAGATCTGGCGCGGCCAACCCTTGGAAAACAGAACTGGGAAAGTGGCCGTCTTGCGCGCCGTGCCGCACGATGTAGTATTTGCGGTTTTCGGCGAATCTCGGATGGAAGGCCATGCCGACGACGCCGCGCGTGCCAGATGGGGCCTTGCCGACATCCAGGAACCTGGTCTTGGATTCTTCGGAGCCATGTTTGCGGTAAAGCCAGATCGTTCCCGTTTCATGCTCCACGACCGCGAACGAATCGGCAAGCCCCGGAACCGGCCCGAGCCAGACAGGGTGATTGAACGCGTTCTCGGGCGAGTTGACTTGTCGAAGCGCGACCGGGACCTTGAGATCGGGGATCTCCGCCGGCATCCCATGCGACGCGGCGGCCATCGATTGCGGCGCCTTGAGGCTGGCCAGATATGCGATCACATCCGCGAACTGCTGCAGTGTCAGGGCGCCCTCCAACCCCTCGGGCATGAGCGACACATCGGTCGTCCGCTGCCGATCGATATCGGAAGTCTTGATGCGAAGCAGCTTCCCGTCCGATCCCATCAGGCCAATGACCTGCTCGTTGGATTCCTTGACGATGCCTTGAAAGAGATCGCCGGACTTGGTGCGAATGACCGTGGTGCTGTACCCGACGGCGATGCTCGCAGAGGGAACGAGCACCTGCTGAATCAGGTCATCGCGGCCATATTTGTCGCCGATCGCGAAAAGATCCGGACCGGCCTTGCCGCCTTTGCCATCGGTCGTATGGCAATTCGAGCAGGCGATTTTCTGCGTCTCGAAGAACATCGCCTTTCCCGCCGCGGCGTCGCCCTGATGCTTCATGGCGAACTCGCGGTACGTCTCGCGCAACGGCTGTGTCGCCGGAACGGCGCCGGCGGCGACCGCAAGTGAAAGCACGACCGAAAACGTCAGCCACGTGGTGGGGAAACGAGTCATATGACAAGAGATACATTCGCGGCGCGATAACGTGTAAGCAGGTTTCTGGCGCACAGGTCCAGCCCTTACATGATCGCCGTTTTTTCGCTCTATTGCTCGGCGAAGTTGGGCGCTCTTTCTCGAAGAAAAGAAGGCAAAAAAGAAGGCCGAACTCATGGTGATATGAGCGTTCAACCGACCCAATTTACGATGGTTCAGCCAACTGGAATGGAGAGGCTTGTACCTCTGACACTACCGGACGACCGGACGGAATTGATTCGTCGGGCGACGGAGAGTTTTCCGATGGGTGCATTTCGGTCGGGGGATCCGCCGAGAAGCGCACCCGTCCCGTTTGCCCGTTGGTTTGCCCGTTTGCGCTTGTCGCCAGGCCGTGCGGTCGCGGCGATCTCGGAATCACTCGCAGCCATTGAGCGAATCGTCGATCGCCGCGACCGCGCGCGCAGCACTTTTGACAGCATCACGCCTGGCTCATCTCGTCGAAGTTGGCGATCAACTGGGCGTAGGTGAGCGTGGCGTAGCCCTGGGCGTTTTCCAGCGAGTCGCCGGAATCGCCCCACGGGTTGCGCACCGTGTACTCCATCACCCCGCCGACGTCCTCGACGCTCGTGAGCGTGTAGCAGTGATTGTGCACGAGGTTGGGGGCGTTGCCGTACGTGCAGAAACTGACGGCTTCTCCATCGGCCAGATCGTTCTTCAGAACCGCATACAACAGCGAGTTGGAGTAGTAGCTGGGGATGCTGTCGGTGGCCAGCACAAGTCCCAAGTCAGTGAACGGCTCGTCGCCGTCGCCATAGTTGATGCTGGCGTAGGTGTTGGCGCCCTTGCGGAAATAGCAGAAGGCCTTCTCCATCACCATGGCCCAGATGTCGCCGGTCGCGCCGGGATGGGCGTCGGCATAGCCGCCGGCGAACCCACCGGCGGGGAACTGGCCGTTCACGCGGACGAATTCCGCTACGCCCTTCTTGTAGAACTCCACCGCATAGGTTCCGTCGCCCATGTCCACGGCGGAATTGCGCAGTACGTTCGGACTCTCCTGGGCCAGGCCGGCGAGCCCGGCGAGGTAATAGCAGTCGGCCGACTCACCCTGGTTGACATCGCCGATGACCGGACCCGTGCCGAACAGGGATGCATGGGCGGTGGTGGTCGCGCCTGAGTCGCTGGGATTAGCCAGGCTGGCGCCGTACGCCTTGCTCACACCCCCGGCGAAGGATGAGACGTAGTGGATGTTGACCGACTTGCCGCCGACGACCAGGTCGCTGGAGTCGCTCCAGACGGTGTCGTGCTGGCCGTTGTTGCAGACAGTGTCAAACGCGCCGTCGATCGTATCGACGGTGGTTTGCACGGTGACAGATGAATTGATGGTGATCGAGTCCGTCCCGCCGCGGGTGTAGACGAACAGTCCGGCCGCCGGGACCGGCTCGGTGAAAGTTTGCCCGTTAGCGGTGATCTGAATGCTTGGGCTTTGCAAGACAATCGGGGGGATTGTGCTGATGATGTTATTCTGAAGGGCGCCGGCAGTGCTTTGAACTCTTTCCTGCAGGAGGACCGGAGAGGTTTCGCTGATGCTGACGTTATCATGCGGGCCGTTGGCGGTGACCACCAGCTCGTCGCCATAGCGGGTGGTGATGCTCACGGTGGGGCTAGCCTCGACCGTGATCGGTTTGATGGGCGCAACTGGCGCAACCGTGATCGGGTGGATGAACGAGCTGGCGGAGAACATCCGCCGGTCTTCCAGCGGCTCGAAGATGCTCTGGCGAGCCGGGCATGCCTGGCTCAATACGGGCCGAGCCGGCTTTCGCCGGGCCGACGGATGCTTTGAAGACTTCGACGCTTTGCCATTGAACGGATGCATAACGAATTCCTTGCCGGTCCCGCCGGCTGTTTGGGGCTCTTGATTGTCCGGATCACCTTTGATCCGTCACGATCAAGACGAGCGGGATCACGGCAGGATTACTCGTTGGGGATTGCCCTTAACGGGGTTGTCGGCGTTTCGCGATTGATTCGACCGTCTCTTGTACGTGCGTGCACGGGTAGCTCGTCGAAAAAGGCTATAACAAGAACTCAGGCGCGATCGCGAAGCGATACCGCCTCATGCGATGCGTGCTGACGGCGGAACTCGCCGGGGGTCACGCCTAGTTCGCGTTTGAACGCCACATTCATGTACTCGGGGAAGAGAAAGCCCGCCCGGTCGGCCACCCGCGATAGGGGCCAATCGGTTTCGATCAGCAATTGCTTGACTCGGTCCAGCCGCACCCGCAGGATCTCTGCCTTGGGCGTGCGGCCCAGCAAGCGGGCGAAGCGACGCTCGAGGGTGCGCCGAGAGACCGATGACTTGGCCGCCACATCATTCACGTCCAATCCATCGACGGCGTAGAGACGGATGTGGCGCACGGCCGCCGCCACGTCGGGATCGGCGATGGCCAGGACGTCGCTCGACTGCCGGGCGATTACGCCCAGCGGCGGCACGAGGATGCGCTGGTTGGGCGGGGCGGCCCCAGCCATCATGCGTTCGAGCAGCGCCGCGGCCTCGAAACCGATGCGTCGCGTATCCAGGTCGACGCTGGACATGGGCGGGTCGGCCAGGTCGCACAGTACGTCGTCGTTGTCGACGCCCACGAGTGCGACCTGCTCGGGAACCGCGATGTCGAGTTCGCGGCAGGTGTTGAGGACCTGTTGGCCACGAACATCGTTGCTGGCCATGATGCCCACGGGCTTGGGCAGGGAGCGGAGCCACCGGATCAGCTTGGGATCGCGACGAAGGCCGGCCGCCTCCACTTCGCGCTGGCCGGCGCGGGGCCGGGGCGGCACTGACTGGTAGACCGGGCACGGCAGGCCGTGTCGGGCGAGACAGGCACAGAAATGCTCGCAGCGGCGCTCGGAATAGGCCAGGCCCGTGTAGCCGCAGAAGGCCAGGTGAACGAATCCGCGGTCCAGCAAGTGGTCCGCGACCATCTCGGCGATGCGGCGATCATCATTCTTCACCACGGGCATGGTGCTGCAGACGCGTCCGCGCAGGTCCACGGCCGGCAATCCGGTGCGCGCGATAGCGCAAGCAAGGGCGAGATCGTCGACACGGGAGATGATTCCGTCGCCACGCCAGGTGCGCAGCCAGGAGGGCGGTTTTTCGGCTGTCTGCCGCTGCTCGTAATATAACGACCAGGGGCCATGCACCCGGCTGTAGGCGGTGATGGCCTGCAGCACGGTTCGGCCGTAGGAGCGGGACGATTCGATCAGCAGTGCTACGCGGCGCCGGGATGACATGAGCGGTGATGCCTGTGAAGCACAATCAGCATCTAAGCAACGGCGCATGAATAACTGTCGTCACACGGTAAGGTTCAATTGGAGTACCCGTGTAATGGGCGCTTGCGGTTTCGCAGTCGTAACGCGATTGCGCCCCGACTGCGAAACCGCAAGCGCGAGGGACAGTTTTTCATTTGCCACTGCCAAGGACGCGAGCGACGGACGGCTGCACGGACGCCAGCCTTGTCGCAGAAAATCAGAACGGCGTCAATCGCTGGACAGTTGTGCCGCATGCGCCGCAGGCGGTACTGATCGTAACCGCCAATCGTTAGAACATTTGTCAGGTTGGTGCAGCGGGTTGCGGTTAAGTGCCGCCGGTGCCCTCACCGGCGGAATGACAGCAGATCGAAAACCGCCGGTGAGGGCACCGGCGGCACTTGCAAGCGGACGACGTCAATGACGCTGCACCATCCTGAATGGTTGTCGCAAATCACTGGGCGGCTGTCGCAAAATCTCATTTTGGCGCGCCAGGACCGATCATTATACTGACACTCCGCCTTGGCGTAGGCTCTGTTTGAAAACTCAGCCGGCACAGAGGAGCTTATGGCATGTCTCAAACCATCCCCCGTTGTGATTACCTGGCTCATGGGCACTTTGGCGATCGCGGCCGAACCTCAAGTTCTCCCCTGGCAACGCGAGATACCGCTGCGCGAGGCGGCCAAGTCGGTCTCGATTCAAGGCACACTGAACCGCACCGACCCCGGCCGCGGAGCGATGAGCATCAACAACCTGAAGATGCACACCGTGCTCTGGGGCCCGCCGGATCGCATCACCATCAGCATCAACAAGAACAACGTGTGGGACCGACGCCTGCATGATTTTCCCGCGCCGACGTTGCAGGAAATCACCGAGGGAGCGTTCTCGCCGGCCAACAGCGACTACGTCGGCGTGAAGGAAATCGATTCGGTCCCATTCGCTGATGTCGATTTTCTCGATCTGCCATCTTTCGCCCGGAAGCTGGCAGAGAAGCCGGATGCGGTTTCGGCGTTCCTGAGCGGGAAGCTGGACGAGAAGACCGCGGGTTCACTTACCGCGTACCGGGCGGCGAAGTCAGGGGACCTGCAAGCCAAGCACGCCTTGCTCGACAATCTGGTGGCCAGCCTCAATGCCCTCATCAATGGTCCGTCGATTTACGAGGCGAAGCTCTTTGGCGGCGTCCAACTGCGGCCGGGAACCGAGGCGCTGCTGAAGAGGGATCCGCAGGGCCGCGAGCTGGTGCAACTGAACCGGTTGCTGCTGGAAGATTGCTTTCCAGAGATATCGAAGAGGCCCGGCAATTCGCTGCGGGAGCTGGACCTGGGCTGGCTGCGCAAAGAGGGGGGGACATACGATCCTTACCGGTATCCGATGAGGTATGCGTTCCCGTGCTTGAAGCCCGTCGGACAGATCATCCTGGGGATCGACCCGCTGGCCGGCGCATCAGCGCCGAGAGTCACGCAGAGCTGCGCCGATGGCGTTACGCGGCTGGAAGTGACCAATGGCGATGCCAAGGCCAGCCTGGAATATGTCCTGCCGATGGCCAGGGACGTGTATGCAATCCGGGGCAGCGTCTCCGGCATCACCACACCCATGTGGCTGCGGCTCTATCGTCATCGCGATACCTCGCACTTGGTGTACATGACCGCCGACGGCAAATACACCAGCCCGGCGGCCGAAGCTGACAGGGCATTCAACGCCCCCGTCGATCCGCCCACCAGCGGGCAGGATGGCAAGTACTTCTGGGTCCGCCAGAAGATGCCGGCCGAGAAGACCTTCCCGCAGGGTTTCGAGTACCTGCTCATGGGCGTGGTGGCCGGGCAGGGCAATGTGACGCTGGAATCGGTTGAGGGAAAGACGCATCTGGGCACACCGCCGCCCAATCCGCCAATGCCGTGGGATTGGTTTGGCGCACCGCGGCCGTCCATCGCCGAGGCGCCCGGCGCTGCGGCCACCGCCACGTTCACGCCTGGCTCCAATGGCAAGCTGGAGGCGTTCGTCACCGTGGTCACGACCATGGATGGCGATGATCTTCTGGCCATCGCGACCAAACGCCTGGCGGAAGCCGAAGCCGGCGGGTTCGATGGTTCGGTTCGCGACAATGAAAAATGGTGGGGCGACTTCTACGACAAGCGCGAAAACGGCCGAATTTTCGTCGGCTCGACGGGCACCGCGGCCACCGACGACATACGCAGCATCTACCAGCAGAGCTGGACTGACAGCCACGGCGGGGGCACCAAGACCGACATGCGCCAGTACGAGTGCAGCGCATCCTATGCCCTGCCGGAGAGAGATATTCAGGACTTTGACAGCGCTCCCTGCTACAACGAGATCTTCACCACCTCTCGCTTCGTGCGGAACTGGGGCGACAGCCAGGACATGTGGAAGCAGATCGTGCAGCACTGGATGCCCGGCGGCAAGCAGAACGCGCGCGACAGGTTCAACATGCCGGGCACGCTCATCACCCATGGCTATCTCCCGCCCATCAAGCCGGACAAATACGTGCATACGACGATCACGCTGGAGTTGTGCCTGAGTACGATGGCGCAGACTTTCCGGCCAGCGTGGGATGAGTGGGATTACGGCGGAGATGTGAATCTCCTGAAGAACGAGTGCTATCCGCTGATGCGCGAGATGGCGCTGTTCTATGCCGCGTTTGCAAAAACGGGCGATGACGGCTACTACCACATCGCCCCCTGCATGGAAGAGGAGCGATGGGGGATCTATCCACAGTTCTCACGCAACAAAGACATCATCAGCTCGCTGTGCATGTTCCGCTGGGCGCTGACGCGGGCGGCCGACGCGGCGGAACTGCTGGGTGTGGATGCCGGTTTGCGGCAGCAGTGGCGGGAGGTGGCGGCGCAGATCGCGCCGTATCCCACATGGACAAAGCCGCAGGGTGTGGTCTTCGCCAGCATGCCGGGCTTCGAACCGCGGCGTCTGCCACGCGACCATCAAGAGGAGGCAGAGGCTTTTCCGACGATTCTGGCTGACGAGATCAACCTCGATTCGCCCCAGGAACAGAAGGAGCAGATGCTGCGGACGGTGCGGCTGCTGCAATCCGACAGCACCCCCAAGGCACTCACGCTGCTGGCCGCGCCGGCGCAGCAGGGTGAGGGCAGGCGCGGGCGCGGCGGCCTGGATGCCGAAACATTGCTCAACAGCCGCAGCGGGCGCATTCACCTCTTCCCATTGCCGCCAGCGTCGCCGGACATCGCGTTTCACAATTTCCAGGCCAGCGGCGGGTTCCTGGTATCGGCGGCAAAGAATGCTCAGGGCGTCTACTTCCTTGAGATCGAGCCGCGCCGCGACAATCAGTGCCGGCTGATGAATCCATGGCCGGGTAAGACGGTGGTTGTGCGTGAGGTCGGAAAGGCGGGGCCGACACCAGTCGAAGTCGACCGGAGCAACGGTGAGTGCTTGATTTTCTCAACGGTAACTGGCCATAGGTATCGCGCGGAATTGAGTTCGGCGCAGTAGGCTCTGTCTGAATACCCGCCGCGGCCGTCGAGTATTCAGACAGAGCCTAATACAGAGCAGATGCATCCCCAAAAACGGGATAGAATCGGGTGAGATATGAGAATGAATTCGTGTCCCATTGTCCTTATCCTCCTCGTCCTCCTGTCACTTAGTGCCATGGCGTTGGCCGCTCCAAGCGACGGCAATCCGTTCATTGCCGGCAATGACGTGACTTGGACGACGCTGGGGACCAACGAGCATAGTTCCATGCCGTTGGGCAACGGCGACGTTGCCTTGAATGTCTGGACGGAGCAGAACGGCGACATCGTGTTGCTCATTGCGAAATCCGACACGTGGAGCGAAAATGGAGAACTACTCAAGCCCGGCCGGGTACGCGTCCGCCTCGAGCCTGATCCGTTCGTAAATTCAGCCTCATTTACTCAAACACTGAGATTGGGGACCGGCGATGTGGAACTGCATTCGGGTAACAATTCCGCCCGCATCTGGGTGGACGCAAACAATCCGGTGGTGCACGTGCAAGTTCAAACCGAAGCTCCCGTCCAGGTGACAGCCACATCTGAAGTCTGGAGGACAAAGGAATACAGTCTCGATACTCGAGCTATTGGTCGAACCGGGTTGGGGTTCTTTGAATGGGGAGGCTACTCTGACAGTTTAACATTCTATCCAGATACCGTTCTCCCGTCAAAAGACAACCGATTGTCCTCGTGCCACTTTAATACCCATAGCATCTACCCGCTGGTTTTTGAAAAAGAACACCTGGAATCATTGTTGCCTAAGTATCCAGATCCTCTATTGCATCGCTGCTTCGGCCTCACTATGAAAGGGGACAATCTGGTAAGCAGCGATAATCAGAGCTTAAAATCGTTAAAGGCCTCAGGCTCACAACAGCTTGATATTTATGCGCTTACCGAGCAAACCGAATCGCCGGAGGCATGGCGCGCTGACCTGGATAAGAGAATTGAGAAGATTGATGCGATTACAATAGGCAAAGCCTGGACAGCGCATGAGGATTGGTGGAAAGAATTCTGGAATCGTAGTTGGATTAACGTGACAGGCACACCGGATGCGGAAAAGGTTACCCAGGGCTACGCTATGCAGCGCTTCATGACTGCCTGCGCCGGTCGTGGCGCGCAGCCGATCAAGTTTAACGAGACGGCATTCACGGTGGGGCATGATTTGCCGCCGGGCACGGTCCCGACCGCGGCAAACCATGATCCCGATTACCGGGCATGGGGCGCATGTTTTTGGAACCAAGACACCCGCCTTATTTACTACCCTTTGATCGCTGCGGGGGACTATGACTTGCTTGAGCCCTGGTTCGATATGTATTTGGGAGCGCTGCCGTTGGAGAAGGCTCGGACAGGAGTTTACTACCACCACGGTGGGGCATATTTTCCCGAAACAATGTATTTCTGGGGCCTACCCAACCTCCATGATTTTGGTTTCAACAATCCCACTGTGGAACTTGAGAGCCCATGGGTGCGCTACCATATTCAGGGCACACTCGAAATCATCACGCAAATACTTGATGCCTACGACAACACCCAGGACTCGCGCTATGCCAGGGAACTTGTTCCTTTTGCTGACGCCATTATCACCTTCTATGCGAACCACTGGCCGCGCGATCCCAAGGGCATAATTCACATGGCGCCGGTTCAGTCGTTGGAAACGTATGAGGTGGACGCAGTCAATCCCACACCTGATATTGCCGGACTGAAGAGCGTCATTCCGCGACTGCTGGCTTTGCCCAAAGAACTCACCTCGTCAGAGCAGCGGGATTCTTGGGCCAGGACGCTCAATGATTTGCCGCCGGTCCCAATGGGCAAAACCGCGCGCGGCAAGTTGCCTCCCGATGGCGTCGGTGATGCCGACGGCCGGCCCACCATTCTGCCCGCGGACAAATACGGCGCGACCCGCAACAGCGAGAATCCCGAACTCTATGTGGCCTATCCCTATCGCCTCTATGGTGTGGGCAAACCTGATCTCCAACTGGCACGGGACACTTACAATGCCCGGCGGTTCCCAATGGATAGAGGCTGGGGGCAGGATGGCACGCAGGCCGCGGTCCTGGGCCTGACCAATGAGGCTCAGAGGGTCGTCGCGAGAGAGTTTGCCGCTTACGGGCGCCAGCAGTTTCGTTGGTTTTGGGACCCTGAATGCGGTGGCTCGGGCATGATCACGCTACAGTTGATGTTGATGCAATGCGACGGCAAGCGCATCCTGTTGTTGCCCGCATGGCCGGCAAACTGGCCGGCCGATTTCAAACTCCACGCGCCCTATCAAACGACGGTGGAAGGCCACGTCGAAAACGGCAAGATTACAGATCTAAAGGTGACGCCGAAATCCAGGGCCCAAGACGTGACCGTTGAGCCAGTTGGCGGCCCTTAATGCTGTTGCCCGCGGCTTTGGCGCATTTTCAGGGCTAAGTGTTTACTTGACTTGATTCTCCGTGCTCTCCGTGTCTCAATGGTGAATAATCCGGGTCCTGCTGCACGCGTTCATTCATTTCTGCATGCGTTCCGCCAGGTCAGCCAGGCGGCACTCGATCCGCAGTGATTGTTCTCGTGCAGACAGCTCGGCGGCAGCGATACGGCTCTCCACGGCCCAGATGGCGCACGCAAAATAAAAGACGAAGACATAAAATGCGCCAAACAGGGACTTGGGGTCGGATGGGGCGCGCAGGCCCAGAATGAGCGCCACAACGGTGAGTGTTCCGGCGGCCCCGGTGAGCAGGCTTGCAATCGAGAAAACCGACCGCCGCGAATGCCTCCAGTTTCGCAGATCGCGGATAATCAGGAACGCCGCCGCCACAAGACCCGCAGCCAGTGCCACGTGCCCGACAAGCATCAACCCGCGGACGTGGTATAGCAAATCGGCCCGGGCAATGAGGGCCGTGGTCACCAACAACCCGACGGCCAGCACAGACCCGAGAAGGCCCGCTCGTTTCGTCATCGGCGGCCGAATCATAGCGTCAACTTCTTTCTGGTACGCATTCCGCAGTGAGGGGGACATCTCCTGTACGTTCAAGAGTTGATCACGGAATTCCCTTGGATCGGGCATCGGTATCTCCTTTCAATAAGATTGAGCGAATTGCCTGTTTGGCATAATGGAGTCGCGACTTCACCGTACCGATGGGTACGCCCAGCAGGACTGCCATCTCGTCCAGTGACAACTCCTGCAGGAAGAAAAGCGTCAAAGCCTCGCGCTGCAGAAGCGGCAATTGTTGCATCGCATGGTGAACCTCCTCGGCGTTGTGAAAATCCGCGGCCGGGTCCGTCCGCCTGTCATCGCAGATCCCCTCGGCATCTCCATCCAGTTGAAAGAACTCGGGGCGTCTGAGCCGGCTGATCGCGGTATTTCGTGCGGTCCGATAGAGGAATGCCGGCAGCGCGTGGGGGTCACGAACAGAACGCAGTGATCGCAGCACCTTCAACCACGTCTCCTGCAGTAGCTCCCACGCATCTGCCTCCGAAGGCGCGAGGCGGCGAAGATAATAGAACGGCGACCGCTCCCAGAGCTTAACGATTCCTTCGAAGGCGGTGCGGTCGCCTCGCTGCCAGCGAACAACCAGCAGCGCGGACTCAAGTGTTTGTTTTTCCTGCGGCAAATCGGGCTCCTGTCCATTGGCCACCTGCAAGACGCAGGACGCAGAGCAAAGGTTCATTCCATTTCGATCGGCCCGAAGTGATTGGGGCCGGCCTCCCCGGCGGGCGCGGAAGGACCCGCGAAAGACCAGAAAAGAAAAGGGGAGATCAGGCAAGAAACACAGGACCATGAACGCGCGGTTACGGCCACGACTCCGTCACGGCAGCATAAAGCGCCATCGGCCGAACGGGTTGAAGAAGAGGTTGTCTTGGGCATATCCCGTGCATGGTTCCCAGACCACGCGATAGCGCGGCGCGTCGCGGGAGGCGCTGAAAGTATGGCCGGACGCGAATTGTCGCGGCCCGCATTCGCCTAGCAGGTACACGGCGAAGGTGCGGAACAACTCGGTGGCCACCGACGTGGGGGAACCGATGTTGCCTGCCAGTTGGAGGATCGCGGGAGAGACGATCAAGTCTGCCGCTCCCAGCGCGTGCATGCCGCAGGTATACAGGTCAGTCCGCGCGTTCCCGATGGGCTGCAGAACATATGCGTGGAAAAGGGCGTTCCATTTGCGAATGTCGCTGCGCTCGGCATCGTCAACAAACAGGGCCCAGCGGCTGGCGGGGTGGGAAAGCCCGGAACTCTCGCACTTGATCGCGACGCCGCCGGCCTCCAGTAGCCGCCGGCCCAAGGCCAGGAACTTGCGGCTGAACTGCGGCGCGGCGCCGGCGGTAAAGTTCTCGCTCAGCGCGAACAAGACCGTGGTGTGGGCCTCGATTGCGGCGAAATCCGCCGGCGTGAAGGCAGGCCATGTCATGGAGCCAATCTTGAACGCCCGCAGCAGGCTGTCGTCGTGCGGGCGAAATTCGTACTCGATCCCCTCGGCCTTCAGGATCGGCTCACATCGCGCGCGAAGATCATTTGCGCCGGGGAGACACAGAATGATCTTCGGCAGATACCCGCCGACCATCTGCACGCGCAGCCGATGCCAGTCCGCCCAGCAATTCGCGGGATTGACATCGGCAAACCCGCGCTTCTCCGACAGGGCGGCCGCGTCGGCGGCTTGCATCATGATGCAGGTTGATTTGTCACGGATCGACGCGACCTCCTCGGCAGTCAGGGCAGAGCCCTTCTTCCGCTCGGCCATCGCAAGAGCGCTCGCCAGCGGCGGCACGAAGACAGGAACGAGAGGCTGCTCCCGGGGCATGAATGGATGATACCCGCAAATCGCACAATCGGAACGTTTCGGTTCCAGCGCGATCGTGGCCCGTGGCGTCTTGGTCGGCTGTTGTATGAATGTCGATCGGATCGCGTCCCCTTTAGTCCTCCCGCCTTGTCGACCGTCCTAAGGTGGGTTCCGCGGGCGTTCTTGGTTTGACGAACCTATCGACGCAGTTACTTGGCCGGCGCATCGGCGAGCGGTTTAACGGTTAGTGCGCGTGGTTTGCGCCGCGATATTCCGCGCTTGTGGTCGCCGCCATGATTCGGCCTTGGTGACATGGCGTCGCGCACGGAGCGAGACACATCGGACCGGAAGCGATCCGCCAGCGCATTTAGCCTTCCGGTATCCGCGCTGGCTCCCCGCCCGAGCGCGACCAGAATCTGTCCAATTACGGCGGCGCTCGCGCTCCAGATGCCGACGTCGGGATGACGGCTGTGACCCTCTATGAAGCTAACCACCGTGGGAACGAGCCCCGCCTTTATGATGGACGCGGCTTCGAGTCCAACAACCTGCAAGGCAACGTTGGCGGCCGGAGCATCGTTATCCCGAATCCCGCCAACAGTCGCGGGCAGACACGATCCCGCAAGGTCCCCCGTAAGGTGAACTGCGTGATATGCGCTCCGACGGACGCTCGGATCCGAATCGGCGACGGCGGCGAGAATCAAATCGACCAGCTTTGGTCCAACAATCCGCGGATGGTGCCGACAAAGCTGCGCAATCGCCAGAAGTGCCTCGCCTCGAACCTCTTGCGGCCAAGCCAATCCTACGCGAAACGGGTTCAGCGGCGCGTGATCCTCCGGGTCGCCATGCAAGGGGTGCACTTTGGCCCTGTGGTTTTCCGCGTAACGAGCGGCGCTGTCGGCCATCTCACGCGCAGTCTTCGAGTCAACTGAATCGGAGAGGGTCCCTAGAGCGCGGAAGAGCTGCACCCGGTTGGCATTCACATTTTCCGGGTCGGAAAGTGTTTTAATAATTACGCGCACGAGCCGGCCTAGGAGGGGGCGATTTAAGGTCTTGCGATGCTCGATTAGCGCGTTTAGTTCTTCAGCACAGCTATTAACTTTCACGACCACGCTACCCGCCGGTGACGTTTTGGTCTGAAGCAGCGACTCGCCCTGCCCTGTGGAAGGCCGTACCCCAGGAGCCAGCCGTTCAACCTGAAGCTGCAGATGCTGTATGGCATTATTCACGGCGTTATCTGCGTCCTCGAGACGAATCGGCTGCTCAAAGAAGGAGGCAGCAGCCACCAGCAGGTGGGGGAGGCGTCGCCCACGGCGGAAGAGGTTCTTGCGAATCTCCGCTTTTTGGCTTGGCCAGCGGTCCACCACCACCGTCAGCAGCCGAAGTGCCTTCCTAAAATCATGGCCTGGTGGGCTGGCGGTGACATGGGGTACTACCGCTTTCACTAGCCGTCGACTGGCAGGCTCGCCGATGGCGGAAACGGCCGCTTCCAAGACTTCGTAGAATCGCAGGCGGGCAATGTCGCTCGTGGCCCAGCGTGGATGTCGGAGTACCTCTTCTACTACCGATTGTGCATGAGGCAGCGAAGCGCCGTGCAGCAGCTTGGACGTGGCTTTCCAAGCAGGCTCGGCGACCCAATCGTCGGCCACGGTCACTCCGGGGAGGCGCCGTGCGGGCCCTAGTCGATCGATCCATACTGCCACGAAGCGATCTGGTATCGCATCGCCTAATTCGTCCAGGAAGTGGCATGAGAGCGTCACATGGCGACTCAAACGCGCCGTTTCCGTGATCTTCTCCAAGGCCGCGGCGAGAACTGCCGAGTCGTTTAAAGCGCGCAGGTGGTTTGCAACGAGGTGCGCCGCGTCTTTTGACTCAGAGAGAACGGCGCAGAAAGCTGCCTGCACTGGCTCCCCGAGGCGCAGTAACTCACGACACAAATACTCGGCCGCCTCGCGGGTCTGATGCCAATCAAAGCTCCTGTATGTCTCAAAAAGAAGTGAATTATAGACCGGCAAGGAGTCGTAGTTCCTGCCGGCTTGCGATGCCACCCCTGCGTCGAGGATCGCATCCGCGTGCCCCAACGTGATACCGAGAACATGGCGGCGATCGATCTGACCGTAGTGTCGTTCGAGTTCATCCCACCCACTCAAGCCGTTGCCGAAGCACACTTCCGCACGATTTTGCTCTATGATCAGACGGGTCTCTTCTGGTGTTTCGCGAACCTTCGATGACAGAATATCGTCAAGGGCTGCAAGCGCCTCACTTCCCTGCCGATTCAGGTGAAGCACGTGGGCAAGCGCGATGGATCGGCCAATTGGATCCGCCGCTGACGTGTCCAAGCTTCTATCCCTAAGCAGCTTGGTCATTTTCCGTTGGCGGCCGCGCATCGATTCCGACAGAGCGAAGGCGATTCTCACTCGAACACGTGGATCGAGGCCATCCGCCAGAAACTGTGCCTTCCTGGATTGTTCCACCTGGGCCTCGGTGCTTTCTAGCGAGTAACGCGTAGACCTTCAAGGAGCGTTGCCTCGGCAATTTCGGCACGAATGTATTCCGTTGCTGGACTCTTACCGAGCAGCCGGACAGCCTTGCGCGCCGCCGCTGTCCCCTGCTGGAATGCGCCAGCTCGCATAGCCAGCGATCCGAACAATTGGAAAAACGCCACCTTCTCAGGAGCACCGTCAGGGAGGGCCTCTGCGATTCCCTCGACCCTGGCCAATTCCATCACCGAATCTCTCGGATTTCGATTCCTGCGCATCTCAGCGAGGCGGGTCGCAGCATCGACGTGTAATCGAGGCTCGACTGATCGACCGTTCGTGGTTGCGAACGAGATAGCTGAGGAAAGTCGACTTTGGGCAGTGATATGACTGCCCAGCTCGGAGAGATCCTGGGTCAGGCGTAGGACCCGCTGCAGATAGTTGGCTGGCTCGACGTTCGCGCGATTGGCCTCGGCCGCGTGAAGTTGGTCCAACAAACTCGCGCGCGACTCGTCAAAGTGCGCGAGAAGGTCAATGCGAACTTGATGCACCGCATTTTGCTTCCGTCGCGCGAGCTCCTGCAGCATATAGGTTTCCACTTCGGGCGGCATTTGCTCAAGTGTATCGAAAGGTGCTTCCTGAACGACCCAGCTGAGGTGCCAATTCAGGCCGTTCTCTGCGAGCACTGCCCGATGCCGCTCGAATTCCTTCTCGACCCACGGCATCTGGAGCGGGGGCACCAGCTTCTTGAACCGCTCGTGCTTACCGGCAGGAAATTCAAAAACTATGGTGACGCGGTTTTTGGTGTGATCTATCTCGACATCGCGGGTGTAGTAGTGCCGCCACCAATGCATCCGCGATTCCAGATTTAGGTCGAGTGCATGTGCCTGGGCCACGAGCGCGCGGTGTTGTGCCTCGTCCAAAATATCAGCTAGGCGGAGGATAGCGGCGAGCAAGCGTAAACGCATCGCCGGCCGTTCCGGCTTCGGCATCAGCTCGTCATAACGCGGGGATTCGGTGCCGACGCAATGGGCCTCACATATCGCTGCCACTTCCGCGGGCCGGTCCTGATCTTTCAACGTAAATCCGATTGGCGGGGAGCCGTTACGGACACTGGCGATTACCATATCCGCAGAGATCTCGTGATGATGCGTGCGGATTAGATCTAAGCGTTCCTCAAACCCCACGTTGGCCCAATCGCGTCCGGCGCTGTTCAGCATCTTCGCCAAGCGGCCGGCATCACCGGCGTTTTCGTTGTGCATCCCGATATCGTGTAGGTATGCGCCCCCATAAAGGACGGATCCCTCGTCGTCGTTCAGCCTCTTTTTGGTGGGAAGAACAAGCTTCTCAGCGAGGTTACTAACGCGGTCGCAATGATCGATCGAGTGGTCCGTAAAGTGTCGATGGAGTCGGTTTTTATAAATCGGTTTTATGCTGTCGCGCAAGTCTTTCAACCGCGCTCGTCGAGCGCTAGCGGAAAGCAAACGGAACGCCACGACCTTAGACATTACCACATTATAGGCCGGGGGTGACCGGTTTAGATACATCGCCGAACTGCCCTGTCGCGGGTTCCCGATAATCCGTAGCCGCTTTTGGATTGGCCACCGTCCTATTCGGTTGTTAGAAGGCGATGCTTCGAATCGGCTGATTTGTCTTCGATGCCGAGGGTGGCGTGGCCGGCGGATTGCCCCCTGGGATTTTGGAATTCACTGCGGCGTCAGTAAATCTGGCCGTGTTCTTCTTCAATTCCGTCAGGAACATCGTGTAATTGGCTCGCTCGGCCGAGCCCGAGGCTTTCCATCGGCTGATGAATCTGGTCGCGGAACTTGGTTCGATGTGCTTCGGGAAGCGGACGCACCCCTGGCTGTAACAGGGTCGGCGAGTTTGTAGCGCCTGACGTATCGTGAACCGCGCCGGCATTTCGGTGAGGGTCCACTTGCACGGCACGCTTCGCGCTTTCCTGATCCATCACTCCCCATTTGGCATTTCCTCCTTCCCGTACCCCTCCCCGCCCTTCTCTTCAGGGGACGAGTGAAACGTGAAGACGTGAAACGTGAAAACGTGAGACGTGAAAACGTGGGACGTGAAAGCCCCAGACGCGAAAGCGCCGCTCTTCTCACGTTTTCAGGTGTTCACGTCTTCACTTAAGGAACCCCATGAAGGACGACAAATACCATTTCCCCACCCTCCGCCAGGCGGAGATTTGGGCGAAGCTGGATACCGAGGCCGAGCTGACCGACCGGTGGACGTACCTGGACCGCGACAGCCAGGAGGCGTTCATCGTGCTGGGGTTAGGCTCTGTCTGAGAAAATCGACGGGCCGCGGCGGGCCGGAAATGCCCCGCCTGCTTCGTTGTCGCTCCTCAACGAGTCTTTCGGTTGACTCGCTTCGTCGCGACGCCTCGTATCCAGGGCATTTCCGACCCGCCGCAATCCCGACGAGTTCCCAAACATAGCCTAGCGCGCGAGGAGGACGATCGGCCGATGCGGCGGACGGTGTGGATGGTGCCGCCGGGGTATCGGACGGATGAGCCGCCGCGGCCTTGGCCGTCGTACCACCTGCCGGAGCTGTCCGACTGAGTGGCAATCGGGCCATTCAGTTCTCTACTCTACGTCTCCGTGGTGAACAATCCCCCGGATCGACAAACGTGGGCGAGCTGTGTCCAATGCCCCCCATGAAACCGTCCCGCGCCGCGGCAACCGGCCCACGCAAACCGCACCGAAAATCCCCCTCCGCTCCCGCTACCGCCTGGACCGGCGCTGCCGAGTGGTACGACCAGCTCGTCGGCGATGCCGGCAGCGAATATCACCAGAAGGTCGTCCTGCCCGGCGTCGTGCGCCTGCTCGCCCTGCAAAAAGCCGACCCCGTCCTCGACGTTGCCTGCGGCCAGGGCGTGCTCTGCCGGCTGCTCCAGGAACGCGGCGCCGAGGTCACCGGCATTGACGCCTCCGACCCGCTCATCCGCGCCGCCCGCGACCGCGGCCCAGCCGCCATCCGATACCATGTCGGCAACGCCCTGGACCTGTCATTTCTTCCCGCCGGCCACTTCTCCGCCGCCGCGTGCGTGCTGGCCATCCAGAACATCCATCCCATCGCGCCCGTCTTCACAGCGGTCCACCGCGTCCTCAAACCCGGCGGCCGCCTGGTGCTGGTCCTGAACCACCCCAGCTTCCGCGGCCCCAAAGAGACAAGCTGGGGCTGGGACGAAAGCCGCGGCATCCAGTACCGCCGGGTCGACCGCTACCTCATCCCCCGCAAGGCCCCAATCGTCACCAACCCCGGCAGCGCCCCCGGCGCATACACGTGGACCTTCCACAAGCCGCTCGAGGCTTATGTGAAGGCCCTGCGCGGTGCGGGCCTGCTGATCGATGCGATTGAGGAATGGCCCAGCCACAAGACCAGCGAGCCCGGCCCCCGCGCCGCCGCCGAGAACACCGCCAGAAAAGAAATCCCCCTGTTCATGGCGATCCAGGCTGTCAAGGTGGGTCGTGCTGAAGCGTTGCCCTGTTGACATCCTCCTTGTTGACATTCCCCTTCCCCCTTCGGCCCGTTTCGCGTAACATCCGAGAGGTTGCGGACCCGGTCGGCCTGTTGCCGACGTTCGCGCGACTGCATTTTTCGTTGAAAACGGTTCATGGCACCACAGCCACCACCTGGTCAAAGCCCGATCGAACCTGGCAGTGCGTTTGCGACGCCCGGGGGCGGCCCCGTAGCGGGGTCGCCGCCGCCGGTGTGGCCGCAACAGACGGGGGGATGGCCGCCGGGGTATGGGCCAAGGCCGGGGCCGCCGCCGCGGCGGAAGCGCTCGGTTTTCCGGACCCTGTTCCTCGTGCTGGTGTTCCTGGCGCTGGGCGGGTCGCTGATGTTAAACGTCCTGCAACTCGCGGGAACGGAGGGTTTGAGCGGCGGGCGCGGGGTGGTGGTGACGCAGGTCGCCGCTGGCGATGCCGACCAGCAGATCGCGGTGGTGCCGCTGGAAGGGGAGATCGATGCCATTGCAGCCGATCGGATCGACCGGTTCCTCCAGCGCGTCGAAGAGAACCCCAACGTCAAGGCCGTGGTGCTGGAAATCGACACCCCCGGCGGCACGGTGACCGCCAGCGACGAGATCTATCAGCGCCTCCTGCGCTACAAGCAGGAGCGCAAGGACAAGAACCGGTCGGATCTGGTGGTCGTCTCGATGAAGTCGATGGCGACCAGCGGCGGATTCTACGCCGCCTGCGCCGGCGACTACATCTTCGCCGAGCCGACCACTTTCACGGGCAATATCGGCGTGCTGATGCCTTCGTTCAACTTCAGCGGCCTGCTGAACAAGTACGGGGTCGAGGAGACGACAATTGTTTCGACCGGCGCCACCTTTAAGAACGCCGGCTCCCCATACCGTCCCGAGCAGGAGCAGGACCGCAAGTACCTCCAGAACCTCGCCGACCACGCCTTCAAGTTATTCAAGGACGTGGTGTCGGCCGGCCGCGGGACCCGGCTGACGGGCAAGATCGACGACCTGGCCAACGGCAAGGTCTACGTCGCCTCCGAGGCCAAGGATGCCGGGCTGATCGACGCCATCGGCTACCCGCACGACGCCTACGATTACGCGGCCAGGACCGTCGGCTTGAAGAACCCAAGCATCGTGCGCTACCAGGACCCGCCGCCCAGCCTGGCCAGCCTGCTGCCCTTGCTCAATTCGCGCTCCAACGCCGCTTCGGCCAACGGCGGCGGCGCGGGTGGGGTCACGCTCAACGGCATCAACGTGAACGTCGGCCCTGAGACGCTCGACCGCTTTGCCACGCCGCGATTGTTGTATCGCTGGAATGGACAGTGAGCGAAGCGATTTTGCCTCCGCTTTTTGGCTTACTTCGGGTATCTTAGTCAGGCGGCTTCGTCCAATCGCATCATACTTTCCCGGGGGTTAGCTGAGCGAGGACCTCCATGACGCACTGGCCATGGGCAATTTGTACCGGGTCCGCAATGCGGGCTCATTCATCAGCAGGGTCACCCAAAACAACCGCACCAGTCGTTTCTACGCCAACGCGGGCTTTCCACGCCGCCGCGCGGCTGCTGGTCTGCGCGGCTCTGGCCATTGGCGCGGCGGTGCGGCCGGCCTCCGCGGCCACGCCCGACGAGGTCCACAAGGCCATAGAGAAAGCCAAGGTGTATCTCTACAGCGCCGCCCAGGGCCCAAACAAGGACAACTGGGAGATCGTCCAAAAGCCGGACAAGAACGACAATGAGCAGTTCCACGTCACGCGCTGGCAGTGGGGCGGCCCAACGGCGTGCGCGATCTACGGCCTGCTGGCCGGCGGGGAAAACCCCCAGGACAAACGCCTCGCCCCCGCCATCGCCTGGCTCGGCAAGCAGGAACTGCACGGCCATTACGCCATCGCCATGCGCTGCCAGATGTACCCGTACCTTCCCGATCCGACCCCCAGCGACGTCCTGACGCCGGGAACACTGTCCAAGAAGCAGATGGCCGAGCGCGACGCCCATACGCTCACGCATGACATGTATGCCAGCGGGGAACATGCCGGGCTCTATTCCTATTACGCCGACGACCATTGGGCCCCGCAGAAGAACTGGTGCGACATGAGTGTCAGCCAGATCAGCGTGCTGGGCGTCTGGGCGTGCGAGCAGGCGGGGGCGGACGTGCCGGTGAGCTACTGGCAGGCGGTTGACGCGGCCTGGAGAAAGTTCCAGCATCCCGACGGGAGCTGGCCTTATTCGCCCGGTAAGCCCGAGGCCCGTGGCAGCATGACTGCCGCCGGTGTCGCCACCCTCCACATCACGCAGGAATACGAGATGATGAACGCGGGGTTCAATATCTGCGCCGGCGGGTCGCGCAACGACAACATCGACCGCGGGCTGGACTGGATCGACAAGAACATCAGCGGCTTGCTGCAGTCAGCGGGCGAGTACGGCCTGTACCAGATGTACGGCATCGAGCGCATCGGCGTGGCCAGCGGGAGGAAATATTTCGGCGCGGTGGACTGGGGCGCGGTCGGCGCGGATTACCTGGTGCACCACCAGAACCCCGACGGCTCGTTCGGGAACGTCGATCAGTTCCACGACCCGCTCAAAGTCCCCGACACGGCGTTCGCCATCCTGTTCCTGGTCCGAGGCCGGGCGCCGGTCATCATGAACAAGCTTGAATACGGGGAGGCGCCGCCTGCTGCCGCCACGCTCACGCTCGCGCCCGCCGGCGCGGTCACTCGGCCGGCCGCGCCGATTCGCCTCACAGGCGCGGCGCCCAAAGGACGATTCGATCCGTGGAACGAGCGCCCGCGCGATGTCGCCAACTTCGCCCACTGGTCCGGCTACCAGCTTGAGACCTTCTTCACCTGGCAGATCGTCAACCTCAAGGTGCCGGCCGAGGAACTGCTCGATGCCCCCATCCTCTATATCAGCGGCAGCGACCCGCTGGCGTTCAATGATGATGAGGTGAAAACGCTCCGCGCCTTTGCCGAAGACGGCGGCCTGATCCTCGGCAATGCCGACTGTTCCAGCCCCGGCTTCTCCAAGTCGTTCATCGATCTGGGCCACAAGCTGTTCCCGAAATATGAGTTCCGCGAGCTGCCCCCCAACCACGCCATCTTCACCAACGAGAACTTCAAGCCCAGCAAATGGAAGAACCGACCGAACCTGAACGGTTTGAGCAACGGGGTCCGCGAACTGATGCTGCTCATCCCCGATGCCGACCCCGGCAGAAGCTGGCAGGTCCGCTCCGACGTATCGCGGCTGGACATGTTCCAGTTCGGGTTCAACATCTACCAGTACACCGGCGCCAGCCTGAACACCGGCACCCGGCCTGACCCGTGGTTCGTCAAGCTCGACCCGAATGTTCAAGTGCCGGAAAACCGCAAGATCAAGCTCATCCGCCTGGCGGTCGACGAAAACCCCGACCCCGAGCCGGCCGGCTGGCGGCGGCTGGGCAACATCCTCCATAACCAGGCCAAGGTCAACCTCGTGCTGGAATCGGCAAAGCTCGGCGACGGCAAGCTCAAAGGCGCCAAGCTCGCCCATATCACCGGCACGACCCGCTTCAAGCTCAACGCCGCCCAGCAGAAGGAGCTGCACAACTTCATCGACGACGGCGGCACCGTCATCATCGATGCCGCCGGCGGCTCCACCGAATTCGCCGACTCGGCGGAAAAGGCCCTGGCCGCCACGTTCGGCGGCGCGCCGGGTAACTTCGGCAGCATCCTTCCCCCGGCCCACCAGGTCTACAAGCTCAACGGCGCCAAGATCGACCACTTTGACTACCGCAGGTACTGCCGCGGCCATCTCAACGGCAAATTGACCGTTCCGCGAATCCGCGCCCTGGAGGAGGGCGACCGCATCCAGGTCTTCTACAGCGCCGAAGACCTCAGTGCCGGCCTCGTGGGCCAACCCACCGATGGCATCCTCGGATACGACACCGACACCGCCGTGAGCCTCATGCGCAACATGATCCTGATCTCCGCCCTGGGCGACAAAGCCATGGTCGCCGCGGCGGGCGGGGGGAAGTAACAGAAAAACCGCACTGGCGGGGGTGAAAGGGGAACTTCCGATGTTTGCCCGCGCTCATGTGGGAAGTTGGAAGTTCCGGGCCACGGGGATCAGGCGTTTATCGGCCGGCGGGCGCGTCGGCCTTCGCCTTTGTCAGGGCCTTCTCGCAGATCGGGGCCTGCAGCGGGTCGAAATGCGGGCTCATCGCCAGGGCCTTTTGCAGCAGCTCGGCGGCTTTGGCAGCGTCCCCGTCGGCCAGGGCAACCATCCCGGCATGGTAGTACAATTTCGCATCGCGCGTCCCCAGTTTCAGCGATTCTTTGACGGCGGCGCGGGCCTCGGGGAGCTTGCCGGCTTTTAGGGCGCACCATGCCAATGCATCGGCGCCGTAGA
>Ga0182024_10000952_pt1 | contig 75002 bp, 74 predicted proteins | sample P32metaG_FD_120480 | JGI IMG/M metagenome (GOLD analysis project Ga0182024, IMG submission 120480) | Permafrost microbial communities from Stordalen Mire, Sweden - P3-2 metaG (Illumina Assembly) | ecosystem: Environmental > Terrestrial > Soil > Wetlands > Permafrost | place: Sweden: Stordalen...
CTCACCACAATTCCTGCATTGTTCACCAGGCCAACCAGATTCCTGTCGCCTATCATGGAGCCGACCTTCTGGGCAGCTTGATGTACAGCGTCGGCGTCCGTAATGTCCATCATGAGAGGCACGAAGCCGTCACCGAACTCGCTCTGCAAACGATCGGCGTCAGCCTGCTTGCGTACAGAACCGAACACGCGAAATCCCTTTGAAACAAGCACCTTTGTGGTTCCCCAACCAATTCCGGTTGAGACCCCGGTGACCACGACATCTTTGCTGTTCGCCATCGCATTTCTCCTAAAATGATTCATTGTTCAAATGATCACTGTTCATCTGGCCTTCTTGTGTGCAAAAGAGCACCCCTTTGCGCCCCCACTGGGATCAACTCGCCGATGGGCCTCTGCTTGTTTTGGCGCAGGTGCATTTTAACGTCCTGATTAGCATCGATCGTAATTTGGAATTCCCATAGAATTTGAGGAGGCATTATTGTCCGGCCGCGTTGAAACGCAGCAAAAAGCCCGGACTCTAATGAGGGAAAGGAACACGATGCCAACTCGGAAGAAGGCAGAATCCTCCGGCAAAGGGAAGATTCACAAGGTAATGAAGGAGTATAAGGAAGGCGGCCTGAAGTCCGGAAGCGGCGGTAAGGTCAAAAGCCGGAAACAGGCTGTCGCAATCGCTTTAAGCGAGGCGCGGAGCGCGGGCGCAAAAATACCTCCGGCGAATCACGCGAGCTCGTGAAGTGGATGACGCTACGCAACGTCGGTTACGGTATCTTCAATCGGCGTGTCCTGGAAACGAAGCGCGGTTGCTTCTTCCAAAGTCATCATTTCGGGGCCACCCGTTTTTTCCTTGGTGCCAGTCTGTAGTCGTTTCTCGGCCTTGTCGCGCTGCTTTTCAACGCGGGCGAGTTCTTTCTGGCGTTTCTTGAATGTAGAATGCGAACGTCCAGCCATAAGATTCTCCCCAGATTTTCTTCAGCCGGCATGATCGGCCAGCCGTATAAATTTAGAACTTCTTCGTACTACCGGCCCGCAAAGGGCGCGCACGCTCCGGTTTGCGGGCCTTTATTATATAAGATGCTGGAAACTACCAGCGCGGTTCACGCCGCTGCCGAGGTCCACCGCTTCCACTCCCGCCTCGTCCACCACCGCCGCCAAATCCACCACCGCCGCCCGGTCCACGTCCGCCCCCGCCGCCCGCCGGCTTCGGCCGTGCCTCATTCACGTTCAAAGCGCGCCCGCCGACATTCGCGCCATTCAACGCCGTAATTGCTCGATCCGCTTCTTCCGTGTCCGTCATTTCGACGAACGCAAATCCCCGCGAGCGGCCAGTTTCCCGGTCCGTCATCAGGCTCACGCGCTCCACGGTGCCATACGCTTCAAACAGCGAGCGAACCGTATCCTCCGTCGCGCCAAAATCCAAATTTCCAACGAATATGTTCTTCAATGTCTTCTCCTCACGGGTTGAAAGCGGCGACAAACGGAGGCGGGGAAATCATGAGCCAGTGCTTGCGGGACAATCAAACGCCAATATTAGTGTATCACCGTGCGCAATCCCTGGGAAGTACAAAAAATGGAATCCAAGGGTCACTAACTAGGACCTCCGTTTTCAGCTACTTAACATCAATCGCATGAGAAGAACATGCCATTTTCCCATCGACCGCCTCCTCAGCGACCTGACGCAATTTATAGGCTCCCGCCGGAACCTGTAGCGTGATCTTCGCATTCACCCCGCTTGCCGCCAGGCGCTTGTATGTGGCCTCCGTCAAAGCCAAATCCATTTGACCTTCCTTCGCCGCCGTAACTCGCCCCTGGCCGTCGATCAGCGCCGTCGTAAAGGAAATCCGCTGCACCTGCCGGTCACCCTGCTTCTCGAACCGCAGCTTCGAGATGTCGACATGCACGACGATCGAGAGCGCCGCTGCCGCCCGCTCCACCGCGACCCGAACGGGAAACCCGTCCTTCATGTCATCCGCCATAATTTCCCGGTCGATTTTCGATTGCAAACTCTCCGCAGCATTTTCAGTCGGCGCAAAATATCCAGGACGCGCCTGCACCGAGTATTTTCTAGTGGTCACCTTCAGCTTGTGATAAGCCCCGTCCGGCGCAACCCCTTCCGGCCGGAAACCGATCCGGTAAGTGACCTCCGCAGGCATGCCGATCTCGCGAAACCCGGCAGCGAGATCGTTATTGTTGTGATAGAAAATCCCGCCCGTGCCTTCGGCCAGATTCGCCATCGGCTCGTTTAACGTCTGGAGCCGGACAGGCAACTCCAACGTCTCAAACTGAAACCACTCTGCCGGGAACGCGCCTTTATATCCGACGGCGTCCTGCGGACGCGAACCGGGAAGGGCCTCGCCGTAGAGGCCTTTCGAATCGAGCGCGTCGATCACCACGCCCGCCCGCAGCGCCCGGTCGATAATTTTGTTCTTCTGCTCCTGCATCGTCACCGTCAGAAATCCAGACGACGCAATCAGCAGTTCGCGCCGTCCCGGCATTTTCCCCAGGTGATCCACCACGCGGCCGACCGTGTTCAATGTGTCGGTTGAAATCTCCTTCACCTGCCGCCACGTTTCTTCCGCTTGCGTGACCACCTCCATCCGGCTCACCGGACAGTTCTTTTGCCCGGAATCGGTCATCACGGCTCGCAGCGCGCTCGGGTCGCGGTCATAGGCAATCCGCATTGCCAGGTAGGGAGTGACACGAGGGCAAGCAGTGAGGCCGTCCTCTCGCATTTTGACATGCGCCTTTAATGCTCCGACGGCTTCGATCAATTTCGCCTCGTCCGAGGTGAAGTTCACATTCGGCGTACCCGATGCCGTGAAGACCGCGATGCGGACGTCCGGTTTTAGAGCCTCCCTCACAAATTTTTCCGCCGCAACCTGGGTGCGCTTCAGATCCCCTGCCAAGGCCCCGTCCTTTCCGTTGACATCGTCGATAAACAGGGCCAAAAAGCGCGTTGGGGGGCCAAAGGTTGCTGGAACCCCCGATTTCAGGGCCTGCGGAGCACTTGCAGATTTATGGTCGTTTAAGGCCTCATCGGGGCCCTTATCCACGACAAAATGGTCGATTAAGCGCTCTTTTCCCCCATCCAGAATGCGAAAATCGTCCTTCGTGAGCCCGGGAACCACCTTCCCATGTCCATCGCGCACCACCGCTGCGATCTCCACCAGCCTGGTATCCACCCTCAGCGTGTAGGGCGATTGCGGAACGTAAGCATGGCTGCTGACCCGCACCTCGTCCTGCGCCTGCACCATCATCGCGGCCAGTAACCAGAACATAATAAGCCTCGATATTACAATACTGTAGAGTCCTTGACAACGGCCTTTAGGAGGGTTCATAATAATCTAGGACTGAAAAGGTCTAAGATGTTGAAATTGACCAAGAAAGCGGACTACGGCCTGATCGCGCTGCGCCATTTGGCGACGCGTCAGGGTGGGTGTGCGTCGACCAAGGAAATCGCCGATTCCTATCACATCCCCATGCCGCTGCTTTCTAAAGTATTGCAAAAGCTGGTACATTCCGGTCTGATGACGTCGGAACAGGGAACCAACGGCGGCTACCGCCTGTCACGGCCGCCGCAGGAAATCACCACGCTTGAGGCCATTCGCGCCATTGACGGTCCCATCATTTTGACCCATTGTTTTACCGAACATAACGATTGCGACCAGAGCAGTTTATGCCCGGTTCGCGAGCCTTTACGCAAGGTGCATGAAGGAATCCTGCGACTTCTGTCGGGCATCACCATCTCAGATTTAGCGCACGATGAAATGCCCATTCCGGGAATCCTCACCATCCAACCATCTATAGGAAGTCACACCCGATGAAACTGCCCATCTACATGGATAATCACGCTACTACGCCGATCGATGCGCGCGTGTTCAAGGCTATGACGCCGTACTTTACCGAAGTTTTCGGCAATGCCGCCAGCCGCAACCACAGCTTTGGATGGGAAGCGGAAGAAGCCGTCGAGAAGGCTCGCAAACAGATCGCGGACCTGATCGGCGCGACCGCGAAAGAGATCATTTTCACCAGCGGCGCCACTGAATCCAATAACTTAGCGCTCAAAGGCGTGGCGGATATGTATGCCGAGAAAGGCAATCACATTATCACGGCAGCGACGGAGCATAAAGCGATTCTCGATACCTGCAAGCACTTGGAACACGGCGGAACGCGCGTGACATATTTACCGGTGCAGCAGAACGGGTTGATCGATCTTCAACAATTGAAAGAAGCGATCACCGATAAAACCATTCTTATCAGCATCATGTATGCGCAGAATGAAATCGGCGTGGTGCAGCCGATCGCCGAAATCGGCAAAATCGCCAAAGAGCGCGGCGTGCTGATGCACACCGACGGAACGCAAGCGGCCGGCAAGATTCCGGTGAATGTGATCAAGGACAATATCGACTTGATGTCATTGAGTGCGCACAAGATGTACGGCCCCAAAGGCGTGGGTGCTCTCTATGTGCGGCGCCGCAATCCTCGTGTGCAATTGACCGGGCAGATGGATGGCGGAGGGCACGAGCGCGGGATGCGTTCAGGCACCCTCAACGTACCTGGAATCGTAGGATTCGGCGAGGCTTGCGCGCTCGCGAAAGCGGAGATGGCCGAAGAAGGAAAACGCCTCGAATACTTGCGCGATAAGATGAAAGATCGTCTGCTGGCGTCGCTCGACGAGGTGTATATCAATGGTACGATGGAGCACCGGCTGCCGAACAATCTGAACATCAGCTTCGCGTACGTCGAAGGCGAGTCCCTGCTGATGGGAATCAACGACATCGCGGTTTCAAGCGGTTCGGCCTGCACCTCGGCGACGCTGGAACCATCCTATGTATTGAAGGCTTTAGGCGCGGGCGATGATTTGGCGCATTCCTCGATTCGATTCGGTTTGGGCCGGTTTAATACGGAAGAGGAAGTGGATTACGTGACAGCGAAGGTGATCGAAGTAGTGAAGAAACTGCGCGAGCTTTCGCCTTTGTACGAAATGTTCAAGGAAGGCATCGACCTTTCCAAGGTTCAGTGGACGGCTCACTAAGGAGAACAAAATGGCTTATTCTGAGAAAGTTATCGATCATTACGCAAATCCGCGGAATGTCGGTTCGATGGACAAATCCGACCCGAATGTTGGCACGGGTATGGTCGGCGCACCGGAGTGCGGCGACGTGATGAAGCTGCAAGTGAAGGTGAACCCGGCGACAGGTATCATCGAAGACGCGAAGTTCAAAACGTTTGGCTGCGGCAGCGCGATCGCAAGTTCCTCGCTGGCAACCGAATGGCTGCGCGGCAAGACGGTCGACGAGGCGCTCGCGATCAAGAATACCGATATCGTGAACGAATTAAGCCTGCCGCCGGTGAAGATTCACTGCTCGGTTCTGGCTGAGGATGCGATTAAGGCAGCGATTAGCGATTACAAGCAAAAAGCTGCCAAAGCATAAGCTATATGGTGCAAGTGACCCCGAAGGCGGTCCAGAAGATCCGCGAGGCTTTCGAGCGTGAAAAAGTTACGGGAGGGCTGCGCCTGGGCGTATTGGGCGGAGGCTGCTCGGGCCTGAGCTACCAGTTCAAGTTCGATCCGAAGCCTCGTGCGACCGACCAAGTCCTTAATTTCGAGGATGTTAACGTCTACATCGATCCGAAGAGTCTCGTGTTCCTCGATGGCATGACGCTCGATTGGAAAGACTCATTGCTCCAATCCGGATTCGTCTTCGAAAATCCCAACGCAAAGAAAAGCTGCGGCTGCGGAACGTCATTTTCGGCGTAAGAATTATTGCCGCTGATGAACGCTGATAAACGCGGATTCAAAACTAATGCGATTCTATGAGGCGTTCGATTTGGCGCCTGCCTTATCGCTTGATATAGAAGACCTGAAGAAGCGCTTCTATGAGCGCAGCCGGCAATGGCATCCCGACAAGTTTTCGCGCGCTTCGGCGGAAGAGCAGGAAAAGGCGCTCGAGATGACAGCAGTCCTGAACGACGCGTTTCGCACTTTGCGCGATCCGGTTGCAAGGGCTGAATATTTCCTCAAAGAAAACGGGATTGAGCTGTCGAAAGAGGCTCCGCCGGAATTGCTTGAAGAAGTGTTTGAGTTGAATATGGCGCTCGAAGAATTGCGCGAGGGCGACGATTCGGCGCGGCCGCAATTGATGGAGGCTCGGGACCGCTTTATCGCGATGCGCGACTCCATCGACGAGTCGTTGACAGAGGCGGGAGCTCGCGGCGACCTGGAAGAAGTCCGGTCCCTGCTGAACCGGCGGCGGTACATTAGAAACCTTATTAGAGAAGTGGAAAATGTCCTTCCAAATTGATTTCGGGAACGAAAAATCGCCTATTGTTGGCATCGATTTAGGCACTACAAACAGCCTGGTCGCGGTGATGGAATTGACAGGGCCGCGCATTCTTTCGGGCATCGTGCCGAGCGTGGTTTCGGTGAGCGAATCGGGCGAAGTGATCGCCGGCGCCGAGGCTCGCGACTTGTTGTTGACTCATCCGGACCGCACGGTTTACTCCGTGAAACGATTAATGGGTCGCGGTGTTGACGACATTCAGGAAGAACTGAAACTATTCCCGTTTCACATTGTGGAAGGGAGCGAGTCGACGATCAAGTTGAAGCTGGGTCAGAAGACGTTTACACCGCCCGAGGTTTCGGCGCACATCCTGCGGAAATTGAAGCTGGATGCCGAGGCCGAACTGGGGGTTCAGATCACGCAAGCCGTGATCACGGTGCCGGCGTATTTCAACGACGCGCAGAGGCAGGCTACGAAAGACGCCGGACGCATCGCGGGTCTGGAAGTATTGCGTCTGGTGAATGAGCCAACGGCGGCGGCGCTGGCGTATGGGCTCGACAAGCGCAAAGAAGGCATCGTCGCGGTATACGATTTCGGCGGCGGGACCTTCGACATTTCGATTCTGCGATTGCACGACGGGATTTTCGAAGTGCTGGCTACCAATGGCGATACGCACCTGGGCGGCGATGACATCGACAATCTGATGTTGCGAATCGCTCTGGAAGATATTCAGTCGGAATGGGGCTTCGACATTTCGAAAAAAAGCGACGCGGTTCAGTTGCTGCGGCGCGCGGTGATCGACGCGAAGGAAAAACTTTCATTTGTTCCCGCGGCGACGATCGATCTTGCTTATGGCGGCAAGACTTATCAACGCGAGATTACGCGGGAGCTGTTCGATAAGCTCGCGGCACCGGTCATCGATCGGACTTTGGGACCTTGCCGCGACTGCATCAAGGACGCGGGTGTTTCCGTGGAGCAGATTGATGAAGTAGTAATGGTCGGTGGGTCGACGCGGATTCCGATGGTGCGCTCGGCGGTCGAGGTGCTGTTCCGAAAAAGGCCGCATACCGAGTTGAATCCGGACGAAGTGGTCGCGTTGGGCGCGGCGGTGCAGGCGGGGATTTTGTCGGGCGATGTCGAGGATAAGTTGCTGCTCGACGTGACGCCGCTGTCCCTGGGGATTGAGACGATGGGCGGGCTGGTATCGAAACTGATTCACCGCAACTCGACGATTCCGGCGTCGGCCACGGAGCCGTACACGACGGCGGTCGACGGGCAGCGCAATGTGCTGATCCATGTCGTTCAGGGCGAGCGCGAGTTAGTGAAAGACTGCCGAAGTCTGGCGCGATTCGATTTGAAAGATATCGCTCCCATGCCTGCGGGATTTGCTCGCATCGAGGTACGGTTCCTGATCGATGCGAATGGGATTTTGAGTGTCACGGCGCGGGATCAGCGATCTGGGAAAGAGCAGAGCGTCGAGATTAAGCCTTCGTACGGGCTGACGGACGATCAGGTGGAGGCGATGATTCTCGAATCGTTCGAGAAGGCGCAGGAAGACTTCAACGAGCGGCAGGTGAGGGAGGCTCGGGTAGAGGCGGATTCGATTCTGGCGGCGACGGAGAAGGCTCGGCAGAACGACGCGTATTTCGAGTTGACGGATGACGAGCGGGCTTCTATTGAGCGGGGTATCAATGAGTTGTTGGTGGTCTATCATGGGGACGATCATTTATTGATCCGATCGAAAATCGATCAGTTGAATGAGGCGACGAACACGCTGGCGGAGAACATGATGAACACGGCGGTGCGCGGAGCGCTGAAGGGAACCAACATCAATGGCTAAGCTGACTTGGAACAACCTGGAAGACATCGCGTTCGCGTTGTACGAAACGCATCCGGAAATCGATCCGACTTATGTGCGGTTTACCGATCTGCTGAAGTGGATCACGGAGCTGGATGGGTTTGAGGACGATCCTTTGAAGTCGAATGAAGCGAAGTTGGAGGCGGTGCAGATGGCTTGGTTGGAGGAGTGGCAGGAGGGGCAGTAGAGTATTTTTGTGGCACGGGCGTCGACACGAGTGTCGACGCGGCACGCGTGGGCGCGTGCGCCACAAGCGCGGCCTCCTGCTGGAATTTTAGGAAGAACTTGATGTCTTCCGGTGCATTTTCGGCCGAAGGGGCAATTGAAGAGTCGCTTAGCTGATCTCAATGTCAAGTTGCCCATGATTCCGAGCGAGGTGGCCGAGACACATCGTTGCATTTGAACGAATGCCGTTGAGGTTCTGAACCCAACGCCAGTCAGGGTCGTAATAGGCGGCGCTCAGAAGTCCTTGGATAATGGCGCTATCGCTGCCGATCAGCCGTTCAAGCTCCGAACGGCTCATTGGGAATATTTCGTGGTATCCATTGTAGTGGCGGACCCATCCCCTCCCTGACGGTCGGGGTTCGGTTGGGAATGTATGGCTAGCTCGCGCCACGTCGGGGAGAGCAAGCTATTCGTAGTGGGTCCACATGCGGATGACTTTGACGATACGTTCGCGAGCGAGTACTTCGTATACCAAGCGGTGTTGAATATCGATGCGGCGCGAATAGGCACTCGCCAAATCTGCCACGAGTTTTTCGTACGGCGGCGGATTTTGAAATGGATTTTCCCGTAGGATCGCGATTAGCGATTCGGCTTTCGGCTTCTTGCCGGATGCCTTGAGCTTTTTCGCGTCCTTCTGCGCCTGCCTCGTGAAGACGACTTTCCAGGCTACCAGTCGATCTTCCGGGAGCATTTTTCGACCGGCGTCTTCAATCCGCGGCGGATGGACTCCCGCATGCCGGGAATAGACAAGAGGTACAGCGTTTCCTGAATCGCGCGCCAATCTTCCTCGGCTATCAGCACGCCGTTGGAGCGCTTGCCGGTGATGAGAATGGGCTCGTGAGACTCGGCGGCCTCATCGAGCAGGCCATAGAGGCCCGAGCGGGCTTCGCTGGCATTCAGGACTTTGGCCATATTACGAGCGTACGTGATTGCGTACGAGGGCGTCAAGGGCTGCGACACACACAGCGTTATCGTTTTTCGTCCGATAAGCGCTCACCGCCACGCGCAACGGCATATACGATATAACGAAGTGTATACTTGAAAATAGGCACTCTAATGAAAGCCACAACCCTCGACCTGCGATATAAGATGAAGGATATTCTCCGCGCCATCGACCGCGGCGAGACGGTCACGGTGCTTTATCGCGGCAAGGAGAAGGCGCGGCTTGTGCCCATTGAGACGAACCCGGAGAAGGAACTCAAGCCGAGCGATCATCCCTTTTTCGGAATGTGGAAGGATCGCGAAGACATGAAGGATCCGGTGGCATATATTCGCAAGATGAGAGACACTCCCCGCCATCGTGATATTTGATTCTGACGTTCTCATCTGGTCGTCACGGAGCGATGCGGAAGCGGTCGCGTTAGTCAACTCGACTCGCGATCGCGCGGTGTCCATTATCACGGTGATGGAGAGTCTGCAGGGCGTCAGGTCGAAATCGGAAATGCGGACGACAAAGCAGTTTTTTCATCAGATCAACTTTCGTATCCTGCCGCTCACTGAATCGATCGGCCACATCGCCGCGGGACTGATTGAAGAACACGCGCTCTCGGGTGGCCTCCGTATCGAGGATGCGCTTATAGCTGCGACTGCGCGCGAAGCAGGGGAGACTCTGGCGACTGCCAACGTCCGGCGCTTCCGCGACATCGCGAACTTGGATCTGAAGCCCTTCCGTCCGCGTTCCAGATAGTGCTAGCCTGATTCTTTCATGACCGCACCCGCGACTCCTCTCAGGAAAACTCCGCTCAATGCGACTCATCGCAGGCTTGGCGCGAAGATGGTCGATTTCGGGGGCTGGGATATGCCGGTGCAGTACTCGGGACTGCTCGATGAGCATCGCAATGTCCGCACGGCCGTCGGACTGTTCGATGTCAGCCACATGGGCGAGATCGAAGTTACGGGAACGGAGGCGCTTCAATTAGTGAACTACGTCGCCACCAACGATGCATCGAAGTTGAGCGTGGGCCAGGCGCAGTACTCGGGACTGCTCTATGAACACGGCGGATTCGCGGACGATATTCTGGTTCACAAGGTCGCGGACGATCATTATTTTCTGTGTGTCAATGCGTCGAATCAGGATAAGGATTACGACCACATCGCGTCGCACAACACCTTCGACTGCACGGTCGAAAACGCGGGTGGGCGTTATGCGCAGATCGCGGTGCAGGGGCCGCGCGGGCTGGATACATTGCAAAAATTGACGCCGGTCGCGCTCGCGGAGATTCCGTATTATCACTTCAAAGACGGCACGGTTTCCGGCGCGCCGGCGCGGATTGCGCGCACCGGATATACGGGCGAGGACGGGTTTGAAATCTACATCGCGCCCGAAGAAGCTCCGCGCATTTGGGACGAGCTGATGGCGGCGGGTGCGGAGTTCGGGATCAAGCCGGCAGGATTGGGCGCTCGGAATACGTTGCGCCTGGAAGCGAAAATGGCGCTGTACGGGCATGAAATCGGCGCCAGCATCACGCCTTGGGAAGCCGATCTGGCATGGATGGTTAAGCTCAAAAAAGGCGACTTTGTGGGTCGGGATGCGCTGATCAAGGCCAAAGATGCCGGGTTATCGCGGAAGCTGATTGGTTTTGAGATGGTGGGGCGCGGCATTGGACGCGACGGTTACGAGGTGCACCTGAAGGGCGCTCCGGCGGGATGGGTCACTAGCGGCGGGCCGGCTCCGACGCTGAACAAAAACATCGGACTTTGTTATTTGCCTTTAGCGGACGCGGAGATTGGGCGCGCGATTCACGTGATGGTGCGCAATCAGCCGGTCGAGGCGGTAACGGTTCCAACACCTTTTTATAAGAGAGCAAAATGACATACCCGGAAAAGTTTAGATACACGAAAGAACATGAATGGGTGCTCGCCGAAGGCGATACCGGCACGATCGGTATCTCGTTCCACGCGCAAAAAGAGTTGGGCGATATCGTTTACGTGGACCTGCCGAAGGTGGGGGCGATGGCCGAGAAGGGGAAGACGATCGGGTCGGTCGAATCGGTGAAAGCGGTGAGCGATATTTTCGCGCCGGTGTCGGGCGAGGTGATCGCGGTGAACGAGTTGCTGACGACGTCGCCCGAGAAGTTGAATGAGGATCCGCACGGGGCGGCTTGGTTGTTTAAGGTGAAATTGTCTGCGCCCGATGAGGTCGCGGGGCTCATGAGCGCGGCGGATTATGCGGGTTACGCGGGGGACGAGTAGGAAAGTCCTCCGGGGTGGTCGCCGCCGACCGAGTGAGCGATCACGTTCGGGAAAAACGAGAGTGTGGGCGGGGCGAAAGCCGGGCGAGACCGCTCTGTCCACCGGCGACGGAGTTGGGATATATGAGCGGGGCCTGCGGCGCCTGGGACAGAGTGGTCAGTCCCGGTTTTCGCGCCGTGCGGCGGAGCTCAAATCATTTTTCGGCGAATGCTTCCACCGGCGGGCAGGAGCACATCAGGTTGCGGTCGCCGTAGGGATTGTCGATGCGTCCGACGCTGGGCCAGAATTTCTTTGCGCGGACGAATGGTAGCGGATACGCGGCTTGATGGCGCGTATACGGGTGCGGCCAGTCGTCGGCTGATACCGCGGCGGCGGTGTGGGGAGCGTGTTTGAGGACATTGTTCTGACGGTCGGCTTTGCCATCGATGATGTCCTGAATCTCGGTGCGGATGGCGATCATGGCGTCGCAGAAACGGTCTAGCTCGTCTTTCGATTCGCTTTCAGTGGGTTCGATCATCAGCGTTCCGGCGACTGGAAAGGAAACGGTCGGCGCGTGGAATCCGTAATCCATCAGGCGCTTCGCGACGTCCGTTTCGTCGATGCCGCTTTGGGCTTTGAGCGGACGCAGATCGAAGATCATTTCGTGCGCTACTCGGCCGTTTTCACGGGCGTAGAGGACCGGATAATGTTTTTCCAGACGCGACTTGATGTAGTTGGCGTTGAGGATGGCGAAACGCGTGGCGTCGGTCATACCGTCGCCTCCCAGCATTTTTATGTAGCCGTAGGAAATCAGCAGAATGCTCGCGCTGGACCAGGGCGCGGCTGCCAAGGCGTGGATCGCGTGAGCGCCTCCGGTTTTGATTACGGGATGGCCGGGCAGGAAGGGCGCGAGATGCGCGGCGACGCCGATGGGTCCCATGCCTGGACCACCGCCTCCATGCGGAATTGCGAAGGTTTTGTGCAAATTGAGATGGCACACGTCGGCGCCAATGGCCGCGGGGCTGGTTAACCCGACCTGCGCGTTCATGTTCGCGCCGTCCATATAAACCTGGCCGCCGTTGGCGTGGACGATGGCGCAGATGTCCTGAATGCTTTCTTCGAAAACGCCGTGCGTCGAGGGATAAGTCACCATCAAGGCCGAAAGATTTGCGCGATGCGCTTCGGCCTTCATTTTGAGATCGCCGACGTCGATGTTGCCTTCACTCGTGCTGTTCACGACGACCACGCGCATTCCGGCCATCACCGCGCTGGCAGGATTTGTTCCATGCGCGGAGGCGGGGATCAGAACCACGTCGCGCATCAAATCGCCGCGTTCATGATGGTAGGCGCGGATGACCATCAGGCCGGCGAATTCGCCTTGCGAACCCGCGTTCGGTTGCAGGGAAACGGCGGCGAATCCGGTGACTTCGCACAGCGCCTGCTCGATCTCCTTAAAGATTTGCTGGTAGCCGGCGGCCTGCTCGACTGGGACGAAGGGATGTAATTTTCCGAATTCGGGCCAGGTGACGGGCAGCATTTCGGAGGCCGCGTTCAATTTCATAGTGCAGGAGCCGAGTGGGATCATCGAGGTATCGAGGCCGATGTCCTTGCGCTCCAGGCCACGGATGTAGCGCATCATTTGTGTTTCGGAGTGATAAGTATTGAATACCGGGTGGGTGAGGAAATCCGAGGTGCGAGCGAAGGCGTCGGGGTATTCGGTGACGAGTCCCGCCGCCGAGAAATCGATACGAGGGTCCGCGCCAGTGCCTTTTGCGAACGCTTTCACGATCGCCTCCAGATCCCGCAGGTCCGTCGCTTCGTCGAGCGCGACGTTGATGGCGCCGTCGTCGCGATAGCGGAAGTTGATGCGAGCGTCGAGCGCGGCCTTGCGAATCTTGTCGAGCGTTCCCGGGGGCGGTTCCAAGCGAAGGGTATCGAAGAATATTTCATTGCGCTGAGCAACGCCCACCTTGGCTAGCTCACGCTCCAGAAGCTTAGCGAATCCGTGGACGCGGCGGGAGATTGCGGTGAGTCCTCGCGGTCCGTGATAGACGGCGTACATGGCGGCGATGTTCGCGAGCAACGCCTGCGCGGTGCAGATATTCGAGGTGGCTTTTTCGCGGCGAATATGCTGCTCGCGGGTTTGCAGAGCCATGCGATAAGCAGTGTTGCCGTGCACGTCGACCGATACGCCGATCACTCGTCCAGGCACTTGGCGTACGAACTTTTCGCGCGTCGCGAAGAACGCGGCGTGAGGGCCGCCGTATCCGAGAGGCACTCCGAAACGCTGGGAATTTCCAAAGACAACGTCGGCGCCCATCTCGCCCGGCGGCGTCAGCAAAGTCAAGCTGAGCAAATCGGACCCTACCGCTACCAACACACCAGCGTGCTTCGCTCGCGCGAGAAATTCGCGCAGATCGTGGATCAGGCCGGCCTCATCGGGAGTCTGGAGGAGCGCTCCGAACGCTCCGGATAAATCCGCGGTGCGGAAATCGCCAATGATGAGTTCGAGGCCCAGAGGCTCGGCTCGCGCGCGCAACACGTCGATTGTTTGCGGGAAACAGTTGTCGGCTATGAAGAATTTCGAGGTGCTTTTCGAGTGAACGCGATGGAGCAGGGTCATCGCCTCGGCTGCGGCAGTCGCCTCGTCGAGCAGAGAGGCGTTGGCGACTTCCATGCCGGTCAGATCGCAGACGACGGTTTGAAAATTGAGCAGGCTTTCGAGACGGCCCTGCGCCATTTCCGCTTGATAGGGCGTGTAAGGCGTATACCAGCCGGGATTTTCGAGCACGTTGCGCAGGATGACGCTGGGCGTAAGGCAATCGGAATAGCCGAGACCCAGGTAGGATTTGAAAATTTGATTACCCGCGGCGAGGGAGCGCAGCTCGCGCAGGAATTCGTATTCACTGTTCCCTGACGGGATTTGAAGCGGCTTTGAAAGTCGAATCCGTTGAGGGATTGCTTCCTCCATGAGCGCGTCCATGGACGCGGCCCCCGTGGCTCTCAACATCGCATCGCGTTCGGTTGGGTCAGGACCAATATGACGGGTAGAAAATGATTCGAAGTCAAAGATCATTCGATAATTACATTTTAGGTTAACGTGTCAAGGCCTCGCACACGTCCGAGATTGATTCCGGTTTCAGAGGAGATGAGACGCGTGTATGCATTGGTCGGCGAAGAAGTGTTGCGTTGGCCCGGCGTGAGCACGCGGCTGATGTTCGGGTGTCGCGCGATGTATCGAAGCGGGGTGGTTTTCGCGATGCTTCCGGATAAACGGTCGCTCAAGGCGAAGAACTCAATAGCCTATAAAGAGGGCGGGCGCTGGAAAAGTTTCGAGATGGAGAATGAAGCAGGGGTCGGCGGAGCGCTCGCAATTTTGGAGAAGGCGTATGAGTGGGCGGGCACAACGTGAATTGCGGAGTGGACCAGATTCACTCACATGCTGAAGCCTGTGCCACCCTATGACTGATGCTCTTCGATTCTTCCGATGCTTCCCTTTTCGATATTCAGAGTCATGCTGCCGGACCTTCTGGATCGCTTCCGCTCACGTTTGAGATGCTTCGGGAACGGCCTTCGGGGGATTTGTTTGGATGGACGCAAGACACAGGCATGGGTTGGGATGCTTCGAAGCTTGGCGGGAAGGAATTCTTGATTCTTTCGACGCACGGCGGGATTCGGGGGGCGGACGGGACTCCGATTGCGCTGGGGTATCACACGGGGCATTGGGAGGTCGGGTTATTGATGGAGGCGGCCGCGGGTGAACTGAAATCGGCGGGGGCGATTCCGTTTGCCGCGTATTGCACCGATCCTTGCGACGGGCGCACGCAGGGGACTACAGGAATGTTCGACAGCCTGGCCTATCGCAACGATGCGGCCACCGTGTTTCGGAGATTGATTCGGTCGCTGCCGACGCGGAAGGGCGTGCTAGGAGTCGCGACGTGCGATAAGGGATTGCCGGCGATGATGATGGCGCTGTCGGCGATGCACGATTTACCATGCGTGCTGGTGCCGGGCGGTGTGACGCTGCTGCCGGACGAGGGCGAGGACGCGGGGCGGATTCAAACGATCGGGGCTCGGTTCGCGCACGGGCAGATCACGATCGAGCAGGCGTCGGAACTGGGATGCCGGGCGTGCGCATCGCCGGGTGGAGGGTGCCAGTTTTTAGGGACCGCGGCGACGGCGCAAGTTGTCGGCGAGGCGCTGGGGTTGTCGCTGGGGCACTCCGCACTGGCGCCATCGGGGCATGCGATTTGGCTCGACATGGCGCGGCGGTCGGCACGGGCGTTGATGGCGATGGAGGCGGGCGGCGTCACCACGAAAGACATTCTCACCGAGGCGTCGCTCCACAATGCGATGGTGACGCATGCGGCGTTCGGGGGGTCGACCAATTTAATTTTGCATCTGCCGGCGATCGCCCATGCGGCGGGATTGCGGCGGCCGACTGCCCAGGATTGGGCGCGCATTAATAGGATGGTGCCCCGGATTGTCGATGCGTTGCCGAATGGGCCTCGGCATCATCCGACGATTCAGGTGTTTCTCGCGGGAGGCGTGCCGGAGGCGATGCTGCATTTGCGGCACGCGGGTTTACTGGAGACGAAGGCGCTGACGGTGAGCGGGGTGACGCTCGGCGAGGTGCTCGACGAATGGGAGTCGTCGGAGCGGCGCGCTCGATTGCGTTCGGTGTTGAAGGAGCGTGATGGGGTCGATCCTGGCAATGTGATTATGGCGCCGGAGGAGGCTTCGCGGCGAGGGCTGACGTCGACGGTGTGTTTTCCTTACGGCAATCTTGCGCCGGAGGGGAGCGTGATCAAGAGTACGTCGATCGATCCGAGCGTGGTGGGGTCCGATGGCGTGTACCGAAAGACCGGGCCAGCTAGGATTTTCTTGAGTGAGCCGGCGGCCATTGCGGCAATCAAAGGCGGGCGAATCAAGGCTGGCGACGTTTTGGTTCTTATGTGCCGCGGACCGATGGGCGCGGGGATGGAGGAGACGTATCAACTGACCTCGGCGCTGCGGTACTTGCCGTTCGGGAAAGAAGTCGCGATTGTGACCGATGCCCGGTTCAGCGGCGTCTCGACGGGCGCGTGCATCGGACACGTATCGCCCGAAGCGCTGGCGGGAGGGCCGATCGGCAAGCTGCGCGAGGGTGACATGATCGAGATTGTCGTCGATCGGGTGAAGCTTGAAGGGAGCGTGAATCTGGTGGGGGAGAACGGGGTTGTTGTGGGAATCGAGGAAGGATCGCGGATTTTGGAAACGCGTCCGTTACGAAAAGATCTGGCGCGCGATCCGGCGATGCCGGACGATTCGCGCATCTGGGCCGCGCTGCAAGATGTCAGCGGAGGGACGTGGGGCGGGGCCGTGTATGATGCCGACGCGATTCTCGAGGCGATCGCGGCGGGCAAACGTGCGCTAAAATCGACGTCATGCGATTAAAACTTTTGAGTCTTGGAATTGCCGTGGTGGCGATGCTGGCTTCTTCCGCCCGCGCCGCGGATCGCGTGTTTGAACTGCGGACGTACACGACGTACGAAGGAAGGCTGGATGCGCTGAAGGAGCGATTCCGCGATCACACCATTGCGATTTTTAACCGGCACGGGATGACGAGCATTGGATATTGGGTGCCGACCGATCCTGAGAAATCGAAAAACACGCTGATTTACATCATTGCGCATCCGAGTATTGAGGAAGCGAAGAAGAACTGGAAAGAGTTTGGTAGCGATCCGGAGTGGAAGAAAGTCAGCGCCGATTCGGAGAAGGACGGGAAGATTGTCAGCCATGTCGAGTCGGTATACATGACGCCGGCGGATTTTTCGATGCTGAAGTAACTACTATTCGGACTTTAATACTTCGATCGGATTGAGTTCGAGGACGCTGCCGGTAGCGGTCCAGATGGCGATGAGGGCGACAAGGGCGAGCATCATGGCCGCTGCCGCGGATGCCGCCATATCGACCGGCGGAGCGGCGGGGAGCAGATGTTCCAGCAATTGTCCCTGCCACGCCGCGCCGCCGAATCCGATCAGCATTCCGGCGCCGATGGGCCATAGCGCCTGCCGAAGGATCATCGCGCGCACTCCTTGCGCCGAGGCGCCGATGGCGATCCGCACCCCGATCTCGCGGCGGCGCTGCGTGATGGAATAGGAGGAGACGCCGTAGATTCCAGCTATCGCCAGCAGCAACGCGAATCCGCCGAAGAAGAGAAATACGGTGGTGCGGAAGCGAGGCACGGCGAGTGTTTCGTCAAGCCGCTGCTGATACGTCTTCACGCCGAATACGGGAATTTCGCGATCCACGGATTGCACTGCGTCGCGGCATACGGCGAGGGAATCTCCGGCGTTGCCGCGAACGCGGGCGATGAAGGTGGCAAAATTCGAAGAGTACCGGTCGAATGGGAAAAACACCTCCTCCGTTCCCGGTTTTTCCGGCCCCTGGTGGCGAACCGGACGCACGACGCCGACGATTGTGAAAGCCTCCTTGCTGCCTCGCAACGTGATCTTCCTGCCGATTACGGCGGAGCCTTCGGCCACCTGTCGCGCGGTTCCTTCCGTCAGGATTGCAACTTTCTCGGTTTCGTTCGCTTCTTTCGCGTCGGCAGGTAAGAACTCGCGGCCGTAAACGACCTGCGTGGACATGGTCTGAAAATAGTCCGCGGTCACTTTTCCTATCACCACCATGGATGTTTCGCGGCCTGTGTCGGTGAACAGGCTAGCGCCCATGAAAGAACTAGCATTGAGCGGAAGGAAGTCGACTGCGGCCGCGGACTCGACACCTGGCACGGCGCGGAGGCGGTCGAGCGCGTCGCGGTAATACTGCTGCTGACGGCTTTCCGAGGCCTCGCGAGTTCCGGATAAAGACACGCTGACGGTAACCAGGTGGTCGGCGCGAAAACCAATGTCGGTGCCGAGAAGATGCAGGAAACTACGGGCCATCGTCACTGATCCAGCAAGCAGCACCATGGTGAGCGCGACTTGCGTGGCGATCAAAAGGCCGCCTAGCTTGGAGTTACGCTGCCCGGATCCCTGCATGCGCACGAGGTCGCCTGACGGTTGCAAATGGCGCACCATCCACGCGGGTACGACGCCGAATAATAGTCCTGTCGCCAACGCGATGCCGATAGCGAAGCCGAGGACGCGCCAATCGAGAATTGTGTATAACTGCGCGGCGAGCTCCGCGGGCTGCACAAGGGTCGCGAGCCCTGCCGCCCAGTACGCGACCGGAAACCCGGCGAGTACTGCGATAAACGACAGAAGCACGCTCTCCGATAAGAGTTGCTGTACAAGTCGCGCGCGGCTGGCGCCAAGGGCGGCGCGGATCACCAGTTCGCCGCGGCGCTCCGTGGTTCTTGTCAGAAGCAGATTCGCCACGTTCGCGCACGCGATCAGCAGCACGAATCCGACGGCTGCCATCAAGACAAGCGAGGCCTGACGGACATTCCTCGCGAGCTGGTCGTGCAGAGGGATCAGAAGCGGGCGGTTCTCAAAATCGCGTTTCAATGCGCCCGGGCTGAGGTGTTCCGCATCCGCCTCGAACATCTGTTCGGCCCGCGCCAGATTTAATCCGCTCTTCCTGCGCCCGATAGTCTCCCGAAAAACACACCCGATTTCGGTAAGCGCGCGAAGTCAAAAGCGGTGGGCGTCCAGACGCTGGCCTTGGCCGGATAATTGAGTCCGGGGCGGGCGACTCCGATCACCGTCATCGGCGCGCCGTTGAGCAGTAGTTTCGACCCGAGTACGCGAGGATCGCCCGCGAAAAGCTGCTGCCATAGCGAGTAGCTTATTACCGCGACGCCGTCATTGCCGGGAACGTCCTCGGAGGGGGCGAACGCGCGGCCGATCAACGGTTCGCTGCCGAGCGCGGAGAAAAAATTGAACGATGTTTCGGCCACAGCGACGCGCGTCGGGGCCGATGCTCCGCTCACGTTCATTTCCGCGACCATGAACGCGGCCGCGTCGTCTAAATAAGGACTGCCCTTTCGCCAGTTGTGAAATTCAGCAGAGCTTTCCGTCATTCTTCCGCCAGAGTTTGAGAGAACGACGAGCTGCTCCGGATTTCGAAACGGCAGGGATTTGATCAGCACCGCGTTGACGACGCTGAATACACCGGTTATGCCTCCGATCGCGAGGGCGAGAATCGCGATGGTGAACGTTGTGACGAAAGGACGGCGGGCATGAACCCGCAAGCTGTGGGCCAGATCCTGACGCAGCTCATGCGCGAGCTCGAGCGGAATCGACCACGCCAGGTCGCGCACCGCGCTCAGCCATAATTTGAATCGCGCTCCGGTCGTGTGCGCCTCGCGGTAGTCGTCCAGAAACTGCTGCTCGAGGGGCCCGCCGTACTCTTCGCGGAATCGGGCTGGATAGAGGTTCAGCAACCAGCGATAGAGTTTCATGCGCGCTCCGGCAACCCAAACGCGTCGTCCGCGATCCGGACCAGTTCACGCATCCGCACAGCCTCGGCCTGCGCCACCAGACGGCCGAACGGAGTGATGCCATAGTAGCGGCGGCGCTCGTCGTCGAGATGCGCGTCGGGCCGCTCCTCCGACTCCTCAATAAGACCCTGCTCCAGCATGCGGTTGATCGATCCATAGAGAATGCCCGCGCCGGGATTGATCGCCCCGTTGGTGCGCCGCGCGACTTCGCGTTTCAAAGCATAGCCGTGACGCTCGCCCTCGGCGAGAGCCAGCAACAGGTGGAACAGCGTCGGCGAGAGGGGGAGCAGATCGATCGGAGCAGGTATATGTTTCTTCGGCATACTAGTACGGTTCCAGATATAGTATGCTCGAAGTGGTATCATTCGTCAAGATGTAAAATCGCAACGTGCTCAAGATTCTTTTCCTATTAACGGCGGTCACACTCAGCGCGCAGAAAACACTTGACATTTATTGGATCGATACGGAGGGCGGGGCTGCCACGCTGATTGTGACGCCTGCGGGTGCCTCGATGCTCGCGGACACGGGAAACCCTGGCGAACGCGACGCGCAGCGCATTTTTGAGGTGGCGACGAAGCAGGCGCATCTCACGAAGATCGATACCGTGCTGATCACGCACTTTCACAGCGATCACGTCGGCGGAGCGCCGGCGCTGGCGAAACTGATTCCCGTCGGCGCCTACATCGATCACGGCGATTCCGTGGAGACCCGGAATCCAATGGACGTGGCCTACGAATCCATTGCCAAGGGCAAGCGTAAGTCGCTCGCGGTTGGCGATAAAGTTCCGCTCAAAGGTGTCAACATCGATATCGTCACCTCGAACGGCGACGTGCTGTCGAAGGGCGGCGACGCGAATCCGTACTGCGCCAGCGCGGTGAAAAAAGATCCCGATCCAGGAGAGAACGCGCGCAGCGTCGGATTTAAGCTGACCTACGGGAAATTCACGTTTCTCGATCTTGGCGATCTGACGTGGAATAAGGAACTGGAGCTTTCGTGCCCTCTGAATCACCTCGGGCAGGTCACGCTGTTCCAAGCCACACATCACGGTTTTTACAACGACAATTCGGGCGCACCCGCGCATGTCTGGGCGCTGCGCCCGCAGGTGGTGATCGTGAACAACGGTCCGCAAAAGGGACTGGGCGCGAATGCGTGGGAGACAATCGCGAAAATTCCAGGGCTCGAAGATACCTGGCAGGTCCATCTTTCGCTCTCGACCGACGCCGCGCACAACACGAGTGAACAGAGAATCGCCAACACAGAATCGACTTCAGAGTGTAAAGGCTATTTTATCAAGGCGTCTATTTCAAGCGATGGAAAGTACACGATCACAAACAGCCGCAACGGTTTTTCAAAAACCTATACGGCGCGCGAGCCGGGTTTCGCTATGATGTGATTCATGCAGCGCATTCTAGCCCTTTTTCTGATCCTATCCGGCGCCTTCGCCCGGGCGCAGGTGAAACCTGGCATCACGGCCGAAGATTATTTTTCCTTTGAATTTATAAGCGACCCGCAATTTTCGCCCGATGGACAATGGGTCGCCTATACCGTCGCTACCATCGATCAAAAAGCGAACCGCCGGGTGTCCCGCATCTGGATATCTTCGACCGATGGAACGCATCCGTCGGTCCCATTCACCAGCGACACGACTTCTTCGACCTCGCCGCGCTGGTCGCCCGATGGGCGATTCCTTGCCTTTCTGTCGGCCCGCGATGGTGGGCGCGCGCAGATCTGGATGCTCTCCCGCAATGGAGGCGAGGCGCGCCGCGTATCGAATCTTGACCACGGCGCGTCGAGTTTCGAATGGTCGCCCGACGGCACCCGCTTCGTCTGCCTGACGCGCACCGGTCCTCCGCCCAGCAAGTCGAGCGACGTGCGCCACTATACGCACATTAATTACAAGTTCAACGACACAGGGTATTTTGACGCGACGCGCTCGCACATTGCCGTCATCGAGGTCCGGAGCGGAGCGACGAGCCAAATCACCGACGGCGACAACTGGAACGATTTGGATCCGCATTGGTCGCCCGATTCGACGCGGATCGCCTTCGTCTCCAACCGCACCGGCAAGGAGTTCGATCTCGATCACAACTCCGATGTCTGGACGACCCCCGCCGCGGGAGGACCGCTGAGGAAGATTTCCGATCACGCGGGGCCCGATAACAGCCCGCGATGGTCGCCAGACGGGAGCCGCATTGCATTTCTCGGCGCGGAAAACGAGGAGGCGCCGCCGTTGATTTACATCGCACCTTCGAGCGGCGGCAAGCCGTCCGTCGCGCTGAATAAAAACTTCGATCAAACCGCGGCCGACCTGATGTGGGCGGAACAAGGCCGCGCGCTTTACCTGACCTCCGGAATGACAGGTGAAACGCATCTCTATCGCGTGGATGCTTCGACCGGCGCCGTGAGCGCGATCACGACCGGCGCCCGCGCCGTGCGATCCGTCTCGGTCCACGAAGCGTCGCACAGGCTTGCGTATCTGGTGAACGATTTCACGCACCTTGACGACCTCTTTATTCGCGACGCCTCCGGCGCGGAGCGCCAGTTGACGCATCTCAACGCGTCGCTGTGGGAGCAGCGAACGCTCGCCACGGTGGAGCGCGTTCCTTATAACGCGGCCGACGGATGGCCGATCGACGGTTTTCTCGTCAAGCCCATCGGCTGGGAACCAGGAAAGAAATATCCGATGGTCGTCAGCATTCACGGCGGTCCCGCGGGCATGTATGGCGTCGATTGGTATCACGAGTTTCAGGTCTACGCAGCGCGCGGCTGGGCCGTGTTTTTCTCGAATCCGCGCGGCTCGACCGGCTATGGGCGCAAATTTCAACGCGGCGTGGTGAAGGAATGGGGCGGCAAGGCGTACACCGACATCATGACCGGCGTGGAGGAGGCGATGAAGCGCAATCCGTGGATCGATCGCGAGCGCCTCGGCGTCACCGGCGGGTCCTACGGCGGCTACATGACGAACTGGATTACTACGCAGACCGATATTTTCCGCGCGGCGGTGACGCTGCGCAGCATCTCCAATTTCATCAGCGACGATGGCACGCGCGACGGCGCCTACGGACACGAGAAGGATTTCGGCGGCGACATTTTTCAAAATTACGATGAGTACTGGAAATATTCGCCTTTGCATTATGCGTCCAAAGTGAAAACCCCGACGCTGGTCCTTCATTCAGATAATGATTTTCGTGTTCCGATCGAGCAGGGCGAGCAGTGGTTCCGCGCCTTGCAGCATTTTGGCGTGACTTCTGAGCTGGTAATGTTCCCGCGCGAAAATCACAATCTGACGCGCACCGGCGAACCAAAGCATCTCGTCGAAAGTATCAACTGGCAGTGCTACTGGTTCGACCGGTTTCTGAATGGCAATGCCGCCGCGAAGCGCCCTACCGAACAGTAAGACAATGACGCTTCCGCCCGAGCTCGATCGCATCGTGCGGGATCTCGATGCCGCCGGATATCGCGCACTCATCGCAGGCGGTGCGGTGCGCGACGATCTGCTCGGGTTGAAACCGAAGGATTTCGATATTGAAGTTTACGGCGTTTCGTTCGATGTTCTCGTCGATTTGCTCGCGCCGTACGGCCGCATCGATCTGGTCGGCCAAAGCTTCGGCGTCGTGAAGCTCACCCTCAGCGGGGGCCGCGTTTACGACTTCAGCCTCCCACGCCGCGACAATAAGATCGGCCGCACCCATCGCGAGTTTCTTGCGTCATTCGATCCTGATATAACTCCCCGGGAAGCCGCCAGCCGCCGCGATTTCACCATCAACGCGATGGCCTTGGATCCCGTCTCGAGCGAACTCCTCGACTTTTTCGGAGGCCGCGACGACCTCGAAAATCAAGTGCTCCGCGCAACCAGCGATGCATTCCGCGAAGACCCTCTGCGGGTCTTAAGAGGCATGCAGTTCGCCTGCCGCTTCAATCTAACGATCGACCCCGCGACCGCCGGACAGTGCGGCGCCATCGCGAAGGAGTACTCGACCATTGCGCGGGAACGCGTCGCCGAAGAGTTCATGAAGTGGGCGACCAAGAGCTCGCATCCGGGCCGCATCCTCCAATACCTGGCGGCAACCGGTTGGATCGTCCACTTCCCGGAACTCGAGAATCTTCCTGGCGTCCCACAGGACCCGGAGTGGCATCCCGAAGGCGATGTCGGCATCCATACGATGCACGTCGTCGACGCAGCGGCTTTTATTGCCGAGCGCGATTCGGTTGAGGATGACGACCGAGCGGTGCTGCTCTTCGCTGCTCTCACGCACGATTTCGCGAAAGCCGGGACCACCGCGCGGCGCGAGCGCAACGGCGTTCTCCGCTGGACCGCTCATGGTCACGAAGCCGCTGGAGGTCCGCTCGCGCGCGCGTTTCTCGAACGCATCGGCATCAAGCCGGCCATCGTCGATCAAGTGGTTCCTCTGGTTGAAAATCATCTCGCGCATTCGAGCCTTCGAAACGACGTGACACCAAGAACGGTCCGCCGCCTTGCGCTCCGCCTCGCTCCGGCGAACATCACGCAACTGATCCGCCTCATCGAAGCCGACCACTCCGGCCGCCCTCCGCTGCCCGCAGGGCTGCCCGATTCCGCCATTCGCATTCGCGATATGGCCGCCGCGCAGTCCGTCGCGACGAAACCGCAGAGCGCGCTGATCCTCGGCAGGCATGTGTTGCCATACTTCGAAAATCGCTCTGGCCCGCACATCGGCGAGATCACGCGCGCCGCGTACGAAGCGCAGACCGACGGAGTCTTTTCGAACGAAGAGGAAGCCATCGAGTGGCTCGGTCAATACATGTCGACGCGCTAGAATCGTCACATGCACTTATTGTTCGTCGCGCTGCTCTTTGGCGCCGACCTCACGCCCCAGATGCAGTCCACCATGGATCGCATCTCGGCCCAATCCCTGCGCGGCCATCTCTCTTTTATTGCTTCCGATCTTCTCGAAGGCCGCGCCACGCCTTCGCGAGGCCTCGACCTTGCCGCCGAATATATCGCCGCGCAATTTCGGCGCGCGGGCCTCGAACCCGTGGGCGACGACGGATTCTTTCAAACGGCAACGCTGATTCAGCGCGAGCCTAATTGGGAAGGTTTCGAGATGACCGTCACGTCCGGAGATAAAACGATTCGCATCGACAGGAGCGAAGCGTATCTGATTCCTGAATCGGCGCTAAACCTTCACGAAGTGCCCATCGTCATGGCCGATCAGAATACGCCGGCCGATCAGACGCAGGGCAAGGTGGTGTTCCTGTTAAAGCCGCGCGGCCCCGGGAACTTCGGTCAGCCTGCGCTGATCCTCGCTGCCAGCGCCAACATCCCCACTGGACCGCAGGTGCGCGATCCCGAAGCCGGCGCTGGTCGAGGTCCCATGAACATGGTGAATAAGCCTGAACTCGCTGCGTTTCTAAACGACCATCCCGACGCCCGCCTCAGTGTTCATATGGCCGCGTCGATCGACCACCCGGTCAAGGTTCACAACGTCGCCGGCCTCTTGCGCGGTTCCGATCCGAAGTTGAGCGATACCTACGTGCTGCTCACAGCGCATTACGATCACCTCGGCACGCGCACCACCGGCGACGATAAGATTTTCAACGGCGCGAATGACGACGGCAGCGGCACTGTCTCCGTGGTCGAGATCGCCGGGGCCATCGCCGCGCTGAATCCGCATCCCAAGCGCAGCATCCTCTTCATGACATTTTTCGGAGAAGAGCGCGGCCTGGTCGGCTCCCGCTACTACGGCCGCCATCCGCTTTTGCCTCTCGAAAAAACGATCGCCGACCTGAACCTGGAGCAAATCGGCCGCACCGATGCAAGCGATGGTCCGCAAGTTGGCACCGCGTCCATCACAGGCTATGATTTTTCCGAGCTGCCCGGAATCCTTGCCGGCGCGGGCAAAATCGTGGGCGTGAGTGTTTACAAAAACGAGCAAGCCAGCGACGCCTACTTCGGCCGCAGCGACAATCAAGCCCTCGCCGACGTCGGCATCCCCGCGCACACGCTGTGCGTCGCGTTCGACTATCCCGATTACCACAAAGTCGGCGATCACTGGGAAAAAGTCGACTACGCAAACATGGCGAAGGTCGACCGAGCCGTTGCTCTGGCCCTCCTTCAAGTCGCCTCAGACGCTCCTCCGCCGAAGTGGAATGAGTCGAATCCGAAAGCAACGAAGTACGCCGATGCGGCGAAGAAGCTGCACCCTTAATATCCGGGTTTATCGGCGTCGCCCTGTGATCACAGCCTCGCCACACCAATTACGAAGCGTGGGAGCAATCGATAAGACCGCAGCATCGATCGATTCCAACGCGTGCACGAAATCACGCGCCCAAGCCTTCTCGAACCGCCCCCGCAGCATCCTCTTCCCCATCGCAAACAGATTCATCGAATCCACCCGAACATCGGCAAAATAAGGATCAAGCGCCTTCAGCTCTCTCTTCGACAGAATAATATCCTCGCCCTGCTCCTCTTTCTCGCGCGCCACCAATGCGCGAACCTTGCGAGCCGCGTTCAGCAACGGATTCCCGCCCCACGTCTCACACAGCACCAGCCGGGCCCCCGGCTTCATCACCCGCGCGATCTCTTCCACCGCGCCAGGATACTTCAGCGTATGATGCAGCGCAGCGCAAGCGAACACCATATCGAATTCCCGATCGCGCAATATCTCAAGCCGCGAAGCGTCGGCGCTAATCCCGCGAACCGTAACTCCCGACGCCCGCGCGCGCCTTAATCCCACCTCAATCGCCGCAGGCGAGAGATCCAGCAGCGTCACATCCGCCCCCTCCGTCGCCAGCCACAAACCAAAATCCCCCGGCCCGCAGCCGTAATCGAGCACCTTCTTCCCGCGCACCGGCTCCGCTTCGAGCGCCCGCATCGTCGCGCTATACAACAGCCGGCGCTCATAAAAAGGACGCGACGGGTTCTCAATATTCTCTTCGAGAACCTTTCGATCGATCCGCAGCGCATGATCGGGCAGCGTCAGAAACTGCGCATATTGCCGGTCATAAAACTCGCGCTCCCGGTCGGCGGTGATCATCGCTACGGCTTCATACGTACAGGCATCAACTGCCGCCACTCCGTATCGAACAACCCTCCGCGCACCACTCTCCGCAGCGTCGGATGAATCACCGCGTAATCCCCCAGCCTTGGATACAGCAGCGCATTCGACCCCTTGAACTCTTCCTCGTGAAACGTGTGCCCGCTGTTGAACACCACGTATCGCGCCGGATTCAGAGGGTTCGGCGCGATCAGCACCGGCACCAGCGGAGCCGCCGGCCACGACCGCATCAGCACCGGCGCCAGCCGCTTCGTCAGCTTGTTGCTCTGCAGATCTCCGAACAATATCAGATGATAGCGATCGATATCCTCGTCGGTCACTTGCCTGTCGTCCTTGATCCGCACCTCGCCGCGCATGTACTTCGCCCACTCTTTGCGAAACTGCTCCAGCGTGTCCGCGACATACTGGCCGGCGTCTTTGTTATCCGGCTTCCCCGTCGGACGCACCACCAGAAACGCATCCTTAAACGCGTCGTCCACCGGTCCTTGCAGCCCCGGCTTTTTATAACGACCCGCCTTGCCCGCGCGCCTCCAACCGTCCGCCGTCTTCACCAGCAAACCGAAATTCGCCAACTCGATACTCTGCCCGTCGATAATCGCGTGCCCGCTGCCATCGATTGCGATCCGCGAAACATTCTTCGTCGCTACGCGAAACTCCGTGCCCGCGCGAATTGCCTCCACCTCCGTCCGCTCGTACTGCTTCTCCACGCTCTCAATCGAAACCCAGTAGCAGCGGTGATAAGCCGTCGTGTACGTCACGAAGTGAATGTGATCCGGCTCCGTGCGCGGCCTCGCCAGCACCGCATCGATGAACGTGTTCGATTCCTCCAGGGCCTGTGGCTCCCACTTGTGCGCCGTCCCCGGACCCACCAGGAACAAAATCCGTGGCGGCTCGATGTGCTCCTCGGCCAGCTTTTCGCGGATATTCACGCTCGCCTGCAACTGCGGATCGAGATCGCCTCCGTAACCCACTATAGGCACCATCCGAGCGTTCGCCGCATAATCCACCGCGTCGTAGATCCGCAGCATTGCTTCCTGATACCCCACCAGCGGACCCAGCTTCGCGTACTTCTGCGTCTCCGTAAATCCCGCGCCCGCTTCCACCGCCGCCCACTTGTCCGGATAATGCAGGCCCAGGTGCCAGGCTCCCGCGCCTCCCATCGAAAACCCGCGCAGCACGATCTTCTTCTCGTCGATTTTGTAACGAGCCTTCACCGAATCGATCGCCTCGAACACATCCGTCTCCCCCGCCCATCGATAAGCATTGTTGCCGCGTCCATAAACATCCAGCGTGATGTAATCCTGAGTGACAGGTTTATCGCTCTCGTGCGCCGCGATAAAGCTGACCTCATTCATTTGTTCGGCGCGCCCGTGCAGCACCACGTCCAACCGCACCGCCTTCGACCCGTCGTACGACTCCGGAATGATCAGCCCGTAAGGCTGTACGCTTCCGTCGATCTTCGACCGATACGCGCGGACAATTCTTCCCTTGTGCGATTCCCAGGAAAACGCCGTATCCGCCGCCCTCGCCAATCCGTGGTCGATTGCCTTCAGCGTATTCGGCACAAACTCCGGCGTGAAAAACTCTTCTTCGAATCGAAGAATCCAAGTCGCCGCTTTTTGATAAATTTCGATATCCGCGATCCGCGCATCGTCGACGTGCTTGGATTGCAACTCGTCGAGCGCCCGCGTCAATTGCGCCAGTCGCGACGCGATTTGCTCGCGCTCAGCGGCCGTGGGAGGAGATGCCGCCCGCGCTCCTAGCGCGAACACAATCATGCAAACCGAAAACTTCATCGTTCGCCAAAACAATATAAGTATGATACCGTGCGTACGTAAATCCGCCCATCCGCGATCGCCGGCGTCGCGTAAATGTCCTCATCCAGTTTGTTCGCCGCCAGCAACTCCTGCTCCCCGCCCGCCTTCAACACCGACACCACTCCGCTATTCGCCGCGAAATATATTTTCCCATCCGCCGCCACTGGCGACGCATAATACTTGTCCGAAACGGCCCGCAACCGAGCCTGCTTGAACACTTCTCCCGTCTTCGCGTCCAGCGTCGTCAACACCCCGCTATCGTTAATCATGTAAATCACGCCGCGATACAACACCACCGAAGGCAACTGCGGGATCGACCTGTGGAACTGCCACTCCACCGCCGTAGTCGACACGTCTCCATGCGATCCGGCCTTCACCTTCATCAGCGAATTGGTCGCCCCCATGATCGCCGCATACATCTTCCACTCGTACGCGTCCAGCACCCCATCGCCGTTCAAATCGATAAACGGAAAATAAGTTTTCGTCCGCTGATCCGGCGCTTCATCCTTCGAAATCTTCCCGTCGCCGTTTTTGTCATTCTTCTTCAGCACCTCTTCAAACGGCGCGATCGCGATCTGCTTGCCCGGATCGTTTTCCGGCGTATTGTATCCGTTGATGTAAATCGTGTTGCCGTCGATCACCGGCACGCTCTTCATCTCGGACGCCAGTCCGTGCATATACCACACGATCTCGCCCGTCTCCGCCGAATACACGTCCATCCGAAACGAAGCCGGCGCAACGATCAGCGATTTTCCGTGCGCATCCTTAATAATGCTCGGCGTCGAATGTCCGCTCAGTGCCTCCGGCCGCGCCGTCTTCCATCGCAGCGTGCCGTCGGCCAATCCAAAAGCCGCGATGAACGAACCGCTCGATTGATCGCACACCAGCACCACTTCGTCGTCCACCACCACCGGCGACGCGCCCATTCCATATACGTTCGTGAACGGTCCCAGCGGCGCATGCCACCGCTCGTTCCCATCGAAACCGTAAGAAATCAGCCCATAATCGTTGAAAAAGACGTAGATGTTCTTTCCATCCGATGCCGGCGTCGGCGATGCCGGACTGTTGCGATTGTCGAGCTTCGACGTGCGCGTCCGCGGCGATTCGCGCCGCCACAATATCTTCCCGCTCGCCCGGTCCAGCGAGAAAGTCAACAGCTTCTCGCCCTCAAACGCCGTCAGAAATATTCGATCCCCGACCAGAATCGGTGACGAATGTCCCGGCGGCAGCGCCACCCGCCATCGCATATTCTTGTCGACACCGAACTCCACCGGCAGCCCGTGCGCCTCATTCACTCCCGATCCATTCGGCCCGCGAAAGCGATCCCAGTCGCTTGCCATCAGCGAAAACCACACGAGGAAAACTTGTAAACTAATGCTCATAAACTTGTGACTCCTACTATACAACCGACCCCCTTCGCGGCCGTTACCAATTTAGACGCCTGGACCCGCGAAGTAGTCCACTGGCACTTCAGCCCCGAGACCGGCACGCCTTTCTGGATCGACCGCGCGAAAACCCTCGACTTCAATCCCCTCCGCGACATCCATACCTATCAGGATCTTGATAAGTTCGGATTCTTCGAAGACGAATGGCTCCGCGGAGGACCCGTGCGCCGCTGGGTTCCCAAGGCCTACGCGAATAAACCCATCTTCACGTTCGAGACCGGAGGCTCCACCGGCGTTCCGAAATCCCGCATTGCCCACGAGGATTTCCGCATCGATTACGAAGCCTTTTCCGACACTCTCCCCAACGAATTCTTCCCTCTTAACGCCGACTGGCTGCATCTGGGCCCCAGCGGCCCGCGCCGTCTCCGCTTGGCCGTCGAGCACCTGGCGCAGCATCGCGGCGGCATCGCCTTTTGCGTCGACCTCGATCCGAGATGGGTCATCAAGCTAATCAAGCGCGGCGATATTCAGGAGGCGGAGCGCTACAAACAGCACTGCATCGACCAGGCCCTCACGCTATTGAAGGCCCACGAAATCCATTGCATGTTCACCACGCCCAAGCTCCTCGAAGCCCTCTGCGAAAAAATCGATCTGCGCAGCGCCGGCATTCAAGGAATCTTCTGCGGAGGCACGGAAATGACCCCGCAATTCCACCGCTTCGCCAAGGAAGAACTGCTAGGCGAAGAAATTTATTTCGCCCCCACGTACGGGAACACGTTAATGGGCCTGGCAGTTCACAAGCCTTTCGACAAAGCCGACAACTACGCAGTAATTTACTATCCGCCCAGTCCGAGAGCCATGATCGAAGTAGTAAATCCCGACGAACCCACGCGCATAGTGAACTACGGCGAAACCGGCCGAGTCCGCCTAACCACGCTAACCAAAGAATTCTTCATGCCGAGATTTCTAGAGCGCGACGAATGCGAGCGCGAACCCCCCTGCGAAAAATACCCCTGGGACGGCGTCCGCAACGTAAGACCCTTCAGAAAATTCCAAACCTCCGTAGTAGAAGGCGTCTACTGATGAATACAATTCCCCGCAGCTTGTGGCGCACGCACTCGTGCGTGCCGCGTCGACACTCGTGTCGACGCCCGGTGCTTCTCCTCCTCCTGTCAATCCCCCTCCTGGCCGACGACCGTCTCCAAAACGAAATCACCCGCCTCTCAAAAATCACCGACGGCGAAGTAGGCCTGACCGCCATTCACATAGAATCCAACCGCCGCGTATCTCTCCACGAAACCACCCGCTTCCCCATGGCGAGCACCTTCAAAGTCCCCGTCGCCGTCCAACTTCTCTCAAGAGTCGACCGAGGCGAAATCCGTCTCGACCAGATGGTCACCCTTGAGCCTCACGACCTCCACCCCGGCTCAGGCGAGCTCTCGAATCTCCTGAAACAACCCGGCGTCAGCCTCAGCGTAAGAAATCTGATGGAGCTAATGCTGCTGATCAGCGACAACAGCGCCACCGATATCGTCCTGCGCCTGGCCGGCGGACCCGAAGCCGTCACGTCGAAGATGCGCGAGCTGGGAATCACCGGCATCAACGTCAATCGCCCAACAGTCCGTCTCATTTCAGAATGGCTCGGAGCCGACCTCCCTCCCGAAAAAGACTGGACCCCCAATCTCTGGAGTCATCTCTTCGAGTCCGTCCCCCCCGCCGCGCGCAAAGCAGCCGAGGCGAGATTTAACGACGACCCCAGAGACACCGCGCAACCCTCCGCCATGGCCGACCTTCTGCTGAAAATCTACGCCAAAAAACTCCACAAACCCGAATCCGCCGAGCTACTGTTAGACATCATGCGCCGCTGCCAGACCGGCGACGCAAGAATCAAGGGAATGCTGCCGCCCAACACCGAGATAGCCCACAAAACAGGCTCCATCGGAGGCACCATCAACGACGTAGGAATTCTAACCCTCCCCGAAAACGCCGGCCACATCGTTATAGCCCTCTTCGTAAAACAAGGCACAAAATCGGAAACGAGCGAACGAGCCATAGCCCAAATCTCCCGCACCGTCTACGACTATTTTCTGTACATGAGAACTTCTCAGCCCGGCTCAAACTAAACAGGCATGAGCTACTCGCGGCGTCTGCCGCACATCGTACCCGTCGGCGAGCCCGTGTTCGTGACTTGGCACCTATGCGGCAGCCTTCCGAAGGAACGGTATCCTCCGCCCGAGAAAATGAACAGCGGCGGAGCCTTCGTCTGGATGCACCAATACCTCGACGCCGCACGAGTGGGTCCGCAGTGGCTAAGAGACGAACAAATCGCAAAAATCGCGGAAGATGCAATCCACCACGATCAATGTGAAGTCCACGCCTACGTGATCATGCCCAATCACGTTCACGTGCTGCTAACCCCCAAAATTCCTCTGCCGAAACTAATGCAATACATCAAAGGCAGAAGCGCAAGAGAAGCCAATAAAATCCTAGGCATCTCCGGCAAGCCCTTCTGGCAACAAGAATCCTACGACCACCTTGTAAGAACCTCCGACGAATTTCGCCGAATCGAAAAGTACATCGAAAACAATCCCGTAAAAGCCGGCCTATCCCCAACCCCCGACCAATATCGCTGGTCCAGCGCGTGGTGGCGTGGGCTTCAGCCCGCAGCGACGGCTTCAGCCGGCGTCTAAAGTCGATCCAAGCGGCACCCGCCCGGTGTCTAAACTAAGGAGTGCTAAAACCGCGCTGGTATGAGCCCGACGATCCAACAACTCCAGTCGACTGGCGGGCTCCCGCGTTAATCATCGCAACGCTCTTTTCAAACTTTGTCTTCTGGTATACCCATGGCGATGACTTTTGGATGTTCGCCCGTCCTCCCCTCGATATAGGTGTCCTCTTTCCCGCCGCGCTCCTGATCGCCGCCCTTTTCTTCGCTGGACCGGCATTGGCTACGCAGGCGGCGAAGCGTCCTCTAACGTCCGTTCTGGTGGATTCTGTCGGGTCGATACCCGCACTCGCCTTGCGCCTCTCCGGCTTTCTCTTCCTGCTGATTTGGATTTCGAAAATGCTCTCGACGGCGTGGTGGTGGGTGGAGTCTGGCTGGCGGCCCGTGTCGGCGATAGAGTTTGGCGTAATTGCAGCAACCATCCTCCTATTTGCAGCATTTACCGGCAGTCAAAGTCTGCGAATCAGCGCCGCGCTCGCGCGGTTCACGATTAGGCTGGCGATAGCGATTCTTCTCGCAGCCCTGATTCGAGTACACCTTGGCTGGCCGGCTGTGCTGAAGGGGTTCCCAGTCGTGAGTCAGTATTCGCCAGCGGTGGATCTGGGTCGCGGTCTGTCATATCTTTGCTTCTATGCTGCCCCGTTGGCATTTCTGGCGGCCGATTTTGGGTCCAGGGTACGTGGTAGGAAGCTGGTCGCCATGACGGCCCTGATGGGAATCGCGGTCCCGCTCGCCGGGTCGCTCTTGCTGGTAGGTGCGATTAACGTCGCCACCGCTGCCTCTCCCTACTATCAACCCAGCTTGAATCCGAATATTGGAATGGCATTGTGGGGCCAAGCGGCCAGGCGCGCAGTTGGGCCGCGCATGCTGATCGTCGCCGTCACCCTGTTCGGCTCCTTACGATTCGGGATGCGCGCGTTGGAAGAGAAGCTTCCAGGCCGCTTCAGTTTGCTTGCACAGGGATGCTCGATCAGCGCCATCGTGTGGTTCTCACTCCATCCAACCACCAAAGGCATCGAGACCGTCTTTGAATTCTGCACAATGGCTCTTGTTGCAGCGAGCGCCGTTCTCACGGCGGATGTCATCGCGCGGCGTCAGCTCGTGCGGGCGCGGAGAATCGACTGGGTAGGCACGCTCGCCCTCGTTTCGGGGCTCGCAGTACCCGCGTGTATTCGAGTCGCAGAGTCATGGTGGCACCCGTGGTTGCTGCCCTCTTACGGAATTGCGTTCACGGTTTGTTTGTTCGGCCGGATGGTTTTTCATCCGCGTTTATCCGCGTTCATCAGCAGCCAATAAATCTTACGCCGTTCGATTCCTCTCGCCCTTATCCCCCGCAATCGCCGCCTGCGCCGCCGCCAGCCTTGCGATCGGCACTCGGTATGGCGAGCACGAAACGTAATTCATTCCCACCCGGTAACAAAATTCAACCGAGCTAGGCTCGCCTCCGTGCTCGCCGCAAATGCCGATCTCTAAGTCGGGCTTGGTCTTCCGGCCCAGCTTGATCGCCATTTCGATCAGCTTACCCACGCCTTCTTGATCGATCGCGGCGAAAGGGTCGGCGGTGAAGATTTTCAGTTTTTCGTACTCGCGTGAGAACTTCGTATAGTCGTCGCGCGACAGGCCCATGGTCGTCTGCGTCAAGTCGTTGGTTCCGAAGCTGAAAAACTCCGCGAACTCGGCAACTTTATCCGCCGTAATCGCCGCGCGCGGAATCTCGATCATCGTGCCGACCATGTAATGCAGGTCCGGCACGCCCGCTTTCGTAAGAACTTCCTTCGCAACCCTGTCTACGATAGCCTTCTGATTCTCCAGCTCTTTCGCGCTGCCGATCAGAGGAATCATTACCTCCGGCAGCACCTTCACCCCGCGCTTCGCGACCTGCGCCGCCGCCTCGAAAATCGCCCGCGCCTGCATCTCGGTGATTTCCGGATACGTGATGCCTAAACGGCAGCCGCGATGCCCCAGCATTGGGTTGAACTCATGCAACTCCTCTACGCGGTGCAACAAATCGGGCAGAGCCCGCTTCAACTCGCCGACTGGAATGCGATACTTTTCCGACAGCTCTTTCTTAATCTTGATATCGACAAACGGCAGCCGCGTCAGATCCACCATCAGGTCTTCGCGCTTTGGCAGAAACTCGTGGAGCGGCGGATCGAGCGTACGAATCACCACCGGGAATCCGTCCATCGATTTGAAAAGCCCCACAAAATCAGCTCTTTGCATGGGCAGCAGTTTTTGAAGAGCCTTGCGGCGCGTTTTCTCATCGCGCGCCAGAATCATCGCCTGCACCAACGGAATGCGATCTTCGGCGAAGAACATGTGCTCCGTGCGGCACAGCCCAATGCCTTCAGCGCCGAAGTTGCGCGCAGCCTTCGCGTCACGTGGAATGTCCGCGTTTGCGCGGACACCGAATCTGCCTCGGAATTCGTCGGCCCATTTCATGAGCTGGCCGAAATACGACGAATTCGGATCGGGATCGTTCGTGGTTGCCTTGCCTAAATATACGTTCGCGGTGGTGCCGTCGAGCGAAATCCAGTCGCCCTCCTTCACAGTAACCGCCTTGCCTCCAACAGTTGTCGTAAATTGTTTATTGCGTTCGGAGATCGCCAAAGTTCCCGCGCCGACCACGCACGGCCGCCCCATTCCACGGGCAACCACCGCGGCATGGCTCGACTTGCCGCCGACTGCGGTCAGAATGCCTTTCGCCACGTCCATGCCGTGAATATCGTCGGGGGTGGTTTCTTTGCGAACCAGAATCACGGGGCCGTTTTTGGAGAGCTCCACGGCATCGTCGGCCGAGAACGCGGCGCGTCCCACTGCGGCTCCGGGAGATGCCGCAATTCCATTGGCTACAAGCTTTAGCGTCTTTAGCGATGCACTATCAAACACGGGGTGGAGCAGTTGATCGAGCTGTTGCGGCTGCACTCGCAGCACCGCTTCCTTCTTGTCAATGAGACCTTCCGCGACCATCTCCACCGCGACGCGAACCGCTGCGGGACCGGTGCGCTTACCGTTGCGCGTTTGCAACATATAGAGCTTGTTGTCTTCAATGGTGAATTCGAAATCCTGCATGTCGCGATAATGCTTTTCGAGGCTCGCCGTGATTTCGCGAAGTTGCTTATATGCGGCGGGCATGATCTTTTCGAGATCGGTGATCGGCTCCGGCGTGCGTATTCCGGCGACCACATCTTCGCCCTGCGCGTTGACGAGAAATTCGCCGTAAAACACGTTTTCGCCGGTGGCGGGATCGCGCGTGAAACCGACTCCGGTGGCGGAGGTGTCACCTAAATTTCCGTACACCATCGCCTGTACATTCGCGGCGGTACCGATTTCATCGGGGATCTTTTCCATGTTGCGATAGTAAGCGGCCTTGGGGTTCCACCAGGAGCGAAACACGGCGTCGCGCGACATGGCAAGCTGCTCGTGCGCATCCTGCGGGAACGGCTTTTTCGTTTCTTTTTCAACAAGTTTCTTATAATCGGCGATAATTGCCTTTAAGTCTTCAGAGGACAAATCCGTGTCGGACTTTACTTTCGCCTTATGTTTGCGCGCGTCGAAAATGTCATCGAATTTCTCCATGTGAATATCGAGCGCCACTTCGCCAAACATCTGAATAAAACGGCGATACGAGTCATAAGCGAACCGCGGATTGTTGGTGAGCGTCGCCAGCCCTTCCGTGGTTGCATCATTCAAACCCAAGTTAAGAATGGTGTTCATCATGCCCGGCATGGAGAATTTCGCACCGGAACGGACGCTGACCAGCAGAGGATTCTTAGGGTCGCCGAGTTTCTTGCCGATCTGCTTTTCGAGCTTGGCGAGCGCCTTCAAAACCTGGTCGTTGATCTCGGCTGGGACGGCGTTCTTGTTTTGAAAGTATATGTTACATACTTCAGTGGAGATGGTGAATCCAGGAGGGACAGGCACGCCCGCCCTCGACATCTCAGCCAACCCGGCGCCTTTCCCGCCCAGGACATCTTTCATCTTCCCATCGCCATCGGCTTTACCGCCGCCGAAGTTGTAAACGTAGTTTTTCATTTCTGGTCTCCTGAAGTAACGATCTCCGAAAAATCAGCGATCGTGGAAAATTCGCGAAGTAGTTGGTGCAAGAGGGTTAGTCGGTTCGCGCGGATGTTCTCGTCCGGCACGTTTACCATCACCTTGTCGAAAAAGGCATCGACCTGTGGCCTAAGCGAAGCAATCTTTTCAAAAGCTTCCAGGTATTTCCGCTCGCTCCGAAGCAAATTCACTTGGGCGAGCAATCCGCCGACGCCCGGCTTTCCCTCGAAAGCATCGTAGAGATCCTGTTCTGGCCCGTTTTCTAGAAGATCCCGCTTCACGGACGGCTCGGGCTTGAAGCCTGGAGGAAGAATATTGCGAATGCGCTTAAGGCTGGCCGCTATCGGCTCGAAGTTCTCACTGGGCCTAACGTTTGCAAGGGCCTTCAGCCGCAATTCGGCGTCCTCCAGCGTGGTGATGGTAATATTGCGTGAGATCACAGCATTGACTTCGTCGTATTTGAAGCCGCGGAATTCACGCAAGTAGGTTTGAATACGATCCCACAGAAATGGCACAATTGGAAGAACAAATGGCTCGATGTCGGCGAGTTCAGTGAACGTTATCTGTAGCTTAGCCTCGGAAAGTATCTTGACGATTCCCTGTGCCGCGCGGCGCAAGGCGAACTGGTCGCTGGATCCTCTGGGGATCATGTCAATGCGGAAGAACTCGCGGAGGCTGTCTAGCTTGTCGGCGATCGCCAGGATCTGGCCGGCCTTGGTTGACGGAATCGAGTCTTCCATGCTCAGAGGCTTGTAGTGCTCGTAGATTGCTTGAGACACAGCCTCGTGCTCGCCCTGATGTTTGGCGTAGATACCACCGACGATACCTTGTAAGTCGGTGAATTCTTTGACCATCTCGGTAGTAAGATCAGCTTTTGCTAACCATGCTGCACGCTGGGCGTGTTCGTCGCCGCCTAGCGCTTTCACCAAGCGAACAAGACGTTCCGTTTTATCCTTGTAACTTCCCAACCTTGCATGGAAAGTTACTTTCGAAAGATCTTCTACACGATCCGCAAGTTTCTTCTTTTGATCGACTTCCCAGAAAAACCGGGCGTCGTTGAAGCGGGCTTTTAGGACTCGTTCGTTGCCTCGTTTGACCAAGCCGTCGGGGTCGGCGGGGATGTTCATAACTGCAACAAAATGCGGGGCTAGGACGCCTGGGGACGTCTCTACAGCGAAGTATTTTTGATGATGGCGCATTACCATGGTCAGGACTTCGGCGGGGAGTTCTAAATAGGCCGGGTCGAAATCGCCTTTTATGGCGGCGGGGTATTCGGTGATGTAGGTGAGGGTCTCGACGAGGTCGGGATCGAGGGTTGCGCCTAGCGCTCGGGCCTCGTTTTCGATCTTATTTCGTCGTTCTGAGGCGCCTAAAACGACCATATTCGACAGTAATTGACTCTGTAACGAGGCATAATCGACCATGATTTGAGGGTTTCCCAGGACTCTATGGCCTCTTGAGAGGTTGCCGGATTTCACACCGGCGATCTCGAAGGGGATGATTTGGTCGTCGAGAAGAGCCACGATCCAGCGGATAGGGCGGATGAATCTTGGGCCGCCTTTCGCGCCCCAGTACATGGTCTTCGGCCATTGGAGTCCCAGGATTGAAATTGGGAGAGATTCGGCTAGAAGATCGCGGACTGGACGGCCTGGGATTTTTTTGCGCAGCTCGTAGTAGTTGCCTACTTTTTGCATCGCTGAGGGATCGACCCCCTGTTTTTTTGCGAAGCCGGCGGCGGCTTGATCTCCGGCAGTGAGAGGCGGTCCTTTTACTAATTGCTCTTGATCCGGGGTGCGTTCCGGCAAGCCTGTGGCGCGGACTACTAATCGACGCGGGGTCGCATCCACGATTGGGGTTGCGCCGAAGAGGTCTAGTTTTGATAGCTGTGCCAACGCGCCGGGGATCATCCAGTGGGGGATTTCTTCGGTGCCGATTTCCAGGAGGAGATTCATGCGGCCTCCTGTGCGGGAGCACCGGGCGTCGACAGGAGTGTCGACGCGGCACGCACGAGTGCGTGCGCCACGAGGGCTGGGGTCTGAACTGTTGCGCGGACTACCGTCGCGCCGGGGCGAAAGCCGGGACAGACCGCTCTGTCCACGCGGCGTTGAATAGTTTGCGGTCCTCGAATTGTGTGGCGCCTTGGGACAGAGTGGTCAGTCCCGGTTTTCGCGATGTTGCGCGTGTTTGGAGGGAGTGTCGCGTGAATGGTTTGCGGTTCTCGAATTGGGTGGCGCCTTGAGACAGAGTGGGCGATGGTCATGCCAGCTCCTGTTGGGCGGCCCAGAGTTTGGCTGTGCCTACGGCCAGGTCACGCACTCGCTTGATTACGGCTACTCGTTCGGTTACTGAGATCGCTCCTCTCGCATCGAGGAGGTTGAAGAGGTTGGAACATTTTAAGACTTGATCGTAAGTTGGGAGGACGGGGAAGCGGTGTTTGTCTTCGTACTTTTCGTATTGGGCCAGGAGTTCCCTGCATTCGGCTTCATGTTCGGCGAAGAGGCGCCATAGGCGGTCTACATTCGCCATTTCGAAATTCCAGACTGAGAATTGCAGTTCTTCGGCCAGGCGGACGTCGCGGTATTTTACTCCGGGAGTCCATTCGATTTCGTAGACGCTGTCGACGTTTTGAAGGAATGCTACCAGGCGCTCTAATCCGTATGTGATTTCGGCTGGGACGAGATCGAGATCGATGCCGCCGCATTGCTGGAAATAGGTGAACTGGGTGATCTCCATGCCGTCGAGCATGACTTGCCAGCCGACGCCCCAAGCGCCTAGGGTCGGTGATTCCCAGTTGTCTTCCTCGAACTTAATGTCGTGTTTTTTCAGGTCAATGCCGATGGCTTCGAGGCTGGCCAAGTATTGTTCCAGGACGTCGGCTGGGGATGGTTTTAGGATTACCTGGAGTTGTTGGTGTTTATAAAGGCGATTCGGGTTGTCGCCGTAGCGGCCGTCGGCGGGGCGGCGGCTGGGTTGGACATAGGCTACGCGGTAGGGCTTGGGGCCGAGCACGCGCAGGAATGTTTCCGGGCACATGGTGCCGGCGCCTACTTCGATGTCGTAGGGCTCGGTGACGATGGCGCCGCGGTCGGACCAGTAGCGTTTTAGCTTGAAGATGGTTTGTTGGAAGGAATCCATAGTGAGAACTGGCTTACTTTGTGGACGGGGCGAAAGCCGGGACAGACCGCTCTGTCCACCGGCGGCGGGGTGTGAAGGGGTCTCTCGTGGATATCGTGGCGCCTTGGGACAGAGTGGTCAGTCCCGGTTTTCGCGCTTTGCGGCGGTTTCACAATGCCTCCAGGAGGGGGACGGTCAGGAAGCGGCGTTCTACGTGTTGTTCCATGGTGCGGATCAGGCCCCGGCGGAGATCGACGGCTGTGGACTTGGACCATTCGCGGGGGGGGAGCGAGTTTAGAGGCGTGGTGAACATTTCCTGGACGATTTCGGCGGTTTCATTCGTGACGCGGAGTTCGGGGAGGACGCCGGTCAGGCGGACGGCCCAGAGGGTGAAGTAGGCCGTTGCTTGCCAGATGTTGCCGCCGGCGCGCAGGTCGGCTAAGACGGCCATCATGAGCCGGAAGAATTTTTCGTTTGGTTCGTGCGGGGGCAACAATTGCTCGGCGACCTCAGTGAAATAATCTAGCGCTACGCTTCGCGCATATTCCGATTGCATGGCAAACTGCGACTGAATCAGATCGCAGCCGGAGAGATTGACCAGTTCGGCATTCTCACGCTGAAAATAAGCCATCCGGACGTGGGACAGCCGCTCCAAACCCGACCCAAAAGGGCTCTTCGGCCGGCGAGCTCGCCGGGCGACACCGCGCAGTTTCCCCAGATCGCGCGTAAAAAAACTGACGATCAGATCCGATTCCCGGAAGGGGTACGTGCGCAGGACGAACGTCTCGCTCATCCGCGCGGGCATAGGTTTGACGCAAAACAATACTTTACCATGAGAAGAAGTAGCCAGTAGCCAGTAGCCAAGTAGCCGGTGCACCGTCAGCAGGCGACGCAGGTCCACTCGCCGTCTTCGTTTTGAAATCCGGAGAGAATGCGACGCGTGGCGACTCGCTCGAAGTCGGGACGCATGGGGCCGATTACTTCTTCATTGATATTCGCGACTACCACGTCAAATGAGTTGCTTCGGACGGCGTCGACGCTGCCTATGAAGTCCACGTACGCTTCCGGATCGATGTCGCAGGCGATGACGCGGCCTGCGCCCAACAGCTTCGCGGCGATCGACAGAATGCCTGAGCCGCTGCCGACATCGAGCACGGAATCGCCGGGTTTTACGATGCGCTCCATCGCCTCCAGACATTTTTGGGTGCAGGGATGCTGGCCGGTGCCGCATTGCATGCCGGGATTCATTTCGAGGCGGAATCTTCCGGGCGGAGTGGGCTCCGTGCACCACGGCGGGACCAAGAAGAATTTTTCGCCGACTAGCAGAGGAGGCCACGCGTCGTGGGTTTGCTGGACCCAATCGACATCGGAAGCCTCGTGGGGGTCGCCGAAGTTTGCGGCGGTTTCGTAATTATCGAAGAAGGCTTCTACCCAGCCGTCGTGTTCGATGATGCCTAGCGTTCCGGCTTCATAGAGTTCGGGGAGTTGGTCGAGGGTGGAATGGACGATGAACATCGGATTTGGACGCCGGCTAAAGCCGTCGCTGCGGGCTGAAGCCCACGCCACCACGCATTAACCTTGGACGCGTTTTTCTTTTCCGGCCCAGAATTTTTCTTTGAGGATCAACTTGCGAATTTTTCCGGTGCCGGTTTTGGGCAGAGGTTCGGTGGAGAATTCGATAATGCGCGGCAACTTGAATTTCCCGAGGCGCTGTTCGAGGTAGGTCATCAATTCGTCGGCGGTAACGGATTCGCCGGGTTTCAAAACTACCATCGCGGCGGGCACTTCACCCCACTTCTCGCTGGGAGCGGCGACCACGGCGCATTCGAAGACGGCGGGGTGCGAGAAAATGGCGCGCTCCACCTCGATCGAGGAAATATTTTCGCCGCCTGAGATGATAATTTCCTTCTTGCGATCGACGATGTGGATATAGCTGTCCTCGTCCCACACGGCCATGTCGCCGGTGTGGAACCATGGTCCGGTCATCACGGCGGCGGTGGCTTCGGGCTCCTTGTAATAACCCTCCATGATGTGATCGCCCATGGCGACGACCTCGCCGATCGATTGCATATCGCGCGGGACGTCGCGCATTTCCAGATCGACCACGCGCACGGTCACGCCGGGGACAGGCCATCCGGCCATCGCCTGACGCCGCAATCGCTCCTCATTCGTCGGGTAGGAAGGAGCTTTGCGCCGCGACGAGGTGAGCACGGGCGCTGTCTCGGTCAACCCGTATCCGGCGATGCATTCGGCAGAGGGGAACGCCTTTTCGATGCGCTCGACCAGCTCCGGCGAAGCGGCCGCGCCGCCGATCATGATGCGCCTCAAGCTGGAGGTGTTCCACTTTTCGCGATCGGGACAGTTGATCATGGCATTGGCCATGGTGGGCACCAGGCACATGTCGGTGGCTTTATATTTCTGGATCAGATCGAGAACGAAAAGCGGTTCGAAGCGGCGCACCATCACCTGCGGGATGCCCATGTAGGTGGATCCCTGCGGGCGGCCCCAGCCGTTGGCGTGAAACATCGGAATGGTGTGGAGGTCGACCATGCTCTCGATTTCTTTGTTCAGCGAGCAGACGTCGAGCGCGTGCAGGTAGAGAGTGCGGTGGGCCAGCGTGACGCCTTTCGGAGTGCCGGTGCTGCCGCTGGTGTAGAACAGCTCCGCGACGGCCATTTCGTCGTAGGTGAAGACATCGGCGCGCTCTGGATGCCCAGCGTCGACGATCTCTTCATAGGACAGGTCCGCGCCGTCAAGCTTCGAATCGCCCAGGCCGACAAATTTCTCGATCGAGGGGCAGGTCTTCTTGAGCTTCTCGACCATAGGCGCGAAATCGCTTTCGAACATCAGCATGCGCGCGCCGGAGTGGCAGAGGATGGAGGTCAGCTCCAGCTCCGAGAGGCGAACGTTTAAGGGCATCACGATGCCGCGCGCCTGGACGACGCCGAAATAACCTTCAATCAACTGATGAGTATTAAAGCTGAGGTAGGCGACGCGATCGCCCGGGACGATTCCAAATTTAGGGAGACCGGTAGCCAGTTTTTCGCAACGCTCGCCAAACTGCGCATACGTGAAGGAGCGGTCGCCCGAAACGATTCCTGTCTTCGAGCCGAAGACGTCGATGGCGCGATGTAAGCAGCGCAGAGGGGTTAGTGGAACGAACATGGTTCAAAGAGGCGCAAGAAAATCCTGCGTGACAACCGATTGTACACGAAAGGCGTGCCGCAGCGATCTCGATTAATGATGCTCGATCTGCTCGGCCCTCATTCTGTCGGCGCGGGCGCCTTCGGCGTCGCCGAGATTTGCCCTGGCCAGGGCGCGCGCGCGATACATGTACGGCGCATCGCGCTCCTCCGCAATGGCCCGGTCGTAATCCTCGATCGCCTTTTGATGATTTCCCTGGCCTTCCAGAATCTGGCCGCGCTGGTAGTAAGATTCCACGTTCGGCTGCAGCGAGAGCGACTTGTTGAGACTTTCGAGCGCGTGCCGTACGTCGTGCCGTTCCAGGTAAATCATGGCGATTCCATTGTGCGCGGCGGCCAAGGTGGGATTCAGATCGGCGGCGGCCTGATAATCGGCGAGGGCCAGATCCGGCTCGGCGAGGATGCGATGCGCATTGCCACGCTCCAGAAACGCATCGGGAAGCTGCCCATAAATCGACAGCGCGCGAGTGAAGTGAGTCACGGCGTCCGGATACTTGCCTGGACTCATCATCTTCATTCCATCCTGAAACTCCTTGTCGGCACGCTGCGGCGCGTTGGTGACGTAGAGATACGTCCAGGCTGCGGCGGCGCCAACAAGAATCGCGGCGGCGGTGATCGTAATGAGGCGGCGCTGGCGGCGTCGCAGCTCGACCACCTTCGGCGATTCCACAGGACGATTGCCGACCGGCTGCGGCTTTACCGCTTTCCAGAAACGAGAAAATGCGGATTCAGACATGGTTAGCGTTTCATTATAACAACGGGCCTAAACTCGATTCGAAAGACTCAGTCCATGGACCTTAGAGACGCGCGATTCGCCTTTGCACCAGCAGAAAATACAGGCCCAGCACGATGGTGAGCCCGCCGACAACGGACATGGTAAAGGGAGCCGTGTACACCGGGATCAGCCGTCCCACGATCAGCATGCCAAAGGGCATGCCGCCGCGGAACGCGACGTTATAGACGCTCATCACGCGGCCGCGCATGCTGTCCTCCGTGATGGCCTGGACCAGGGATGTGATGGAGGTGAAGACGGTGATCATGGATGCGCCGGCGAAAAAGATCATGACGCAGGAGAGGATCACGTTTGTGGACCGTGCGAAGACGATCGTCGACACGCCCAGAGCGATGAGCATCAGCAGCGCGGTTCGACCCAGGTTTTTCGTTTTGGCTAGCGCTGCCACCGTCAGCGCGCCGCAAATGGCTCCGATGCCGGAGCAGCAGAGCAGAGCCGTGAAGGTGGCTGAGGAGCGGTGCAGGACTTCCTTGGCAAACACGGGCAGGAAGGTGATGAGAGGAATCGCCATCATGGTCATCAGGAAGGACAGCAGGATCAGAGGCTTCATTCCTTCCTGCTTGCGGATGAAGGCGATGCCTTGTTTCATGCTCACGAGCATCGATTCGCTTGATTTGGCGGGCGTGAAGCCGGCATTGATCATATAGAGCGAAATGATGACCGCAATGAAGGAAATGCCGTTCAGTCCGAAACACCATGCCGCGCCGAACGCGGTGAGCGTGATGCCGCCCAGAGCCGGGCCGATGACGCGCCCCGAGTTGAACTGGATGGAGTTCAGCGCGATGGCGTTGGGCAGATTTTCCCTAGGGACCAGAGAAGGAATCAGCGCGGAGTACGCGGGTCCGCCGAAGCTTTGCGCCGAGCCGACGATGAAGGAGAGAATGAGAATGTGCCAGACCTTTTCGACATGTAGGAAGGTGAGAGCCGCGAGCGTCAGCGCCGTGGTCATTTGAACGTACTGAGAACCGAGCAGCATCTTGCGGCGATCGCGGCGATCGGCCATCACGCCGCCGAGCAGCGAAAAGAGCACGATGGGGATCTGGCCGAGAAATCCGTCCAGGCCGAGAAAGAAAGGATTGTCCTTCGATAGATCGTAGACCAGCCATTGCTGCGCCACCATCTGCATCCAGGTGCCGATGGTGGAGGTGCAGGCTCCGATCCACATCAGGCGGAAGTCGCGATACTGAAATGCTTTGAAGACGCGCTGAAGCAAGGGGTGTCTTCTTACGGTAGCTGCTTTTCCCGCTGGATCAAGTGCACAAAGTTCCCGTCGCAATCGGTGAAAAATACCAGGCGGTTGCCCTGATTCACGTAAGGCTGACCGGTGAAATTCACGCCCTGCGCCTGGAGCGCCGCGTGAGCCGCGTCAAAATCGGTGACTGCGATTGCCAGATGGCGGATTCCTTCGTCGCGCATCTTTTGCTCCGCGCGGGCGCCTTCGGATGGAATAATTTCCAGCATCGAACCGTTTGGAGCGCGTACAAAGTAATTACCGTCGTACTCGAAGTTGATGCGGAATCCCAGGTGATCGACGTACCATTCGGCCAGCTTCGCGGGACTGGGCGAGGCAATAGCGGTGTGCTCAAGTCCAAGAAACATATTTTCCAAGTCTACCTTTTCTTAGTACACTTCAAAACAAAAGACGTGGTTCCCGCTGGTTGGTGAGAGGGCATATTCGCCCGGATCGAGCGTTTCCGACGCTTCGAGCTTATAAATGCCCCGGTCGAGCTTGGTCACGGAGAGGCGCAGAGCCTTTCCACTCTTACGGGACCCTCCGGAAACCTTCACTTCGCGATGGCCGCCGCGGACGTCCATTTTGTAGAGCTCGACCGAATCGGGCTTGATGGTATCGGAATCGAGAATGAAAATCGGCTCGGCAAGAGGCGTGCGCGCCGGCGAGCTGGCGCCGGGGAAGGTGTAGACGGGATCGCTTTTCTTGCCCTCCGGCTGGGCCTCGCCGGTTTCGGTGGGAATCAGATTGTCGGCGTGAAGGATATAGATTATGTCCTTTTTCGGAGGCCGGGGACCTTCGTACTTCTGAGCCGAAGCAACGCCGAAAAGCAGGAACAGGAGGATCGAATGCTTCCACATTTGATAACAGTTTAACCCCCGCGCTCACCGAATAATAAATTTGTCTTGACATCACTTATCGTACGGTGTTAAATAAAACCATGCGCGCGCTGCTGCAAATCGTCCAGAGTCCCGAAAAGGCCGCGGTGCTGCTTCAGCCGGGCCGGCTCAGCCTGCTGGAACGATTGACCGAGCCCGATTCGGCCGCCGGTCTTGCGCGGCGCATGGGAATCCCCCGCCAGAAAGTGAATTACCATCTGCGCGAGCTGGAGCGGGAAGGGTTTCTGGAGTTAGTAGAAGAACGCCGCAAGGGCAATTGCATCGAGCGGCTGGTCCGCGCCACCGCCCGCGAATTCCTGATCGCGCCGCACGCGGGCAAGAGCATGACGGCGGACCGCTTCTCGGCCGCCTATCTGGTATCGACCGCGGCCCGCGTCATTCGCGACCTGGCTGCGCTGTGCCTGCGCGCCGGCCGCGCCGGAAAACGCATCGCCACGCTGACGCTGGAGACGGAGATTCGCTTCTCGACCGCCGAGTCCCGCGCCGCGTTCGCCGAAGAGCTGACGGCGACGGTCGCCCATCTCGCCGCGAAATATCACGATGAGCGCGCCGAGGGAGGGCGGCGATTCAGAGTCCTCGCAGCGTCTTATCCCGCATTGAAGCTCGAAGAATCGAGCAACGAATCCGCAAATCTGGAGTGAACATGAGCCGATCGCACGAGACCATCATCGATATCAAAGCCACCCCTGAAGAAGTTTTTCGCGCCATCACGGAGCCGGAGCAAATCGTCAAGTGGTTCGCGCCCGAGTCCCGCGTGGACCCGCGCGTGGGCGGCGAGTATGTTTTTTCCTGGGGGCCGGGAATGGAGGGTACGACCACGATCTCGGCTTGGGATCCGTACACGCACTTCGCAACCTGCAGCGAGCGCTCGGTTACGTACGGGGGCGAGGGGAAACCGGTCGACACCGGAGTCACCCGCAGAATGGCGGTCGACTACTATATCGAAGCCATCGGCGACGGGGTGACGCGGCTGCGTCTCGTGCAATCCGGCTTTGGTCCGGAAGCCGCGTGGGACGACGAGATCGAGGCCACGAAGACGGGCTGGGCGGATTTCCTGAAGAAGCTGAAGGAGATTGTGGAGAAGTAGAACCCATTTCACGCAGAGACGCAGAGGTCGCGGAGAACAAGCAGGGCATCTGTTTTCTCCGCGTTCTCTGCGTCTCTGCGTGAACTGTGTTAGTTCAGTCCAGCACCCGCACAAACTCCGCCACGATCCGGAATTTTTCCTCCTCCGGGTCCAGCGTCCACGCTTCGAACTCCGGATTCAGAGGCTGCAACGTGATCCTTTCATGCGACCAGCTGCCGTCCTCGCGCTGCGCCTTTTCGCTCGAGTAGCGCTTCACCGTGTAGCGGTCGTTGGCGCCGCCGCCCAGTTGCTCCACTAGTACCAGTCGCCCCTGCCGCGACCCCGTCACTCCCTGCCGGAACACGCACAAGCTCCCGTCGGGGATTCGCGGCTCCATCGACCTTCCCACGATCCTGGCCACGAACTGCTCCGGCGTCAGCCGCAGATCCGGAGGCGTTTCTTCCCAGCCTTCTTCCGAGACCTCTTGATTCTCGAGAAACTTCCCCGCCGCCACCGCCAGCGAGTAGCGAGGCAGATGCGTCACGAACGGCCGCACCGTCGATTGCACGTGTTCGCGGTAGAGCCGCGCGAGCGCGCGCTCGAAATCACCGACCACCACGTCGCGCCGGTCGGTTACCAGCAGAGTGTTCGAAAGCGTGTCTTCGAGATACCCGAGCAACTGCGTCGCGCCCATTTCCTGAGCCTTCGCCGTCAGATCGTACTCCATCGCCGCCAGGACCTCCGCCTCTTCCGGGGCGAACTCCTCCCAGTCACGGCGCAGCCGCACCCACAACCGATCGGTCGACGGATCTTCGAGCAGCACGCCGGCGTTTTTCCGGCCCGCGCCCGGCAGTTCCAAGGTTAGAATCATGTACCGCGCGTTCTGCGTTGTCAGGACGGACATTCAAGGTAAGCCAGCTTATCGGCAAAAACTCGGCTTTGTGGATTATATCGTTTCTGATTTATGTCATTTGAGCAGGAAGGGATAGTACCCTTTGCGGGCCCGGACCGTCACGTTCGGAAGGCTAACCTTCACCTCGATCGTGCGATATTGCCTGACGGAGTCGGCCGGCACATCCGGAACGTAGCGCAGGATGTACTGCGTCGTGACCTCGCCCGCGATGTTTGCCACCGACCGGAAGATCGACGACGCGATCGCCGAGGTATAGCCGCCGGTGCCTACCGTGTACGCGTAATTCCCGTCATCCGACGGCGTCGAAAGATAGCCCGAAATGTCGGTATAAGGATTCACCAGCGGGTACTCCACGCGCCCGCCGGTCTCCTTCGCGAGGCGCACGAGCGCTGCGTCGCCCGCCGCCGCGAAGCCGTAGGAGGCGGTACTGATGCCGTACACCGTCACCAGGTTGCGCTGCGCCAGCTCGATAATCTGGTCGAGCGTCTTGCCGCTCGAATTGTCGTTGCCATCGCCGATCACCACGACCACGCGGCGCGGATCCACCGGCTCGCCACGCACCAGCGAGCGCTTGGTGCAAGCCAGATAAATCGCATCGTACAGCGCCGACCCGCCGCCCGGCTTCAGCTTGCGGATCTTGTCCTCGATCTTCTCGGCGTCGTTGGTGGTGTTGATCATCAGCTCGGCTTCACTGCTATAGCCGACCAGGTAGCCCGAGTATTTCTTGTCGTCGGGAAGCAGCGTGTGAACCAGTTCCATGGCCGCGTCCTGATAATTCTTCCAGTGCGTGCGGCTGTTATTGCTGAGGTCCAGCAGGAACCCCACCACTACCGGCTGCGCGCGCTCCCGGCTGAAGTATTGAATGTTCTGGGCTTTCCCCTGATCCAGAATCTGGAAATCGGCTTGCACCAGGTCGGAAACAAATTTGCCCTTTTCGTCGGTCACCGTCACCGGCACAATTACTTCGCCCACGTCGACTTTAATCGTCGAGCCCTGCGCCGGCAACGTCGCGACAGGCTGTCCCCCGGATGGCTGTCCCCCGGATGGCTGACTGGCAGCTTGTTGCGGCTGCTGCGATTCAAGACAGAAAGCCGTGATGATGAGACCGAAAAAGACCCGCATATTTGGAACCTATCGCAATTATAGCCCCTTCACGCGTGACGCACCGATTCCATGGGATCGATCGCGATCCACGGTCTCGCGGAGAGATACGCGACCAGAAGCGCTAACGCCAGCATGGCCGCGCTCACCGGCACGAGGACGGTCCATTCCACCGCGCGGACCTCGTAAAACTGCGAACGAAGCAGCATGCTCGCGCCTACGCCGAGCAGGATACCAATCGCAATTCCCGCGCCCGCGATCAGGACCGTCTGGCGCAGAACCATGGTGAGCAGTTGCCCCGGCCGCGCGCCCAAGGCGACCCGAATGCCGAGCTCTTTCCTCCGCTCGCTCACCGAATAGGAGATGGCGCCGAAGAGTCCGATCGCCGCCAGCAGCAATCCCAGCGCGCTGAGACCCGCGACGCACCCGGCCGTGATCCGCTCCGTCACCAGCGAGAAATCCATCCAGCCATCGAAAGTAACCGGATTCAGTATCGGCAAATCGAGCGTGCGCAACGTCTGCGTCAGCGGCGCCACCCATAAACGTGGATCGCCCCTGGTCCGCGCGATGATATTGAACCCGCCCAAATAATGCTGGCTGAGCGCGTAATACATGAAGGGACGCGGAGCCTCGTCGAGATCCTCGTACTTGCCGTCCCTCACGATGCCCACCACGATTGCCTTCCGTGAAGTCTCTCCCACGGCGATAGCCCTGCTTAGAGCGTCTTGTCCCGGCCAGAACGTGTCCGCCATCTTGCGATTGATCACCACCGCTTCAGGACTGCTCTCGCGGTCTCTCGAATCGAAGACCCGGCCACTCAATACCGGGATTCCCAAGGTATCGAAGTAATCGCTGTCGACGACAGAATGCCCCACGCTGATCTTCTTGCTGCCATCCGGCATTTGCACCGGCTCGACGCTACTGCCCAGAAAGGGCAATTCCTCCGACAGCGCAACCGATTCCACGCCAGGCAGAGCGGAAACCTGCCGCCGCAGAGTCCCGTAAAGCTCTTTCCCGCGTGCTTCGGAATAGCCTTCACTTGCCAGATAGATCTGCGCCGCCACCAGATTTCGCGCCGAGAAGCCGGGATCGGTGTGACGCAGATTGTACAGGCTGCGCTGGCACAGGCCCATGCCAATCAGAACCAGGGTACAAATCGCGACCTGCACGATCACCAGCGCGTTCCGGCGGACCCCTTTGCGCGTTCCGCCGACCGCGAGTTCGCCGCTCAACACCTGCGCCAGATCCGGCGCCGATGCATAGAGCGCCGGCGCGAGCCCCGTTGCCAGCATCGCGATCCCCATCAACGCCACCGTAAACGCGCCCACCGTGGCATCGAGCCGCAAATTCAGCCCGAACGAAAACGATCCCACGATCGGCAGGACCATGTTGAAATTGGAATACCGCGCAATCGCCGCCGCGGCAAGGACATATCCCAATAGGGCGCTGCCCGCGCAAAGAATCGCGCTCTCCTTCAGAAACTCGCGGATCAGCCGTCTTCGCGACGCGCCCAGCGCCAGTTTGATCGCCGCCTCCTGCCTCCGCCCGACGGCCACCGCGAGCAGCAGATTCGCGACGTTGGCGCAGGCGATCAACAGCACCAGCAGCACCACGGCCAGCAGGATGCCCGTGACCAGCTCCGCCGTCGGGATTGCCTCGGGCGGAAGCAGCGTCGCGCGCGTCACCACCGCCGTACGGTCCTTGTCGTCGGCCGGATACGCCGTCGCCAGTTGCCCCGCGAGAGCCGAAATCTCCGCCTGCGCCTGCGATTTTTGGGTTCCCGGTTTCAGCCGCGCGGTCAACACCAGCCTTCGCGACTCTCTCTGGCTTCTCGACGCCGCCGTGTAATTCGAGTCCGCCAGCGGGACCAGAAGGTCGCCATTGATCCCATAAATCGCTCCGGTAAACTCTTTTGGCAGCACCCCGACAATGGTGTTGGACGCCAGCACCTTGCCCACGATGTTCGGGTCCGAGCCCAACCGGCTCCAGCAGGAATAGGTCATCACGGCGACCTGCGTCTTGCTGCGCTCATCGTCCGGCGACAGGAGGCGTCCCAGGTACGGCCGGATTCCCATGACCGCGAAATAGTTGCCCGAAACAGGCCTCGAAACTAGCGTGACCTCCCGCTTTTCGAAGTTCTTGTCCTCCGTAACCGAAATGGAATTCGGAGCGGCGGCAATATCCAAAAAAACATGATTGTTCTCCCGGAAATACTGGTAGTCGGGATAAGAAATCTGCCCCACGGCCTCGCTGGCGGAGCGGGAATAAATCATGACCAACCGATCGGCCGCAGGAGCCGCGGGAGGCAGCAGCAGGAACGTGTTCGAGACGCTCAAGCTCACAATCCCCAGCGCCATCGCGATCGAGAGCGAGAACACGGCAATCGCGGTCAGCTTCCAGTGCTTCCGCAGGTTTCGTATGGATCGAAGGGTGCGCATCAATCCGTTCATCTCCCAGCCTCCGATTTTAGAATAAAATAAAAATGATGGTACGCGGATAATTGCTCTTATTTCTTCTTTCTGCGAATCATGCGATTGCCGGAACCGTTCAAACCCTGCCTTCCTTACCCACTGGAGCCACTGCGAATGCGGTTCAGGTGGACTCCTCCGGTGAAATTCATGCTTTACGCATGGCGGTTCAGCTTCGACAGATAGGCCTCTTCGGCCTGCTGGTCGATCTCTTTGAACATTTCTTTTTCCCACTTCTCGAAGCGCTGGTCCTTCAGCTTTTCGAGCAGGCGGACTTCGCGGCGTTTTACCGTGAGCACTGCGAGTTGCGCGTCGATCCGTTTGCGGCAGTCGACTCGGGCCTTGTCCATGCGCCTCAGTTCTTCGGTCATCGCCTCGCGGAAGGTGGCGAATAATTCGAGATCGAAGCCGGTTACCGATTTCTCGGTTCGCAACGCCTTTTCCGATTGCGCCTTCTGTGTAATCAATGCCACTTCGCGGGTATCGATGGCGCGCAGCTCGGCGTAAAGGGCTTCGATTTTGATTTCTTCCAGGCGCGCCTGCATGCGGCGAAAATCCATGACACGCTCAAGCGGAAACGCGAACTTTTTCATGCATTCGACGCTAGCGCGTAGAGCTGTTTCAGGGTGTCCGTCATCGGAGCCGCGACATCGGGCGATTGGCGCAGGAACTGCATCAGGTTCGGGCGCAGACGGATCGCCGAATCGAGGCGCGCATTCGATCCCGAGGCATACGCGCCCAGGTTGATCAGATCTTCCGATTGGTGATAGGACGCCAGCGTCTCGCGAATTTTGCGGGCGGCTTCGCGTTGTTCAGGCGTAGTGACTTTACTCGCCAGACGGCTGACTGAGTTCAGGATATCGATTGCCGGATAATGCCCCATCGCGCCCAGCTCGCGCGACAGAATAATATGTCCGTCGAGAATGGCGCGCACTGCATCGCAAATCGGCTCGTTGAAGTCATCTCCCTCGACTAAAACGGTGAAGAATCCGGTGATGGAGCCTTTGGGAAAATTTCCCGCGCGCTCGAAGATTTTCGGCAGCAGATTGAAGACGCTGGGCGTATAGCCTTTCTGGCTGGGCGGCTCCCCCGCGGCGAGTCCGATTTCGCGCTGCGCCATGGCCAGGCGGGTGACGGAATCCATCACTAACAAAACGCTTTTTCCGCAATCGCGAAAATATTCGGCCACGGCAACGGCAACAAAAGCGGCGCGGATGCGCAGAGGCGCGGGCATATCGGAGGTCGCGCAGACGACGACGCTGCGCTTCATGCCTTCCGTGCCCAGCTCTTTTTCAATGAACTCGCGAACCTCGCGATTGCGCTCGCCTATAAGCGCTATGACGCTGACATCGGCGGAGTTCTGCCGCGCCATCGCGCCTAATAATGTACTTTTCCCAACCCCGGAGCCGCCGAAAATTCCGATGCGCTGGCCTTTTCCGAACGGCAGCAGACTGTCGATGGCGCGAACGCCGGTGATCAACGGTTCGGTAATATGCTCCCGCTGGAGCGGGCCGGGCGGCGTCGCGTAAAGATCGTAAAACGCCTCAGGATCGATCGATGGCGCGCCGTCCATCGGTTTCCCGAAGCCGTCTAAGATACGGCCAAGGAGCTGTAGACCCACTTCGACGCGGGCCGCTTCAGGACGGGCGACGACCGTATCGCCCAGTTGCAATCCGCCGGTCTCTTCGAGCGGCATCATAAGCACTTTGCCGTCTCTGAAACCGACCACTTGGGCGCGCACGGTGCGGCCTCCGGCGCTGCGAATCTCGCAAAAATCTCCGACCGCCGTGGCGGGGCCGTCGGAGGCGATCAGCAGGCCGACGATCTCGCATACGCGGCCGGACCATTGTACAGTCTCCATGCCGGGAAGCGCCGAAATAAGGTCGTTTAAGATCATTTTATTTTCGCCGTTTAAGAATGTCCGTCAAGCCGCGATCGATTTCGGCGAGCTGGGTATCGACCGAGGCATCGAGATCGCCGCGCGCGGTTTCGAAAATCGCGCTGCCGGGCGTGAGCGAACCATCGGAGACAATTTCGAGAGCGGGCGGAAGCTGCAACTTCGCGCGATGTTCGTGAATCGCGGCGGCATCGGAAGGCGAGACGCGCAGGCGATGCGTTTCGCGCGCGTTCAATTTGTCGAAGGCCGCTTTTACCAGGCCCAGGATCGCGTCGGGATCGGTGGCCAGTTCGCGATAGAGCAAGCGGCGGGCGATGGCGATGGCCAGCTTCATGGCGTCGTCCTCGGCTTCGGCGCGGGTGCGCTTTCGCAAAGACGTGAGTTCGGCAATGATGCCATTGAGCCTATTCAAAACCGGGTCGAGTTTCTGTTGCGCGTGTTGCGCGGCGGCGGCTTCTCCGGCGGCGAGGCCCTGACTATAGGCGGTGCGGACGCGGGCTTCACTTTCCTGGTCCGACACATGCGATTCGGGGATTAAAGACTTCCCGGGGTCGGCTGTGCGAGGACGGTTGTTCTGCGCGGTGGGTCCTCCGGCCGGGCGCCACTCGATGGGGGATACGTTGGCGGCGTCTTGAGGCCGGATCACTCTAGAGGACATACTGCTCCCCGGCGGTGCCCTTCAGGCTGATGACGCCTTCGGTCTCAAGCTGCCGCACCACGGCGATGATCATTTGTTGCGAGGCCTCGACTTCCTTGATCTTGATGGGACCGAGCGCGTCCATGTCTTCCCGCAGCATTTCGGCGCCGCGCTGACTCATCGCTTGCAGCATGTGATTCTTCATCTGCTCGCTGGTGCCCTTGAGCGCCATAGTCAGAACCTTGCGATCCACTTTCGCGAGCACTTCCTTCACGGAGTTCACGTCGAGCAGCAGCAGGTCTTCAAAGACAAACATCAGATGGCGGATCGTTTCGACCAGGTTCGGGTTGACCTGCTCGATGTTTTCGAGAATTTCCTTGGCGCTATTGGAATCGAGGCGGTTGAACATTTCGGCGACCGCGTGAACGCCTCCGGTCGATTCGCGGCTCAGCTCGCCCAGGGATTTGAGCTTGGAGCCGATGACTTTGGCGATCTTGGAGATAATTTCCGGCGAGATCTGATCCAGGCTGGCCATGCGCAGGGCAATGTCGGAGCGCATTTCGGCGGGGAGGGAAAAGAGCAGGCCCGCGGCCTGAGACGGATTCAAATGCGAAAGGATCAGAGCGATGGTTTGCGGGTGCTCGCTATGAATGAACTTGGCGAGCTGGCCGGGATCGGTTTTTTGCAATGCGTCGAAGCTGAGCGTCTCATTGCCGAGCGTCTTCATGAGCCGGTCCAGCATCTTCTTCGCCGATTCCGGTCCAAAGGCGCCAATCAGGATTTTCTTCGCGTAGTCGATGCCGCCCTTCACCACGTAATCGTGAGCGACGGCCATCTGGTAAAACTCTTCGAGAACTTCCTCCGCTTCCTGGGCGGTGAGCGATCCGACGCGGGCGATCTCGCGGCTGATCTGCTGTACCTCATCTTCGTCGAGCTGGCGAAGGATCGTCGAGGATGCCTCATCGCCGATCATGACCATCAGGATGGCTGCTTTGCGAAGACCGGGAACTTTCTCGGCGTCGTTAGCGCTGGTATTCACCATTGAGCCACGTCCTAACTACCTGGGCCATCGCGGTGGGATCCTTTTTGGCTTCGGCGGCGATATGTTTCTTGATGACTTCGGTTTTCTTGGTCTGGACTTCGGGCAGCTTCAACTGAAGCATGGCTTCGGCGTCCTTGCGGGCCTGTTCGCCTACTTGGCCGGCCATGCGGGCTTCCAGGTCCTTCTGGGCATCGGCAACGATATTGTCTTTGGACTTGGTTCCGGCAAGCGCGGCGAGGGCCAGCTCAGCCTGCGCACGTTTCTTATTCCGCATTTTCGAAACCACCACCAGGAATCCGACGACGAGGACGAGCATGGCTGTCGCGCCGACACCGGCAATGATCGCGAAATTCTTCTGGGCCATTAATTTCTGGAGCCATGGCGGAAGCTGGGTGATGACGGTGAGCGGAACGGCGGGCAGGGCACCGGAGGGCTCCGCGTGGAGCGTCGATTCAAAGGGAAATGCGTCGACCACTAGTTGATCGCCGCGGGCCGGATCGAGCCCGGTGGCGGCCGCGACCAGATCGTGAATCACTTTAAGCTTCTCCGCCGAGGGCGCTTCGACAATCCGCTTCGCGCCTTCCCAGCGCAGCGAATGATCGACCAGAATCGATAGCGACAGCTTCTTTACGCCGCCTTGGGGCAGCCTGGTGTGTTTCACAACGCGGCTGGTCTGATAGCTGATGTTTTCGGTATGGCGCGAGTAGTTGCTGGCGCCGGTGGTCGCTTTCGAACTGGGGTTCGGGAGATTCGAGGCAGTGCCAGGAACGCCGGAGGCGCTGGACAGCGCGGGACCATCGGAGGTGTTCTGCGAGGTGACCATCACGGATTTCGCGGGATCGAAAACTTCCTCGCTCTGTTCGCCGCTGGTGAGGTCGACGTCGGCCGAGACGCCGATGCGGAAATGATCGGGGCCGAGCAGCGGTTCGAGCGTGGAGGCGATTTTGTTTTGCAGATTCAGTTCGACCGATTTTCTGTAGTCGAGGGTAGCCTCGGAAGCGTCGGAGCTGTCGCCGGCGGCGTTGGGACGCGGACGGTTCAGCAGATTGCCGCTGGTATCGACCAAAGAGACTTGATCCGGTGAGAGACCCGGAACGGCGCTGGCGGTGAGCTGGCAGATGGCGGCTACATTTTGCGGCGAGAGCGCAGCCGCGTGGCGGAGCTTTACGATGACGCTGGCCTTCGCCGCCTGGCGCGCTTCGGAGTACAAAGAATCCTTGGCCAGCGTGAGATGCACGCGGGCGGTTTCCACTTCGCGGATCGACATGACGGAGCGTTCCAGCTCACCTTCAATCGCGCGATGATAGTTGACCTGTTCGGTAAATTCGCTGGCGCCGAAGTTCGCTTTATCGAACAGCTCGAATCCGATGCGGCCGGATTTAGGGAGTCCGGCGGAGGCCATCTGCAAGCGCGCCTCGGCGACCTTATCGGAGGGGACCAGAATGGTGGAACCGCCGCTCGCCAGGCGATATTCGACGCCGCCTTCGTGCAGCTTGGCGACCAGAGCTCCGGCGTCCTCATCGGCCAGTCCGGTAAACAGGGGTTTGAAATCGCGCTCGCCGTTCCAGTGGTTGGTCCACGCGAGACCGCCGACCACCAGCACCACGGCGACCGCGATCCAAATGCGTTGCGGCCAGGAGAGGCGGTCGAAGATTTGTTTGAATTGACTCATGCAGAGTGGCCGGTGGCCAGTGGCTGGTGGCCAGACGAAACAAAATTTAAGGTGTTACTAGCCACTGACCGCTGGCCACGGGCCACTTCTTTTCGCACGATCATACCTGCATCTGCATGACCTGGTTGTAAGCGGTGACAACCTTGTTGCGGACTTGCATAAAAAGCTGGAGGGACAGGTCGGCCTGCTGCGTGGCGAGCGCGACTTTGTGCAATTCCTCGCCTTCGCCGGATAGGAAATCATTGACCGATTTGTCGGCGTTGTTTTGAAAACCTTGCACTGTGGAAATGGCGTTCGTGAGGACGGATTGGAACGCGGAGCCCCCGGACGATGCGCCGGCGGATGAAATGCCGCCTAGCGACGGCATCGAAGGGATCGAGATGTTAGGAGAAATGATGGGCGCCATAGGTTATCTCAAAAGATCGATCGAGTGGGTAATCATGTCTTTCACAGCTGTCATGGCGGCGATATTGGCCTGATAGGAACGGGTGGTATTGAGCAGATCCGCCATTTCCTCGGCCGGGTTCATTTTGGGAAACGCGACGTACCCTTCGGCGTTGGCGTCGGGGTGGCTCGGCAGGTAGCGCAATTCGGGAGGGCTGGTGTCGGTGGTGATATCGGCCACGGTGACTCCAGTCGCGAGTTCATTCTGGAACACGGCGGAAAAAGGGGATTCCTGGAGCTCGCTCGAAAAAACGACGTCTTTGCGTTGATAAGGGCCGCCTTGGGGAGTGCGGGTGGTCTCCGCGTTGGCCATATTCTCGACCAGCGTTTCGGCGCGAGTGCGTTCGGCCTGCATGCCGGAGGCGCTGACTTGGAGAGCCGCGAATAAACTCATGCGCCGCCTCCCGTAATGGCTTCCTTAACGGTATTGATCTGGCCGCGTAGTATAACGGAAGCCACATTGAAACGCATGGCGTTTTCGGCGAGCATGCGAGCTTCCCGGTCGATGTTGACGTTGTTGCCGTCCGGTTTCACGGCGAGCCCGGGCGCATCGATCGTCAGGGGTTGCTGCCCGTTGATAAGGTTCATGAACTCCTGTTGAAAATCGATGTCTTTGGTTTTATAACCAGGGGTATCGGCATTGGCGATGTTCGAGGCGGCAAGTTTTTGGCGCGCGCTTAGCAGATCCAGGTACTTTTCGAGATTTCCTGTCATTGCTTCCAGCATGATGATCTGGAGGGAGCAAGTACGTGGCCAGGAGAGCGTGGAATAAGAGTAGGATTTGCCTTGGGTGGAAAAAGGATTAGCCGCCGATCAACGCCGATTGGAAACAAGTGGCATTATTAAGGATCGGGAGTTCGAATGCGGTACGCAGTAGCCTTAGTCGCCGTGGCTGTCATCGCGCAGGAAGCGTCCGTGATACGCGTTCCTGTCCGGCTGGTGGCGGTGCCGACGCTGGTTTATTCACACGAGAACAAGCTGATTCCGGGGCTTAAGAAGGCCGATTTTCGGGTGCTGGATAACGGGGTTCCGCAAAAGGTGGATCTCGATATCGATGCGGCGCCGGTTTCCGTGGTGATCGCGATTCAGACCAATCTGGATATGCGGGGTCCGCTCCGCTTTATCGCGAAGGTCGGGAGTGTTATGGAGGCGCACCTGGTGGGAGCGACGGGGCGGGCGGCGGTGATCTGTTACGGCGGCAATATTAAGGTTCTGAAGCCGTTCGGTTCGGGCGAGGTGCGGGCGGCGTTCCGAAGTGTTTCGGCGAAGGGAAGCCAGACGCGCATGATCGATGCGGGGATGGCGGCCATCGCGATGCTGAAGGAGCGTCCGCGGACCCAGGCGCGGGTGCTGCTGTTTATAGGTCAGGCGGCGGATCGGGGAAGCGAGGCGGGTTGGGCGGTGCTCGAAGAGGCGGCGGACCGGGAAAATGTCTCGATTTATGCATTGAATTGTTCCGATGGAAAGGCGTCTCCTCTTTCGCGTCTGATTGCTGGCACCGGCGGAACAGAGCTGCATTTCCATCAGCAAGGGGAGCTGGAGGACGCCATCGGGACGCTGGGGGTGGAGCTGCGGAGCGCGTATTTGCTGAGTTATTATCCCAGCTCCGAAAATGCCGGGCGACATACGATCTCAGTAGAGGTATCGGTTCCGGGAGCCAGGACCTACGCTCGCCCGGGATATATGTTGAGCCCAAACTGAGCCCGATTGCGCGGAATAGACTGTAGGATTAGAGGTATCTATGAAAACGCTACTGTTGATGACGGCTTTGGCGAGCGTCGCGTATTCGCAGGATTCGGGACTGAAGGCGAGGGAGCTGTTCTATACCCCGCCGCCCGATACGACGCCGAAGCAGTCGGCAAAGAAGGTTGTAGCGGCGCGGCCACCGGCGGGGAAACAGAGCACGGTGCCCGTAGTGTCGGTCGCCAATGTGCCGCTTGGGATGCGCTATAGCGTAATGAAGCGCGATGCGTCGGACAAATTTGTCGAGGTGGATGCCGATTCGACGTTCCGGTCGGGCGACCGCATCCGGCTCAACGTGGATAGCAACACGAGCGGCTACCTCTATGTGGTCGCGCAGGGATCGAGCGGAACCTGGACGTTGCTGTTCCCGTCGGCGGAAGTGCAAGACGGCAACAATCGTATCGAGAAGGGCGCGTCGCAGCAGATTCCAGCGGGGGATAAAGGCCAGTTCGTATTTGACGATCAATCGGGGACGGAAAAACTTTTTCTGGTGCTGACCAGGCAGCCGGAGCCGGATCTGGACAAGCTGATTTACTCCATCACCGGTGCTTCGAGCGCGGGTTCGGACAGAAAGCTAATGGCCGGGGCGCGGGTGAGCGACGATGTGGTGAGCCGCCTGCGGAACGAAGTGAAGTCGCGCGACCTCGTGTTTGAAAAGGTCGACGAGAAAACCTTTGACAGGACCGATGGTCGACATCTCGGAGGCGAGCACGCAGCCTATGTAGTGAATCCGAGCCGCACCGATGACGCCAGGCTGGTGGTGGACGTCGCGCTAAGGCACACCAAGTGAGACTGTGTTTCCTCTGCGCGATGGCTGCTCTGCTGCGGGGCGACGATGTGCAAAGAATCAAAATTATCGTCGAACGTCAAGACGCCTCCGGTTGGAAGACCGTCGATTCGGCGCTGGTATTTTCGACCAATGACAAGCTGCGATTCCAGGTGACGTCGACCTTCGCCGGATACCTGTACGTCATGAACCACGGCACATCGGGCGCGTATGAACTGCTGTTCCCCCGAGCCGACACGGGCGCGGACAATAGCATCGAGGCAGGCAAGGACTACGTCGTTCCGGCAGCGCAGGGATGGTTTAAAGTGACGGGCCCCGCTGGCCACGATATTGTCTATTGGGTGATCAGTCCGTTGAAGCTGGGGAACGAGCTTCGTCCGCTGCCCCCTCCGCCTCCGAATGCAAGTTTGCCGCTGAGCTTCCGCCCTCGCTGCGACGATGCGATTTTCAAATCCCGCGGCGATTGCGTGGATACATCGGCGGGCGTGAAGCCTCTTAAGGAGGGCGAGCCGGTGCCCAAGAACCTTGACAGTATCGCCCAGCCGACGCCGCGCGAGTTACTCTTTATTCAGGAAAAAGGCGCGACGGTGGTGTCGTCGCCCGCGCCGTTGACGGGACCCGTCGTTTATGAACTTCGCCTGGCTCATCATTAGTACCGCGCTGATCGCGCAACAGCCGCCGCAGAAGTCGCGCGACTTGAAATATGAGGAGGATCGTCCCAAGACGGCTCCGGTGACGATCCCTCGCGGCTATGCGCTGGTAGTCGGTATTGCGAAATATAAAAATCTTCCCGCCAAGGCGCAGCTCGATTTCGCGGAGCGCGATGCGGAGTCGATCTACTCCGTGCTGATCAATCCCGAGGGTGGGAATTTTCGCGCCGAGAACGTGCATCGCCTCGTCGGCGCGAAGGCGACGCTCGCGAACTTGAAACAGGAGCTCGAAGTGTGGCTCCCGTCAGTCGCCAAGGAGCCCGATCGCGTGGTGATTTATTTCGCCGGTCACGGCTTTATCAGCGGCGGTCGCGGCTATCTGGCGCCCTACGATATCGATCCGGCGAACGTCGGCGCGACCGGCTATTCCATGGATACGCTGGGCGCCGTCGCGGGATCGAAAATCAAGGCGAAGTGGAAAGTGCTGTTGACGGATTCCTGTCACTCCGGAGCGATTTCGCCGGATGCGGAGCTGGCGCAAGTGAACAAGAGCCTGCTCGACTTGTCGCGCACGATGTTCTCCCTCACCGCCAGCCGCGATCGCGAGCGCTCCTTCGAAAGCAAGAACTGGGGCGAAGGGCACGGCATCTTTACGTATTACGTCGTCAAAGGTCTCGAAGGCGAGGCCGATGAATCGGGCGACGGCATCGTCACCGCGGACGAACTTGCCGAGTACGTGCGCCGCAATGTCCGCGAGGTGACGCAGGGTCAGCAGAATCCCACGTCCGACCGCGGCAGCTTCGATCCGAACATGATTCTCGCCTACATTCCCGGTGGGCTGCGGGCGGGGAAGGCTCCGCCGCCCAAGGATGGGACACTGATTTTCGAAGCCAATATGGACGGCGTGGAAGTGTTTGTCGACGGCGTATCGCAAGGCGTCATTAATAAAGGTACGCCGCTGCGGCTGCCCGGCCTCAAGCCTGGAAATCACACCGTGCAGGGCGTGAAAATGGGTTACGAACCGGACGGGCCTCGCGAAGAGATCGTATATCCGGGCCGCGATGCCACTGTATCAATCAAAATTCTGATCGCGAGGCGCCGCCCCAAAGCCGCCCTCGACGAGCTGAATCGCGGCATCGAATTTTACAACAAAGGATTCGCGGACAACTACAAGAAGGCGATCGTGCATTTTGAAAAGGCTCTGTCGATCGACCCGACCTTCAGCCAGGCGTATCTCTATTTAGGCCGCGCGTACAATTCTCTGTTCGACGAGGCGAAGTCGCAAGCGGCGTTCCGCCGCGCGATTGAAATCGACCCGGATTATCTCGAAGCGCGCGTCAGTCTGGCGGGATCGCTGCTCGATACCGGCGCGGTCGATGAAGCGGTCCGTCAATTGAACACGGTGACGCAGCGCGACTCCTCGAACGCGACCGCGTTCTATCTTGAAGCGGAAGCTTATCGCTTAAAAGATTCGTACCCGCAGGCGATTGAGGCCGCGCGGACTGCGATCAAGCTCACGCCGGCCAATGCTGAAGCGCATTTGTGGCTCGCCGACAGCCTGCGGATGAGTGGAGCCTTTCCGGAATCGACCGGCGAGTACGTGTCCTATTTGAAGCTCAGCGACTTCGATAGCAAGCTCGCCGGGAGGCTGAATTATTACGTGCTGGGCTACATCGCCGGCATTGGGAAAAAGAAGCGAGCGGCGCAGACCGATACCTGGCGTGACCTGCGAAGCCTCGCCTACTTCGGCTTGTGCGAGGCGGAGCGGAAACAATCGCACTACGATGCCGCTGTTGCATATTGTCAAAAATCGCTGGCTTACGACGCGAAAGATCCTTATACGCACTACGCGCTGGCGCTCTGTTACATGCACCAGGCGCAGCAATCGCAGAGCCTGGAAACGTTGGCTAGCGCTGGGATTCATTTTCGGACGATGCTCGATTTGAATCCGGAGTTGGAAGAGGCGAAGTTCGCGCGGCAGAATTTGAAGAGCATCGATGAGGCGTTGGGGACCAGATAATCACACCGGTTGCCGTTGGAGCGGCGCACTTGCGACAATCCAGAATCGTGCTTCGAAGCCGACGAACGGGGGTTAGAAAGAGCGGCGTAATTAGCTATGATGAGCGTAGACGATGATGGTAAGAGCCTTTTCGTTATTGTGCGTGTTGTTCGCGGCGATTCTCCAAGCGCAGCGGTTAGTACCCATTGGTGGGCGTTCCCGAGGACCGATCGGGACCGTGGTCGATAGCCCCGAGATTCGAAAGCTGATCAATGAAGAGGAGAAAAGACGAGACGAAGCGGATCGCTTTTATCGGGAAAGCCACAGCTCTGAAGAAAGGCTCCAGCACACTAGCGATCTTATACATCACCCGGATCAGATGTTACCGGGACACAAGGACTTTCTTGATGCAATCGCAAATGCTCCATCCATAACCATTCCCGGAAAGACACGCGCTCGGGTGCTCGAAGAATCGAAGGCGCGATGCCGCCCTGATGGCGTATCGACGATCACCTTCGTAAGGTTCGTCATAAATGGCAAGAAACCACCTGGTGGAACGGAAGTCTGGCTGTGTACTTATCCCTACGCATTTGATGCACCTTGAATTGAAAGTAGCCCACTACCAGATAATCACACCGGTCGCCGTTGGAGCGGCGCACTTGCGACAATCCAGAATCATGCTTCGAAAGCCCCGGTTTCTTGCCGCTGCCGCCGGCCTGATGATTTTGAGTTCGGTACAGGTTCTCGCCCAAGCCCCGCCTCCGTCAGCCGAGCTTGAGGCGTACCTCTACATTCAAAACTCGCACGGCCCCTTGAAGGACGCCATCTATGTGATGTGGATTCCGCAGCCGGTCCTGAAGTATTGCGTCGATAGACCGACCCAGGATTGCCTCGACATCGACGGTTGCATCCGTACCACGAGCAGGCAAGTCAAGATGTGTCAGAACCTGCCGATCGACATTTCGCGGATCCCGAGGTATCCTCCTGAAACGCAGCCCAGGCGGATTCTTGGCGTTACTTATTATCGGATGGTGTCCATGAAGGGCTGGGACACGGTCCTCACGTACTTCCATAGCAAGCCGCCAAGCACGTTCGACCGGCTGACTCCGGCCACTCGAATCAAAGCGAGAATCAGGTTTACGCGGAAGCCGGACGACGATAGTTTCGATGTTTTGGAAGTCCTGGCACTCCCACCCGCTTAGGATAGAATTGTTGGATCATGAAACGCCACTCCGCCACGATCCTCGCGCTCGCCCTCGCCGGCGCATTACATGCGCAGACCACCAATCCTCTTAGCACCGAGCTGAAGGCCTCTTACACCCGCGTGAAGACCAACTTCATCAAGGCCGCGGAGAAAATGCCGGAGGATCAATACGACTTCAAGCCAATGCCGGAAATGCAGTCGTTCAAGGAGCGAGTCGTGCACATCGCCGTTTCGAGCATGGGGCCATGCTCCAGCTTGAAGGGCGAGCCAAAGACCATTGATGCGAAGACCCTGAAGTCGAAGGCCGATGTCGTTGCCGCTCTGAAGGACTCCTTCGCTACTTGCGACGCGGTGATCGATAATATGACAGATGCGGATGCGGTGACCATGTTCGTGGGCGGACGCGGCCCCGCGCGGTCCAAGCTCGCGATGGGCTACGGCATGGTGGCGCACACCAACGAACTCTACGGTTACATTTGCGTGTACATGCGTCTCAAGGGCATCGTTCCTCCCTCCAGCGAACCCCGATAGTATGTTGGTATGCAGCTTTCGGGCGTTCTTGAGAAAGATGAACTGCGCAAGATCGACGCCTACTGGCGCGCCGCGAATTATCTTTCCATCGGACAGATTTATTTATTCGACAATCCTCTGCTCACGGAGCCTCTGAAGGCCGAGCACATTAAGCCACGGCTGCTGGGCCATTGGGGCACGACTCCCGGACTCAATTTTATCTACGTTCATTTGAATCGCGCGATCAAACGCGATGACTTGAACATGATTTATATCTGCGGCCCCGGGCACGGCGGTCCGGGCATGGTCGCCAACACGTATCTCGAAGGAACTTACAGCGAGTTCTTTCCGAACATCACGCAGGACGCCGAAGGGATGAAGCGATTGTTCACGCAGTTTTCTTTTCCTGGTGGAATTCCCAGCCATGCGGCGTCACAGACTCCGGGTTCGATTAATGAAGGCGGCGAGCTGGGCTATTCGCTGCTGCACGCCTATGGAGCGGTGTTCGACAATCCCGATCTGATCGCCGCCTGCGTGATCGGCGACGGGGAGGCGGAGACGGGAGCGCTTGCGACCAGCTGGCACTCGAACAAATTTCTGAACCCCGTTCGCGATGGAGCCGTGCTGCCCATTCTGCATCTCAACGGCTATAAGATCGCCGGTCCCACGGTGCTGGCGCGCATCCCGCGACCGGAGTTGACGGAGCTGCTGAAAGGCTACGGCTATCACCCCTATTTCATCGACGGGCACGAGCCCGATCCGATGCATCAGGCGATGGCGGAAACGCTTGACGCGTGTCTCACTGAGATTAAAAACATTCAGAAGGACGCACGCGAGCATGGATTCAAACAGCGTCCCACCTGGCCGATGATCGTACTGATTTCGCCGAAAGGGTGGACGGGTCCGAAGGCCGTCGACGGTTTACAGATCGAAGGAACATTCCGCGCCCATCAGGTTCCACTCGATGAGGTGCGCACCAATCCTGAGCATCTGAAAATTCTTGAATCATGGCTAAAAGGTTATCGGCCCGATGAACTTTTTGACGATCGAGGGCGCTTCGTGGCGGAGCTTGCGGCGCTTGCGCCTACTGGCGAGCGGCGGATGGGCGCGAATCCACACGCCAATGGCGGCCTGCTTCTCAAAGATCTTCGCATGCCGGATTTTCGCAACTACGCGGTCGAGGTCTCGAAGCCGGGCGTGAGTATCGGGGAAGCAACGCGCGTTCTCGGCGGCCTTCTGCGCGACGTGATGACGCAGAACGCCGAGGCGAGAAATTTCCGCGTGTTCGGTCCCGATGAAACAGCGTCCAACCGGCTGGGCGCGTTATTCGAAGTCACCGATCGCGATTCGGTGGCGCAGACGTTCGCTTTCGACGATCACGTATCCGCGACTGGGCGGGTGCTCGAAGTGCTGAGCGAGCACATGTGCGAGGGGTGGCTCGAAGGCTATTTGCTCACCGGCCGCCATGGCTTCCTCAGTTGCTATGAAGCGTTCATCCACATTGTCGATTCCATGTTCAACCAGCATGCGAAATGGTTGAAGGAATCGAAAACGGTGCCGTGGCGCAGGCCGATCGCTTCGCTGAATTATCTGCTGACGTCGCACGTCTGGCGGCAGGATCACAATGGGTTCAGCCATCAGGACCCGGGCTTCGTCGATCTGGTGGTGAACAAGAAAGCCGACATCGTGCGCGTTTATTTTCCGCCCGACGCAAACTGCCTGCTGTCGGTCGCCGACCATTGCCTGCGTAGCCGCGACTACGTGAACGTGATTGTCGCCGGCAAACAGCCCGCGCTGCAGTATCTCGATATGGATGCCGCGATCAAACATTGCACGGCCGGTGTCGGGATATGGGAGTGGGCTAGCACGGATTCCGCTAGCGAGCCCGATGTCGTCATGGCGTGCTGCGGCGACGTGCCGACGCTCGAAACGCTCGCGGCCGTCGATGTGCTCCGTCAGCATTTGCCGGACATTCGCATTCGTGTTGTCAATGTGGTGGATTTGATGACGCTCGAACCGCAGAGCGAGCATCCTCACGGCCTCAGCGATCGCGATTTCGATGCCATCTTCACGCGCGATAAACCGATCGTCTTCGCGTTCCACGGCTATCCGTGGTTGATTCATCGCCTGACATACAGACGAACGAACCACGATAATCTGCACGTCCGCGGCTATAAAGAGGAAGGAACGACGACCACGCCGTTCGATATGACGGTGCTGAACGACCTCGACCGTTTCCATCTTGCCGGCGACGTCATCGATCGCGTGCCGCGCTTTCAGAACTCCTCCGGGCACCTGAAGCAGATGCTGCGGGACAAGCTCATCGAACATAAAATTTATATTTCCCAGTACGGCGACGACATGCCGGAGATCAAGAACTGGAAATGGCCGGCGTGACCGCTCGCTATGATGTCATCAACGCTCTACCGAGCCGCGACCGCAGGGAGCGATCTCTTAGAGTTTCATGAGAATCCTGGCGATCAACGGCGGCTCCAGCAGCGTGAAATGCCGCCTGGACGAGCTTTCTGACGTTCCATCTCAGCCAGCCGCTCCGCTTTGGCAGGCGCACATCGAATCGCACGACAATCTGGAATCCGTTTTACGGTCCGCGCCCGGACCCGTCGATGCGGTCGCGCATCGCATCGTTCAAGGGGGCAAATTCTGGCAGACGACGCGGATCACCTCCGAAGTTCATGCCGCGATTGCCAGTGGGGCCGAGGAAGCTCCCACTCATAACAAGTTCGAACTCCAGGCAATCGAAGTGGCGCAGAGCGTCTTCGGAGAGCGCATCCCGCAGGTCGCCGTCTTCGATACCGCCTTTCATACGACGCTCGAACCGCCCGCTTACGTTTATGCCGGACCTTATGAATGGCTCGAACTCGGAATCCGGCGCTATGGATTTCACGGCCTCAGCCACCAGTACTCCGCACGCCGGGCGGCGGAGCTGTTGGGAAACGATTCGCTGCGTCTGATCGTCTGCCACCTCGGCAACGGAGCTTCTCTCTGCGCGATTCGCGATGGAAAGAGCATCGACACCACCATGGGATTCACGCCGCTCGAAGGCCTGATGATGGGGACGCGCTCGGGGTCCATTGATCCGGCGATTCTCATTTATCTGATGCGCCGTCGCGGCTACAACGCGGATCGATTGGACCGGATTCTGAACACCGAATCCGGACTACTCGGGGTTTCCGGAATTTCCGCCGACATGCGCGACATTCTGAAATCAGACGATGCGCGGGCGAAACTGGCCTTCGATATTTATGCGCATCGCCTATGCCGCGAAATCGGAGCGATGGCAGGAGTGCTCGGCGGCGCCGACGCAATCGTGTTCACCGGAGGCGTCGGCGAAAATTGCGCGCCCTTACGCGACATCGTCGAAAAAAGGTTCTCTTTCCTAAACGCGAAGATCCTCGTCATCCATGCCGAGGAGGAGTGGGAGATGGTTCGGGAGTGTTATCTTCTATTGAAGGGGTGATTCAATGAAGATTCTATTGGTATTGAGTTCGGTGTGTTTGCTGCAGGCTCAGGATCCGATGAGCAAGGAAACGAAAGGGCTCTACACCGCGGTGAAGGGCTACATCCTTAAATCGGCTGAGAAGATGCCGGAGGCGAACTACGCGTTCAAACCTTCGCCCGAAGTGCGAAATTTCGGTGCGATTCTGGGCCACCTGGCTGACGATCAGTTTTTCTTCTGCAGCGCCGCCAAGGGCGAGATGAAGGACACGAAGATCGAGAAGGAAGTCACATCCAAAGCCGGCTTGATTAAGGAACTGAAGACGGCATTCGCTTACTGCGATTCGGCGTACGACGAGCTGACCGACGCCAAGAGCGCCACGATGATGAAGTTCGGCAAAGGCGAGCGATCCTTGAGCGGGATCCTGAATTTCAACGTCGCGCACGATTTTGAACACTATGGAAACATAATCACGTACTTGCGCATCAAAGCCTTAATACCTCCGTCGAGCGAGAAGCAATAAGCGCTATACTCAAAGTATGGCGCGCGGTTGGGAAAGCAAGTCGGTTGAATCCCAGGTCGAGGCGCGAGCACATCCTAGAGAGGTCCGAATGCCCCACCGAACCCCGGAACAGATGGAAATCGAGCGCAAAAGCGACAGTTTACTGCTGCAACGCGTCCGTGTAATGAGAGAGATAGAGAGTTCAAGCAATGCGCGGCACCGGAAAACGCTTGAAGAAGGTCTGAAGTACCTGGAAGACTCGTTGGGCGCACTGGGCTGGAAAAAGTAGGGCTCTACTCCCACTCGATCGTGCCGGGTGGCTTATTCGTTAAGTCATAGAAAACACCGGCTATACCTTTGATTTCACGCAGCTCACCGATGATTGCCGTGAGCAGATCCGCAGGCATACGGACGGCACTTGCGGTCATTCCGTCCACCGAATCGATGGGACGCAAAACGATCGAATTATGGTCATTTAAGGCTCCCAAAGGGATCAAAATGACCGGATTTTGCCAGATTAAGGCGTCGAATCCGGACTCTTTCGTCAGTTTCCGGACGATTGCGTCGGCCCGGCGCAGCAAGTCGAGACGGTCCGCGGTGAGCGCTGTCGGATAGACGCGCATGGTTCCGATCGGGGCAGCCGTCCAGACGGCTACTACTACCCGGTTCACCTGGTCGAGGGTGTTGATAAGGCGGGCGACCTCTTCGTCCGTCGCGGGAAAATCTTCGATCGCCAGCACCCAGCGATAAGTACGCGAGTCGCCTTGGACGCCCACTGAGCGCACGGGAATGATATAGCCGTCGGCGGTTTTTTCGGGCGCGGCCGAGGTATCGGAGCAAAGACAGCGGATGGCGAGGCCGGGGCCGGGGAAGGGATGGCGGTCGAGCAGTTCCGGGGGGAGACCGAGCTGGCGGCCGATGGCGCGGACTTCATCTTTATAGAAGGAAGAGAGCGGCTCGATGATGCGGTCTTCTTCGATCAACTTCTGAATCCCGGCGACGCGGTTGTGATGGGTCTTGATCAGATCGGCTTTGGCGGTCCCGCCGGATTCGATGGTGTCGGGATAAATGGTGCCTTGGCCGAGAATCCAGTTGGCGCCTACGAAGCGATCGCTTTCCAAGACGCGCTGCTGGACGTCGACAAATTGTTCACCGATGATGTGGCGCTTGTGCTCGGGGTCGGTTGCGGTAGCGAGCGCGGTGAGAAACTCGGTCTTTGCATCGACGACTTCGAACGAACGGGCTCCCAGGGCGGCGAAATTCCGGCGCACAAACCCGGTCTCGCCTTCGCGCATCAGGCCGGTATCGACGTAGGTTCCGTGGACGCGCTCCGGTCCCAGGGCTTTGAGGCAGAGCGTATAGGCGACAGTCGAATCGACGCCGCCGCTGACGAAGAAAAACACGTTGCGGTTACCCGCCACGGCGCGAATATGATCCTCGATCGATTGCACCTGGCCGGCCGGGTCCCAGTCTTTTTCGCAGGCGCAGACGTCGAAGAGGAAATTCTTGAGAATGGTCAGGCCGCACGGCGTATGGGCGACTTCAGGATGAAACTGGACCGCGAAAAGGCGCCGCCGCGGCGACGACATGGCCGCGATGGCGCAGGTTTCAGTGCTGGCGAGGACTTCAAAATCCGCAGGCACGGCGGAGACGACGTCGCGATGGCTCATCCACACTTGTTGCCGTCCTTCGATGCCCCTGAGGATGGTATCGGCATGAACGATATCGAGCTGGGCCAGGCCGTACTCGCCGCGATCTCCTTTTTTCACATGCCCTCCGAGCGCGTGCGCCATCAACTGCTGGCCGTAACAGATGCCGAGCACGGGAATGCCGGAGGTCAGCAAAGCGGGATCGATGGTGGGACTCGCGGGATCGTAAACGCTAGCGGGCCCGCCGGAGATGATGATTGCTTTGCGGCCGCGCAATTCCGAGACGGGGGTCTCGCTGGGAGCGACTTCGGCGTAGACACCGAGATCGCGCACTTTACGGGCGATCAGATGGCAATACTGTCCGCCTGCATCGAGGACGGTTACTTGTGGGGTCAAAATCTCTTTAGGGCCGCTGATGAACGCTGATGAACGCTGATAAAACCGTCTTTTTCAAATCGGCGTCGATCGGCGTTCATCAGCGGCGAGTATTCTTTTTACGGGTGCGCCACGGATGCTGCCGCGGCGTGTTCCTGGCCGTTCATGCGCTGCACCATTTGCTTTTTCGCGCTATCGACGAGCGCTTTCGCCTTCGGCAGAGCCTCGATGGCCTTCTGGACGGCGGGGTCCTGCTCGATGGCCACGCGCTGCGATTCCTCATAGCTGAATGCCGTGATATACATCTCCCGCTTTAGCTGATCCTTGATCCATTGGTGATTCTCGGTGAACTCCATTTCGGTGAAAGTGACATTGTTCTTCAGCAGGAAATCGTGGAATTCATTGATCAATTTCTCGTCCGGAGACCAGCCGGCGGGGAGCTTGGTATCGTGCGCCCCAAACCATTTGGAAGAGAAGTTGAGCGTCGCATATTTCCGGATCAGCTCGATTTGGAACTTGTTGTACTTGGGCGGCGCGTACTTTTCGTCGGGGGTGATGCCGCCGCCGCCGTAAACGGTGCGGCCGCTATCGGTCATCTTCACGTCGGCCTCGTTTTTCTGATCGAGGTTGGTGTGGTAGTAATAATCGAGGAACGACTGGTTCGCGTAGGGCCGTTGAATCCAGCGCCCGCTCGGCGTGTAATACTGCATGGTGGTCAACGCCAAACCGGTGTTATCGCTCAACGGGAACACGGTTTGCACCAGTCCCTTGCCGAACGTGGTTTCGCCCAGCACCCAGGCGCGATCGTGATCCTGCAAAGCGCCGGTAACGATCTCCGCGGCGGAAGCCGAATAGCGGTTCACCAGAATAACCACAGGATAATCGACGCCGTTGCCGCTATGACGAACGGTGAAATTCTTGTTGGGCTGCGTGCGACCGCGATGGCTGACCACCAGCTCCCCGCGCTTCAGGAAATGGCCGGCGACATCGATTCCCTCCGTCAGCAACCCGCCGGGGTTGGCGCGAAGGTCGAGCACCAGGCCTTTGACGCTGCTTTCGGGCAGCTTGGCCAGCTTCTCTTCCATCTCCTTGGCGGTATTTTCGCCAAACTGGGTGATATCGAGATAAGCGATGCCGGGGCGGATGAAGAAACAATCGGGAACGGTGGAGCGCTCGATTTCAGCGCGCGTGATGTTGAACGTGATTGGCTGGCTGCCGTCCCGATCGACCTTAATCTGGACTTTCGTGCCCTTGACCCCCTTGAGCCGCTCCGCGATTTCAGAGACGGTCAGGCCATCGGTTTTCTTATCGTCGATTTCGACGATAATGTCTCCCGCGCGAAGACCGGCTTTGTAGGCGGGGTATCCGGCAAAAGGCGCGAGCACGATGGTACGGTCGTTGCGCGGGCCAACCATCATTCCGACACCGGAATAATGGCCGCTCTGATCCGTACGGAGCTCCTTGTAGCCTTTAGGATCGAAAAAATTAGAGTGAGGATCGAGCGTGCGCAGCATGCCCGGAATCGCACCCTGATAAATGGCTTTCTCAGGCTTCACGGGGTCGGCGAAATTCGCCTCAACCACGGAGAATACCTGGGTAAACGCCTTGGTGCTCTGTCTGAGTTGCTCCTCGTCGTTGTTTGAAGCGGCTTTAACATGACCGCCGCTGAAGAAGAGGCCGGCGGCGAGGGAGCAAAGAGCTATAAAGGCGGGGACAATAAAAAGACTGCGGCGGCGAGCTGGCATCGTCGAGATGGCCTCCGTTATTAGTATATCGCGCAAAAGGGCGTCTAGTGAGTAGACGGCGGCGGGAGGGGATGGGTCACATATTTTGTAGTGTTGCAAGGAAACCGCTCCCTGCGGTTGCGGCTCGTAGAGCGGGGGCGCCAGAGCGTCGACATGGGGCGAAAGCCGGGACAGACCGCCCTGTCCACGCGGCGACGAGGCGTGCGGATGTTTTCGCGGGAGATGTGACGCCTTGGGACAGGGTGGTCAGTCCCGGTTTTCGCGCTTGAGTGCGTCCATTGCCGACGCACCGAGTTAGCCGACGCGAGCGGCTCGGCGGGTGGCGATGCCGGGCTCCATGCGAACAGGCTTGCGCTCGGTTTCGGTGAGCCGGCGAGCCTGATCGCTTACCGAAACCAGAAACATTGGCTGGCGCGCGTTCTTCAAAATGTCGATGATGCGGTCGTGCTGATCCTCTAAAAAGATGGATTTGCCGTCGGTGACCAAGTGCAGGTCGGAGTTGGCGGCAAGAACCTCGGCCAGGCGCTTGCCCATTTCCTTTTGCAGGAACCGGAGCACGCGGCGGATTTTCTGAAGCGAAAACCCTTTGCGTCGCAGCTCGGCGATGACGGTGATCTCAATGACCTCCGCGGCGTAGTATACGCGGCGATGGCCCTCATGACGGGGGGACACCACTTTACGCTCGTCCCACCACTGGAGCTGCCGGAGGCTGACTTCGGCCACCTGAGCGACCTCGATAGACGAATACGTCCGTTCCTCAATCTGAGCCTTGTCAGTCTGAGCCTTATTGACGGACGCGGCGGCGGGGCGGGGCTTGCGAGCTTTAAACATAACGGGGGTCTTCCGTTTCGGTTGAAAACAGACTGCCTAACGATTGTACTCGACTGGAGGGGCGTGTCAAGAGGGGGTCGTTTTAGGGAGTGGCTCAACTTGAGCAGCGGAAGTGTTTACGCATAAAATAAACGGACGATTTGCCGAAACTTCCTTGACGATCGCGGAATCCAAAGCCTATGGTTAATGTCGCATTATACGTGAAGCTCGAAGCCAAATCCGGCAAAGAGCAGGATGTCGAGAACTTTCTTAAGAGCGGATTAGCGATTGTGCAGGAGGAACCTGCCACCATCGCCTGGTTCGCGATCAAAATGGGTCCGTCAACGTTCGGAATTTTCGACGCGTTTCCGGATGAAGCGGGACGGCAGGCGCACCTGTCGGGAAGAGTGGCGGCGGCGCTGATGGCGAATGCGCCCAATCTGCTGGCGGCGGCGCCGAAGATCGAAAAGGTGGACGTGCTGGCGGCGAAGCTGCCCTAGCGATAGGCCTGGCTGGGTGAAGCACCCGGAGGACGCGGAGAATACCGCCCGACTGGTTTTCGAAAATCACGCGCCAATCAACAATGCGCAGGCGTGAGTTTCCGCGTCCGCCCTGTAGCCGTAGAACGTCACCATTTCCCGTCTCCGCGTAGCGCACAAGGCCTTCGCGAATATGTCAGGCGACCTTATTGTCGAGCGAATAGAGGTCGTCGGACGCGCGCGCCGACCAGCGAACCTCCTTCACATCCCAAGCATCTTGCGGACTTCCGAGTCGGGCACGTCAGGTCGCGGATCGTCGAGTGCTTCCTGGATCAGCTCGCGCTCGCGTTCTGTAAGATGGTCGGGTTCCAGCAGCCATTCCTTCCTGTCCTCGTCCATCGCAATGAACGCGACATACTCGAGCACGCTGCGGAGCCTGTCCGCTGGCACGTCATTCAGTTTTTCAATAATCTGCTGCTTGGTATCTTCGACGGCCGGCATCTTACCCACCCCCTACAAACCACACCACCTCAACCTCGGCGCCATCGCGCACTTCGGCCGATTCCCAGTCGGGCTTGCGGACGATTTCGCGGTTCAGTTCCACGGCCACCCTGGCGCCGTCGATCTCCAGATATTTCAGCAGCCCGGCGACGCGCAACCCATCTGGAACGCGGCGCGGCTCGCCGTTTAGAACAATCCCAATCGTCTTTGTTTCCAGCGTCACATTGACACCATGTTTCCGCACTTATTATATTCAATAGTTACAGCTCAACAGATTAATCAACCCCAAGCACATGCAAGAAACTCTCACGACTCCGCAAATCTATTTCCCTGTTCTGGTACAAATCGGCATCGCGATGGCCGTGGCCGCTGGACTGATCGGGGCGTCGGCGGCGCTCGGGAAACGGGCTCGCAGCCCGTTGAAGGATACGCCCTATGAATCGGGCATGGCGCCCACCGGTTCGGCGCGCGAACGGTTCAGCGTCAAGTTTTACATGGTCGGGATGATCTTCATCCTGTTCGATATTGAAGCCGTGTTCCTCTATCCCTGGGCGGTGGTCTTTCGCGAGTTGAAGATGTTCGGGTTTTTCGAAATGCTGGTCTTTGTGGCGCTGGTGCTGGTCGGGTACTTCTACGTGTATAAGAAGGGCGTGCTGGATTGGTCGGGCGAATACTCCGGCCCGAAAGGCAGGAGCGACAAATGAGCCACCCTGCGATTCTAGAAACCATCGAAGCGTTTGGCGAGACCACCCATATCGCCGACCCGGCAAAGATTGTCGAGCTGTGCCGCTATTTCAAGGATGACGAGAAATATATCCGGCTCAGCGGCCTGACGGCGGTCGATTGGCATCCTTCGGAGCCTCGCTTTGAAGTCGTTTATCTGCTGCATTCGATCGAGCGCAATCAACGAGTGCGCATCAAGTGCAAGGTTCATGGCGCGAATCCGGAGATCGATTCTGTGTACAGCGTCTGGCGCGCGGCCGACTGGCATGAGCGCGAAGTATTCGATCTGTTCGGCATCACGTTCCGCAATCATCCGAACATGGTGCGCATCCTGATGCCGCTCGATTGGGACGGGCATCCGCTGCGCAAAGATTATCCGGTCCACGGCTATAAGTACAGCTACCCC
>Ga0182024_10000953_pt1 | contig 74981 bp, 74 predicted proteins | sample P32metaG_FD_120480 | JGI IMG/M metagenome (GOLD analysis project Ga0182024, IMG submission 120480) | Permafrost microbial communities from Stordalen Mire, Sweden - P3-2 metaG (Illumina Assembly) | ecosystem: Environmental > Terrestrial > Soil > Wetlands > Permafrost | place: Sweden: Stordalen...
ACAGGGGGCGGATAGACCTCTTCCACGTACTTGTCGACCCTCTCGGGGGACAGCCGCCTGGAGACCGCCAAGAAGTAGATCACGAGGCTCCAAACCGCCGAGACGATGAGGCCTCCCCAGAGGCCGAGGTCATCGTTGCCGCCCTGGTCCAACACGTGCTTGAAGATGCCGACGCCGCCGATGATGCCGCCGGGTCCGAAGGTGCCGAAGTACGAGATGACCAGCATCCCCACGAAGTAGGGGACGATCCAGACGGCCGCCTCCCAGTCCATCTTCGGCGCTCTCGGATTGAGGTTGAACGCGTATGAGGCCGCGATCAAGCCATAGCCGACCAGCATCGCCACCATCAGCGTCGTGTACGTCCCCCAGCCGGCCCAGTAGACGATCCAGGTCGCGCACACGAACGACAGCGGCAACAGGAAGTCGGCCGCCGGCAGGTGGTAAACGCGTCTGATCTCGGGCTTCTGCTTGCGCAGCGCAGCGGCCGCCAGGGGCGCACCGGCGTACATCAGCACGGATGCGCTCGTGACGACGCCGACGAGGGCGCTCCAGCTGGGGAATGGCAGCAGGAACAGCAACCCGAGCAGGCTCGCGAAGATCACGCCGAACACCGGCACCCGAGCGCGGCTCGTCGCTTCGAACGCCGTCGGGACGAAACCGTTTCGGCTGAGGCCGAAACTGAGCCGCGAGGACGAGGTCAGGTACACGAGCCCGGTGCCCCCGGGCGAGATCACCGCGTCGATCCGGAGGACGAAGGCCAGCCAGGCCAGCCCGGCGACCTTGGCCACGGTGTAGAAGGGACCGGCGGACAGGGCGGTGTTGCTTCCCAGGTTTGTCCACGTCCCCTCTCTAGCGATCGTCTTCGGATCCAGCGCGCCGATGAAGGAGAACTGCAGCAGGCAGTAGATGGTGGCACCGATCAAAATCGAGAGGATCACCGCGCGCGGTAGGTCCCGTTCCGGGTTGGAGGCCTCGCCGCCCAGCTGGACGGCTTGCTCGAAGCCGAGCAGCGCGAACACGATGCCGGCGCTGGGAATCGCCTCGAGGATGCCCTTGATCGCCCCGTGCGGGAGGAAGAAGCCGCCGCCCGCGCTGAAGTTCGAGCCATGGAAGTGCGTGGCCAGCAATACCACGATCGTCAGCACCGGGATGAACACCTTCCACGTGGTGATCCCGTTGTTCGCCCGGGCCAGCCAGCGGATCCCGACAAGGTTGAGCAACACGAAGATCACCATCAGGATGACTGCGGCGACGTAGCCCCAGCCGTGTAGCGTCCCGGCGGAGAGCCCGTTGACGGTGTGAGACACGTAGAAGTTGCGCGCCCAATGGGCGGTTGACAGGTACTGGATCGCGGCAAGCACCTCGATCGGAGCGACGCTTGCGGCCTGGAGGTATGACGCCCAACCGAACGTGGCGCCCGCAAAGCTGCCAAACGCGTAATACGGGAACCGGCTGGTGCCGCCGCTGACCGGAAACAGCCCGGCGAGCTCGGCGTGCACCAGCGCCAGAAGGATCACGATCAACGACGCGATGACCCAGCCGATGAGCGCGGATGGTCCCGCATACGTGACCGCGATGAGCGCGGCGAACAGCCACCCCGAGCCGATGATCGAGCCCTCCGAGGCCCATAGCAGGCCAAGGAAACCGACCCCCCGGTCGAGCCCGTCGGCGTCGAGCGCCATCTTGCGCTCGGGCGGAGCTGTCGTCTGTGCCATTGGTCCTCCTCCAGGATCCCGATTGCATCAATTGGTACTTACCGGTGCCCTGCTGAATCCTTCCACGATTCCGTGTCTTGGGCAAGCGTGACACGATCGTGTCGCCGGGAAATCCTCCCGGTGTCCAGCGATTTTGGCTTGTTAGGCGCCGAGGTTGGCCGTACGGCCACGAGCAGCGGCGGGCGCGCGGAAGCTACGGGGTTGCGGGCAGCGAGTGGCCGGGAGACCGCGACCGGACCCCGGCGATGATCAGAGCCACCAGCACCGGAATCGCGGCCACCTCGGCCACGATGGCGAGCACGATCGGGAAGCGGAGGGCCGGCTCGGTGTAGCCGAACAGGCTGGATTCGAGCGCGATGACGATCGAGATCAGCGACCCGGCGGCCAGGCCGATCGAACCGACGGCGGCGAGGAGGCGAAGGAGATGATCGCCGCTGACCAGGGCGACGGCGAGGCCGGCGCCTCCCGCTGCGTTGAGCAGGAAGAGCACGCCGATGGTCGGGACCTCGCTCATGAAGTCGATGTACTGCTGCAGGTGCACGGCGGCGATCACGGCCACCAGGACGGCGGCGACCACGCTCAGCGTCGAGCGGGCGGGCTGGTCGCGGCTCATTTGACCACCGTGAGCATCCCGGTCATGAAGGCGTGGAATTGGCAGTAGTAGGGATAGGTGCCCGCCTTGGTGACCGTGAAGGTCTTGGTCTTGCCCGGGTTCACGGTGCCGGTGTCGAACGCTCCCGAGCGCGCCGTGACCGTGTGGGCGGTGGCGTCGACGTTGGTCACCGTGATCTTCGTCCCAACCGTGACCGTCATCTTGGCCGGCACGAAGGAGTAGTTGGCGATCTTCAGGCGCGCGGTCTTGCCGGCCACGACGATGCTGGCGGCACTCGCGCTCGCCTTGGCGCTCGCCTTGGAGGTCATCGGCATCGACATGGACGGGCTGCTGTGCCGGAGCGCCAGGGCGACCACGAGGACCACGACGGCCGCCAGAGCCGGGAGAAGTGCGGACCGGAGGCGCATATCAGGTAATGCGTCCCCCGCGCCCCATCGGATCAGTCCGAGAGGGACGCCAGCTCGGCGGCATCCAGGGGCAGGCAGAAATGCGTGGCGAATCCCCGTAGGTAGGCTGCCGGAGCAATGGCGTTCGTGGCCGTGATCACTGGAGCCTCGAGCGGGATCGGCGAGGCGACGGCCCGGCGACTGGCCCGCGAGCCCGACACCCGGCTGGTTCTGGTGGCCCGCCGCCGGGACCGGCTCGAGCGGCTGGCCGCCGAGCTCGGTGGGGCGACCGTGATCGCGCTGGACCTGACCGAGGCCGAGGCGCCCCAGCGCGTGCTCGAGGCCGTGGAGCGCGAGCACGGCGAGCTTCACCTGCTCGTCAACAACGCCGGCGCCCGCTGGCGCGGGACCTTCGCCGAGACGGGCTGGGGGAACGTCGAGCGCCACATGCGCCTGAACTTCGAGGCGCCGGTCCGTCTCACCGAGGCGCTGCTGCCCCTCCTGCGCGCCACCGCGACCGCCGCCGGCCCGCGGGCCGAGCTCGGCAAGGAGCATCCCGTCTCGATCGTCAACGTCGCCAGCACCGCGGCCCGCGTCTCCCGGCCCAACTCGGGTGCCTACTCGGCCAGCAAGTTCGCGCTTGCGGGCTGGAGCGACGCCCTGGCCAACGAGGAGCTCGCGCACGGTATCCACGTCGGCCTGGTGCTCCCGGGCTTTGCCCGAACCGAGGGCTTCCCCGCCGCCGAGCTCACGGGCAGCCGGGTGACCAGCTGGCTGGTCACCGAGCCCGGGGCGGTGGCCGAGGCGATCCTCGACGCCGGCCCGGGCGGGCGGGCCGAGCGCTACGTCCCCCGCTTCTACGGAATCTTCGCGGCGCTCCGGATCCTTGTCCCCGGCCTGGTCCGGCGGGCCACCCGGGGCGGGGCGTTCACCACCGCCACCAGAGACGACAGTTAGTCCGGCGGCTCGGGCTCGGGTTCCGGCTCCGGCTCGGGCTCCGGCACGGGCTCGGGTTCCGGTTCGGGCTCGGGCCGCGACCGCAGAAGGTGGGTCAGATCGGCCACCGGCCCCAGATGGGCGAGCTTCTCCGGGTTGACGATCGACTTGATGCCCTGGATCTGATCCCCCGCGATCTCCAGCGCCCATACGGAGATCAGCCGGTCGTCGCCGTCGCGCAGCAGAGCGCCCGGGGATCCGTTGACCTGGACCATGCGCATCGAGGCTCCGGGGATGCGCGCGCCCAGCTTGACCCAGTTGCGCAGCGCTCGCGCGACCCGGTTGCGACCGCGCAGCGGCCGCGAAAGCGCCGGCACCTTGCCGCCGCCGTCGCCGGTGAGCGTGACGTCGTGGGCCAGCAGCGACTCCAGGGCCGCCAGGTCGCCCTCGCGCGCGGCCGCGAGGAAGCGGGCGGCGAGCTCGTCGCGCCGCTCGCGTGAGGTCTCAAAGCGCGGCCGGCCGGCCTCGACGTGGCGCCGGGCGCGAACCGCGAGCTGGCGGACGTTGTCCTCGCTCTTGCCCACGATCCGCGCGATGTCGTCGTAGCCGTAGTCAAAGACGTCGCGCAGCAACAGGACGGCGCGCTGCTCGGGCGACAGGCGTTCGAACAGCACCAGCATCGCCATCGACAGCGAGTCGGCGAGCTCGGCGTGGTGCGCCGGATCGTCTGAGCCGTCGGTCAGGAGCGGCTCGGGGAGCCATTCGCCCACGTAGCGCTCGCGGCGCTTGCGCGCCGAGCGCAGCTCGTCGATGGCCAGGCGCGTGGTCACCGTCGAGACGAACGCCTGGGGCGAGTCGATCCGCTCGGGCCCCTCCAGCGCGCGGTGGACCCGGAGCAGCGCCTCCTGGACCACGTCCTCGGCCTCAGAGGCGCTGCCCAGCATCCGGTAGGCGATCGCAAACGAGGTCGGTCGCAGCTGCCCGAGCAGATCCTCGACCGAGCTCACGAGGCAAATCCCTGGCGCCAGCTCGGGTGCTCGGGCCGCCACCCGAGCTCGCGCCTGGCCTTGGCGTTGGAGGCGCCGCGGATCTCGGTCATCATCATGGCGCCGGCCTCGCCGGCGAACAGACGACCCACGAGGCGCGGCACCTTCCAGGGCTTGGGGGCGCCGAGACGCTCGGCGAGCGCCGGCAGCCAGACGGCGACCGGCGCCGGGTCGTCGTCGACGACGTTGTAGATCCCACGCGTGCCGTGCTGCACGGCGGCGACCGTCGCCTGCGCGGCGTCGGCGACGTGGATGAACGACCACACGCCGGCGCCGTTCCCCACGACCGGGAGCTTGCGGGCGCGCACCATCTCGAACTGCTCCCCCCCGGCTGCCATGGAGGTCCCAGGGCCGTAGAACCCGCCGTAGCGCAGCACGATCCCCTCGATCCAGTCGGCGCTGGTGACCGCGGTCTCCAGGTGACGCATCGCGGCCAACGTCTCGCGCATGGCGCTCGGGGGGTCGGGGTCAAGCGGATCGTCCTCGCTCTTGACCGGCCCTCCGACCCGCGCGAAGAACCCCCAGTAGCTCTGGGCGACGAAGCGCCTTACCCCGGCGGCGCGCCCGGCCGCCAGCAGATGGTCGGTGCCCTGGGTGCGCAGCCGGTTGGTCTGGGCAAAGCAGCGGTCGAAGTTACGCGTGTCGATGGCGCTGATCGCGGTCAGCTCGTGGACGATCGCGTCGGGACGCGCCGCGCCGACGGCCTCCCGTACCGCGACGCGGTCGAGTGCATCCAGGATCGCGGGCGTGGCCCCGAGCCCGAGGATCGCCTCCTGCTTGGAGGGGTGGCGTGTGGTGGCGACGACCTCGTGGCCCGCGGCCACCAACCGGGGCACCAGCTCCTTGCCGATGGCTCCCGTGGCTCCTGCAACGAACACCTTCATGGCGGCTCCTTTCACCGATTGCATCACCTTGACGTGATGGCGGTCAACGCAGTGACAGCGCGTCGTTGAATGGGTGCTCCTCGGCGTATGACTGGGAACCGGTGGATTGGGTATTCGGCGATAGAAAATAAGCTACGGTGCCGTAACTAAACGATCGAGAAGCAGTGAAGATGAACGGCAGCGCCCGCCGCGTGGCCGTCCTCGGCGGTAGCCGGATCCCCTTCGCGCGCCAGGACGGGCCCTACGCGAGCGCGTCCAACCAGGACATGTTGACCGCGACGCTGGACTCGCTGCTGACCAAGTTCGGGCTCGAGGGGGAGGCCACGATCCTGGTCGCCAACAAGATCGCCCTCGGTCAGATCGAGTGCGGCATCGCGGGCGGCGTGGACACCACCTCCGACGCTCCGATCGCCGTCAACGAGGACCTGCGCGAGGTGCTGCTCGAGCTCAATCGCGCCAAGTCAAACGCCGGCCGGCTGCGCACCCTGACCAAGCTGCTCCCGCAGCAGATCGTGCCCGAGATCCCGCGCAACTCCGAACCGCGCACCGGGCTGTCCATGGGCGAACACACCCGGGCGATCGGCAAGGAGGTCAAGAAGGGCGCGACCTCCCAGCTAATCTACGTAGCGCTGGGGGCCGAGGATCAGCTCGAGTCCACGATGCGCTTCTTCCTGTCGCCCAAGTCAGCATCCGTCTCCGGTCAGGTCGTGTATGTGGGTGCCGCGGTGGCTACCGGCAAGGTGTCTGGACTGGCGGTCGCCGCTCAACGGCAAGGTCGCGCTGGTCACGGGCGCCGCGCGGGGCATCGGCGCGGCGATCGCCGAGGTCCTGGCCCGCGATGGCGCGCACGTTGTCGGGCTCGACGTCGAGCCGATGGCCGATCAGCTCGCCGAGGTCGCCGGGCGCCTGGGCGGGTCCTCGCTGACCGCGGACATCACCGATCCCGACGCGCCGGCGCCGATCGCCGATCACCTGCTCACCGAGCACGGCAGCGTCGACATCGTCGTCCACAACGCCGGGGTGACGCGCGACAAGACCCTCGGGCGGATGACCGAAGAGCAGTGGAACCTGGTGATCGGGATCAACCTGACCGCGCCTCAGCGCATCGACGAGGCGCTGCTGGAGCGCAAGGCGGTCCGCCGCAACGGGCGGATCGTCAGCGTCTCCTCGATCAGCGGGATCGCCGGCAACGCCGGGCAGACCAACTACTCGACCTCCAAGGCCGGCGTGATCGGGTCCGTGCACGCGTCGGCGCCCCAGCTCGCCAAGCGCGGGATTACGATCAACGCGGTGGCCCCGGCTTCATCGAGACCAGGATGACGGCGGCGATGCCGATCGCCATCCGCGAGGTGGGGCGGCGGATGAACGGCGTCTCCCAGGGCGGGCTGCCGATCGACGTAGCCGAGACGATCGCCTGGTTTGCCAACCCGGCCTCGGGCGGCATCACCGGCAACCTCGTGCGCGTGTGCGGTCAGAGCCTGCTGGGAGCCTGACCGATGGCCGACCGTGAGCTGAGCGGCGCCCCTTCGATGCTGCCCCTGTTCGGGCGGGCCGGTCTGTCCATGATCCCCGGGGCCTCGCGGCTGCCGTGGGTGGGCGGGGGCGGGGGGCAGGTCCCTGAGCAGGCCCTGACGCTGTCCGACGCGGCCGTCGACCGCGAGCGGCTGACCGCTTATGACCGGGTGTGTGGCTTCTCGGTCGGCGACGTGCTGCCCCCCACCTACCCGCACATGCTGGCCTTCCCGCTGCACCTGATGCTGATGACCGACGGCGGATTCCCGCTGCCGGCGATGGGCCTGATCCACATCGCCAACCGGATCGTCGTGCACCGCCCGCTGGGCGCCGGCGAGCGGCTGTCCCTGCGCGTGTGGGCGACGCCGATCGTGCCCCACCCCCGTGGACGCCAATTCATGATTCGCACCGAGGCGCGCGTCGGCGACGAGCTCGTCTGGGAGGAGGCGTCGACCAACCTCAAGCGGGGCAGTGGCGCCGGCGACCCTGGCTTCGAGGCTGCGGGCCCGCCGTCCACCGAGGGGCTGCCGGCCACCGCGACCTGGAGGCTTCCGGGCGATCTGGGTCGCCGCTACGGCTCGGTGTCAGGCGACCTGAACCCGATCCACGTCCACCCGCTGTCGGCGCGGCTGTTCGGGTTCCCGAGCGCCATCGCCCACGGCATGTGGACCAAGGCGCGCTGCCTGGCGGCGCTCCAGAACCAGCTGCCGCCGGCGTACTCCGTCGAGGTCGCCTTCAAGCGCCCGATCCTCCTGCCCGCGACGGTCAGCTTCGCCGAGGCTCGGTCCGGCGAGGCGATCTCCTTCGGAGTGCGCGACGCGCGCCGTGACACCCCGCACCTGGACGGCGAGGTTCGGACCGGCACCTAGGTAATCGATCCGCGTGTGCTTGGACCGCGAGGGCTGCGAGGACGTGGGCCGGCGCCCGGCGGCTGGCGCCCGATACCGCATCGGGAAATCGGCGGTTCCGGTATCCGCAACCCCCGTCCCCGGCCCTCCGGCCTCAGGACGGGTGCTGCGGATCTCCCAACGGCCCATTTCGGGATGCGCGATCGGGAGCGCCCGCATAGCGAGGGCTGCGGATCTCGCGGTCAGGAAGACCCTGTTGAGAGATCCGGAGTGTCCCGCTGCGACGGTGTCCGCCAGGCGCTCGGGCACCCCACGGTGTCCGCCAGGCGCTCCGGCACCCGAAACTGCTCAGCTCGCGGTCGCTTCGGGGACGGCGGGCTCCCCGCCCCTGGCCTCCCGGGCGTGCTCGCGGCTGTCGCGGGAGGAGATAAGCACCGCGGCCAGGATCGCGCCGGCGACCGCGAACCCGCCGCCCGCCAGGAAGGCGCGGTCAAACCCCTTGGTCAAGGCGACCGCCGGGTTGTGGACGCCGCTGCTCAGCAGGCCCTTGGTGTCGCTATTGGCCACGGTGGCCAGGATCGCCAGCCCGAGGGCGCCGCCGACCTGCTGGGAGGTGTTGATCAACCCCGAGGCCAGCCCCGCCTCGCCGGGCTCGGTCCCGGCTACCGCGGCGATGGTCACCGGCACGAAGGCGAGGCCGAGCCCCACGGCGGCCAGCAGCGACGGTCCCAGGATGTCGGCGGCGAAGGTGCCGCCCGTTCCCGGCACCCGCGAGAACCACACCAGTCCGGCGGCGATCAGCACCAGCCCGGCGATCAGGGGCGGCTTGAACCCGAAGCGGGTCACCAGCTGCGAGGCGCCGCCCGCCGAGAGGATGATGCCGACCGCGAGCGGGAGGTAGGCGAAGCCGGTACGAATGGGCGAGTAGCGCAGCACGTCCTGTAGGTACAGGGAGATGAAGAAGAACATCGAGAACAGCGCCATGCCGATCAGCAGCCCGACGATGTTTGCGCCCCGCAGGGTGCGCAGCCGGAAGATCGAGAACGGGACCAGGGGGTGACGCTGGCGCAGCTCGATCACCACAAAGCCGATCAACAGGATCACGGCCCCAGCCAGGCGCAGGAGCGTCGACGTCGATCCCCAGCCGACGTTGACGGCGTCGACGACGGCGTAGACGAGCAGGGCCAACCCGGCGGTGACGCTGACCGCGCCGGGCAGGTCAAAGCTCTGCCCTTCGTCCTGGGCCCGGCTCTCGCGCAGGGTCCGGGGGGCCATGGCCGCGGCGGTGAGACCGATGGGCACGTTGACGAACAGCACCCAGCGCCAGCTCAGCCCACTGGTCAGGATTCCCCCCAGGAGCACGCCGGCCGCCCCTCCGGCGCCCGCCACCGCGCCCCAGATGCCCAGTGCCCGGTTGCGCTCGGCGCCCTCGGCGAAGGTGGTGGTGATGATCGACAGCGCTGCCGGTGAGACGATCGCGGCGCCGAGGCCCTGCACGGCGCGGGCCGCGATCAGCCAGCCCTCCGATTGCGCGATGCCCCCGGCGAACGAGGCGATCGAGAACACGACCAGCCCGAGCATGAACATCCGCCGGCGCCCCAGCAGGTCGGCCATCCGCCCGCCGAGCAGCAGGAAGCCGCCAAAGGTGAGCGTGTACGAGTTGACCACCCAGGTGAGGTCGTCACGGGAGAAGTGCAGGTGCCTGCCGATCGAGGGCAGCGCCACGTTGACGATTGACGCGTCAATCACGACCACGAACTGCGTCATCGCCAGCAGGAGGAGCGCGAGGTTCTTCGCGCGGGGGGTGTACAGCGGCTGTTCTCGCGGCTCACCGCGCGACGTCACGGCGGCTACCTCCGGTCCGGGTGGTTGCCTCTTCGAATATAGGCGAGCCGGCAGCGCGGCCGGACGGCGCCGGGTGCCGCGCGGCAGCCCGTCGGCCACGGCGCTAGGCGTCCGGAGGGATCTCGTCGAACATCCCGTGCAGGCTGTCGAGCACGGCGGCCGCGGCGCGCAGCTCGGCCTCCGAGAAGTCGGCCAGGGCGGCGTTCCAGAGGGGCGCGAACTGGGCGTGACGGGCCTCCAGCAGGGCGCGGCCGCGCTCGGTCAGCGAGGTCAGCACGACCCGGCGGTCCTTCTCTGAGCGGGCCCGCCGGACCAGCCCCGCGGTCGCCAGCCCCTCGAGCATCTCGGCCGCGGTGGCGGGGGAGAGCCCGGCCAGGCAGGCGAGCTCGCCCGAGGAGAGCTGATCATGGCCGCGGAGTCCGAACAGCAGCTGGTACTGGGCGTCGCTGAGCCCGTTCTGGTTGTGGGTTTCGCGGCCGCGCAGGCGCCGGACGGAGGCCAGCAGGCCCTTGAAGGAGGTGCCCAGACGCGCGGCGGCCTCGGTGCGGGCGGCCGACTCGAGATGACCCGCGGTGTCGGCGGCCGACTCGAGGTGACCCGCGGTGTCGGCGTCGACGGGCCGGGTGCCCGCTCCGGGGCGGCGGGTGACGGTCACGCCGCCATCGCCTCGGCTCGTGCCTGCCCGTCGGGCGGGGCGGCCGACTCCTTGGCCCGGCGCGCGGCGCGCTCGGCGCGCATGAGGATGATGCACGGGACGATGGCCAGCGCGGTCAGGCCGGCGCCCCACCAGAACGCGGTTCCGTACGCCGAGGCCGCCCCCGCCAGCGTGTGCTGCCCGGTCAGGGACCGCTGCAGGACCACCGCCAGGACGGCCGTCCCGATCGAGCCGCCCACCCGCTGGAGCACGTTGAGCTGAGGGGTGGCGTCTGAGAGCTCGGAGCGGTCCAGGGCCGCGAATGCCGCCGACATGGCGGGCATGAAGGCGAAGCCGATTCCGACGCCGCGCACCACCATCACGGCGCATAGCCAGGCGATCGAGGTGTGGGCGCCGATCAGGCCCAGGGGGATCGTCGCCAGAGCGGTCAGGCAGACGCCGAGCAGGGCAGGTGGACCGCCGCCAATCCGGTCGGTGAGCTTGCCGGCAAATGGCATCGCCAGCGCCGCGCCGATGCCCTGCGGCGCCAGCAGGAGGCCGGCGATGACGACGCTCTCGTGGCGGATCGTCTGCCAGTAGTACGGCAGCAGGATCATCCCGCCGAACAGAGCCGCGGCCACGAAGAACATGGCGATCGAGGCCGAGGCGAAGGTGGAGCGCTGATAGAGGCGCAGGTTCAACAGCGGTCGCGGGATGCGCAGCGCATGCAGCGCGAACACGGCGACCAGGAGCAGGCCGCCGATGATCGGGAGCACCACCTTGTCGGAGGTGAAGCTGCCGGTGGTCCCGATCTCGGCCAGGCCGTAGGTGATCAGCGGCAGCCCCGTCGCCATCAGCGCCAGGCCCAGGTAATCGAGGCTCTCGGTAGGCTTGCGCTCCACCCTGGGGAGCACCCGCAGCGCCGAGACGACGGCGACGATGCCGATCGGCAGGTTGACGTAGAAGATCCAGCGCCAGGTGGTGCTGTCGAGGATCAGCCCGCCGATCGTGGGTCCGAGGATCGGGGCCAGCATGGCGGGCACGGCCATGATGCTCATCACGCGACCCATCCGCTTGGGTCCCGCGGCCTCGGCCATCATCAGCTGCCCGACGGGCAGGATCATCCCGCCCCCGATTCCCTGCAGGACGCGGAACAGGATCAGCTCGGTGCTCGAGGTGGCCAGGCCGCACAGCGCCGACCCGGCCGTGAACAAGATCAGGGAGAGGATGTAGACGGGCTTGGCGCCGAAGCGGCGCGCCGCCCAGCCGCTGACCGGGATCACCGCGGCCAGGGAGAGCATGTACCCCGTGACCACCCACTGGATGTTGGTGATGGAGGAGTGGAGCTCGCGGCCCAGCGTGTCCAGCGCGACGTTGACGATCGTCGTGTCGAGGATCGACATGATCGAGCCCACGATGACCACGGCGCTGATGCGCCACACGTAGGCGTCTATGTGGTTGGAGTCAGAAACGGAGGCGTCGGACATACAGGACGGAGCCGAATAACACTATGGTGCCGAAAGGTTAGGAACCGAACCTTCGGCTGTCAAGCCTCGATGAGGCTATCTTCAGTGGCGATGACTACGTTTGCCGATCTACGCCTGTCACCGGAGCTTCTGGAGGCAGTACGCGACGTCGGCTACGACGCCCCGAGCCCGATCCAGGAGCAGGCGATCCCGCCACTGCTGGAGGGATCCGATGTCATGGGCCAGGCTCAGACCGGCTCGGGCAAGACAGCGGCCTTCGGGCTGCCCATGCTCCAGTACGTAGACCCGACCGAGAACGACGTCCAGGGCCTTGTGCTCACGCCGACGCGCGAGCTCTGCATCCAGGTCACCCAGGCACTGCGGGCCTACGGCAAGCGCAAGGGGATCGACGTGGTCGCCGTCTTCGGAGGCGCGCCGATCCGCAGCCAGCAGGCTCAGCTGCGCGCGGGCGGCCAGATCGTGGTCGGCACCGTCGGCCGGGTCAAGGACCTGATCTCGCGCCACTCGCTGATGCTGCACTCCTGCCGCTTCGTGGTCCTCGACGAGGCCGACGAGATGCTGGACCTGGGATTCCTGGAGGACGTCGAGCGGATCCTGTCGCTGACTCCGTCCAGCCGTCAGACGGCGCTCTTCTCGGCCACCATGCCGCTCGAGATCCGCCGCCTGGCCGACCAGTACCTGTATGACCCGATCACGATCAAGGTCAAGAACGACACGCTGACCGTGGACACCGTCGAGCAGTTCGCGCTCGAGGTCGCCGCCCGGGACAAGCCCGAGGCGCTGGCCACGGTGCTCGAGGCCGAGCGGCCCGAGCAGGCGCTCGTGTTCGTGCGCACCAAGATCCGCTGCGACCAGCTCTACCGGAGCCTGCGCGACCTCGGCATGAACGTCAAGGCGCTGCACGGCGACATGACGCAGGGCGCTCGGGACGGCGTGATGATCTCCTTCAAGGACGGACGGCTTCCGTTGCTGATCGCGACCGACGTGGCCTCCCGCGGACTTGACATCTCGGGCATATCGCACGTGATCAACTACGACGTGCCGATGTCCCCGGACGTCTACGTGCACCGCGTCGGGCGTACCGGCCGGGTGGGTCGTAGCGGCCGCGCCATCACCTTCTACGAGCCGCGCCAGGCGCGCGAGATCCAGGCGATCGAGCGCCACGCAGGCGTCAAGCTCTCGCCGTGGGTCAAGGACGCGCACGTGGCCCCGCTGCCCGTCAAGCCGCCGCCCCGCCGGCACTCCAAGCCCCGGGCGCCGGCCAACGGCGATGCCCGCGGACGCAAGGTGATCGTCTCCGGGGGCCGGGCGGCCGGCCTGGAACCCTCAGACATCATCCACGCCATCACCACCGCCACCGACCTGGACGGCGAAGCCGTGCGCAACGTGCGCGTGCTCGAGCGCTTCGCGCTCGTCGAGGTGCCCCGCGGCGACGCCGAGCGGGTCGTCGAGGAGACCGGGGGCACCGAGGTCAGAGGGCACGTGCTCCGGCTCGAGGTCGCCAACGCCGACTGACCCGAGCGGTCGACCACAAGTCAGGTCCGCGTCAGCGTGAGGACACCGCGGCGCGACTTCTAGCCGGCAGGTCGTGTTGGGAAGGGGGAGAAGACTCAAAAGGTCCCAATCAACCCCAGGAGGTAATCCCTTGCGATTGCGTTCCCGCTTTGCCCGCCGGCCCTCGCCGGCGTTCGTCATCGCCTCGCTGGCGCTGTTCATCTCGATGGGTGGTGCCGGCTATGCCGCGGTCACCATCCCCAGCAACAGCGTCGGCAGCGCCCAGCTCCGCAACAACTCGGTTAGCTACAAGAAGATCCAGCCGGGTGCCGTGGGCAACGTCCGCGCCAACACCAAGCAGCTCCAGGAGCGCGTGTACAAGCCCTGCGCGGCCAACAGCGCGATCGCGTCCATCGCCCAGTCGGGCGTGCCGGGCTGCGCCTCGACGTTGCCCGCCGAGACCGGCACGACCGACAACACCGCCTCGGTGCCCACGACCGCGAGCGCGGCGACCACGGTCACCAGCGCCACGCTGGCCACCGGCTCGTCGTACTTGGCGTTCGCCAACCCCGACGTGACCGTGACCGGCGCCGGTGGCGCCCCCAACGCGGCGGTCGTGAAGGTGTCCTGCACCCTGACCGTCGGCAGCAACACGCAGACGCGCTCGGCGACGGTGAGCACGGGCACGACGACGATTCCGGCGAGCACGTCGATCCCGCTGCAGCTCGCGGGTCCCGCGGGCGCGTCGAGCGTCGCCTGCACCAGCTCGGTGCCGACCGGCCAGACCGCTCCGGCCACCGCCCCGGCGGTGAGCGTCACCTCGGCGCTCAACGCCATCCAGGTCGGCTAGACCCATCAGCCCACATCCCACTGATCCGGGCGGTCCTGAGAGCCGCCCGGATCGTGATGGTGGCGGGGCGAGGCTGTCCGCGAGGCGGGGCCACGCGACCGACTACTGTCAGGGCCATGAGCAAAGCCAACATGAACACCACGCTGGGCACCATCGGGATCGAGCTCTTCGACGATGACGCGCCCAAGACGGTCGCCAACTTCCGCAAGCTCGCCTCCGACGGCTTCTACAACGGGATCATCTTCCACCGGGTGATCCCCGACTTCATGATCCAGGGCGGGTGCCCGCAGGGCACGGGCACCGGTGGCCCCGGCTACCAGTTCGAGGACGAGTTCAACCAGCACAAGGTGGTTCGCGGGGCCCTGGCCATGGCCAATGCCGGTCCGAACACCAACGGTTCGCAGTTCTTCATCGTCACCGCTGACAGCGCCCCGTGGCTCGACGGCAAGCACACCGTGTTCGGTGAGGTCACGGCCGGGATGGACGCCGTCGATGCGATCGAGGGCACGCCCACCGGCGCTCAGGACCGCCCGCTGGAGCCGCCGTCGATCGAGTCGATCGAGCTCGATCCGGTCTGAGATCTGAGAGAGCGGCACAGGAGGAGCGATGTCGAGCCTCGAGCAGCGGAGGGCAGCCGACACCAGCAGTGGCGCATCGGCCAACACGATTGCAGTCGAGGACCCGGCGACCGGGGAGCTGATCACCACCGTGCCGATCGTCGGCGCCGAGGAGCTCTCGGCGATGGCGGCGCGCGCCCGTGAAGCCCAGCCGCAGTGGCAGGCGATCGGATTCGAGGGCCGCGGGCGGATCATGCGCCGGGCCCAGAGGTGGATGTTCGACAACGTCGACCGCGTGCTCGACACGGTGGTGTCGGAGACCGGCAAGACCTATGAGGACGCCCAGCTCGCCGATTTCGGCTACACGGTCTCGGCGCTCGGGTTCTGGGCCAAGCAGGCCTCCAAGTACCTCGCTGACGAGCGGGTGCCGTCCTGGAACAACCCGATCGCCGCCGGCAAGAAGCTGATCATCCGCTACGTGCCCCTGGGCGTCGTCGGCGTGATCGGCCCCTGGAACTATCCGATCGTCAACGGCTTCGGCGACTGCATCCCGGCGCTGATGGCGGGTAACTGCGTGATCCTCAAGCCCAGCGAGGTGACCCCCCTGAGCTCGCTGTTGATGGCCGAGATGATGCGCGAGTGCGGCCTCCCCGAGGATGTCTTTCAGGTAGCCACCGGTGACGGCTCGACCGGCTCTGCGTTGATCGCAGAGGTCGACTGCGTGATGTTCACCGGATCGACCCGGACCGGCCAGGCGGTCATGAAGGCCGCCGCCGACGCGCTCGTGCCCTGTTATCTGGAGCTGGGTGGCAAGGACCCGATGATCGTATGCGCCGACGCCCACCTCGAGCGGGCCGCCAACGCGGCCGCGTACTACTCGATGAACAACGCCGGGCAGGTCTGCATCTCGGTCGAGCGCTGCTACGTCGAGGCTCCGATCTACGACGAGTTCGTCTCCAAGGTGACCGAGACCGTGCGCGGCCTGCGCCAGGGCCGGCCGACCGGCGTGGGCACCGTCGACGTGGGCGCGGTCATCTTCCCGCCCCAGCTCGAGATCGTCGACGAGCACGTTCGCGACGCCGTCGAGAAGGGAGCTCGGGTCCTGACCGGGGGCCAAGGACACAGCGAGCACGGGCGCTACTTCGAGCCCACCGTCCTGGTCGACGTCGACCACTCGATGAAGATCATGCGCGACGAGACCTTCGGCCCGGCGCTGCCGATCATGAAGATCGCCAACGCCGAGGAGGGGGTGGCGCTGGCCAACGACTCCGACTACGGGCTACAGGCGAGCGTCTGGACCAGCGACACCGATCGCGGCGAGGCGCTCGCCCGGCGCATCCAGGCCGGAGTGGTGTGCGTCAACGACGCCCAGATCAACTACAGCGCCCTCAACCTGCCGATGGGGGGCTGGAAGACGTCGGGGTTGGGCACGCGCCACGGGTCGGGCGGGATCCGCAAGTACACCCACGTCCAATCGCTGTCAGTGACCAAGCGCGGGCTCAAGCGCGAGCTCTTCATGTTCCCCTACAAGGCTCGCAACACGATGCTCCTGCGGCGCTTCTTCAAGCTCTTCTACGGCGGCCAGCGCGACTGATCCGGGCGGGTCGGGTCGGGATGTGGCGCGGCAAAGCGAGTATTTGGGAGGGTTTAGGGCCGCACTCAAGGCTGGACGCCTGGTGAAGCTGGTGTTACGCTCGCGCCGCTCGTTTCGAGTTTGGGCACTTCAGTCGAGCATTTCTTAATCAAAAGGAGAGCAGATGCGGGGACGTAAGGCGTCTTTCATCGCGGCAACCGTCTTGTCGACCGGGGCGATCGCGGCCACGGCGACGGCCGCGAGCGGTCCACCGCCGCCACCGACGGCGACCAATGGCGCCGTGGTCCAGCAGGTGGCCGCGGGCCTCAGCACCCCCACGTCGTTTGCCTTCGGCGGGGGGAGCGTGTTCGAAGGCGACGGCGGGAATCAGACCACCCATGCACCCGGGGGAGTGTTCCTGTTGAAGAACGGCGTCGGGACCAAGATCTCCGGATCGCCGGCGTTCGTCGCCGGGCTGGCCTGGCACAAGGGCACGCTGTATGTCAGCGGCGGCACGCCCACCGGGCCGAAGTCCGCCACCTGGCAGCTGCTGGCCTGGAGCGGCTGGAACGGCACCACCTTCACCAAGCAGAAGGCGATCTACACGGCGCCGAAGAAGTTCCAGGGCTTCAACGGGCTGGGCTTCGGTCCCGACGGCCGTCTCTACGTCGGGGTCGACGTGGGACTCCTCAACAACAACGACCACGGTCCGGCCAAGTTGTCGCCATACCTTTACGACATCCTGTCGTTCGCGCCCAACGGGCATGGCCTGAAGGTGTATGCCACCGGCATACGCCAGCCATGGCAGATGGTGTTCCCCGCGGGTTCCCGTTCTCCGCTGGTCTCCAACCTCGGTCAGGACACGGCAGCCAAGAATCCGCCGGACTTCCTCCTGAAGGTCGCAAAGGGCGATAACTACGGCTTCCCCAAGTGCAACTGGACGAAGGGGAGCAAGTGCAAGGGTTTCGCCAAGCCGTTCAAGCTGTTCGCGCCCCATACGGACATCATGGGCCTGGCGATCATCGGCAGCCGGCTCTACATGACGTCCTTTACCGGCCCCGGTGGCAAGGGCCCCGGTGGCCAGGTCCTCTCGATGCCGCTCAAGGGCGGTCCGACCAAGGTCCTGCTCAAGGGCTTCGTCGCTCCGGTTGTCGGGCTCGGCACGAGTGGCGGATGGCTGTACGTGGGCGAGCTCACCGGTCAGGTCTTCCGCGTGAAGCCCTAGCCGGCTCCAAGCATCAGACCCACGTCACGTCGCGGGCCGGGCGCCTACTGCGCTCCGGTCCGCGACGCGGCGAGGGTCAGGCGCCGGACGGTCCCTTCCCGTCGAAGATGCTTGCGTCGAGCGCCGGAAGACCTGAGGCGTTTGCGTAGCCGAGGTGCTTGAGGTCGAAGATATCCTCGATGCTCGCTAGCAGGGAGAAGTGGTTGTAGTAGTCGATCACGTCCGTGGTGGCCGGCTTTACCCACGGTGAGATCAGCAGCAGGCCGACCTGACCGCCGCCGCCGGTGGGGCTGGTCTGTCCCTGGCCAGCGCCGAGGTTCGGCGAAGGCGTCGTGGTCGTCGACGAGGTGGTCGTGGTGGTGGGCGTCGTGGCGGGGGTCGTGGCGGCGGGCGCCGCGGTAGTGGGCGTAGTTGAAGTGGAGGTCGTTGTGGTGGGGGAGGTGGTCGTCGCCGACGTGGTCGTGGTGGTCGACGTAGCCGCGGGTGTCGTGACGGCGGGTGCCGTGGCGGTGGGCGCCGGGGTGGTGGGCGCGGTCGACGTGGCCGGGGTGGCCGGCAGGTTGGGATACCGCGGGGTCGCGCAGCAGGAGCTCGAATCCGCGTACTGCCCGGCCTGCGGCGCCTGGTCGAACGTGATCACGATCAACCCGCCGGCCTGGTACGCGGCGGAATTCTTGATCTCCGGCAAGAGGGTGCGCAGGAACGAGTCGGCCCCCGCCACTCCCGATGTGGCGCCCGGTGTGCACGGCTGGTCGCTGCCGTCGTCACACAGATTCGGAACGATGTAGGAGAGGTTGGGGGTGGTTGAAGTGTTGGTGAGATCGGTGCTCAGCTGGCTCAGATCGACGACGTCATGCCGGCATGCGCCGGCGTCGATCACCGAGTGGAAGTACACGAACGGGTCGCGCCAGGTCACGTACGGGTCTCCCGGCTGCGGAGCTTGATTTGGGTCGGTGGTCCCCAGCGCCGGATGAAGGCACGTCTGCGGCCGGCCAGGCTCGCCGTTGGCCATGCCCTGGATGTATGCCTTCCACGTCAGGTGGTCGGCCGTGAACTGGTTGACCAGGGTGTTGGTGGAATGCGGATACACGCACCCGTCACCGAGCACCTGATCGTGCTTGCCCGCGCTCGCGGGCGCGAGGTCGGCGAACGTGGGACAGTCGGCCGCGGTCTGGTGGGTGGGCCCCTGGCCGCTGATGAGTGCGATCTGGTTTGCGAGCTCGCCGCCGGCGACCGCGTAGTACGACTCGATCAGCTTGCCCTCCTTGGGGAGCGTCTCTCCCAGGTACGGGTCGTCGGAGCCGAAGCTCTGGCTGTAGCCCTGGTCACCGAGGACGATGAGGAACACGTGCGTGATGGCGGGAAGGCCGTACGGGTTGGTGGCCGAGCTGCTGGTGGTCGTTGTGCTCGGGGTGGTGGTCGTGGCCGCCGGCACGGTGGTCTGACTGGGGGTGGCCGCCGCCGATCCGCCACCCCCTGGCGGCGGGGCGGCGGGGACCGTCACGGTCGTGACCGTGACGCCACCGCCTGATGACGATCCGCCGCCGAGATCAGCCTGGGCCGCCGGCGCGGCAGGTGGGGGCGAGATGGCCTGTCTGAGCACGACGAGGGGCGCGCTCGCCAAGGCGGCGCCGCCCGAGGCGCCGACCACGGCGCCGATCTCGGCCCCGAAGGCGAGCATGCCCATCACCGCCACCGCGGCGACGCGCGGCGACGGCAGCCAGCCGCCGAACGGGCGGCGCGCTTGCGCACTGGCGACCGCGGGCCCCGTGGGAGCCGGTAAGCCGTCGCGAGCCTCCCCCTTGATGCGGGCGATCATCGCGGCGACCAGCTCTGGCAGCGGTCCGCGGCGAGCACCGCACTCCACGCAATAACGTTGGTCATGGGCAAGCGGCGCGTCGCAGGCTGTGCAGCGGCTCATGTCGCCCAGGGGGTATCTCGACGGGTGGCCACGGTACGCCAGTGTCCTCACCGCGGCGCCACACCTTGTGATGATCTGGTGTCCAGGTCACGGCGCAGGATCCGGGGCGCCGGTGGTGGGCGCAGTCACAGCTCGTTCACAACCCTCATCGTGGGCGCCAATACGCTGGAGCGCACCCATGGGTGCCAGCCGGACCGAGAACCAGGACGACGCTGCGCGCGAGCCCCGCGGGGAGGCTGCGGCGACGCCGGACGAGGCGCCCACCGGCCAGCTGCTGGTCGGCGGCGCCGTCGGGGATCGCTGCGTGAACTGCGGGGCACCGCTGGCCGCCGATCAGCACTACTGCATCCACTGTGGCGAGCGGCGCGGGACGAGCCGGTTCTCCCCAGCGGACACGACCGGGCAGACCCTTCAGACGACGACTCCGGTGGCGGAGCCGCCGGGCCGGGGCCCCGCCCGACGTCCGTCCTACGGGACGACGCTCGTGGCCGGCATCGCCACGCTCCTGCTGGCCCTGGGAGTAGGGGTCGAGATCGGCCGGATCAGCAACAACAACAGCGGAACGAAGCCGGCGCAGGCGCAGGTCATCACCGTCAACGGCGGCGGCACGAGCGCCGGTAGTGGCACTGCGACGACGGCCGGCGCCCAGGGTCAGACGGGCAAGGCCAAGCATGTCAAGGCCGCCAAGCCGGTCAAGAAGACGGAGGTCGTGAAGGCCCAGGCGGCGGCTGCCGCGCCCAAGCCGACCAAGCAGGCAGTGCAGAAGGCTTCACACGCCGCCTCGAGCGTGCTCGGCGGCAACACGGGGCAGTCGAACAACACGGTCACCAGCGGCCAGTCGTGTGCAGCCGGGAGCGCCGGTTGCTCGGGCGGCCACTTCACCGGCAATTTCTTCGGACAATGAGCGTGATCGGTGCCCAGACCTGACAAAGCCATCCTTGGACGGCTCGGCGGTCGAGGGAGGGTAGCCACCGGCGAACCCCCGGGGCCCGCTGCGCCGCCGCTCGTCGCGGGCTCGCTGCCCAAGCAGGACGGACCGGTCGATCTCAAGCGCCGGCGCGATCAGCTCCGGGCGCGCGTGGCCGAGTTGCAATTCGATCTCGGCGGTCTGGTCTACGAGATGGCGATCCGCGACCGCATCCGAGTCGACGTGCTCGTGCAGCGGGCCGCCGTCCTCCAGGACGCCGATGCCGAGCTCGGCGAGGTCGAGCGGATCCTCCGCCTGGAGGAGACCTCGACGGCCGGAGCGTGCGCGTCGTGCGGAGCGCCCCACTCCGCCGGCGCCTCCTACTGCTGGCAGTGTGGCCAGCCGCTGCTGGCGCAGGTCACCCACCAGTCCATCTCCGCCCCGTAGGTTCGACGCCGCGCGAGCGCCCTCGGCCCGCCGGCGCACAACAGTTTTTTGGGACGGCGGGCCGGCGTCAGCCGAACTGGCCGGTTACGTAGTCCCGCGTGCGCGGATCGCTGGGGTGCCGGAAGATCGACTGCGTATCGCCGTACTCGATCAGGGTGCCGACCCGCTCCGCTCCCGTTGTGTCGAGGCTGAAGAAGGCGGTGCGATCGGCGACCCGGGCGGCCTGCTGCATGTTGTGGGTGACGATCACGATCGTGTAGCGGTGCTTGAGGGTGTGCATCAGCCCCTCGATCGAGGCGGTCGCAACCGGATCCAGGGCGGAGGCCGGCTCATCGAGCAACAGCACGTCCGGCTCGATCGCGATCGCCCGGGCGATGCACAGGCGTTGCTGCTGGCCGCCCGACAGGCCGAGCGCGCTCTGGTTCAGTCGATCCTTGACCTCATCCCACAGCGCCGCGTGCGTCAGCGCGCGCTCGACGCGCTCGTCGAGCCCCGTCCGCATCCCGAGGTTGCGCGGCGCCCACGCGACGTTGTCGTAGATCGACTTGGGGAATGGGTTGGGCTTCTGGAAGACCATGCCGATGCGACGGCGGACCTCGACCCGGTTGGTGGCGGGTGCGTACACATCGTGGCCGTGGTAGAGCACCTGGCCCTCGACTCGGAAGCCGGGGATCGCGTCGTTCATGCGGTTGAGGCTGCGGATGAACGTCGACTTGCCGCATCCCGAGGGGCCTATCACGGCGGTGACCAGGTGGCTATGGATCTTGAGCGTCGTCCAGCCGAGTGCCTGGTTGGCGCCGTAGTGGGCCGCCATGTCACGGATGTCGAACACGGCCTCGCGCGCCAGATCCTGCGCATGGCCGTTGTCGGTCCGATGAGGCGCGGGTACCGGCGCCCGCTCCGGTTGGATTCGCACCCGGCCCGGGACAGTGGCCTCCGTCGAGGTGTCCCTGACCCTCGGGTCTCCGGTCATCGTGCACCCATCTTGGCACGCGAGCGCGCCAGCAGGAACCGCGCGCCGACGTTGGCCGCCAGGATGGCGGTGAGCAGCACCAGCGCGGCCCCCCAGGCCCGCGTGAGCGCCGATGTGGTCGGCAGGTCGTAGGTGGTGTAGATGAACATCGGGATGCTCGGAACTCCGTGTCCGAAGAGATTGAGCTGGGTCTGGGTCGGGTTGTAGATGCTGTCGACGAGCAGCAGAGGCGCCGTCTCGCCGGCCGCCCGGGCGATCGAGAGAATGGCGCCGGTGGCGATCCCTCCCGCGGCGGCGGGCAGGATGATCCCGGTCACGGTACGCCACCGCTCGACGCCGAGCGCGTCGGCCGCCTCCCGCATGCTGTTGGGGACGAGCAACAGCACCTCCTGGCTCGAGCGCGCGATCATCGGCAGCATGACGATCGCCAGCGCGATACCGCCCGCAAAGCCGGTCTCCAGGTGCTGGGAGGCGACGAGCAACCCGTACACGACGACCCCGACGATGATCGTCGGCAATCCCTGCAGCAGGTCGAGCACGAGCTTGAGCGCGTTGCCGAACCGCGAGGTGGGACTGGCGAACTCGGTCAGATAGAGACCGGTCAGGACTCCGATGGGGAGAGCGATAAGGGCGCCGAAAGCGACGAGGACGATCGTCCCCAGCAGGGCGTTGGCGATGCCTCCCCCGGCGAGCCCGCTGCTGTTCTGCGTCAAGAAGGAGAAGCTGATAGCGGGTGCGCCCTTCTGGATCACCGTGTAGGCGACGTTGAACAGCAGGGCGACGGCGAACACCGCCGACGCGGTGGCCAGGATGCTGATGAGGCGGCTGACGGCGACCCGGCGCCGCAGGTTGCCGGTGGCCGTCAGCGGGGCGGTTGGATCCGGAAGCGCCGGGTCGCGCCCCACGTGGTGGGAGAGGGCGGTCATCAGGCGAGCGTCCGATGCACGTCGAAGCGGCCGGCGATCCACCGCGCGAGCACGCTGGTCGTCAGCCCGATCGCGAGCAGGATCAGGGCGAGATAGAACAGGGACGGAATGTCGAGCTTGTTGTCCGGGGTCTGGAACTCGTTCGCGATCCGGCTCGCCAGGCTGATTCCGGGGAGGAACAGCGACGAATGGATCCCCGCCCCGTCACCGATCACCTGCAGCACGGCGATCGCCTCGCCCAGTGCCCGCCCGAGCCCCAGCACCGTGGCCGCCGCGACCCCGGACGCGGTCGTCGGCAGCACGACGCCGCGGATGATCTCCCAGCGGGTGGCGCCCAGGGCTTCGGCCCCTTCGGTCAGCTCGGTGGGTACCGTCAAGAACAGATCGCGGCTGAGCGCGGCGACGATCGGCAGGATCATCAGCGTGAGCACCAGCCCGGCGGAGAACACGCTCAGGCCGGTGGTCTGGGGCGGGCCGAACAGCGGGATGAAGCCGAGCACGCTGTGTAGGAAGGGCTGCAGGTGACGGGCGGCGAACGGGGAGAGCACGTCGACGCCCCAGAAGCCGACGATCACGCTGGGGATCGCGGCCAGCATCTCGACGAGTGGCCCGACGATCGTGCGCACTGCCGGTGGCGCCATCATGCTCAGGTACAGGGCGACCGCGATTCCCAGGGGCGTCGCGATGATCAGGGCCATCAGCGAGCTCAGGACCGTGCCGTAGATCGCCGCGGCGGCGCCGAAGATGCCGAAGTTCGGCGCCCAGGCGGAGTGGCCGAGGAAACCGATGCCGAAGTGAGAGATCGACGGACCGGCACCGTGGATGACCTGGTAGACGACCTCGATGAGCACGAGCGCGGCGAGCAGGCCGGCGAGCGCGCACAGGCCGTACAGGACGCGGTCTCCGGTTCCCGCGCCCGCGCTCTGACCAGCCCTCCCGGCTGGGAGTGCGGGCAGCCGAAATCTGGGCCTTGCCCTCGAGGACACGGCGCCGCAGAGTAGACAACTCTTTCCGGGTGATCTGGGCTGGCGGCCCCCTTCACCGGATTTATCAATCTCCGTTACACACGCGCAACAGCTGGTCAAACCTGCGCAGCGATCCTTGCCGGGGCTCACAGGACGGCTGGCCGGGCGTACCTGACCGGGCTCGACCGAAATCCCTACTGGAAGGAAGTTCGCTTTGTTTTCCAAGAGATTGGCCAGCCTCACCTGCGCCGCTTTGATGGCGGGGGCGGTGTTTGGCCTGACGACAGTGGCCGCCGCGTCCGCGGCGCCTCTGTCGGGCGCCGGGTCGACTCTCGTGGCCCCGATCGAGGCCGAATGGGCAGCCGCCTGGGCGCAGTCCACCGGCAACCCGACACCTACCTACTCGGCGGTCGGCTCCGGCACCGGGCTGAAGGACATCGGCGAGGGCCTGGTCGACTTCGGCGGCTCGGACGCGCCGCTGTCGGCCTCGACGACCCCGTGCCACGGCTGCTTCCAGATTCCCTGGGCGCTGACCGCGACCGGGGTCAGCTGGAACGTTCCCGGCGTCCACCACCTGAAGATCAGCGGCGCCGTGCTGGCCAAGATCTACCTTGGCCAGATCACCAACTGGAACAACAAGGCGATCACCTCGCTCAACAAGGGCGAGCATTTCCCGAACCTGGCGATCACCCCGATCCACCGGGCCGACGGTTCCGGTGACTCGTACGCGTTCACCGATTTCCTGTCCTCGGTCAATGGGACGTGGCGGACCAAGATCGGCCGCGCGACAAAGCCGGCCTTCCCAGTCGGCCCGGGCGCCACCGGCAACTCCGGCATGGTCTCCGTGGTCCAGTCGACGAAGGGCTCGATCGCCTACATCGCGGTGTCGTACCTGATCGCCCACAAGCTGGGTGCCGCGGCGGTCGAGAACCAGGACAAGCACTTCGAGGTGCCCAACCTGCGCAACATCGCCAACGCCGCGGCCGCCGGTCATGAGGCGGGCAACGGCGAGATCCACATCGTCAACTCACCGAAGCGGGCCAAGATCGCCTATCCGATCTCGACGTTCACCTACGCCATCCTGCAGCCGACCGACCCGCTGGGCAACGGCGGGCTGCTCAAGCAGTTCGTGAAGTACGCCCTCGGCCCCGGGCAGGCGTTCGGCCCGGCGCTCGACTTCGTCCCGCTGCCGAAGAACATCAAGTCGGCCGACGAAGCCGCGGCCAACCGGATTCGCTGATCGGAAACCAGCTGGCAAATCGGTGCTTCCGGCCCGGTCGCTAGATCGACCGGGCCGGGGCGTATCGACGACGTAGCCGGCGGTCCTCGGGCCGCCGTAGTGATCGCTTCATCCCCAAGACCTCGGAGGTTGCTGTGAGACGTCGTATCTGCCTCGTGGGCGCTGCGCTCAGCGTCTGCCCACTGGCGTTCATAGCTGGGCCCGCGACCGCGGCCAGCGCCAAGAGCAACTCGCCTGTCCACACGGTCGCGTGCTCGACCAAGACCAGCATCAGCGTCGCCAACGGGCAGAACGACGTGCTGCCCCCGGTTTCGCAGGGCCAGGAGTACGGCTCCGCCCACTGCGGCGGAGGGCTCGGCGGCGGCGTTGAGACCGACTCGTTCAAGGTCCCGCTCAGCGGCGACACGATCGCCAAGTACACGATCTACCTGAACGCCGGGACGGTGCACGGGACCTATGACCTGACCCCGACGTCGGGCTCGCTGAACTTCCTCGAGACGACCTGGACGGGGACGCTCAAGGTCCTCGGCGGGACCGGCGCCTACAAGGGCGCCACCGGGACCGGCACGTTGGCGTGCAAGACCCTCGACGGCATCCACACCACCTGCACCGACAAGCTCAAGCTCAAGAGCGTGTAGACCCTTCAGCGGTCAGCGCACGCCGGGATGCCGAGCGACTGCCAGGCGGCGTCGCCCCTGGCCTCGAGCGGCGACAGCTTGCGCTGCAGCGACTTGATGGTGTCGACCGGATCGTTGCCGGCCTTGAGCTCGGTGAGCGCTGAGCGCAGAGCCGCCAGTTGCATGCCCGAGGCCTGTAGGGCGATCCGGTACTCGCCGGCCAGGTCAGCTGGGGGGCGCAGGGCCTCGAGTGTCGCCTGCTCGGGTGTCAGGGCGGCGATCCCGCGACTTAGAAAGCTGATGCCTCCGCTGGGGGTGGAGGGGGTCGCGATCTGCTCGGTGCGCTGTCGGGCGAGATTGCAGGTCTTGGTGGCATAGTTGCGCAGCTGACCGGCCGACAGCGTGCTCGTGCCGCACCCGGCCGCTGCCAGGGCCGCCGCCAGCACTCCGACCAGACCGGCTTGGAGCCTCATTGCAGCTTCACGCCCAGGAGTCGCTCGAGCTGGGAGATGGTCTGCCCGGAGTCCACGTGGTGGATGGTGGCCATCCCCAGCTCGGCCGCCGGCTTGAGGTTGAACGGGAGGTCGTCGACGAACACGCATTGGGGAGGCGCCAGCTCGATGGCCCGCGCCCCGAGCTCATAGATCTCGGGCGTCGGCTTGCGAATGCCCACCTCGCCGGAGATCACCACTCCGTCAAACAGCTCGGACAGCAGGCGACGGTCATAGCGGCTGGTGCCCCAGGAGTTGGAGATCAGTCCAGTGCGGATCCCCCCGGCCCGGGCTTTCCTGACCGCATCCTGCATTTCGCGGTCTGAGACCCCGCCCGCGAACAGCCTGTCGATCAGTCCCGTCGCCGGGACGCCGAGGAGCGCGGCGAAGCGCGGCTCGAAATCCGCCTCTGAGAGACTTCCGGTCTCCAGGCCGACGAGCAGCTCTCGGCTCTCCGGGTCGGAGCGAAATCGGTCGCCGACGGCGTCGGGCGATATCCCCGCCTGCTCGCAGAAGGCGCGAAACGAGTCAAGGACGTTGCTCGTCATCACGCCGCCCCAGTCGACCAGGAGGCCGCGATAGCGAGGTGTCTCGGTGGCCACGGCCAGCGGCGGACGGGTCAGAACCCGTTCCGGGTGACTTCGAGGGCGCGCCCGGCCAGCTCGACGACCCCGTCCCCGAAGCTCCTCAGGTACGGGTCGTCGGTGGCTCCCGAGATGGCGCGCTTGTAGTTGCCCTCCATGAAGACCACCGCCTTCCACAGGGCGAGGGTCACGTACCAGTCCAGGGATTGCATGGAGCGCCCCGAGCGCTCCTCGTAACGGGCCACCAGCTCCCGGCGAGTGGGGAAGCCGGGCAGAGCGGTGACGCTCTGGAGGTTGAAGCGAGTGCGCCGGTCGCCCTTCTCTGTCCACTGCATCAGCATGTAGCCGACGTCGGCCAGGGGATCCCCGATGGTCGCCATCTCCCAATCGAAGATGGCCACCAGCCGCGCCGGGGCCGCGCGAGCGAACATCGTGTTGCCCAGCCGGTAGTCGCCATGGACGATGGTCGCCGGCGGCGACTCGGGCAGGTTGGCGGCCAGCCAGGATCCGACCTGCTCGACCGCCGCGATCTCCCGTGTCCGGTTGTGCTCCCAGAGGCCGCCGAAGCGCCGCAGCTGGCGCTCCAGGTAACCCGTCGGCTTGCCGAACCCCTCCAGCCCGAGTGTCGTCCAATCGACCCCGTGCAGCTCCACCAGGGCCTCGATCAGCTCATCGGCAATCCGGGCGCGCTGATCGGGCCCGTCAAGGGCTGCCGGGAGCTCGCTGGTGATCACGTCGCCGCGCACGGACTCCATCACGTAGAAGGGCGCCCCGATCACCGCCTCGTCGGCGCACACCGCCAGGACCCGGGGGGTCCGCACCACAGTGGTTTCCAGGGCGCCCAGCAGGCGCGCCTCACGCAGGACGTCATGGGCGCTCGGGGGCAGCGGCCCGCGCGGAGGGCGCCGTAGGACCACCCCGGTGGAGAGAGCGAAGGTGACGCAGGAGTGCCCGTCGCCCAGGTGGCGCGCGTCGAGGTCCTGGGGCGCCTGAAGGCCGTGGGCGGTCAGGAACTCACGCAGGGGCTCGATCACGAGCAGCGGCTCGCGTCGGTTGGCCTCGCCCTGGGCGTGCGTCTGGACGATGTCGTCGGGGGCGAGCGTGACGCTCATGCGGATCGGAGCCTACCGACGACGGCGGCTCCGAGACCGGATCAATCAGGCTAGGTCAGGCCGGGACTGGGGAGCGGCCCGTGACCTCGCGGTCAAAGCGCCAGCCCTGCAACTGCTCGCGGTCGCCGGCCATGCCGGCCACGCTCGCGCCCGTGCGCCCCTCGATCGCGGTCAACAGCTCCGCGAGCCGCCCCCGCAGGCGAGTGCCCTCGGGAGAATTGTCGAAGGCCCAGTTGGGATCGACATCCTGCATCAGCACCGTGACCCGGCTCGGATGGAGCCGGGTGATCTCGCTCAAGAGCTCCGCGTCGGCCTCCGGAGCTCCGAATATGGCTAGTAGGTCGCTCATGGGGGATGAGTTTTCTGCGGCGGCGTAAAGCAATCCTGAAGAGCCCCGAACAATTCCCCCATTTCAGTGACTCGGCGAGCGTTCAGGAGCCTGTCGCCGGTGCGCCCACTGGTGCCCTCCGCGCTGAGTAGCCTCATTATCAGACATGCCTGAATTACCTGAAGTTGAGATCACCGCCCGCCTGATCGGTGAGGCGATCGCCGGGGTGAAAGTCGAGTCCGCTCGTGCTCCCGGCATCAATGCGCTGCGCACCTTTGATCCGCCGCTGTCGGCGATCGAGGGGCTTGCCGTGGTCGGCGTGGGGCGACGCGGGAAGCTGTTTGAGATCGAGCTCGAGAACGAGCTGACGCTCCTCATCCATCTCATGTCGGCGGGACGGCTGCAGCTGTTCGACACCCGGGCCTCGCTGCGCGACCGGACGTCGCGGCTGCTGCTGGGCCTCGAGGATGGTCGCGAGCTGCGCCTGAGGGAATTCGGCACCAAGCAGGCGGCCTGGGTCAAACTGCTCACGCCCGAGGGGCTGGCTGCGGAGGAGTCGCTCGCCACCCTCGGTCCGGAGGCCTATCCCGATCCGCCTGACCTGGCTGAGCTGCTGGACGCGCCGCGGCCGCTGCACGGGCTCTTGCGTGATCAGCGGGTGATTGCCGGGATCGGGCGCTCCTGGGTCGACGAGATCCTGCACGCCGCCAAGCTCTCGCCGTTCAAGCGCGGCTCGGAGCTCTCCGAGGAGGAGGCCGAGCGTCTGCGCGCGGCGATCGCCCAGGAACTGGGCCGTGCGCTCGCCCATTACGAGGAGCACCTCACGCTGCCGATCCCCGACAAGCTCCCGATGCCTCTGCACATCCACCGGCGAAACGGAGAGCCGTGCCCGCGCTGCGGAGACACGCTGGAGGCGGTCTTCTACGAGGACTACGTGATGTGCTACTGCCCGACCTGCCAGACCGAGGGCAAGCTGCTCAAGGACCGCCGGTTGTCCCGGTTGCTGAAGTAGGCTTGCAGCATGGCTCCCACCCCTGGTGACCCAGCTCCCGATTTCACGCTTCCCGACCAGGACGGCAACGAGGTCTCGCTGTCCGGTCTGCGCGGCAAGACTGTGGTCCTGTATTTCTACCCCAAGGCCGATACCCCCGGTTGTACGACCCAGGCGTGTGGGGTGCGCGACCACCGCTCCGACTACGAGGAGGCCGACGCGGTGGTACTCGGGGTGTCCCCCGACAGCGTCAAGGACACGGCCAAGTTCGATCAGAAGTACGGGCTGGGCTTCCCGCTGCTCGCCGACTCAGATCACAAGGTCGCCGAGGACTACGGGGTTTGGGTCGAGAAGTCCATGTACGGGCGTAAGTTCATGGGCAATGAGCGGACCACGTTCGTGATCGCGGCCGACGGCACGATCAAGGCCGTGCTGCACAAGGTCAAGCCCGGCGAGCACGACGCGCTCGTGCTCGGCGCGCTGGGCGGCTAGCTCCGTCACTCGTAGGCTGAGGGCTTGCGCGAAAGCCCCGCCTGCGAGACGGGGCTTTGAGCGCGTGCCTTGGGGTCGGCGAGCCGATCAGTCGATAACCATGCAGTTGTCCGACATCTGCGTATAGATGTTCTGGGCGAGGTTGTAGTTGCTGATTGCCGTATCCGTATCGCCCGCTGCATTGGCCTGGTCCCCGTACTTCACGGCCGTGTTGTTGTCCTGCGCCAGGCTCTCGCAGGTGGCATCGTCGTAACCCGCAATACCGGCGGAAGCCGCTCCCCTCACGGGGCTGACGTGCTCGATCATCGGCTGATTGACGACGATCGGCGCAATCGTGACGGGCCTGTGCCCGACCGTAGCTGCGCAAGCAACCGCAGTGGATCCTGGCCTGCTGCCTCCTTGGTGGATCTGTGTGCCGTCATCATCAGCCGCTATCACCTGAGCGCATAGGCACCCTAGGGTGGGGCTTTCCCACCTTCGGGCGCAGGGCTTCGTCATCTGAGGGGGGCGCTCGCGAACCCCGGCGGCAGGATCTGGCGCGTGCAAGCGTGGGCGCTACTGAGGCGACCTGCCGCAGGGGATGGGTAGGGCTAGGCCGCGGAGACGGGAGGGCTCGGTCGCGGAAGCGCGCGTGCTACTGAAGGCCCTCGCGCGCTTCGCGCACGAGGGTGACGGCCTCGGGAAAGACCGTGGCCATGACCGATCGCAGCTGCTCGGCCTGCTGCTCGGTCGTGCCCTGGATGTTGACGCGGTTCATCGCCGCCATCGTCAGATCGACGGCCAGCTTGATCGCGTTGTCGGCCCAGGCGAGCTTCTGCGCGCCCTGCATCTGCTCGGCGAACTCGCCCAGCCGGCGCTGCAGGTCGTCCGGGTCACCGAAGAGTCCGCCGAAGCCGCTTCCTTCCATGCCGACAATGGTAGCTCGCCTCCCAAGCCGGCGTTCCCGGCCCTCGCGCCAGCGCCTCCAGCCCCCCGCGCGACCACCTCCAGCCCCGGGCACGAACCCGTCAGGAGGGCTTCGACCGGTCGCTGCCGGTGTCCAGACCGGCAACCTTCATGTCCGAGCGCCCCCCGCCCACTAGCATAAGGCGGCCGATGGGCCCCGACGCTCAGCTGCTCTACGAGACTCGCGTACGCAACCGCCAAGTGGCGGTGGCGGCGACGGCTGGCGTCCTCGTGCTTTTGGCCTCGGTCATGACGTTCCTGGGCCCCCAGGCCAAGGTCAGCGAGGCGACGCTCGAGCTCATCTTCCTGCACAAGCGCTTCCCGCTGGATCTGATCGCTTCGGTGGTCAACGCCGTCGCGTCACTGGCGACCATGTGGACGTTGGTCTTCCTGTTCGACTGCTCGCGCGCCCGTAACCCTCAGACCGGCCGGTACATCCGGATCATTGTGCTCATCGGTGGCAGCGTGGCGGCGGTCGTCGGCATGGCCTACCAGGTGGTCCAGGCGATCAACGCCCACAAGTTCGTGACCACCGGCCACCAGACCTACTCGCAGGCCAATCATCTGCTGGGCAGCCCGTTGGTCCTGATCCTTCAGCTGGCGGCCCTGGTGGCCTCGCTGCTGATCGCGGTGAGCTTTGTTCTGGTTTCGCTCACCGCGATGCGTATCGGCCTGCTGCCACGCTTCCTGGGCTACCTGGGCATGGTGGCCGGTGCCCTGGTCCTGTTCCCGTTCCTGCCGGTGCCGATCGTCCAGGCCTACTGGCTGCTGGCCTTGGCCTACCTGATCTCGGGGCGCTGGCCGGCCGGGGTGCCGCCGGCGTGGCGCACCGGGCGAGCTGAGCTGCTGCCCTCGTCGGCCGAGGTGCGCGCCCGCCGGGCCGCCGAGCGGGGCGGACGCTCCAAGCCGGCGCCCGCGCCGACCCCCGCGCCCGAGGCGGCGGGAGCGAGTGGAGGAGCGCGGACGCGCGCCTCCACTCCCAAGCGCAAGCGCAAGCGCCGGACCTAGTCGCACCAGGCGCTGCAAGACACGCAGTCGGACCCCACCGGGGGTCGACGAGCTCCATCTGTTCGCGTCCTTGAATCGCCCGAGGGCCGGCGGTCGCCGCTGAGCGGCCGATCTCGACCGTGGCCTGGAACGCATCGTTCGCCTCGGTCATCGACTCGACCTTTGGCCGGGTGGTGGCGCCGAAATCCCCGCTCAGCGGTCGATAGGCATAAAGTCTGCAGTCCCGCTTCGGCTGGGGTACAACTAGGAGAGACACAGCCGCACATCTGCGGCCAGCCCGGGCGCCGGCGACTCGTCCTCGGCGCCTGCAGCTGACCCGGTGGGAGGCACCAGGTTTGCAACAAGGAGAGGCTTGCAATGGCAGACACGGCATCGACTCCGGCGAGTGATCAGACCCTCGAGCAGCAGCTCGAGGAGATGCTCGAAAAGAACGAGAAATTCGAGCCGCCCGAATCGTTTAGCGAGCATGCGCTGCTCAACGACCCATCGATATACGAGGAGGCCGAGGCCGACTGGAAGGGCTGGTGGCTCAAGCAGGCCAAGGAGCTCCACTGGTTCAAGGAGCCCACCAAGGACCTCAACGACTCCGATCCGCCGTTCTACAAGTGGTTCGAGGACGGCAAGATCAACGCCTCCTACAACTGCCTTGACCGGCACGTGGAGGCCGGCAAGGGCGACAAGGTCGCCTTTCACTGGCGTGGTGAGGAGGGCGAGGAGCGCGACATCACGTACGCCGACCTGCTCGGTGACGTCCAGCGCTTCGCCAACGCGCTGAAGGACCTCGGCATCCAGAAGGGGGACGTGGTCGGGATCTACCTGCCGATGATCCCCGAGGTTGCGGTCGCGATGCTGGCGTGTGCGCGGATCGGGGCCCTGCACAACGTCGTCTTCGGAGGTTTCTCGGCCGACTCGGTCAAGGAGCGGATGGAGTTCTCCGAGGCCAAGGCGCTGGTCACCGTCGACGGTGCCCGCCGCAAGGGCAAGACGGCCCCGATCAAGCAGCAGGTGGACAAGGTCATGGGCGACGTCAAGACGCTCGAGCACATCATCGTGGTCAAGGACACCGACGCCGAGTGCCAGATGCAGGACGGGCGCGACGTCTGGTACCACGAGATCAGCGAGGCCGCGGACTCCGAGTGCCCGGCCGAGGAGCTCGACGCCGAGCATCCGCTGTACATCCTCTACACGAGCGGCTCGACTGGCAAGCCCAAGGGCATCCTGCACACCACCGGCGGCTACCTGACCGGGGTCAGCGCGACCCACCGGTACGTGTTCGACCTCAGGCCCGATGAGGATGTCTACTGGTGCTCGGCGGACGTCGGCTGGGTCACCGGGCACTCCTACATCGTCTACGGGCCGCTGCTCAACGGCGCCACCTCGGTGATGTGGGAGGGCGCGCCGGATTACCCGCACAAGGGCATCTGGTGGGAGCTGTGTGAGCGCTACGGCGTCACGCTGTTCTACACCTCGCCGACGGCGATCCGGGCCTGCATGAAGTGGGGCGCCGAGCTCGTCGAGAAGGCCGACCTCTCAAAGCTGCGGCTGCTGGGGAGCGTGGGAGAGCCGATCAACCCCAAGGCGTGGCTGTGGTACTACAAGGTGGTCGGCGGCGAGCGGTGCCCGATCGTCGACACCTGGTGGCAGACCGAGACCGGCGCCATCTTGATCACCCCGCTGCCCGGGATCGTGGCCACCAAGCCCGGGTCGGCGACGCTGCCGTTCCCTGGCATCAAGGCCGACGTGGTCGACGAGCGCGACGGCACGCCGATCGACGAAGGTCAGGGGCTCCTGGTGATCGAGCGGCCGTGGCCGTCGATGCTGCGCTCGCTGTACAAGGAGGAGGACCGGTTCATCGAGACCTACTTCTCCAAGTTCGGAAAGGACACCTACGTAGTCGGCGACGCCGCCCGCAAGGACTCAGACGGCTACTTCTGGATCATCGGGCGCATCGACGACGTGGTCAACGTCTCCGGACACCGGCTGTCGACGGCCGAGGTCGAATCGGCGATCGTGTCCCACGGCAAGGTGGCCGAATCCGCGGTGATCGGCCAGGCCGACGAGGACCAAGGGCAGGCGATCTGCGCGTTCGTGACTCTCGAGGGCGACCTCGAGGGTTCCGATGAGCTGGTCGAGGAGATCCGGCTCCGGGTCGCCGACCGGATCGGGAAGTTCGCCCGGCCCAAGCGGATCATCTGGGCCGACGACCTGCCCAAGACCCGCTCGGGCAAGATCATGCGCCGCCTGCTGCGCGACATCGCCGAGGGACGCGCCGCGGGTGACGTGACCACGCTGCGCGATCCCGACGTGATGTCTCAGCTGAAGGGCAAGATCAAGGAGGAGCAGGCCGCCGAGGAGAGCTGAAGCGAAGGGCAGGCAGCCGCCCGCTCAGGCCCGTAGGCAGCCGCCTCCCCGTGAGGCGGAGAACGAGCAGCATCACCGCGGGCGCCGACGTCACCACGATCAGGATGATGAACCAGGTCTGGCCGGCGTCGGTGCCCTCGGTGAAGGTGTGGATGAGGCCGGCGATCCACGCCAGCAGGGTGAAGCGGTGAATGAGCCTCCAGCGCCGGCGACCGATGCGATCACGAAGGTAGTAGGAGAGGCCGAGGAAGATCAGCGCCCATCCCGCGATGATCCCCAGCGACGTGGACAGCGTCTTGTAGGAGAAGACGAAGGGCACGGTTACGTCGGCCAGGCTCGGGTGCAGGAAGCTGTCTCCGATCAGGCTGAGCCCGTGCACGGCGATGGCGACCATGACCGAGAGGGAGAGCATCTCGTGATAGATGCGGCGGTCCGCGCCACCCCGCTTGATCAGCGAACCGCTCATCGCCAGGCCAAAGCAGATCGAGGTGCTGGCCAGGATCAGCGCCGTGGTGCCCGCACCCCGGGAGATGATCCAGAACAGGTGGGTGGACGGATCGGTGGCGGCGGTGCTCATTCGCTGACCGCCATCGCCAGCGCCGGCCACCGGCCACTCTCGACACCGAGAGACGCCGACGGCGGCGGCACCACTTCGATCCCACCGTCGTCGCCCACGACCAGTCCCCCGTGGCGCAGCCACTGCGGGGCGCCGTCGGGGCCGCTCAGCAGGGCCGCCTTGCTCAGCGCCTCGGCCTCGGTGGCCGTCGGGGCCAGCGCGGTGGCTTGAACGATGCCGGTGAAGGCGGGTCGCCCGGTGGCCGGGTCAAGCAGGTGATGCGCCGGCCGCCCGTCCGGACCCATCCAGCTGCGCTTGACGATGGCACTGGTCGCGGCCGCGCCGCGAACCAGCTCGAACACGTGCAGGACGGATTGGTCGAAGGGGCTGGCGACCTGGATCGGACGCGGCGCCGATCCGGTGCCCCCGAACCGTATGTCGCCCGCGGCGTCGACGGCAAAGCTCTCATGGCCACTCAACACGGAACCCAGGATGTCGCCGAACATGCCCTTGACGATCCCGCCGCTGTCCAGTCGCACACCCGGGGGCCGGGTCACCGTCTGGGCTCGGCGGTCGACTTCGATGCCCGTCCAGGTGGCCGCGGAGCTCGGCCCGGCCGGAGAGCCGCCTCTGACTGAAGCGCCGCCCGTGACTGGAGAGCCGCCCGTGACCGGAGAGCTGCCCGTGACCGGAGAGCTGCCCGTGACCGGAGAGCTGCCCGGGACCGGAGAGCTGCCCGGGACCGGAGGGGGTGAGGTGGGCACGGCGCTCAGCGAATCGCGGTAGCCGGCGTCCTCGAGCTCGCCCACGAGCGTCGGGTCGACGAGGCCGCCCGTCATCTCCGCGGCGTCCAGCGCGGCCGCCACGAATCGTGCCATCACCGCGGAGACCGGCACCGTCTCCCGGGGATCTCGGTTGAGCCGCGAGAGCTCACTGTCGGGATCGAAGCGCGAGAACTGCTCGTGCCAGGCCAGGAGGCGGCGCCGGGCGCGAGCGACCGCCTCGGCGGGCCGTCCCCCCGGGCCGACGCCGGCCACCACCACCGCACAGCTTCCGCCGAAGCAGGGAAACCGGGTTCGCGCCTCCGAGCTCACGAGGCGCTCGTGGTTACGGCGGAGGGCGAGCTGGCGGACGCGGGGGACGAGCTCGACGACGAAGACGATGTGTCGTTTGAGGACGTCGTGGAACCGGTCGATGCCGACGAGCCCGTGGACGACGCGCTCGAGCTCCCCGCGACCGTATTGGTCTTTCGGGCCAGCGCCGGGTCGTTACCCGTCACCAGCTGCACGAAGATCCCGCCCGAGGTGGCCAGGAACGTGGCCACGGCGAGTCCCGCCACGCGCTTGCGGATCGCGCGCACCCGGTCGCGGCGAGCTCGCAGCCGCTCGGCTACGACCGTCTGTTGATCGGGACTGGGCGAAGCGCCGCGAGAGTGGTCGGACTGCGTCATACGGGGCATGGTTCAGATCGAGGGGAGGCGATGAGAACAGAATGACCGGCGTATTTGGGAGCGCCGTAAGTGTGGTGTAAGGCCAACCTATGAGCGCGACGGTCCCCGGTATTTGGGATCGCGCCCGTCTCAGGAGCGGTAGGCGTCGCCGCGTCCCCGCTGGAGCCGGGCGATCATGGCGATCCGCCGGTTCGCAGGACCGGAAACGCGGGTTTCAGAGCGCGCTCCGAGCAGCCTGACGAGGTGCGCTCCACGGCCCCCGGAATCCGCGGCATTCAGAGCACGGCCGCCGGCGGAGATCGAATTGTGCTCTGGAGCGCCGGTTTTGTTCGCCATGCGACCGGGCGATAGCAGGGATCAGACGCTGAGCAGGCGCGCGAGCTCGGCAGTGTGGCGGCGGGCGACCGGGATCGTCTGGCCGTCGGCGAAGCTCAGCTCGGCGGTGCCGCCCAACAACGGCCGGAGCTCGACGGCGTTTCGCAGGTTGGCCACGTACTGGCGGTGCACGCGCACGAAGCCGTGCGGTTCCCACCTGTGCTCGATCTCGGCGAGCGTGGCGCGCAGCAGGTAGCGGCCGTCCGCGGTGACGACGCGGACGAAGTCTCCGTAGGACTGCACGTAGAGGATGGTGCCTCGTGCGAGCAGCCGGGTGGAGGCTCCGTGCAGGTTGCCGACCGCGACCATCTCGTTGTCGGGCGCGGAGCCCGCCTGGGGTCGGGCTTCGCGCGCGTTGCGTGCATCGCGGCCCTGCGGCCCGGCGGCCTCGATCGCCGCCGACACGCGTTCCACCGCCTCCTGCACCCGGCGTCGGGCCACGGGCTTTCTCAGGTAGTCCAGGGCGTGGAGCTCGAAGGCGTCGACCGCGGCGCTGTCGTAGGCGCTCACGAACACCAGCTGGGGAGGCGCGGCGAATCGTCGCAGCACACGTCCCAGCTCCAGGCCGTCGAGGTCGGGCATCCGGACATCGAGGAAGATCGCGTCATAGGCCTGAGTCGAGGCCTTGACCAGGGCGTCGTGTCCGTCGACCGCGCATTCCACCTCGTGCACGCTCGGGAGGCCGCGCAGCAGGCGAGCCAGGTCCTCGAGCTGAGTCTGCTCGTCGTCGACGGCGAGGATCGTCAGCTGGTCGCCGGTCATCGTGGTCATCCGCGTACCGCCATAATCGCGTCGCGCGCCGCGTGGTCACCGAGGAGGTTGGGGACGGTCATGACCGCGGTGGTCCCGTGTCCGAGCTCGCTCTCGATCCGCAGCGCGTAGCGCTCGCCGAAGGTGGCCCGCAGCCGGGCGTCGACGTTCGAGAGTCCGATTCCCCCGCCCGCGCCGGCGAGCAGGTCGGGCACCCGATCGGGATCGATACCGCTCCCGTCGTCGCAGACACGCAGCTCGACGTCCGAGCCCGCCAGGCGCGACTCGATCGCGATCCGCCCACTTCCCGAGCGACGCTCGACGCCGTGGCGGACCGCGTTCTCCACCAGGGGCTGGACCGACATCGCCGGCACCACGGCGCCCCGGGTCTCGGGCACGATGTCGATCGTGACGTGCAGGCTGTGGCGAAAGCGCGCCTGCTCCAGGCGCAGGTAGCGCTCGACGTGCTCGAGCTCCTCGGCGAGCGTCACATACGAACGTCCGTCCCGAAACAGGTACCGCGTGAACTCGGCGAAGTCGATCAGCAGCTCCCGGGCCTCCTCGGGGCGGGCGTGGATGTTGCCGGCCACGGCGGCGAGCGCGTTGTAGATGAAGTGCGGGGAGATCTGGGCGCGCAGCGCACGCAGCTCGGCCTGGGCCAGGCGCTCCTCCTGCTCGTGCAGCACCGACAGCTCCACCTGGGCGGAGACCAGGCTGGCCGCCTGGGCGACCACGCGCAGCTCGTGGCCGCTGGGCCGGCCGATCGATCGGTAGAAGGTGATCAGGGTCCCGGCGCGCTTGCTCTGGACCGTCAACGGCGCCAGCACGGCAGCCCGCAGTGGACAGCTCGGGTCCGAGGAGACCAGCCGGGGAACGATCTGCATCCGGTCGTCGGAGGTGCGCTCCAGCAACCGTGAGAGCAGGTCGCCCGGTCGCACCTGCTCGCGGCCCTCGCCCTCGATCGCGAGCACCGATCGCGTGTCGGCGAGGGCGATCGCGGCCGCTCCGGTCAGCGCGAGCAGATGCGGAGTCACCTGCGCCGCCGAGCTCATGCTCAGCCCGCGCCGGAGATGGGGCAGGGTCGCGGTGGCCGCGTGCAACGCCGACTGCATCCCCTCCGATTCCGGAGCGCTTCGCTCTTTGCGGGTGCGATTAGTCCTCCACCCCACCCACAGCGCGGCTGCCACGACGATCCCTACGAGTACCCCGAGTGCGAGGTTCATTAGCTCTCCTGGGTGACAAGCCTACTCAGCGCGCAGACGCGTGTCAGGAGTGGGCGCGGGCGTGGGTGCGCATCTCGGCCAGGATGCGCTCCAGGCGCGGCTCGGCGTCGGTGTCCACGTAGGTCATGGCCGCGGCGACCGTTGGGTGCACGGCGGCGATCTGCGCGTGCATCTCGTGGGCCACCGCCCGGTAACTGGGGTGGCCCTCGCGGCCCGAGCGCAGCTCGATCAGCTGCATGGCCTCACGGGCGTTGAGGTCGAGGACGAACCTGATCCGGTAGCCGAGGCACAGGGCATAGGGGGCCGCGCTGTGGAGCCCGGCGTCGGCCAGGCGACCGTACTCGTCGCGCGAGATCGCCAGCGCCCGCCGGTAGTCGTCGCCGACGCCCGCGAGCTCCACCTGGTCGGGCACACCGGCTCCGAGGTGGGGGGTGAGGGCCTGCCACTGGACGGTGAGCATCCGGTGGCGCTGCAGGTCGCGGAAGGCGCCGTAGTCGGCGACGATCTCAAACCGGTAGCGCAGCGCCTCGAGCCCCCGCCCGGGCCGATGGCGACGGTTGCGGCGCTCCCCGATCAGGTCCGAGAGCAGGCGGGCTCGCTGGGCCTCGTCCAGGGACTCGATCGTCTGGCGCACGCTTTCCTCAGAGACGGCGCTGGACTCGAAGAGCAGCGCCGCCAGCAGCCCATCCTCGTCGCCGTCCACGTGGGTCAGCCTCACCGAGGGACCGGTGTCCTCCGAGCCCTCGTTGAGCCCCAGGCGGCGCGCCCACTGCTCGCCGGTCTGCGCACGTGACTCCAGGTAGGCGATCCACTCCCCGCCGCGGTCGGGACGCTGCACGCGGGCGAGGAAGCTCGGCATGACCACCTGGAGCTCCTCGAGGATCATCGTGCCGTACCGGCGGGCCTCGGGCAGAGGATGGGCGAGCAGGTGCAGGATGAGCTGCTCGTAGGTCTGCCCGGTGGCGAAGATGCCCATGTGCGACAGCGAGCTTGCGGGCAGCAGGCCGCGCAGCAGGTCCAGCGCCTTGGCCTTGATGGCGCGGGCGTGAGCGGCAGGGGGCTCATCGCCGGTCCGCGGGTACTCGCTGTGCGCCCAGGACAGCACCCGGGGCAGGGAGGACGCGTAAATCGTGAACAGCTCGTCCATCGTGCGCTCATAGCCGGGACCGAGCTCGGGGTCCCGGTAGTACCGGTAGCCCCCGGGCGGGTCGGGCATCGGTGAGTCGTAGGCGATGTACCGGGTCGACTGCTCCAGGTAGGCGCCCAGCCGCGGTCGCTGCAGAACCTTGGTGAGCACGTTCGAGACCCACTCGCAGGCCACGTGGGCGCCTCCCAGCTGGGCCACGGAATCGTCGCCGTAGCCCAGGAAGATCCGCTCGTAGAGGCGGTCCGCGCGCCCCGGCTCGGCGTTCGCCGTGGCCGGGGCCTGCGATCGCGGCGGGAGGTCGCCGGTGAACTCGTCGAGCAGCAGCCGGCGCAGCGTGCCGGGGTACCGCGAGTACCGCGCGAACAGCGCGCCCTTGAGCGTCTCGGGCAGGTTGACGAGGGCGAACACAGGCCGGTCAACGTTGGTGCAGTACGCGCTCAGGAGGGCGCGCTCGGCATCGGTGAAGCTCTCGACCGGGTATTGCACGGGCGGTCGATCGTAGCGGTGCCCGCGGCAGCTTCTCGGAGCCGCCGCGGCTACCAGTGCCCGCGGTGCACGACCTCCTCGAAGGGTCGCCGGTTGGGGTTGCGGATGGGGGTCAGCGGGCGGTCGGCGGGATAGCCGAAGTCGATCAGATAGGCGGCGATGTGGTCCTCGGGAAAGCCCAGCAGCTCGCGGGCCAGCTCCTGGTCGCCGACCGCCGAATGACCCGAGCCGATCCCCAGGTCAGCGGCCGCGATCATCATCTGGATGGTCGCCTGGCCGGCGTCGTACCTGGCGCGCTCTGAAACCACCGGGTCGTCTGACTCCGGGAGGACGATCGCGATCGTGGCCGCCGACCCCGCGACGTGGGCGCCTCCGCGCCACACCTTGGACAGCTCGGTGAGCTGGGCTCGTTCGGTGACCACGATGAAGTCCCACGGTTGCCAGTTCTGCGAGGACGGAGCGCGCCGTCCGGCCTCGAGGATCCGGGTCAGGTCGGCTTCCTGCAGCGGCCGCTCCTCAAACTGGCGGACGTTGCGGCGCGAGGTGATCGCGTCCCAGGTTTCCATGAGCAGGTTCCTTTCTCGATGGCGAGGATCTGACACGAGGGTAAGCTTGATCGTCGATACGCATGCGTACCATCGCTGACCAACACTTCGACGTGCTGATCGTGGGGGCGGGCCTGTCAGGGATCGGGGCAGCGTGTCATCTGCGCCGCCGCAGTCCGGATCGCAGCTTCGCGATCCTCGAGGGGCGCGAGGCGATCGGCGGCACCTGGGATCTATTCCGCTACCCGGGCATCCGCTCGGACTCCGACATGCACACGCTCGGCTACTCGTTCGCTCCCTGGAGCAATCCCCAGGCGATCGCCGACGGGGCGTCGATCCTCGATTACATCGAGGAGACCGCGCATCGCTACGACGTGCTCGAGCGCGTCCACTTCAACCACCGAGTGGTACGCGCGGAATGGTCGAGCGGAGCGTCCTGCTGGACTGTCCAGGCGCGACTCGCCGGCACCGGCGAGCTCGTGACAGCATGCGCCGATTTCTTACTGATGTGCACCGGCTACTACCGCTACGAGCGGGGCTACACACCGGATTTTCCCGGCACCGAGCGCTTTGAGGGGTCGATCGTCCACCCCCAGCATTGGCCCGAGGAGCTCGAATACGCCGGGCGCAGGGTGGTGGTGATCGGCAGCGGCGCGACCGCAATCACGCTGGTGCCGGCGCTGGCCCAGCGCGCCGAGCACGTCACCATGCTGCAGCGCTCGCCGAGCTACGTGGTCTCGCTGCCGTCCGAGGATGGCCTGGCTGGGCTCGCCCGCCGCGTGCTGCCCGAGAAGCTCGCCTACCGCGCCGTGCGCATCAAGAACGTGGCCCTGATGATGCTCAGCTATCAGCTCAGCCGCCGCCGCCCGGAGCTGATGAAGTCGATCATCCGGCGGGGAGTCGCGCGTCAGCTCCCTGACGGCTACGAGGTCGACACCCACTTCAAGCCCGATTACAACCCGTGGGACCAGCGCCTGTGCGTGGTTCGAGACGGGGACCTGTTCGCTGCCATTCGGGAGGGCGCGGCCTCGGTGGTGACCGACCAGGTGCAGACCTTCACCGGGCGGGGAGTGCTGTGCCGCAGCGGCCGCGAGCTCGAGGCCGACATCATCGTGACCGCGACGGGACTGACGATGGTGGCCCTCGGGGAGATCAGCCTGACCGTCGACGGACGGGAGATCGAGCTGCCCGAGACGCTCGTCTACAAGGGCATGATGCTGGGAGGAGTCCCCAACCTCGCCCTGGCCATCGGATACACGAACGCCTCGTGGACGCTCAAGGCCGACCTGACCTTCGAATACGTCTGCCGATTGCTCAACCTCATGCGCGAGCGGGGCTACCGGGAGTGCGTGGCGGCCGATGAGGACCCGGGCGTGATGCGCGAGCCCCTGATCAACCTCGCCTCCGGATACGTGCTGAGATCGGTGCAGGACCTCCCGTCCCAGGGCACCAAGCGGCCGTGGCGGGTGCATCAGAACTATGCGCTGGACATGATCGACTTCCGGCTGGGCTCGATGCGGGATCGAGTGCTGCGGTTCTCACGGGGAGGCGGGGCCGCCGCGGCGCTATCCGACGTCCGGCGCGCGGCCTAGGGCCGGCCCGGAGCGGGCGGCTCTGCACCCTGCGGGCCGACGACCACAGCCGCCTTAGATCTCCGGGCGCTGTCCGTCGCGGCAACGCTCTCGTGCTCGAGCGCGATGGCGCAGAACGCATCGACCACTTCGGGGTCGAACTGGGTGCCGGAGCAGCGGCGCAGCTCGGCGATCGAGTCGGCGGTGCTGCTCGGATCTCGGTAACGGCGGGGCGCGACCATCGCGTCGAAGGAGTCACAGACGGCGATGATCCTGGAGCCGAGGGGGATCTCCGTGCCGCTCAGGCGATCCGGGTAGCCCTGGCCGTCCAGTCGTTCGTGGCTGGAGCGCACCAGTTGAGCGGTGTGCGCGAGCGAGGGCGCGGCGGCCACGATCCGCTCGCCGATCAGCGTGTGGCAACGCATGAACGCCCATTCCTCGTCATCGAGTGGACCGGGCTTGGCGAGAATGCTCTCGGGGATCGCGGTCTTGCCGATGTCGTGCAGCTGGGCGGCCAGGCCGGTGCGAGTGGTCTCGCGCTCGGAGACGCCCAGTCTCCGCGCGGTGGCCAACGCGAGCTGAGCGACGCGGCTGATGTGGGTGCTGAGCTCGACGTCTCGCTCGACCAGGACCTGGACCAGGGCGGCTGTGGCCTGCTGGTCGGCGGCCACCCGGCTCGTCTTCTGCGTGTACATCCGCTCATCGGCGAGACGGAGGGCTTCGCTGCCCCCTGACGCCTCGGAAGGCATCCAGGCCACGCCCCACGAGCATCCGACATACCAACCCTTGCCGGTGTCGCTCAGTGCCGCGACGGCTGAGTGCACGAGCCGCTCGCCGTCCAGATGGCTGACCTGGCCGAGCAGGCAGAACTCGTCGCCTCCCATGCGGTACGCGGTGGCCGAGCCGGCGGCGGCCTCCTTCAAGAAGCCGGCGAGGCGCGCCAGGAGGGCGTCGCCGGCGCCGTGGCCGAAGGTGTCGTTGTACAGCTTGAAACCGTCCAGGTCGAACATCGCGACCAACAGCTCGTCGCCGGCGTTCACGCCGGGCAGGCGCTGCTCCAGGTCGCGCTTGAAGGCACGGCGGTTGCCGATCCGGGTGAGCGGATCGGTTATCGCCTCGTCCTGGCTTTCCTCCAGCAGCCGTACGTTCTCGGCGCGGGCGACCCGGGCGCGACGGTAGAAGAGCATGAAGATCATGAGCAGGACCAAGATCGTCGCGACGGAGCCGAAGATGGCGATGCTCCGGGCCCGATTCGCCCGCTGGTCGTAGACGCGGCCGGCCTGGGCGAGCAACCCGAGAGCGGCCGTGGCCTTTACCTGCAGAGCGCTCACGACGGCGAGGATCGCCGGTAGCTCTCGCCGGAGGACGAGAGGATCTCTCGAACCGGCGCCGATCTCGAAGACCCGGCCGACCATCGCGTCGGCATCGGCGACATCCGCCTGCATGCGCCCCAGGGAAGCGGGCGGCGCGGGGCCGGCGATCAGGCTCTGCAGGCCGGTGGAGATGGATCGGCTATCGGTCTCGATCTTGGTCCGCGCCGAGGCGATGGCGCTGCCCGTCGCCTGGGTGGCGCTGAGCGGCGCGTTCTCGAGATTGACCAGCTGCAGCTCGATCGTCGTGACCTTTGCCTGCGCCCGGCGGGTCGCCGACACGTCTCGCTGCAAGAGGGTGATCGCGCCGGCAGCGGCCAGGCCGAGCACAACGACCAGCACGAGGACGGCCTGCGATCGGAGCATGCGGAGAGACGACTTGCCCATCTATGAGCATCGTCCGTTCAGCGGCCGAGCTTGAAGGGTCAGTCAATTCGTGGACACGAAGAGCCGCCCCCGCGGCTCCCGGTCAGCCGGCGCTGTGAGGGCTACCCGTCGACTGCGAGCCCTCGCCCGACTCGCCGCCGTGGCCGGGCTCGGCCTCCTCGGCGTTCTGGTCCGAGACCGAGCCGGGAAGCGGTTCTTCGCTCTGGTTACGTGGTTCGTCCATGGCGACTCTGATACCCGGCGCGAGCGGGCGGGAACCAAGCGTGCGGGCGGGTCATGTGCCCGAGGGCCTCGGGTAGCCTCCGCCCATGCGACCGACACCCGAAGATCCGCTCCATGGGCGGTGTGCGTGCGGGGGCGTCCGGTTCACGGTGAGCGCGCCCTTTGAGTCAGCGCGCTACTGCCACTGCCACCGCTGCCAGCGACGCACCGGGACCTCGAGCGCCGCCAACGCCCGCCTTGCGCTGTCGGCCTTCGAGATCCACCAGGGTGAGGAGCGCCTGCGCTATTGGCAGCCCGAGGACGGGCAGGCCAAGTGGTACTGCGTCGACTGCGGCGGGCAGGTGTTCAGCCGCCCGGCGGGCGCCGACTACGTCTTCGTCCGCCTGGGCGCGATCGACGGGGATCCGGGGATTCGCCCCCAGTACCGCCAGTGGGTGAGCTCGGCGGTGCCCTGGGAGACGATCCCCGACGACGGGCTGCCCCGCTACGAGGGCGCCGCCGACGCGTAGCGCTCGCGCACCAGGAGCAGCGACGCGACCGCGGCCAGGGCCGCCATGACGCTCAGCGGAAGCGTGGTGGCAAGCGCGGCGAGCCCGCCCCCGGCCAGCCCCGAGAGCGCCTCGGCGCCCACCTGGAGTGACTGATTGGAGCCCAGGGCGCTGCCCTGCTCGGCGGCGGGAACCGCCTCGGAGATGATCGCGGCGGCCGCGGGCAGGCACACCGCCAGAGCCAGAGCGCTGGCGCCCAAGGTCACCCACAGCGTGCCCTCGGCCGAGGGCACGACGATCGCGGCCATAGCCACGGCCAGCACGCCGGCTGCCCGGGCCGCCATCTGGCGCGGGGTCAGGCGGCCGGCCAGCCAGGCGACGATCCCCAGGTTGGCGGCCACGATCGGCACCGCCACCCAGGCCACGAACAGCGACTCCCGGGAGACGCCCATGTGGAAGCGGTTGACCAGATACATCGGGTAGACCCGAAAGAAGCCGAAGATCGCCAGGTAGAGCACGAAGTTGGCGAGATATAGGCGCCGCAGCGACCCCGGGGCGAACACCGCGATCAGGTTGTGAAATGCCTGGGCGAGGCGGATCTGTGCCGCCCCGGCGCCGATGCGAGCCGTCTCGCGGAATCGAATCGCGGTCAGCGCGAGAATCGCCGCCAGCAGCGCCGCCGCCGCCCAGAACGGAGTCGCGTAGTCAAACCACGACACCAGATGACGGTCGGCGAGCTTGCCGCCGGCCAGCGGCCCGACGACGTAGGCAAAGCTCGAGCTCAGGTACACGTAGCCGAACAGCCGGCTGCGCTGGGCCACCGGGGCGACGTCGGCGACAGCGCTCTGGGCGACCGCGATGTTGGCCTCACAGAGCCCGGCGATGAAGCAGGCCACCATCAGGAGGGCGAGCGTGCGCGCCTGCACCGCGGCGGCGATCAGCAGATAGCTGGCGATGCTGGCCGTCAGCGAGACCAGCAGCGTGTGCCGGCGACCGTAGCGGTCGGAGAGCGCGCCGATCACCGGGGCGCCGAAGAACTGGGCCAGGGGATAGAGGGCGAGCAGGATGCCGAGCAGGATCGTCCGTGTGGACAGGCCGTCGGCGCGGGGCAGCATTCCCCCGTCGCGGCGCAGGAGCAGCGGCGTGAAGATGGCGATCATCAGGCTGTAGCCGACGAAGCCCGCAAACACCACCAGGTAAAGCGGGATCACCCGGGACAGGGAGAACGCCGCCCCAGCTCCCGGGCCCGAGTCCGTTTCGGGCAGCGACGAAGCGCTCACCCCCGCATGATGATCAAACGCGCCCATCTGTGGGTGGCGACCGCGCACCAGCGGGTAGCTTGCGTACATGGGTTCCTGCCGACGTAGCGAGGGAGAAGACATGGCGAATGGCAACGGCCGACCAAGTTCGGACATCAGTCAAGTCCCGGAGACCTTCAAGCTCACTGACTGGCCACGCAACTGCTGGTACGCGGCGGCTTACGACGTAGAGCTCAAGCAGGAGCTGCTGGCGAGGACCATCGGCGGCTGTTCGCTGGTCATGTACCGGCGCTCGGATGGGCAGCCGGCGGCCCTGGAGAATGCCTGCTGGCACCGCCTGATGCCGCTTTCGGAGGGCCACCTGGAGGGCGACGACGTCGCCTGTGGGTATCACGGTCTGGTTTACAACCATGAAGGTCGCTGCACGTTCATGCCCTCGCAGAAGACGATCAATCCGGCCGCCAGGGTGCGCGCTTTCCCGACCGTGGAGCGCCACCGCTTCGTGTGGGTGTGGACCGGGGATCCCGCCCTCGCCGATCCGGATCTCGTTCCGGACCTGCACTGGAACGATGACGCCCAGTGGGCAGGTGACGGCAAGCTCATCCATCTGGACTGTGGCTACAAGCTGGTTGTCGACAACCTCCTGGATCTGACGCACGAGACCTTCGTGCACGGCGCCAGCATCGGGCAGCGCTCGATCGCCGAGGTTCCATTCGAAGTCACCCACGGCCCCCGCTCGGCGACCGTCTCACGCTGGATGGTCGATGTCGAAGCACCTCCATTCTGGAGCATGCAGCTGGAGTGGAAGCGGGGAGAGCCGACTGAACGCGTGGATCGCTGGCAGATCATCAACTTCGAGGCCCCCAGCACGGTCGCCATCGACGTCGGCGTAGCGCCCACCGGAACCGGAGCTCCCGAAGGCGATCGCTCCCAGGGGGTCAATGGTTACGTCCTCAACACCATCACGCCGGAGACCGACCGCTCATGTCATTACTTCTGGGCGTTCGTGCGCAACTACCGGCTGGATGACCAACGGATCACCACTCTGATCCGCGATGGCGTATCGGGCGTGTTCGGGGAGGACGAAGTGGTCCTGGGGGCCCAGCAGCGCGGGATCGACGATCATCCCGACAAGCAGTTCTACAACCTCAACATCGACGGGGGCGCGATGTGGGCGCGCCGGCTGATCGACCGGATGATGGTCGACGAGGCCGACGACGAGCGCTACCACCGCTCCGCAGACGAGTCAAAGCCGGAGGAGCAGACAGTCACCCGAGTCGAGGCCACCAAGGCCGACGCCGAGCGACTCGGCATAACGTGAGCGCGCGGCGCGTCTCCGGACTTCGATGAGCACTGGGAGCCACTTCGCGCCGGCGCGGATCCGGTCGGTGTCCGATGTTGCCTGCGATGTCCGGATGATCGAGCTCGAGCCCGAGCGTGCCGTGCGGGACTATCCCACCGGCGCTCATCTCGATATAGCCGTCGTCGTCGACGAGCTGCCTGACATCCGTTCCTACTCGCTGGTTGGCCAGCGGCCGCAGCAGGGCGCTTACCGTATCGCCGTCAAGGACGTGCCCGACAGTCGCGGTGGGTCCCGCTTCGTGCGAGCGCTGGCGACGGGCGCCGAGGTCGAGATCTCCGAACCCCAGAGCCACTTCGAGCTCCAGTACGGTCGTCCGGAGTACCTGTTGATCGCCGGCGGCATCGGGATCACTCCGATGGTCGGCATGGCGCAGGCGCTGCAGCGCCATGGCAGACCCTTTCGCCTGCTCTACGCCGGTCGAACCCGAGACCAGATGCCGTTCGTGAGCGAGCTCTCAGAACTGCTGGGTGGTCGCCTCGAGCTGTTCGTGTCCGCCGAGGGCCTTCGCCTCGAGATCGAGGCCGAGATCAAGCGGCTCGAGCCCGACGGGGAGCTGTACGTATGCGGCCCCCTGCGCCTTCGTGACGCCGTGCAAGCTGCCTGGAGGGCTCAGGAGCGCAGACAGGACCGGCTGCAGTTCGAGACCTTCGCGTCAGGCGGCCGCTTTGCACCGGAGGAGTTCGTCGTGCGAGTTTGCGACCGGGACGGTCACGAGGTAACCGTGCGGCGCAACCGCACCATGCTCGACGCACTCAGGGACGACGGAGTCGAGATGATGTGGGATTGCCTGCGCGGTGAGTGCGGCCTGTGCGCGGCGCGCGTCATCGAGTTCGACGGTGAGCTCGACCATCGTGACGTGTTCCTGAGCGCGGAGCAGCGGGCCGAGGGCACGACGATCATGACCTGCGTCTCGCGCGCGGTCGGCGGGTCGATCGCGATCGACACGGGATTTCGCGGACCCGCCGGCTAGGTAGTCGTCGGGGAGGCCTATCAGAAGAGGCCGCTGAGGGCGTGCCCGGCGTGGGCGGCCACGTCAAAGAGCGGCGAGGGGAAGATCCCGAACACCACCGAGGCCGCGCCGAACACGACGGCCACCAACACGACCTCGGCGTACGGGGTGGAGACGGTCGCGGGCAGCGCAATCGCGGGGCCTCCGGCGGAGCCGGTTCCCGGAGCACCGGCGCCGGGTTCGTCGTCGGCCTCGGGAGAGCCGCCGGCGATCGTCGCCAGGCGACCACCGTCGCCCCCGATCACCGGGACCGGCCTCATCCCGAAGCCTGGCCCCGGGGAGGGCGTGGGGGCGCGCATCCAGACGACCGCGATCACCCTCAGGTAGTAACCGAGTGAGATCATCGAGCCGATCACGAGCACCACCGCCAGCCACGTGTAGCCGCCGTCGACGAGGGCGTGGATGAGCTGGAACTTCCCGATGAAGCCGACGGTGCCCGGGATCCCGGCCAGGGCCAGCATGGCGATCGTCATCGGCCAGGCCAGCAGCGGGCTGCGCGCCCCCAGGCCGGCCAGCCCGGTGAGGTAATCGCCATCGGAGCGTTCGTTCTGCACGGCGACGATGACCGCGAAGGCGGCCAGGTTCATCATCAGGTAGACGATCAGATAGAGGACGGTCGCCTGGACCCCGAGCTGCGTGCCGACCACGACCCCGGAGAGCATGTATCCCGCCTGGGCGACGCTCGAGTACCCGAGCAGCCGCTTCAGCGAGGACTGGCCGAGCGCGCCCGCGTTGCCGACGATGATCGTGATCGCCGCGATCGTGGCCAGCGCCGGGGCCCACGTGTCCTGGACGCCGATCGCGGCCACGTCGAAGAAGCGCAGCAGCACGCCGAGCGCGGCCGCCTTGGTGGCGGTGGCCATGAATGCGGTTATGGGCGTCGGCGCACCCTCGTAGACGTCGGGAGTCCACTGGTGAAACGGCGCCACCGAGGCCTTGAAGGCAAAGCCCGCGAGCACCAGGCCGATGCCGGTGAGGAGCATCGGGTCGCCCATGACCCCGGGGGCCAGCGCGTTGCCCGAGATCCTCGCGGCGATCGTGGAGAACTGCATGGAGCCGGTGGCGCCGTAGACGAGCGCCAGCCCGTAGACCAGCGTCGCCGATCCGACCGAGCCGATCACCAGGTACTTCAAGCCGGACTCGAGTGAGCCCTCGCGACGGTACTCCGAGGCGCACAGCACGTACAGGGGGATCGACAGCAGCTCGAAGCCGATGAACACGGTCACCAGATTCTGGGCCGAGACGAGCACGGACATGCCGAGCACGCTGAACAGCAGCAGCGAGTGATACTCGCCGTGTCCGGCGGTGGTGGGGGCCGGGCTGCGCAGCGACAGGATCACGCAGGCGATCGCGGCGACCGCGAAGATCAGATCCAGGATCAGGGCCAGGTCGTCGATCGCCAGCGCCTGGGAGACGATCGAGGCGGTGTGGTGAAAGCGGGTGATCTCGACCACGATCGCGGCCGCCAGCGTGGCCACGGTGAGCATGGGCACGACGCGCTGGCGGGCCACCGAGCCGCGCAGCAGGCCGACCAGGAGCACGAGCAGGGCGCCCGCGGCCAGCACCACGATGGGCATGAAGGACGCCCAGTCGATGTGGGGACCATGCATGTGGGCGGCGGCCAGGGGGAGGGGGACGCGCAGGTAGCTCACGGCACCTGCGCCACCTGGTTGCCGGCGGTCAGGGGATGCTGCTGGAGCTCGGCGGGCGCGATCGCCGCCTTCAGCGAGGGCTCGGAGCGTTTGAGCCCGAACTGGGGATAGAAGGCGAAGACCAGGATGACGAGGACGACGGGCACGACGGCCGCGGCCTCGGTCCACCCGATCTCAAACGAGCTCACCTTGGGACCGACGCGGTTGTGCATCGAGGTGATGTAGAGGCGCAGGGCGTAGGCGGCGGCCCCGACCACACCCAGCGAGGCGACCACCGCCACGGCCAGCTTGGCCTTGAACAGGCCGAGCAGGATCAGGAATTCTCCCGCGAAGTTCGCGGAGCCGGGGATGGCCAGGGTGGCCAGGGTCACGATCAGGAACAGGGTGGCCAGCACGGGCGCGCGGAAGGCGATTCCGCCCATGTCCGCGAGCTTCTCGGAGCCTCCGGCTCGCAGGGCGAGGGCCGCCACGATGAAGAACAGGGGCGCGGTCACCAGCGCGTGGTTGACCATCTGCAGCAGCGCGCCCTGGCCCCCCTCGGGGTGCAGCGAGAAGATGCCGAGCGTGATGAAGCCGAGCTGGGCCACGCTCGAGTAGGCGACGACCAGCCGCGCGTCGGGGGTGGTCATCGCCACCAGCGTGCCCCACAGGACCGAGACCAGCGCGATCAGCAGCATGAGCGTCTGGAAGTGGGCGGCCGCGTAGGGAAAGAGCGGCAGGGCGATTCTCAAGAACCCGTAGGCGGCGACCTTGGAGAGGATCGCCGAGAACACCGCGATGGCCGGGATCGGCATCGCCTTGTAGCCGTCGGCCAGCCAGCCATGGAAGGGAACGAGTGGCATCTTGACCAGGAAGGCGACCGCGAAGCACAGGAAGATCCAGGTCTGGGAGGTGTGGGAGAGAGGCAGGCCGCGCAGCGCGCTGAGCACGAAGGTCAGGTTGGTGCCGTGCTGGCTGGCCGCCAGCACGCCGGTGGCGATCGCGCCCACCAGCATGAAGAACGATCCCACCAGGGTGTAGATCACGAGCTTGGTCGTGGCCCGGATCCGATCCTCGCCGCCCCAGATCCCGCTCAGGAAGTAGAAGGGAACCAGCATCAGGTCGAAGAAGCCGATGAAGAGAGCCAGGTCCTGGGCGCAGAATGCCCCCAAGACGGCACTTTCCGCCAGTGCGAACTGGAAGTAGAACGTGCGCGGGCGATCCCATTCCCGGAACGCCGACCACACCATGGCCGCGGCGAAGACCGCGGTCGCGGCGGTCACCAGCGCGACGTTGAGGCCGTCGAGGCCGAGCTTGTAGTGGATGCCCAGCGACGAGATCCAGACCTTGTCGGTCACGAACTGAAGGCCGGCGCCGCCCGTCTTGAAGCGAGCCAGGAACGAGATGGCGATCCCGAGGGTGACCAGGCTCCAGCCGACGGCGATCCTCCCGGCCAGGCGGCCGGGCAGGAAGGCGGCGATGACCGAGATGGCCAGCGGGAACCAGATGAGGATCGAGAGGGTCATCTCCGGGGCCCCTAGGTGGCCTCGATCAGGAAGTACAGGGCCATGCACCCGATTCCCAGCAGCATCGCGGCCACGTAGTAGCGCAGGAAGCCCGTCTGAGCGCGGCGCACGGCCGCCGACCAGGCGCGCACGATCCCGGTGGCGCCGCCCGTGACCCCGCCGCCGATCAGCCCGCGCTCGAGCGTCGAGCTGGTGAAGCGCCCCAGCCACAGGACCGGCCGCACCACCGCGAAGTCGATGACCTCGTCGAAATACCACTTGTTGTAAAGGAAGGTGTGCACCGCCGGCAGTCGTGCCTGGAGGCGCGCCGAGGTCCCGGGCTTGGCCACCCAGATCCGGTAGGCGATCGAGATCCCGATGATCGCGATCACGGCCCCGATCACCAGCCCGGTCCAGTCAGCGCCCGTGCTCGGCTCGATGTGAGCCAGGCGCGAGTCGGCGAACGTCGGCGCCAGGAAGCGGGTGATCGAGTGGTCGACTCCGGGAATCTGGAGCACGCCCCCGACGAGGGCCAGCAGGGCCAGCATCGCCATCGGGACCTTCATCGCCCAGTCGCGCTCGGCGATGTGGTGCTCGGGGCCGGGGAAGCCGACGTCGGTGTCCTCGACCTCGCCGGTCTGCGGGTTGGTCGGCGTGTCGTGGTGGACGAGGTGTCCCTGCTCGAGCTCACGAGCCTCCTCGACGGGCTCGCCGAAGAACGCCCGGAAGATCATCCGGAAGGTGTAGATCCCGGTCAGCAGGGCGCCGACGTAGCCCATGATGCCGAGGATCTCAAAGCCGCCGCCGCGGTCGTCGAGGTAGCCGAGGATGTCGTCCTTTGAGAGCCAACCCGAAAACGGAGGCAGGCCGGAGAGGGCCAGCCCGCCGATCACGAAGCAGATGAAGGTGAAGGGCATCGCCTTGCGAAACCCGCGCATCCGGTCAAGTGACTGTTCGCCGCCCATGGCGCTGATCAGCGAGCCGGCCGCCATGAAGAGCAGCGCCTTGAAGAAGGAGTGGGTCATGAGGTGAAAGAGACCGGCGGAGTAGGCGCCCACCGAGACGGCCATGATCATGTAGCCGATCTGCGACATGGTCGAGTAGGCGATCACGCGCTTGAGGTCGGTCTGGACGATCGCGATACTGGCCGCGATCAGCAGGGTCGCGCAGCCCCCGATGGCGCCCACGTCGGCGGCCGTCGGCGCGTGCTCGAACAGCGGGTGCATGCGGGCGATCAGGTAGACGCCGGCGGTGACCATGGTGGCGGCGTGAATCAGCGCCGAGACCGGGGTCGGGCCCTCCATGGCGTCGGGCAACCAGGTGTGGAGCGGGACCTGGGCGGATTTGGCGAATGCCCCGACGAGCAGCAGCAGACAGCCGGCCACCAGATCGGTGCCGTTGTGGGCGAACACGTGGGGCACCAGCTGGAAGGTCTTCTCGAAGTCAAGCGTGCCGGTTTTGCGGAAGATGAAGAACGTCCCCAGGATCAGGCCGACGTCGCCGAAGGTATTGATCAGGAACGCCTTGATGCCGGCGCTGGTCGCCGTGGTCCGGCGGTACCAGAACGAGATCAGCAGGTAGGAGGCCGCGCCCACGAACGCCCACCCGACGATCAGGAGCACGAAGTTGCCCGCCAGCACGAGCAGCAGCATTGAGAAGACGAAGTAGTTGAGGTAGGCGAAGTAACGCGCGTAGCCCCGGTCTGACTTCATGTAGGCGATCGAGTAAATGTGGATCAGCGTCGAGACCCCGGAGACGATCAGCACCATGAAGACCGAGAGCGGGTCGACGAGGATCGATAGCTTGGCGTCTACGCCGACCGTGACGGCGTAGTTCCACAGCGAGGAGGTCAGCTCACGGTGGCTCTCGCTGTCGCCCAGCAGCGAGATCAGCGCGCCCACCGAGGAGGCGAAGGCCAGGGCGATGGCCAGCGTGCCCAGCCAGCCCGCCGCGGTGCCGCTCAGGCGCCGGAACCCGAGCCCGATGAGGATCGTCCCGAGCAGGGGGAAGAGCAGGATCAGCCAGCCGAAGGTGGTGGCGCTCATCCGTGCAGCTCGCTGAGGTCATCGACGTTGACCGGCATCTGGCGGCGGTAGATGGCCACGATCAAGCCCAGCCCCACGGTCACCTCGCAAGCCGCCACCACGAGCACGAACAGGGCGAAGATCTGCCCGTCGGCGGCCCCCCACATGCGTGAGAACGCCACCAGGGCGAGGTTGCCGGCGTTGAGCATCAGCTCCAGGCAGAGCAGGATGACCAGCGGGTTGGGGCGGATCATGACGCCGACGGCGCCGATGCAGAAGATCAGGGCCGAGACGGCCAGGTACCAGCCGATCGCCACTACCAGCCGCCCTTCGAGCTTCGATCCTTACTGCCGGTCGCAGCTCCGATCGGCTCGGTCTGGCGGTCGGGCTCCGTGGTCGTGCCCGCGCCCTGGCGGATCCCGGCGACCTCGGCCATGGTTCCCGTGTAGGCCGGGCGTGGGGCGGCGACGAGCTGGTCCTCGAACTCCTCGGTCCCCTCCAGGCCGCGCCGGCGGCGAGCCAGGACGACGGCGCCGACCGCCGCCACCATGAGCAGCAGGGAGGCGAGCTCGAACGGGAGCAGGTACGTGGTCAAGAACAGCTGGCCGATCTGGCGCGGCGTCCCGAACCCGAACACGTAGGGCGCGCCCTTGCCGCCGATCCCCTTCAGGGCCGAGCCGAGCATGGCGATGCAGAGCTCGACCGCCAGCGCCAGGCCAAAGATCGGGCCGAGCACCTTGAGCGCCCCCGCCGGCCTGTGCAACGGCTGGTCGGCGCCGCCGATGTAGGCGACCACGAACACGTAGAGCACCATCACCGCTCCGGCGTAGACGACGACCTGCGCGGCGGCCACGAACTCCGCGCGCAGGAGCAGGAACAGAGCGGCCAGGGCGATCAGGTGCACCACCAGCGCGAGCACGCTGTAGAACGGGTTGCGAAGCATGACAACGCCGATCGCCCCGGTCAGGACGCCGATCGCCGCGATGAAGAAGAGGACCGCCGACACGATGTCGCTCCTACTCGCCCTGGGAGCGCAGCGGCGTGCGCTCGATCGGCTCGGCCAGCAGCATCTCCTTGGTGAAGATCAGGTCCGAGCGGGTGTAGTCAGACATCTCGTAGTCGTGGCCCATCGTGATGGCATCGAACGGGCAGGCGACCTCGCAGTAGCCACAGAAGATGCACCGGCTGAGGTTGATCTCATAGACCGCCGCGTAGCGCTCGCCGGCCGAGACGCGGTTCTCGGGGGTGTTCTCGGCGGCGACCACGCGGATGCAGTCGGCCGGACAGGCGGCGGCACACAGCGAGCAGCCGACGCACTTCTCCAGTCCGGGGTGGGTGGGATCCGAATTCTCGAAGCGGTGCAGCTTGTGGCGGCCGCGAAAGCGGGGATAGACGGGTGTCTTCTCCTCCGGATACTGGATCGTGACGGGCCCCTCCACGACCCGCGCGAACGTGGTCTTGAGGCCGCGCAGGGTCTCGCCGAAGACGCGGTAGGCACCGCGCACGGGGCCGGCACCGGGGGCGCGGATCACCTCTACGACGTCGGCACCGGGGTCATAGGGCGTCATACGGCTCCTCTCAAAAAGCGACGCGCGGCGGTCATGAGGCCACCACGATCGCGGTAACCAGCAGGTTCAGGGTGGCGAGCGGCAGGAGGATCTTCCAGCCGAAGGACATGAGCTGGTCGTAGCGCAGCCTGGGCAGAGTGGCCCGCACCCAGATGAAGAGGCTGAAGATCAAGAACATCTTGGCCAGCACGACGATGGGGTCCACCCAGCCCGGCGGATGAATCCCGAAGGGCAGAAGCCAGCCGCCGAAGAACATGGTCACCGTGATCCCGGAGACCACAATCATGTTCGCGTATTCGGCGAACTCGTAGGCGACCCAGCCGGTACCGCCGTACTCGGTGAAATAGCCGCCGACGAGCTCGGTGTCGGCCTCGACCAGATCGAAGGGGGCGCGGTTGGTCTCGGCAAAGGACGCGGTCAGGAAGATCAGGAAGCCCACGATCTGTGGAATGAAGAACCACAGGCCGCGCTGGGCGTGGACGATGCCGGTCAGCGACAGCGTCCCGCTGGTGATGATCACGCCGACCAGGGCGAGACCCTGGGAGACCTCGTAGGAGATCAGCTGCGCGGCGCCGCGCATCGCGCCCAGGAACGAGTACTTGGATCCCGACGCCCAGCCGCCGAGCATGATCCCGTAGAAGGAGATCCCGCCGAACGCGAATACGTACAGCGGCCCCACCGAGACGTCGATCCCGTACAGGCCGACGCGCTGACCGAAGACGTGCTGGACGTTGCCGAAGGGGATCAGAGCCAGCGAGGCCACGGCGGTCAGGATCGCCACCATGGGCGCGATCCGGAACAGGTAGCCGACCGAGGTGGTGGGGCGGAAGGCCTCCTTGGTTGCGAACTTGACGATCTCCGCCAGCGGCTGCATCAACCCGAAGGGGCCCACCCGGTTGGGGCCATAGCGGTTCTGAAAGCGGCCCAGCAGCTTGCGCTCGTAGACGATCAGCACGGGCAGGACCGCGAAGATCACCGCGAAGATCACCAGTGCCTTGACGATCTGCACCCACCAGGGCTCGAAGTAGGTGACCGACGCGAACGCCATCACGCTGATCGCCTCCGCTCGCCATCCGGGCTCGCTCGTATGTCGGCTGCGTGATTCATCCGGCGGGCTTGTGAACCTCGATCAGCGGCTCGGTCAGGGCGTTCGCCGACTCAGAGGCGATCCCGTCGGCCAGAAAGGCGCTGCCCGCAGGGACCCCGGAGCGGATCGACGCGATCACGTTGAGGCGCGTGCCGTTGGATCCGACCTCCACGTCCTCGCCGTCGCCGACTCCCAGGCGCCGCGCGTCATCGGGTGAGAGCTCGATCGTCGGCTCGGGAACCAGGAACTTCAGGGCGGGTGAGATCTCGACCTCGGGCGAGGCCCACAGCGGGCGGTAGGTACCCAGGCGCAGGGCTCCGTTGGGATGGGCGCGGGGCGCGGGCGTCGTCACCGGGACGGGTGCCGGGGGGAGCCCGATCACGCCTGGGCCGGCGTCGAAGTTGGCCGCGGCGGCGCGCTCGGGCCAGCGCAGGCCGTGACCGGCGATCTGATCGAGGGTCAATCCGGCGTAGAAGGGGACCTCGGCGACGAGCTGCTCGAAGGCGTCGGCGCTGCGCTGGACCCCGAAGTCCACGCCCGCCTGGCGGGCGATCTCGGCGAGCACCCACCAGCCGGGGCGCACCTCGCCAGGATGGGCGACGGCGATCCGCAGCCGCTGCAGCCGACCGTCGGGATGGACGACCGTCCCCTCCTTCTCGGCGTGCGACTCCGCGGGGAAGATCACGGTGGCGTGCTCGCGGAGGCCTTCGGTGAGGACGTTGGCGTGGGCGACGACAAGGGCCGCCGAGTGCATCGCCCGCTCCCACAGCGCGCGGTCGGGCTGATCGCGCACGGGGTCGGTCTGGAAGAGATAGAGCGCGGTCAGGTCGCCATCCTCGAGCGCATCGCCGATGTCGGCGGCGCCGCGACCGCTGTGGTCGAGCGACGCGTAGCCGGGGCCCGCGTCCGGCACGGCTCCGGCCTCGCGCAGTCCGCGACCATTGGCGCCCGCGGGGATCTGCAGCAGGCCGGCTCCGGGACGATCGGCGAGGTGCAGGCGCTGGGCGATGCGCAGCAGCCGGGCGGCCGCGCCGGCGCCGATGCGCTCGCCCCAGAGGATCACGATGTCCTCGCCGCCGTCGCGCAGCAGGGCGGCCAGCGCCTCGGCGGCCTCGCTGGCCTGCCCGCCGCCCAGCAGGGCCCGGTCGAGCTCGGCCACGAAGGCGTCGTCGTCGTCGGGCGCGTAGCGAACGATCGTGGTGGCGTTGGCGTCGAGCGCGCTCGGGCGGGGCGTGGCGACGGCCAGCTTGACCGCGTTGCGGCGCACTCCCTTGCGGAGCCGCAGGTCCAGGATCGGCGCGTCGTCTCGCGGCTCGCAGCCGAGCACCAGGACGGTGTGCGCGTACTCGAGGTCGGTGACGCTGGCCTGCAGGGCGGGCGCGGCGAGGGCGCGGGCCAGAGTCGCGGGCAGGGGGCGATGGGGGCCGCTCTGCCCGCGTGAGTCGATGTCGGGCGAGGTCAGGGCCTCGCGCATGAGCCGGGACAGCAGGTAGCCCTCCTCGTTGGAGGCCTGGCCGCCGACCAGCGCTCCCACCCGCCCCTTGTGGCGGCCCAGGCCGGCCGCGGTCTCCAGGGCCCGCTCCCACGAGACCTCGCGCAGCTCGCCGCCGTCTCTGACCAGCGGCCTGGTGATCCGCTCGTCGACATGGAAGGCCTGGTAGGCGAAGCGGCCCTTGTCGCACAGCCAGCCGTCGTCGACGCCCTCGTGGTCACGGGCCAGCACGCGCACGACCCGCTCGTCGCGAACCGTGAAGGTGACGTTGCACTGCGACGGGCACAGCGTGCAGATGCCGGCGCCGTCCTCGATGTCCCACGGCCGGGCGCGGAAGCGGTAGGGCTGGGAGGTCAGAGCCCCGACCGGGCACAGCTCGACGATGTTGCCGCTGAACGGCGACACGTAGGGATGGCCGTCGTGGGTGGCCACGAAGGTGTGGGCACCGCGCTCGGCGAAGATCAGCTGGTAGTCCTCGGAGACCTCCTGGGAGAACCGCACGCAGCGGTAGCAGAGGATGCAGCGCTCACGGTCGATCGCCACCAGCGGGGACAGGGCGAGCGGCTTCTGGAAGTGGCGCTTGGGCTCGATGAAGCGCGAGCGGCCGAGGCCCCAGCCGAAGGTGATGTCCTGCAGCGGGCACTCGCCGCCCTTGTCGCATACCGGGCAGTCCAGCGGGTGGTTGACCAGGAGAAACTCGACGACCGCGTTCTGGGCATGGCGGACGCGATCGGTCTGGGTGTGGACGACCATTCCGTCCTTGACCGGCGTCGAGCACGAGGTCTGCAGCTTGGGGATGCCCTCGACCTCGACCAGGCACATCCGGCACGCCCCGACGGGATTGCCAAGCTTGGGCTCGTAGCAGAAGTAGGGGATCTCGACGTCGCCCTGCTTGGCGGCGTCGACGAGCATCTGGCCCTCGATGGCCTCTACTTCGCGGCCGTCGATGGTCAGCTGGATGGTCTTGCGCTCTGGTCGTGGCATGGGGGCTGCGAAGCTCTCAGTGAACGAGAATGCGGGTGCGAGCCTAGTGAACGGGAATCGGACCCGCGTGCTCATCGGCGACGCCGAGCGCCACCACTTCCTCGAGGCCGGCACCGTCGGCGCGCTCGCGGGCGGCCTCGATCTCGGCCTCGAGCTCATCGCGGAACTTGGCGACCATCGAGCCGATCGGCATCGCCATGGCGTCTCCGAGGACGCACAGGCAGTTGCCGATGATCTGCTCCTGGACCGAGGCCATGATGTCGAGGTCCATGGGCGTCGCGTCGCCGCTCTGGATACGCTGCAGCATCTTGAGCGTCCAGTTGGTGCCCTCCCGGCAGGGAACGCACTTGCCACACGACTCGTGCGCGTAGAACTTGGCGAGCTTCAGCGCGGTGTCGAGCACCTTGCGCGACTCGTCGGCGATGATGATCGCGCCCGACCCGAGCATCGAGCCGGCCTTGGCCATGGCGTCGAAGTCGTAGGGGACGTCGAGGTCGTTCTTGGTCAACACCGGAGAGCTCGAGCCACCCGGGAACCAGAACTTGATCTCCCGGCCGCTGGGCGGTCCGCCGGCGAGGCCGTAGATGATCTCCCGCGAGGGGATGCCGAGCTCGATCTCGTAGTTGCCCGGACGCCGGACGTCTCCGGAGATCGAGACCAGCTTGGTCCCCGTGGAGGTCTCGGTGCCGATCTTGGCGTACTCGTCGCCGCCCATCCGGATGATGTGGGGGACGGTGGCCAGGGTCTCGACGTTGTTGATCAGCGTCGGTCCGGCGTACAGGCCCTCGATGGCCGGGAAGGGAGGCTTGAGCCGGGGGTTGCCGCGCTTGCCCTCCAGCGAGTCCAGCAGGCCGGTCTCCTCGCCGCAGATGTAGGCGCCGGCGCCGCGGTGCAGGACGAGCGAGGCCGAGAAGTCGCTGTCCATGATCCGCTCGCCGATGTAGCCGGCCTGGGCGGCCTCGGCGATCGCGGCCTCCAGGATGTCGGCCTGGAGCTGATATTCGCCCCGGATGTAGATGAAGGTGCGGCCGATCCCGCCCGCGTAGGCCGCGATCATCACGCCCTCGATCAGCATGTGCGGCGACTTCTGCATGAGCTCGCGGTCCTTGAAGGTGCCGGGCTCTGACTCGTCGGCGTTGCAGATCAGGTACTTGGGCATGTCACCGTGAGGCAGGAACGAGACCTTCCGACCCATCTGGAAGCCGGCGCCCCCGCGTCCGCGGATGCCCGAGTCCATGATCTGAGCGGTCACGTCCTCAGGGGTCATGGTCAGGGCCTTGCGCAGCGACTGATAGCCGCCCCGCCGCTGATAAACGTCGAGCGTGTTGAGCCCCGGCTCGTCGATTCGGTCAAACAGGATGGTCTTCATCTGTCGTCCCCGGGTTCGTTCGGTTCGATCTCGATTGGCGCCGACGGCCCCGGGCGGTCGGTCTGGGCTTCGGTCTCGGGCAATCCCGCGGTGTCGGCCCGCGGCCCGTGGTCACCGGCCACGAACTGGTCGACTCCCGCCTGGACGTTCGGGTCCACCGAGCGGCGGTAGCGGATCTGCTTGTCGGGCAGGACCGGTCGCCGGGAGCGCAGGTCGGCGACGATCTGCTCGGCGTCGTCGGCGTCAAGCGGGCCGACGTACTCGCCGTTGACCGAGGCCATGGGCGCGATGTCGCAGGCCCCCAGGCACTCGAACGAGCTGACGTGGATCCGCTCGTCGCCGGCCGCGGCCCTCACCATCGCGTCGAACAGGTCGTCGGCGCCCAGCAGCGAACACGAGATGTTGGTGCAGATGTAGATGTCGTCGTGACGCGGACGGGGAAAGGTCTCGAGCATGTCGTAGAAGGTCGCCACCGAGGTCAGGTAGGCCGGGGTCAGCTGCATGACGGCTGCCACCTGGTCGATGGCCTCCGGCGAGCAGTAGCCGTGCACCGCCTGGGCGGCGTGCAGGGCGGGGATGGCGGCCGATCGCCGGTCCGGATACTTGGCCATGGCGGCTTCGATCTCCATGCGCAGGGCCTCGGGCACGGGCGTCGTCGCCAGGTCGGGGATGACCGCCGGATCCTTTGTCAGGTCAACGGCATCGTCCCAGCCGGGGACGCGCGATCCGTGGCCGAATCTCGGGACGGGAGGAATCGGACTCATCGATCGATCCCGCCCAGGATCGGGTCGAGCATGGCCAGCGTCGAGATCAGGTCGGCAATGTAGTTGTTGCGGACCATGGGCGCCAGCGCCTGCAAGTTGACGAAGCTCGGGTCGCGCATGTGGACGCGGGCCGGCTTGGCCGAGCCGTCGGCGCGCACGAAGCAGCCCAGTTCCCCGCGAGGCCCCTCGATCGGGTAGTAGGCCTCGCCCGGCGGCACCCGGAAGCCCTCGGTGACGAGCTTGAAGTGGTGGATCAGCGCCTCCATGCTGGTGGCGAGCTCGTGCCGGGGAGGCAGCGCGACCTTACGATCAGGCGTGATGAAGGGGCCCTCGGGCAGACCGTCCAGGGCCTGGGCGATGATCTTGGTTGACTCATAGAGCTCGGCGTGGCGCACCCGGAAGCGGTCGTAGTTGTCGCCCACGGTGCCGACCGGGATCTTGAAGTCGAAGTGGTCATAGCTGGAGTAGGGGGCGGCTTTGCGCAGGTCCCAGGGGTTGCCGGCGGCACGCAGCAGCGGACCGGTGACGCCGATCTTCAGGAGCGTCTCCTCGTCCAGCGGGCACACGCCGCGCAGGCGCTCGAGCACGATCTGGTTCTTCTCCAGCAGGTCGGCGTACTGGTCGGCCCGGCCCGGCATCGCGTCCAGGAACTTGCGCAGCTTGGCCGCGAATCCGGGGGGGATGTCCTCCATCACGCCGCCGACCTGGAAGTAACGGGTGTGCATCCGCTGTCCGGAGGACATCTCGAACAGGTCCAGAATCGTCTCGCGCTCGCGGAAGCAGTACCAGAACATCGAGATGGCGCCGAGATCCAGGGCGCTGGTCCCGAGCTACACCAGGTGGGACATGAGCCGGTTGAGCTCGAGGTGGATTACGCGGAGGTACTGGGCGCGCGGCGGGACCTCGACGTCGACCAGCGTCTCGACCGCACCACAGAAGGCCATCGCGTTGAAGTAGTAGCTCAGGTAATCCATCCGCTCGACGACGGGGATCACCTTCCAGTAGGACTTGCCCTCGGCGGTCTTCTCGATCCCGGTGTGGACGTATCCGACGATCGGCTTGACGTCGCGCACCACCTCGCCCTCCAGGGTGGCGATCAGTCGCAGCACGCCGTGGGTGGCCGGATGGTGGGGCCCGATGTTGAGCGTCAGCAGCTCGTGGGTCTCGCCCTGACCGGCGGGCTCCGCGGCGTAGGTGATCGACTCTTCGCGCCTGCGGTAATCGGAGTCCAGGGCCATCAGCGCACCACTACTGCCATTTCCCGTAGGACTTCTCTTCGTTGAAGGTGAAGAGCACGGGCTCGCCTCCGACCGGGAAATCGCGGCGCTGGGGAAAGCCGGTGAAGTCCTCGGGCATGAGGATGCGACGCAGGTCGGGATGGCCCTCGAAGACCACGCCGAACATGTCGTAGACCTCGCGCTCGGGGAACTCCGCCCCGGGGAAGAGCCCGGTCACCGTCGGCATCCGGGGGTCGTCGATGGGGACGCGCGCCTTGACCGAGATGCGGTCGACCTCCTTCATGTCCAGGAGCTCGTAGAGGACGCCCAGGCGGGGCTCCTCCGGGTAGTAGTCGACGCCGTGAAGGCTGGCCAGGAAGGTGTAGCCCTTCTCATTGAGCGTGGCCAGCACGCCCGGCACGTGCGCGGGCGCCGCCTCCAGGGTCGCTCGGCCGCGATAGAAGTCGGTGCCGATGATCGACTCTGGGTGGGCGTCTCGGAGCTCGTGGGCCGCCAGCTCGAGCCCGGTCGCGTCAGGCACCGGCGGTGTCCCCTCCGGGAAACACGTTGATGGCGCCGTCCGAATCGGTCTCGCCCGGGAGCACCTCCTCGGTGCCGACGGCCTCGTAGCGCTCGCGCCACCCGGCGGGCTCGTGGCCCTGGACCTTGGCACGCAGGCGCAGGATGCCGTGGGCCAGGGCCTCGGGACGGGGCGGACAGCCGGGGACGTGCACGTCGATGGGCATGAACTTGTCCGACGGAACGAGGGCGTAGTTGTTGAACACGCCCATCGAGGAGCAGCAGGCACCCATCGAAATCGCCCACTTGGGATCGAGCATCTGGTCATAGAGCCGGCGCACCACCGGTGCCATCTTGGTCGAGACCCGACCGGAGAGGATGATCAGGTCGGCCTGACGCGGAGAGGCGCGCAAGGCCTCGAATCCGAACCGGGCGATGTCCACGCGGGCGGCGACGACCCCCATCATCTCGATCGCGCAGCAGGCCAGGCCGAAGGTGAGCGGGAAGAACGAGTTTCCGCGTGACCAGGCCACCGCCTTGTCCAGCGTGGTGGTCAGGACGGCCTGCTCGACGTAGCGCTCGAGCGCCTCGTCCTCGAGATCCCCGCGCAGCATGTCCCGGGCCAGGAGCTGGCGCGAGCGGAACTCCGTGGGGGCGTCCAGCGGTTCGCGCTTTATTTCCATTCCAAGGCTCCACGTCGCCACACGTAGACGAAGGCGACCATCAGAAGGGCGACGAAGACGATGGTCTCCGACAGCGCGAACGGACCGAAGGCCCGGAGCTGAACGGCGATGGGATACAGGAAGATGACCTCGATGTCGAACAGGATGAAGAGCATCGCGATCAGGTAGAAGCTGATACCGAATCGGAAGCCGCGCTGGATCTCCGACGGCAAGCCACACTCATAAGGGGACAGCCTGACGGCGGCACGATGCCCTCGCCGCTGGCCCGTAAACAGGTTCAGGACGCCGAAGAGCACTCCGATCGAGCCTCCGAGCACGAGGAACACGATCGCCGGCAGATAGCTTCGAAGCACAGAACCTCTTATATCACCAGCGCGAGGGTTTGTAACACGTTGTTACTTAGTGCTAAATGCGGCTATCTCCGAATCGGGAGACGAATCAGAAGTTGAAACAGGTTCACATGATCATCGGCTTGCTCAGCGTCGCCCTCATGGGCGGGGCCGGATTGTGGGGCGCCTGGTGCTGGTACAAGGTGCGCTCCAGCCGCCTGTTCTGGAGCCTGCTGCGCGCCGGGCAGGCAGTGATCGTCGTCGAGGTCGTGCTCGGGGGGGTGCTGCTGGCCTTGGGCAAGAAGTCCTCCAGCCTGCACCTGATCTACGGCCTGCTCCCGGTGGCCGTCTCCTTCGTCGCCGAGCAGCTGCGGATCGCCGCGGCCCAGATGGTGCTCGACAGCCGCGGGCACGAATCGGCGGCGGCGGTCGGCAAGCTGCCCGCCGAGGAGCAGCGCGGGGTGGTGATCGCGATCGTTCAGCGCGAGCTCGGGGTGATGGTGCTGGCCGCGCTGGTGATCTTCGTGCTGCTGATCCGCGCGGCGGGGACCGGGGGGTAGGCGATCCGGAGGTAGGCCATCGGGGGCCGAGGTCTGTTCCCCAGGGTCGGGGTCAGGCCGACCGCGGGAGCGTGTGGTACCCCCCGGCGTACCAGAGCAGGGGCTCGCCGCTGCCCAGACCCATCGAGATCACTCTGCCGATGGCGATCGTGTGGTCCCCGCCGGCGATCAGCTCCTGGAGCTCGCAGCTCGCCCAGGCCAGCGATCCCTCGATCACGGGCACGCCCTGCTCGAGGCGGTGGTCGACGCCGTCGAGCTTCTCGGACTCGGGCAGCTTGGAGGCGAACACGCCGGCCAGCGGCTCCTGGTCGGCGGCCAGCACGTTGATCCCGAATTGGCCCGACTCGCGCACGATGGGCAGGGTGCGAGCCTGGTTCTCAAAGCACACGAGCGCCAGCAACGGGTCCAGCGACAGCGAGCACAGGGCGTTGGCGGTCATCCCGCCCGCGCTGGCAGCCCCGGCGCTCGTGATCACCGCCACGCCGGTGGCAAACCGTCCGAAGACCTCGCGAAACAGCTCCGGAGCGGGCGCATCAGCCATGGCCCGCTGTTATATCGCCCCCCGGCGCCGGCACCTTTGGTTGCCGCCGTAGGAGGACGCCCGCGCTGTTGTGTGCCAGCGGGCGTCACGAAGCCGGCGCCGGAGGTCGTATTAGCTTCGCCGCCGAGTTAGCGCCTCCTGCCACAAGCCCGCGCGGCACAAGCTTGACCCTGGAGCGCCGGTGGGGTCGACGTCAAGCGGGCCGTGGGCGCCAAGGGCTTGATGGATCCTGTGACGTCCAGCGTGCCGTAGGCGCCCAGCGCCTGGTCGGAGAGGATGTTGGAGGATGTCTGGTAATTGCCCGGCGACAGCAACGTGTAGAGCACGGCCGTCTGACCGGGCGGGATCGGCGGCGTCGAGGCCTCGGCCAGACCATTGAGGTAGATAACCAAACTGTGCGTCAATCGTCCGTAGTTGTGGACCACGATCGTCAACGGTCCCGAATCGGCGTGGACGTCCTGGGGGAGCACCCGGTATTCCTCGAGCCCCAGCCCGAGTGTGCGTGACGCCCCGACCCGAGTGGTCGAGCCGCAGGCCGAAACGGCGAGGAGCACAAGCGCGGCCGCGGCCAGCGCGAATGGTGAGCGCGTCTCTGACACAGGGACCCGATTATGATCTCTGCCCGATGAGCCGGCTGGCGAAGATCCTGGTGGGCGTGAGCGCGGCCGTCGCGGTCGCCGCCGTGACCGCTGCCTGCGGCACCCAGAAGATCAGCGTGCCCAAATCCCAGGCCAGCGCCTATCGCGGCGCGGTCATCTTCTCCGAGCGCTGCGCCGGCTGTCACACGCTCTCCTATGCGGGAACCCACGGCTCGGCGCCCAACATCCGGACCGCGCAGGCGATCAGCGGCCCCAACTTCGACACGCGCTGCGAGCGCCCGATAACCCGGGTCCTGTACGCGATCGAGAACGGGGGCTTCTCCGGCGCCTACATGCCGCAGAACGTCGTCGTCGGGCAGGATGCCCTGGACGTGGCCAAGTTCGTGGCCACCTACGCCGGACGCGCGGCCCCCAAGACGATCGGCCTCGTCCAGTGCGTCGACAAGCCCATCGGGACGCTGCCGGCGGCCTCGGGGTCGACTGACATATCAAGCGCCCCCGCGTCGACGACGACCACGACAGCTGCCTCCGCGACCTCCACCATCAACAAGCCGCCGAAGCCGGCGAAGCCCGCGACGCACAAGAAGTCCGCCCACCCGTAACGCCGGGCGCCGAGTGCTGGACATCAGGCTCATCCGCCGCGACCCCGAGGGGGTCCGTGCCGCCTTGGCGCGCCGGGGTGCCGAGGCCGCAGAGGCGATCGACGAGCTGGTGGAGCTCGACGAGCGCTGGCGCGCGGTCACCACCGAGCTCGAGCAGCTGCGTTCCGAGCAGAATCAGGCCAGCCGGGGGCTGCGCGGGGCCCCCACCCCCGAGCAGCGCGAGCAGCTGGCGGCCCTGGCGGCGCGCGGACGCGGCCTCTCAGACGAGGAAACGGCCCTGCGCGCGCAGCGGGATGCCGTGCTCGGATCGCTGCCCAACCTGCCGGCCCCCGACGCCCCCGACAGCGACACGGTCCTGCGCGAGGTCGGGGAGCGCAGGCCCAGCGGTCGCGACCACCTGGAACTCGCCGGGCCGCGGATCGACATGGAGCGCGGCGCCAGGCTCTCGGGGTCACGATTCGCCTATCTGCGTGGCGAGCTGGTGATGCTCGAGCTGGCGCTCGTGCGCTACGCGATGGACAAGCTGATCGGCGAGGGGTTCGAACCGGTGATTCCCCCCGTCCTGGTCCGCGAGCAGGCGCTGTACGGCACCGGCATGCTGCCCGACACCGAGCAGCAGATCTACCGGCTCCCCGAGGACGACCTGTACCTGACCGGCACCTCCGAGGTGGCGCTGGCCTCGCTGCATCGCGACGAGATCCTGGCTGCCGCGGACCTGCCGCTCCGCTACGCCGGCTTCTCGACCTGCTTTCGCCGCGAGGCCGGAGCCGCGGGCAAGGACACCCGCGGGATCTTTCGGGTGCACCAGTTCGACAAGGTGGAGATGTTCAGCTTCGTCGAGCCCGAGGCCGCCGCTGCCGAGCACGAGCGCCTGCTGGCGATCGAGGAGTCGATCATGCGCGACCTGGAGATCCCGTACCGGGTTGTCGCCATCGCGGTGGACGATCTCGGTTCCTCGGCAGCCAAGAAGTACGACGTCGAGGCGTGGCTACCGGGCCAGGGTCGCTATCGCGAGCTGACCTCGTGCTCGGACACGACCGACTTCCAGGCCCGGCGTCTGGACATTCGCTACCGCGAGGGCGAGGGGCGCCCCGCCACCGTGAGCACGCTCAACGGGACCGCCGTGGCCGTCGGGCGGACGATCATCGCGTTGCTGGAGAACGGCCAGCGCGAGGACGGGTCGGTGGTGCTACCCCAGGCGCTAAGCGGCCTGGGAGCTGCGCCGATCCTGGTGCCCGCGTCGGACCTATAGGTCCGGCCCGGCCCTGCTGGAGTCCGATAACCGTCCGGCTGAGCTGGTAGGCCGCCGCTGCCTCTAGCCGGCGTGGGCGCGTGAGCGCAGCGCTTCAGGCGAGGAGGTGACTGCGCGCAAGTGGCCGCCGGGCCGCTCAGGCGGACGCCCGCTCTCGAGCACGATCAGGGCGGCCCGCGGAGGGCCGCAGGTCGCGATCCGGGCCCGCATCCGGACACCGAAGGTGTTCCACGGGCGCACGAAGCTGCGTGCCAGCTCGAGCTCCTCGCCATCGGCGGCCTCGGCGATCGCCGCCGCGAATCCGGTGCGTCCCTGCGCCTCGGCGTCGGCGGGAACGAGCAGCTCGGAGACCGGCTTGTTGATCCCCAGCTCCTCGGTCACGCCCAGCAGCGACTGGGCCTCGCGAGACATCGCCTGGACGAGCAGCGCCGAATCGACGACCAGGAAGGCGTCACGCGCGTCGGGCACGGCGTCCTCGCGGGCCTCGAGCAGCAGTCCGAGTCCGCAGGACGAGCACACGCGCGCGTTGGGCGGCGGCGCCGACCCGCTGGGGGAGGGGGCCGCGCAATGGCCGCAGAACCACAACCAGGTTGCCTGGCTGTCGTCTAGCCCGCCCTCCACGAGTCTTAGCGCCGGTCTTTCAATCATCTCTGCACTGGCCAGCTTTCATCCGCGGTCCCATCCCTGACCTAACTGGCACGCACGTCTGAGTCTACGTAACACGGGGGTGAATGGCAAGGATCGTTGATCACTTGGGATTGGTTCGGCTGGTGACGCTAAATCTTTACCGGCGCGCCCGAATCTAAACCTATGGAGAGGAGGGGTATTCCCTGAACCTACGGAGAGGGGGGGATTCGAACCCCCGAACGAGGTTGACCCCCGTTACACGATTTCCAATCGTGCCCGTTCAGCCGCTCCGGCACCTCTCCTGGAGCAGCGATTAGCCTAGCGTGCGATCGCGCCCGGGTACGCTCAGATCTGCCAGATACCCTCGCGGAGCAGGGGGATCTCCTCGCCGTCCGCGCGAATGCCGGTGACCGCCACGGCGTCGCTGCCGATCATGAAGTCGACGTGGATCTCGCTGGCGTTGACCCGATCGGCGTCGTCCTCTGAGCCGATGCCCATGTGGTAGCCCTGCCCCAGCGCGATATGGCTGGCCGCGTTCTCATCCAGCAGGGTGTCGTAGAAGACGGTGCCCAGCGGCCCGATCCGGCCTTCGCGGTCGACCAGCGCGACCTCTCCGAGGCAGGCGGCCCCCTCGTCGCGGGCCGCGAGACCGCGGAGGACGTCGGCTCCCTGGTCGGCATCGATCTGCACGGCTCGCCCCTCCTCGAAGCGCACCTTGAGCCCGGTGATGGTCGTGCCCGAGGTGAACAGCGGCTTGGTGGAGGTCACGTATCCGTGGGTGCGGGTCGGGTCGGGAGTGGTGAAGGCCTCCTCGGTGGGGATGTTGGGCTGGTGCTCGATCCCATCGATCGTGCTGAACTTGGCCGCGCACCACTTGCTCGAGGCGAGCAGGCCGACGGTCAGATCGGTCCCCGGCCCCTGGAAGTGGAGCGCATCGAGGTGCAGCGCGTCCAGTCGCTCGGTGACGCTCACCAGCTGCGCGAGCCTGGCCTCCCAGGCGGCGGTCGGGTCGGGCTCGTCAAGCCGGCATATGTGGGCGACCTCGGTCCAGAGACGGTCGAGCGCCGCTGCCGGCTCGAGCTCGGGGTAGACCAGCGATGCCCAGGCGGGCGTGGGGCAGGGAACGATGCTCCAGTTGGTCGTGCGGTCGTTGAGGATCTTCATGGCCTCGGGCACACGCGGCAGGGCGTCCAGGGCGATCAGGTCGGGATCGACTCCGTCCAGCGCGGCCGGAGCCACCGGACCCGAGAGGGCGATCCGGGCGCATCGGTGCTCGCCCAGCGCCAGGGCTCGCTCGCCCATCCAGGGCGGGACGAAGGTCAGCGACTCGCGGTCGGCGTAGAGGGCTCGGGCCCGCTTGAGATACACGTCGAACACGGTGAGGTCCACGAACTTGGCGCCGGCGAGGTAGGCGGCCTCGGCGATCGCCCGGGTGAGGCTCTCCTTGCCGGGCTCCGAGGAGAGCGCCAGGATCTGCCCCGGCTGGAGGTTGGCGCCCTGACGGACCGCCAGCTCGGCGAGCGCCGACTCATAGCGGCCGGCTTCGGTGGACGCGGATGTCGTTTCGGAGGTACTCATTGGTCGGGACTCGTTTCGTGGGAGGTTCTGGAGGGTGTTTCCCCACCCGGGCTTAGCAGAATCCCGGGGTTGAGGATTCCGTCCGGATCCAGGGTTTGCTTGACCGCCCGCAGCGCGGCCACGGCGAGGGGGCCGATCTCTCGCTCGTAGAGCTCACGGTGATCGGTGCCCACGCCGTGGTGGTGGGTGATCGATCCGCCGGTCCCGAGGATCGCCTCGCCGGCGGCCCGCTTGGCGGTCTGCCACTGGGCCACCGGCTCCTCGAGCTGCGCGCAGACGACCGTGAAGTACAGCGACGCGCCCGCCGGATAGACGTGCGATATGTGGCACAGGACCACCGGCGGGGTCCCCAGGGCCCCCAGCGACTCGCGTAGCGCCTCCCCGACGGCGCGGTGGAGCGCGTGCAGCGAGGACCAGAAGCTGACGGTCTCCAGTGTCTCCACCAGGGCTCCGGCCTGCAGCAGCGAGTCACGCAGGTAGGGGGCGTGGTAGCGCCCCGCGGCCCAGGCGTCGCCGGCTCCGGGCACCGGGGTCGCGTCCGCGCGCGTGAGCCGATGCGCAGACACGGCCTGGCGGGCCGCCACGTCTTCGGCAGAGCCCTCGAAGCCCACGATCGCCAGGCAGCCACCGGCCTGGTCGCCCGCGCCGATCTGGCCGGGCCGCGCGAGGTTCAGCGCCGTCTCGGCTTCGTCGGACAGCCTCAGGATCGTCGGCGTCGGACCGTCCTGGGCGAGCCCGCGCAGGGCGGCCGCGCCGGCGGAGAACGTGGGGAAGGCATAGCCCCCGTAGAGGCGGCGTTCGGGCGCCGGCCGGATCGCAACGGTGAGCGAGGTGATCACCCCGAACGCCCCCTCGGAGCCGAGCACCAGCTGACGCAGGTCGGGGCCGGCCGCCGATTTGGGAGCGCGTCCCAGGGTGAGGGTCCCGGTCGGCGTGGCCAGCCTGAGCCCCAGGACGAGATCGTCGAAGCGTCCGTAGCCCGCCGAGGCCTGGCCACTGGAACGAGCGGCGGCAAAGCCACCGAGGCTCGCGTACTCAAACGACTGCGGGAAGTGACCGATCGTGTAGCCCCGCGCCACCAGCAGGGCCTCCGCCTCGGGGCCACGGAGCCCGGGGCCGAGCACCGCCAGCCGCGACTCCTCGTCGAGCTCGATCAGCTCATCCAGACGCCCGACGTCGAGCGCGACCACGCCCGTGAAGCGCTCCGCCTCGGGCGTCAGGCCCCCGACCACCGAGGTGCCGCCCCCGAACGGGACGACCGCGACCCCGCGCACGCTGCAGAGCTCGAGCACCGCCAGCACCTCCTCGTGCGATCCGGGTGTCAGCACCAGATCGGGGGCGGCGATCGGGCCGCCGGCGCGCAGCCTCAGCAGATCGATCGTCGATTTGCCCACGGCGTGGCGCGCCCGGACCTCGTGGTCGGCGCGGGCCTGGCCGGCGCCCACAATCGCCGAGAGCCCATCGCGGGTCTGGTCGGGCAGACGGACCGGCGACAGCTCGAGCTGGTCGATCGTGGCCGGCGCCGGGCGTCCCTCGCGGACGTCGAGGGCGTCTCTGACCAGCTGGTGCAGGCCCTCGGGCAGGGCCGCGGCCCGGTTCGGGTCGCCCCACCCTGACCACGACATCAACGGGTGACTCTGGGAAGCCCTGGCCGGCTGCGCGATCGACATTCGGTGACCGTAGCCGGTGCGGCTCGGGCATACGCCCTCAGGGACGGCTGCGCCACTGCGGAATGGCTAGCGCCAGGAGACGTAGCTGCCTCTCGGTCTGCTTGGCGATCCGCGCCTCGGCCTCCGGAGTGGGCGGCTGGACGCCCCCGCCCGGCGAAGCCTCGAGGAAGGCCTCGATCGCCGAGATCATGGTCTCGACGAACATGCCGGCGAGCATCTGAAGGTCGGAGGTCGACCATTCGCGCAGGACCGGAAAGCGGGCGAGATCGGTGGCCAGCTCGCTGGCGAACAGCTTGGTCTCGGACCGAATGGCGTGACGTAGCACGGCGTTGCCCGAACCCCGGGCCTGGGCCACGAAGGCGAAGTGCCGGCGATGTTCGCGCACGTGCGCGAACAGGATCTTCACCGAGCGCTCGATGACGCGCTCGGGAGCGGGTCCGTCCTCGCGGGCCTCGCGGAGCATCGAGCGCAGGGCGAGCACCGAGTCCTCGACCAGCGCCAGCCCGAGCTCGTCCATGCTGGCGAAGTGGCGATAGAAGGCCGCCGGCACGACCCCGGCGGCCCGGGCCACCCGTCGCAGGCTCAGGGCCTCAAAGCCGATCCCGGCCTCCATCTGCCCCAGGGCGGCGTCGAGCAGAGCCTGGCGGGTCTGCTGGCGACGGTCGGCCTGGGAGCGGCGCTCGGGGGCGGGACGGGGGGCCGGATGGCGCGTGACGTGCCTTCCGGGTGGCCGTGTCGTGGGGGTACGTTTGTTCACCATCGGTGTGTGAAGGTCGTCACATTTGTCCGGATGGACCTTGCGCTACGGACGCAATGCGCCATCATAGTTGGTGAACACTCGTACACAAAGTGGATGAGAGACCGGATGCCGTCCCTGACTCTGACCCCGTCGCGTAGTGGTTTGACCCGTCGGTTGCTGCGCTCGCCGATCGTGGACCTGCTCCTCGGACCCCACGGGGTCGATCGCTACCTGGAGCTGATCAACCCCGCCCTCACCGTCGGCGACGCGCGCGCCGAGGTCCTGGCCATGCGTCGCCAGACCCCCCGGAGCGCGACCTTGACGCTGCGGCCCAACGGGGCCTGGGAAGGGTTCTCGGCCGGCCAGTTCACGCGCGTGGGCGTGGAGATCGACGGGGTTCGCCGCACCCGCACCTACTCGCCGGCGGGCTCGGCTCACGCCGGCGGGCGCGAGCTCGAGCTGACGGTCACCACGCACCCGGGTGGCCTGGTCTCGGGGAGCCTGCCCAGCGTCGCCGCGCCGGGCCAGATCATCCACCTCGGTTCCGCGCAGGGCGAGTTCGTGCTGCCGGATCCCAGGCCGGAGCGGATCGTGCTGATCAGCGGCGGCAGCGGGATAACCCCGGTCATGTCGATGCTGCGCACGCTGCGCGACGAGGACCACGCCGGCGAGGTGGCGTTCGTGCACTTTGCCCGCACCCGGGCCGACTGGCTCTACGAGCCCGAGGTCAGGGCGCTGGCGCGGGGTCGCCGCGGGCTGGACGTGCGCTACCTGACGACCCGGGAGGGCGCTCGCGAGCGCCTGGACGCCGACACCGTGGGCGACGTCGACGACTCCTGCTGGGCCGCGGCCTGCGGGCCGCCCGCGCTGGTGGAGGCCGCGCGAGATGCCTGGGCGCAGCGCGGCGGACGGCCCAGCCAGCTGCTGGCCGAGACCTTCACCCCCCTGGCCCGGGCCAGTGCTGACTCAGGCGGCGGGGTCGCCAGCGGGACGCTGCGCCTGGCGCGCAGCGACCGCAGCGTGCCCCTGGCCGCCGGAACTCTGCTCGAGCAGGCCGAGGCCGCCGGGCTCTCGCCGGAGTTCGGCTGCCGGATGGGCATCTGCCACACCTGCACCTGCCGCAAGGCCGCGGGAAGCGTGCGCAACGTCCTCACCGGCGAGGTCTCAGACGAGGAGGACGAGGACATCCAGCTGTGCATCTCGGTACCCGCCGGGGACGTCGCACTCGAGCTTTGAAACGACGAGAGGAACTGAGAAGAGACCGATGAGCACTTCACACCCCAACCTGACCCCCGAGCAGATCGACGCCCTCGGCGACGAGCTCGACGACCTGCGCGGACGCCTGGTCATGGACCTCGGCGAACGCGACGCCAACTACATCCGCACCGTGATCCGGGCCCAGCGCGCGCTCGAGATCGCCGGTCGTGGCCTTCTGTTCGCCGGCTTTCTGCCACCGGCCTGGATCGGCGGCACCACCGCGCTGGCCCTCTCGAAGATCCTCGACAACATGGAGATCGGCCACAACGTGATGCACGGCCAGTACGACTGGATGAAGGATCCGGCGCTGGATTCAAAGCGCTTTGAGTGGGACACGGCCTGCCCCGGCGATCAGTGGCGCTACTCCCACAACTACGTGCATCACACCCACACCAACGTCCTGGGCAAGGACCGCGACATCGGCTACGGGATCCTGCGCATGTCCGAGGACCAGCCCTGGCGCCGGCGCGACCTCGGCAACCCCGTCTACGCCACGCTGCTGGCGCTGCTCTTCCAGTGGGGCGTCGCCGCCCACGACCTCGAGGTCGAGCGCATCGAGGCGGGCGAGATCACGCTGGCCGACAAGCGCGACATCCTGCGCGCGATCTGGGAGAAGGGCCGGCGCCAGGTGCTCAAGGACTACGTCGTCTTCCCGCTCCTGTCCGGGCCCGGAGCGCCGTTCGTGTTCACCGGCAACCTGACCGCGAACCTGGCACGCAACCTGTGGTCGTTCATGATCATCTTCTGCGGCCACTTCCCGGCCGGCGTGGAGGAGTTCTCCGAAGCGGAGGTGGAGGGCGAGACCCGGGGCGGCTGGTACGTGCGCCAGATGCTCGGCTCGGCCAACCTGACGGGCAGCCGCCTGTTCCACATCCTGAGCGGCAACCTCTCGCACCAGATCGAGCACCACCTGTTCCCCGACATCCCGGCGCATCGATACGCCGAGATCTCCGGCTCGGTGCGCGAGATCTGCGATCGCTACGGGCTCCCCTACAACGCGGGCCCGCTGCACAAGCAGTTCGGCTCGGTGGTCAAGAAGATCTTCCGCCTGGCCATCCCCGGAGGCGGCGGCGAGTCGCCGCGGCCCGAGACCACGGCTTCGGCGCCGGTCGTCGTGGCAGCACCGGAGCGTGATCTGGTTCCCGCCTGAGGCGGTCAGCCCTTGGCGCTTGCACTGGCCAGCGCTTAGGCTCATCCTTCCAGCACACGGCGATCCCGGGAGAGAGAGAGCATGCGCGAAGGGCTGATGATGGACGACTATCCGCTGTCGCTGACGGCAGTGGTGGAACGGGTGGAGCGCTTCAGCGCGGACCGGGAGGTGGTCTTCCGGCGGCCGGACGGCTCGGTGGGGCGCACGAGCTACGGTGACTGCGCACTGCGCGCCCGGAAGCTGGGCGCGGCGCTGAGGGAGTTGGGGATCGAGCCAGGCGATCCGGTGGCCACGCTCCTCTGGAACCAGCCCGAGCATCTGGAGATGTACTTCGCGGTGCCGTCGATGGGGGCGGTCCTGCACACGCTCAATCCCCGGCTGCACCGCGATGAGCTGAGCTTCATCGTCAACGACGCCGAGGACCGCGCCATCGTCGTGGACGAGTCGGTGCTCGAGGTCTTCGAGTCCTTCCGGGAGACGCGGAACTTCGAGCACGTGATCGTGGTGTCGCACTCGGGCTCGGTTCCGGACGGCTATCTCGACTACGAATCCCTGATTGGGGGCTCGGAGCCGATGCAGTGGCCGCAGGCCGATGAGCGTCAGGCCGCGGTCATCTGTTACACGTCGGGCACCACCGGCCGTCCCAAGGGGGTCGTGTACTCGCACCGGGCGCTGGTCCTGCACTCGCTGGTGGCGGCGCTCGGCGAGGCCAACGACGTCACCTTCCGTGACACCGTGCTGCCGGTGGTTCCCATGTTCCACGCCAACGCGTGGGGAATGGTCTTCACCGCGGCGATGACGGGGGCCGGGCTCGTGCTGCCCGGGCCCAGGCTCGACGCCGAGAGCGTGCTCGAGCTGATGGAGACCGAGCGGGTGACCGTGTCGGCGGGCGTGCCCACGGTGTGGATGGCGGTCCTGGGGGCGCTCGACGCCGAGCCCGACCGCTGGGATCTGAGCGCGCTGCGGACCCTGCTCGTGGGAGGCTCGGCGGTGCCGCCCAGCCTGCTACGAGGCTTCGACCAGCACGGCCCGCTGATCATCCAGGGATGGGGGATGACCGAGACCTCGCCGCTGGCGAGCGTCTCCCGCCTGCCGCGGGAACTCGACGATGCGCCCGAGC